>ERZ1370068.4636-contig-3697_pt1 | contig 34635 bp, 52 predicted proteins | sample MGYA00561227_ERZ1370068 | MGnify/ENA primary metagenome ERZ1370068 (study PRJEB38410, sample SAMEA6850437) | metagenome | study: Metagenomic assessment of the ecological functions of the soil: analysis of the soil microbiota associated with the...
CTGTATTGCTACCACGCCGCCGAACTTCAGCCTTCGAGGTCACGGCCGTGCGCACCCGGCGCGTCCGCATCGTCGTGCTCGGCACGGTGGAGGAATACGATCCCGCGACGACACATGGCGCGCGCGCACGCCGATGCCCACGCCGCGCAACCCACGCAGTGGGCGCCGCGGTGAACGGCAAGATCTACGTGATCGGCGGGCGGCGCGTCGGCGCCGCGTTCATCGGCGTCGGCGCGCGAACGTGGACACGGTCGAGGAATACGATCCGGCCGCCGACAGGTGGGGCGCCATTCGCGCTCGCATGCCCACGCCTCGCAGCGCGCTCGCCGGCGGCGCGTACAACGGCCGCATCTACGTGACCGGCGGCGAGGGCCAGACCGGCACGTACATGATGACCTTCCGCTCTCTCGAGTCGTACGACCCGCAGGCGAATCGCTGGACTGTGCTTAGCCAACATGCCGGTCTCGCGTCACGGACTCGCCGGCGCAGTGGTGGGCAAACGGCCTTCACATGGTGAGCGGCGACGTGCAATCGGCCGGCACCGGCGCGGAGGTGCACAGCAATTCCCACGACGTGCTCGAGTTCGACGCGAAATGACCGGCACCGAAGACCCCGCGCGATCGCGTCGCGTACTCCGCGATCGCCGACCGGCCGCCGCTCTTGCTTCCCGGACGGCGCGCGCATGGTCGGTGTGGACCATCGTCAACGTCGAGGACTGGAGTCGCTCGAGCGGCCGATGCCGCGCACGGTGCTGCCGCCGCCGATGGGCCAGCCGCTGCTGCCCGACGTTCCCAACTGGGCGTGGCACGAATACGGCATGCGCGTCGGCTTCTGGCGCTTCCTCGAAGTGCTGCGGCGAGTCGCAGCTCAAGGCGACGCTTCGCCGATGAACGGCATCGGTCTGCAAGCCGCTATCCGCGAGGCCTGCGCAGGCGGCGCGCGACGCCGGCTGGGAGTTCATGGGCCACGGCTTCGTCCAGCAGCCCATGCACAAGGTCGAGGACCAGCGGCCGGCGATTCGCCGACACGATCGCGGCGATCACGCGCATTCACCGGCAAGCCGCCGCGCGGCTGGGAGAGCCCGGGCCTCACCGAGACCGACGAGACCCTCGACCTGCTCGCCGAGGCGGGCATCGAATACGTCGCCGACTGGGTGCTCGACGAGCAGCCCGTGCCGCTCAAGACGCGACCAGGCCCGATCGTCTCGGTGCCCTACACGCGTCGAGATCAACGACGTCGTCGATGATGCGCCGTCCAGCAGCAGCCGTCCGACGGAGATCTGCTGCGCCGCGGCCGCGACCAGTTCGACCGGCTCTACGCGGACGAGCGCGAAGTCGACGCGCGTGATGGCGATCGCCATCCACCCCTACATCACCGGCGTTCCCCACTCGCATTCGCTACCTCGAGGAGCTCTACCGCCACATCCTCGCAAAGCCCGGCGTCGTGCACTGACGGGCGGCGAGATCGCGAGCTTGGTTCAAGGCGCGCAGGTACTGTAGCGCTACAATCACCCAAAGGAGGAGGTCGCATGCACAGGCTTCGTTTCGTGGTTGATCGGCACGCTCGCCGCGCTCGCAGCTGACCGCCGCGCCTGCCCTGGCGCAGCAACCGCTGCAAGATCGGCTTCGGCATGAGCCTCACCGGGCCCGCTCGCCGGCAACGGCAAGGCCGCGCTGATCGCCGATGGAGATCTGGAAGGACGACGTCAACGCCAAGGGCGGCATCCTCGGGCGCAAGGTCGGAGTTCGTCTACTACGACGACCAGACCAACCCGGCGACGGTGCCCGAGCATCTACTCGAAGCTGCTCGACGTCGACAAGGTCGACCTCGTGGTCGTCCGGCTACGGCACCAGCGGTGATCGCGCCGGCGATGCCGATCGATGATGCAGCGCAACCTCATGTTCATGACGCCTCTTCGGCCTGAACGTGAACTCGAAGTTCAACTACGACCGCTACTTCCAGATCATGCCGGTCGGGTCCCGAGCCCGCGATCGGCTGGACGCAGCGGCTTCTTCGACGCGGCGATGGGCCTGAACCCGAAGCCGCAGACGATCGCGCTGGTGGGCGCGGACGCCGGAATACCCGCGCTCGCGCGCTCGAAGGCGCGCGCGAGCAGGTGAAGCGCACCGGGCTGAAGGTCGTCTACGACAAGACCTATCCGCCCAACACGATCGACTACTCGCCGATCATCCGCGCGATCCAGGCGACCAATCCCGACCTCGTGTACGTCGCCTCGTATCCGCCGGACTCCGCGGGCATGATCCGCGCGGCGAACGAAGTGGGCCTCAAGACGCGCATGTTCGGCGGCGGCATGGTGGGCCCGCAGTTCGCGGCGCTGAAGACCGCAGCTCGGCCCGCTCCTGAACGGCATCGTGAACTACGAGCTCGTACGCGCCCGACGCTGGCCGACAAGTTCCCGTCCTCGAGCCAGTTCCTCGCAGAAGTACCAGGCGCGCGCGGTGAAGGAAGGCGTCGATCCGCTCGGCTACTACCTGCCGCCCTACGCCTACGCGATGATGGAGGTGCTCGAGCAGGCGATCAAGGCGACGGGCAGCCTCGACCAGGCGAAGCTCGCCGACTACATGCACAAGACCGAGTTCGACACCTTACGTCGGCAAGGTGCGCTTCGGCAAGAACGGCGAGTGGGCGCAGCCGCGCATGCTGGCGGTGCAGTACGGCGGCATCACGGGCAACGACCTCGACCAGTGGCGCAAGCCCGGCGCACGTCACGGTGCTCGCACCCGCGGCCGTACAAGACCGGGCGATGTCGGCGCCCTTCCGGACGCGAGAACTGACGCGCAGGTAATCGGCGAACCGGCGCGAGACCCGCCGGTTTCGTTCGCATGGACCTTCACGGCGCTGGTCCTCAACGCCGTCATCGCCGGGCTGCTGCTCGGCGGCTTCTACGCCGCCGTGAGCGTGGGCATCTCGATCTCGTTCGGCATGCTCGACGTCGTGAACATCGCGCATCCCGCGTTCATCATCCTGGGCTCCTACGTCGCGTACATCGTCAACGACCGGCTGCGGCTTCGACCCGATCCTGGTGTCGCTCGTCCTGTCGCCGCTCTTCTTCGCTGCTCGGGATGGCGCTCTACCGCATCTACTACCTGTGCTTCGAGAAGCGCGGGCAGGAGTCGCTGCGCGGGCTCGCGCTTCTTCTTCGGCATCCTCTTCATCACCGAGGTCGCGCTGGTCCTCGTCTTCGGCGTCGACTACCGCATCGGTGCGGCACGGCCTACTCCGACGACGACGTGGCGGCTGGGCCGGTCGACTTCCCGATGCGGCTGGTGGTGCCGTTCCTGGTGTCGGTCGCGATGGTCGTCGGCGTGCAGCTCTTCCTCACGCACACCTTCTTCGGGCGCGCGGTGCTCGCGGTCGCGCAGGACGCAGCTCGCGCTGCGGCTGATGGGCGTCGACCCGGTGCGCGTGAAGGAGCTCGCCTTCGCGCTGTCGATCGCGACCGCGGGCGTGGCGGGCGCCTTCCTCATCGTGATCCAGCCGGTGCAGCCGGCGATCGGGCGCGAATACATCGGCCTCGTGTTCGCGGTGTGCGTGCTGGGCGGCATGGGCTCGATCTGGGGCACGCTGGTGGGCGCGCTCGTGCTGGGCGCTCGCCGAGTCGTTCACCTCCACGTTCTTCGGACCGTCGTGGGCGCCCGGCGGTTTCCTTCGGGTCCTGCTGCTGCCGACGCTGGCGTTCAGGCCCTCGGGACTCTTCGGCCGATGAGCAACCGCGTCTTCGCCGTCGTCGCCTTCGCGTTCGCCGCTCGCCATCGCTCGCGGCGAGCCAGCTCGTCACCGAACGACTACTTCTTCTCCGCGGCCTACACGCGTGCTGCAGTTCGTGATCCTCGCGACCGCCTGGAACATCCTCGGCGGCTACACCGGCTACGTGAACTTCGGCTCGGCGGCGTTCTTCGCGATCGGCGCCTACACGCTCGGTGTTCGCTCTACAAGCGCGCTGCAAGCCGCCGCTCATCGTGATGATCGTCGCCGGGACGCTCGTCGCGGGCTGCTGCGGGCCTCGCGGCCTGGGCTACCTCACCCTGCGGCTGCGCGGCGTGTTCTTCGCCATCGCCTCGCTCGCGCTCGCCGTGGTGCTCTTCACGTTCGTCGTCAACTGGGATTACGTCGGCGGCGCGCGCGGCGCCTACGTGCCTGCAGCCGCGCGAGGTGCCCTTCGGCCTGCCGCGCTACATCCACGTGCTCTATATCGTCGATGGTGCTGCATGGCGGCGGTGGCGCTGATCGTCGCGCGCACGATCGAGACATCCACCATCGGGCGCGGCCTCGCGGCGATCCGCGACGACGAGCTCGCCGCCGAGTGCTCGGGCGTGCCGACGCTCAGGCTCGAAGATTCTCTCCACCACGGTGAGCGGCGCGCTCATGGGCATGGCGGGAACCACCTTCCCGTTTTACCTCTCCTTCATAGAGCCGAGCTCGGCGTTCAGCCTGACGTACGCCGTGAACAGCATCGCGATGCCGCTGATCGGCGGCATGATGAGCTGGATCGGGCCCGCTCATCGGCGCGATCCTGCTGGGCACGGTGCAGCAGCTGGTGCAGGTGATCGTTCTCCTCGGAGCGTGGAACCTGCTCATCGTCGGGCGTGCTGCTGGTGCTCTTCGTCACGCTCGCGCCCAACGGCATCATGGGCTGGGTCGATGCGTGGCGCGGACGCGAAGGACGGTGATGGCGAAGCCTGCTCGAAGTCACCGGGCGTCATCAAGCGCTTCGGCGGCTTCACGGCGCTCGACGGCGTCGACTTCGCCGTGCGCCCCGGGCGAGCGCGCTCGGTCTGATCGGGCCCAACGGCTCGGGCAAGAGCACGCTCGTGAACTGCATCGCCGGGACGCTGCAGCGAACGACGAGGGCAGCATCCGCTTCGAGGGCCGCGACATCCGCGCGCGACGCCGCGCATTCAAGCGCGTCCGCCTGGGCTCGCGCGCAGCTTCCAGATTCCCGCAGCCCTTCGCGAGCATGACGCGTGCTCGACAACCTGTGCGTGCCGCTGCTCTACGCCGAGCGCGAAGGCGCGGGACGCACGGCCCCAGTCGCCGGCGAGGCGATGCACATCCTCGAGCAGGTGGGCCTCGCACGCGAAGGCCGACGCGATGTCGGGCGGCCTCACCCAGGTGGACATGCGCAAGCTCGAGCTCGCGCGCGCCATGGCGGCGAAGCCGGCGCTGCTCATCGCCGACGAAGCCATGGCGGGGCTCTCGGCCTCCGAGGTGGACGACATCCTCGCGCTCCTGCTCGGCATGAAGGAGCAGCGGCGTCGCGGTGATCATGATCGAGCACGTGATGCGCGCGGTGATGAAGTTCTCCGAGCGCATCGCGGTGCTGGTCGCCGGGCGCAAGATCGCCGACGGCGATCCGCAGGCGGTCGTCGCGCAACCCGAAGTCGTGAGCGCCTACCTTGGCCAATAGCCTCGCGCGTCGAGAACCTCTGCACGCGGGCTACGGCGCGGTGCAGGTGCTGCGACGGCATCTCGCTCGCGGTGAACGACGGCGAGACCGTGGCACTGCCTCGGCACCAACGGCAACGGCAAGAGCACGCTCATGAAATGCATCATGGGGATCGTGCGGCCGAGCACGCGGCCGCATCGTGCGCCGTCGATCGACGGCGCCGAGCACGACCTGGCGGGCCTTGCGCCCGAGCAGATCGTCGACCTCGGCATCGTGCTCGTGCCGGAAGGCCGGCGCCTGTTTCCGCGGCTCACCGTCGAGGAGAACCTGCTGCTCGGCGCGTACCGGCCGCTCGCGCGCGCCGCGATCGCGCACAACCTGCGACTTCTGCTTCGAGACCTTCCCGCGTGCTCGCGGACGCGCGCAGGCAGCTCGCCGGCAGCATGAGCGGCGGCGAGCAGCAGATGCTGACCCTCGCGCGCGCCCTGATGACGCGCGCCGCAGATCCTGCTGATCGACGAGCCGTCGGTGGGCCTCGCGCCCGCTCCTGGTGAGCCGCACCATCGACAAGATCCGCGAGCTGAAGGAAAGCTAGCGGCCTCACGGTGCTGATGGCCGAGCAGAACTTCACACCAGGCGATCCGCATCGCCGACCGCGGCTACGTGATCGTCCACGGCCGCATCGAATACGAGGGCGGCTCGCGCGACGACCTCGCCAACAACGAGCTCGATCCACAAGCCTCTACATGGGGCTATAGCGTCGGGTTGTCGCCCGGCAGTCCCAGCGCCACCCTTCCGTATGTCGGTCGCCTGCGCGTCCCACATCATGGTGATGTGCTGGTTGGCCGCGGTGAAGTCCCGGAAGGCGCGCTGCAGCGGCTGCTCGTCGTAGAGGCCCGTCGCGCCCGCCGTCTTGAAGATGGCGTCCATCGCGCGGTCGCACAGCTGCGCCGGCGAATGCGCCGTCGCGCCGCCACGTCGCCTTCACGAGCAGGTCCGGGACTTCGGAACGCTCGCGCGATGTCCTGGGCCGATTCGCAGCTGCGGCGCAGGATGAGTCGTGCCGCGTCGATCGACGCCGACGCCTCGGCGACCTTCATCTGCAGCGCGGTCATGTCGGCGAGGCTGCGCCCCGAGTAGCGCGAGGCGCGCGCGCGCATTCCTTCGAGGAACGTCGTCGTAGGCGCCCTGCGCAATGCCGAGCGGGATGCCGGACCAGCATGTGCGGCAGCGCGGCGAAGAGCGGATGCGGTAGATCGCGCCGCGATTGGCGGACGCGCCCGGATGGGTCGCGCCGCCCTTCGAGGCGTCGACGGCGAGCGTGCGATGCTCGGGAACGAAGGCATCCTTCACCTCGACGTCCTTGCTGCCCGGTGCCGCGTAGTCCCAGCACGCGCCAGTTGTCGATGACGCGGTAGTCCGACGAGCGGCACCATGAACATGCGCAGCTCGCCCGAGCCTTCGACCACCGCGCCGACCTGGTTCCACACGCTCTGGATCGACTCCGCTCGAGAACGGCCAGCGCCCGGTGAGCCGATAGCCGCCCGCGACCGGTGCTCGCCTTTCCCGGCGGAAACAGGATCGCGGAGGCCATCAGCACCGCGGGGTCAGCGCCCCACGCCTCGTCCTGGCACTGCCGCGGCCACAACGCGAGCATCCAGTGGTGCACGGCCCAGTTCGCCCAGTTCCATGCCGTCGAGCCGCAGCCGCGCGCGAGCTCCGAGCTCACGTCGATGAGCGAGACCCAGTCGGCCTCGGAGCCGCCGACGCGCCGCGGCTGCAGCAGCCGCATGAGCCCGATCTCGTTGCAGCTCGCGCACGCTCTCATCGGGAATGCGGCGCAGCTCGTCGGCATCGCGCCGCGCGGCGCAGCAGCCGCGGCACCATGTCGCGCGCGACCGCGACCGCCTGCGCGGCGGTCAGGCTGAGGCGCTGAGCCGCCCTGTGCGACGGCGGACACGCCTATCGCGATGCGCGGGCGAGCCGGTCGCCACCGCTGGGCTTCGCCACCTCGGAGGCCGGATAGTTGAGCCTCGATCGTCACGCCGTCGGGATCCTGGATGAACACCTGCCGCAAGCCCAGGAGCGGGACGTCGCGCTCGTGGAACTTCACGCCGGGACGCGCGTGCACCGCTCCAGCATCGCCGCCGTAACCGGTGGCGGCGAAGGCGACGTGATCGAGGGAGCCGGTGCCGCCTTCCGCGGAGACCTTGCGTTCGCCCACGTATTCATCGAGGGAGCCGGGATTCGCGTCGTCCCGATCCCATGAGGTGCACCGAGGCCGTAGTTGCTGCGCGCTGTTTGCAGGTCGGCGGGCGGCTCGCCGCTGTAGAGCCAGTAGCCGGGAAGTCGAATGCGGCGGCCGCGGCCCTTCCTTGAGACCGATGACCTCCGTGTAGAACCGCCGCGAGCTCTCGAGGTCGCGAGTGCGGATCGAATAGTGGTCGACGCGCTTGATGTCCATGGGCCCTCCTATTCGACTTTGATGTGGTTCTCGCGGATGAATTCACCCCACGCCTGGGTTTCCGCGCGCACCTGCTCGGTCCACTCCTGCGGCGAGGCCGACGTGTTCACGGCCATGAGCTGCCGCGCGAGCATCGCCTTCATCTCCGGATTGTTGAGCACCTGCACCACGGTCGCGTAGAGCTTGTCCACGATGGGCTTCGGCGTCGCGGCGGGCGCGAAGAGTCCCTGCCATGCGTTGGTGCCTATTCCCGGATAGCCCTGCTCCGTCATGGTCGCTACGCCCGGCAACTCCGGCACGCGCGACGGCATGCTGGTCGCAAGCGCCTTCAGCTTTCCGGCCTTGACGTGCTCCACGGTCGAGGCAAGGTTCATGAAGGCCACCTGGGTCTCGTTCGAGAGCAGCGCGGGGCACCATCTGTCCCGCGCCGCCCTTGTACGGGATGTGCGTCGCCTCGATCCCGGTCGTGCGCGCGAACTTGCAGGAAATCGAGGTGCGGATAGCTGCCGATGCCGGCCGAAGCGTAGTTGAGCTTGCCCGGGTTGCTTCTTCGCCCACGCCACCAGCTCGGCGATGTTGTTCGCCGGAAGCGCCGTGCTCGCGATCACCATGTGCGGCGTGTCCACGAGGCGGGTCACTCCGACCAGCGCGCGCGAGGGCTTCATCGACAGCTTGTCGGCGAAGGTGTTCTCGTTGATCGCGTTGGTGGTGACGTTGCCCACGAAGAGCGTGTAGCCGTCGGGCGTCGCCGCGGCGGTGAACTCGAGCGCGATGTTGCCCGAGGCGCCCGGCTTGTTCTCCACGACGAACGCCTGTCCCAGCGCTTCCTGCAGCTTGGGCGCGAGGTGCCGCGCGATGATGTCCGTGACGCCTCCGGGCGCGTACGGCACGACAGATCCTCACCGTGCGGCTGGGGTATTCGGAGGCCGATTGCGCGCCCGCGCCGAAGGGCGCGATGGCGGCGACGAGCGAGCGCGAGTGCGATGCGGCCCATGGAAACCGCATGATAACCTCGCTGCGACACAACCCGGCAATCGTCCATGGCCCACGCCCACCGCCGAATCGACACGCACGCCCACTGGTACCCCGAGGAATGGCTGCGCCTCTTCGAGAAAGACGGCGCGGCCGAGGGAGCGAGCCTGGAGCGCAACGGCGCGAAATACACCATCCGCACGCAGCGCATCGTGAACTCGTTCGACGAGGAGTTCGTCGATCTCGGGCTGCGCCTCGAGGGCATGAAGCGCCAGGGCGTCGACGTGCAGGCGATGTCGCTCACGGCGCCGATGGTCTACTGGGCATCGCCCGGGCTGGGGCTTGCACTTTCTCAGGCCTACAACGATGCGGCCAGCGCCGCGCATGGCAAACACCCCAAGCGCCTGGTGGGCCTCGCCATGCTGCCCATGCAGGCGCCGCAGCTTGCGCTGAAGGAGCTCGAGCGCGCGGCCAAGCTGCCCGGGCATGCGCGGCCTCTACCTCGCAACGCACGTGAACGAGCGCTGAACCTCGACGACAAGCGCTTCTGGGACATCTACGCCAAGGCCGAGGAGCTGGGCTGGACCATCTTCCTGCATCCCATCCAGACGCTGGCTCCGCGAGCGCACGGCGACGCTACTACCTGAAGAACCTGCTCGGCAACCCCTACGACACCGGTGTGGCCGCGGCCTCGCTCGTCTTCGGCGGCGTGATGGACGCTTTCCCGAAGCTCGAGGTGAACCTGCCGCACGCGGGCGGCACGTTTCCCTGGCTCATCGGCCGCCTCGACCACGGCACGAAGGTGCGCCCGGAGCTGCGCCACATGAAGAAGTCTGCCGAGCGAGTACCTGCGCCGCTTCACCTACGACACCATCGGCCACAACGACGCGATCAACTCAGGCGCTCATCAACTTCGTCGGCGCCGACCGCGTGATCGCTCGGCAGCGACTACTGCTTCGACATGGGATTGTCCGACCCGGTGGGCGAGCTCGCGCGGCTCGATTCGCTCACCGATGCGCAGCGCGCCCTCATCGAAGGGGCCACCGCGGCCCGCCTGCTACATATTTAGCGCGCGCTTGTCGACGTTGAGCGCCGCTTCGCGCATGACCTCGGAGAGCGTCGGGATGGCCGTGCGTGATGCGCGCGATGTCCTCGGCCGCGCCCTTGAACTCCATCGTGGTCACGCCTTCCTGGATGAGGTCGGAGGCGCGCGCGTGGATGATGTGCACGCCCAGCACCTGGTCGGTCGTCGCGTCGGCCACGATCTTCACGAATCCCGTGGGCTCGTTGATGCCCAGCGCGCGGCCGTTGATCGAGAACGGGAACTGTCCGGTGCGCACCGCGATGCCCGCCGCCTTCGCCTGCTGCTCGCTCTTGCCGACCCAGGCGATCTCGGGCGATGTGTAGATGATCCAGGGAATCGCAGTCGTAATCGATGTGCGGCTTCTGGCCCGCGATGAGTCTCGGCCGACCATCACGCCTTCGTCCTCCGGCCTTGTGGGCGAGCATCGGCCCGCGCACGACGTCGCCGATCGCGTAGACGTTGGGCAGGTTCGTGCGGCAGTGGCCGTCCACTTCGATGAAGCCGCGCGCATCGACCTTGAGGCCCACGGCCGGCGCACCCAGCCCGTCGGTGTTCGGCACGCGGCCCACCGAGACGATGAGCCTGTCGCACTCGAGCTTCTGCGCGAGGCCCTTGTCGTCGGTGTAATCGACCGCGACGCCGGTCTTGCGCGAGGTGACCTTGTCGATCTTCACGCCGAGCTTGATGTTGAGGCCCTGCGTCTTGGTGAACTGCTTCCAGGCTTCCTTGGCGATCGCCTCGTCGCAGGCGCCGAGAAAATTCGGCAGCGCTTCGAGGATCGTGACTTCGGAGCCCAGGCGGCGCCAGCACGCTGCCGAGCTCGAGGCCGATCACGCCGGCGCCGATCACGCCGAGGCGCTTGGGCACCGACGGGAAGGCGAGCGCGCCTTCGTTGTCGCAGACGATCTCGTTGTCCACGGTCGACGTTCGGCAGGTGCCGCGCACTTCGAGCCGGTGGCGATGATGACGTGCTTCGCCTTGACGGCGCCGCCTCCATGTCGACACCTCGATCGCGTAGGTAGTCGCCGCCGGAGACGAACTTGCCGAAGCCCGGCAGCCACGTGATCTTGTTCTTCTTGAAGAGGAACTCGACGCCCTTGGTCATCTTGGTGACGATGGCATCCTTGCGCGCCTGCATCTTGGCGACGTCGATCTTCACGCCCGAGACCGTGATGCCGTGCGTCGTCGAGGTGGTGGCGCGGCCTTCTCGTATTCCTCCGAGGACGAAAGCAGCGCCTTGGACGGGATGCAGCCCACGTTGAGGCAGGTGCCGCCCAGGGCGAGCTCGCCCTTCGCGTTCTTCCAGCCCTCGATGCACGCGGTCTTGAACCCCAGCTGCGCCGCGCGGATCGCGGCGATGTAGCCTCCGGGGCCCGCGCCGATCACGACGACGATCGAATTCCTGTGCCATGTTTTTCCTATTTGATCCAGAGGCGCGCGATGTGCACGCCCAGGCCCTGCGCACAACCCCGGCCGCGAGCGGCGGCACGTTGCGCAGGAAGAGCGGCGGGTTGCTTGAGCAACCGCAGCAGCCAGAAGGTGATCGCCACCGAGATTCCCGACCGCGAGCGGAGATCGAGAAGTGCCGCGGCATGTAGATGCCGAGGACCGCGTTCAGGAACACCGCGAGGAAACCCACCAGCAGCGAGCCTGCGACGAAGAAGAACAGCCGGCGCGCGCGATCACCGCGAGCTTCAGGCGCTTTGCGGCGACCCATGCCGGCCTCAGATGTCCAGGACCAGGCGCGCCGGGTCCTCGAGCGCTTCCTTCATCGCCACCAGCGACAGCACCGCCTCGCGACCGTCGATGATGCGGTGGTCGTAGGACAGCGCCGAGGTAGTTCATCGGCCGGACCACGACCTGGCCGTTCTCGACCACCGCGCGCTCCTTGGTCGCGTGCACGCCGAGGATCGCGCGACTGCGGCGGGTTGATGATCGGCGTCGACAGCATCGAGCCGAACACGCCGCCGTTGGAGATCGAGAAGGTGCCGCCGGTGAGGTCCTCCAGCGTGAGCTTGCCGTCCTGCGCGCTGCTTGCCGAACTCGGCGATCTTCTTCTCGATCGTCGGCGAACGGACATCTGGTCGGCGTCGCGCAGGATCGGCACCACCAGCCCGCGCGGGCTGCCGACCGCGACGCCGACGTCGAAATAGCCGTGGTAGACGATGTCGGTGCCGTCGACCGAGGCGTTCACGACCGGGATATTTCTTCAGCGCATGCACCGCGGCCTTCACGAAGAAGGACATGAAGCCGAGCTTCACGCCGTGCTCCTTCTCGAAGCGTTCCTTGTAGCTGCTTGCGCAGCTCGATCACCGGCTGCATGTTCACTTCGTTGAAGGTGGTGAGGATCGCCGCGGTCGACTGCGACTGCATCAGGCGCTCGGCGATCCGCTGCGCGCAGGCGCGACATCGGCACGCGCTGCTCCGGCCGGCCGGCGAGCAGCTGGTCGGTAGTTGACCGGCGCCGGCGGCTGCTGCAGCAGGCTTTCGCCTGCGCGGGCTGGCCGGCGCCGGTGCACGTCGCCCTTCGTGACGCGACCGTCGCGTCCGGTGCCCTGCGATCGTCGCGGTGTCGATGCCCTTTTCGGCGGCGATCTTCTGCGCGGAGGGAGCATGCCGGAGCTCCGCAGCTGGCTGGGCCCTGCCTTCGCAGGCCGGCGGCTTGCGCTGCGTCGGTAGCAGCCGCCGGCGCAGCCGCGGCGGCTTTGCCGTCGGTATCGATCATCGCGATCACCTCGCCGCGCGACCACGGTGCCGCCTGTCGCTTCTTGAGGATCTTCGCCAGCACGCCGTCGGCGGGCGCGGGCAGCTCGAGCACCACCTTGTCGGTCTCGATGTCGATCAGGTTCTCGTCGCGCTTGACCGCCTCGCCCTGCCTTCTTGTGCCAGGCGACGCAGCGTGGCCTCGACAACGGACTCGGAGAGCTGCGGAACTTTGACTTCGACTGAGCATGACTCTTCCTTCCTTGTCTGCCCGTCAGCCCTGCACCGGCATGCACGAGATTGTCGGTCAGCGGCTGCAACGCCGCGTCGACCAGCTCCTTCTGCTGCTCGTTGTGCAGCGACAGGTAGCCCGCGGCCGGCGACGCCGACGACGCGCGCATCGCGTAGCCGAGCACCTGGTCCGGCGCGCATGTGGCGCAGCAGGTAGTGCTGGATGCGGTGCCACGCGCCCTGGTTGCCGGGCTCCTCCTGGCACCAGACGACCTCGTTCGCGTTCGGGTAGCAGGTCGATCTGCGCCTGGAACTCGTCGTGCGGGAACGGATAGAGCTGCGCGATGCGCACGATGGCGACGTCCTTGACGCCGCTCTCCTTGCGCGCGCGCCATCAGGTCGAAGAACACCTTGCCGCTGCAGAAGATCGACGCGCTTCACCTTCTCCGGCTTGATGCTCTCGTCCCACTCGCCGTTCACCGCCTTGAACTTGCTTTCGGCGAACTCCGGCAGCGGCGACACCGATTCCTTGTGGCGCAGCAGGCTCTTGGGCGTGAAGATGACGAGCGGCTTGCGATACGGGCCGGATCATCTGCCGGCGCAGCAGGAAGAACATCTGCACCGGCGTCGCCGGGCACGCAGCACCTGGATGTTGTAGTCGGCGCACAGCTGCAGGAAGCGCTCGAGGCGCGCCGACGAGTGCTCCGGCCCCTGCCCTTCGTAGCCGTGCGGCAGCATCATCACCATGCCGCAGATGCGGCCCCACTTCACCTCGCCCGCGGCGATGAACTGGTCGATCACCACCTGCGCGCCGTTGACGAAGTCGCCGAACTGCGCCTCCCAGACCACCAGCTCGTTCGGCTCCGAGGTCGAGTAGCCGTACTCGAAGCCGAGCACCGCCTCTTCCGACAGCACCGAGTCGATGACCACGAAATCGCCCTGGTTGGGCGCGATGTTGTGCGAGCGGGATGTAGCTGCCCGGCGTCCCATTTCTCGCGGTTCTGGTCGTGCAGCACCGCGTGGCGGTGGAAGAAGGTGCCGCGGCCGCTGTCCTGGCCGGAGATGCGCACCGCGAAGCCGTCCTTGAGCAGCGAGGCATAGGCGAGGTTCTCCGCCATGCCCCAGTCCACCGGCAGCTTGCCCTGCCCCATCAGGCGGCGGTCGGCGATGATCTTCTCCACGCGCGGATGCAGCTTGAAGTTCGGCGGGATGGTCGGTGAGCCGCTCCGCCAGCATCTGCAGGTCGGCGAGCGGCAGCGTGGTGTCGTCGTTCTCGTTCCACTTGGTGTTCTTGTACTTCGACCAGTCGACCGCGAACGGCGGCTTGAAGTTGGACAGGATCGTCTTGTTGGTGTGGTAGCCGCCGTCCATCGCCTGCGCGGAAGGTGGCGACCATCTTGTCGGCCTCGTCCGCGGCGATCACGCCCTGCGCCGCGAGGCGTGTCGGCGTAGAGCTTGCGCGTGCCCGGATGCTGCGTTGATGATCTTGTACATCAGCGGCTGCGTGACCATCGGCTCGTCCTGCTCGTTGTGGCCGAGCTTGCGGAAGCAGACGATGTCCACCACCACGTCCTTCTTGAACTTGCGCGCGGTAGTCCATGCGCGATCTCGATCGCCATCACGCAGGCTTCCGGGTCGTCGCCGTTGACGTGGAAGATCGGCGCCTCGATCATCTTCATGACGTCGGTGCAGTACAGCGTCGAGCGGCTGTCGCGCGGGTCCGAGGTGGTGAAGCCGATCTGGTTGTTGACCACGATGTGCACCGTGCCGCCGGTGCCGTAGCCGCGCGTCTGCGACGAGGTTCAGCGTCTCCATCACCACGCCCTGCCCGGCGACGGCGGCGTCGCCGTGGATCAGCACCGGCAGCACCTGCGTCGCCGCCGCGGTCCTTGCGGCGGTGCTGGCGCGCCCGCACCGAGCCTTCGACCACCGGATTGACGATCTCCAGGTGCGACGGATTGAAGGCGAGCGTCAGGTGCATCGGCCCGCCCGGCGTGTTGATGTCGGAGGAGAAGCCCTGGTGGTACTTCACGTCGCCCGCGAGCAGCGCGTCGTCGTGCTTGCCCTCGAATTCGGCGAACAGGTCCTTCGGCATCTTGCCCAGCGTGTTGACCAGCACGTTCAGGCGCCCGCGGTGCGCCATGCCGATCACCAGCTCCTGCACGCCGGCTTCGCCCGCGCGCTGCAGCAGGTTGTCGAGCACCGGGATCAGGCGTCTCGCCGCCCTCCAGCGAGAAGCGCTTCTGCCCGACGTAGCGCGTGTGCAGGTAGCGCTCCAGGCCCTCGGCCGCGGTGAGCCGCTCGAGGATGTGCTTCTTGTAGTCGGGCGCGAAGCTCGGCTTCGAGCGCATCGGCTCGAGGCGCTCCTGGATCCAGCGCTTCTCCGCGCGGCTGCTGATGATACATGTACTCGACGCCGAGCGTGCCGCAGTAGGTCTCCTGCAGCGCCGCGGATGATGTCGCGCAGCGGCGACCTGCTCCGGCCCGATCAGCGTGCCGGTGTTGAACACCGTGTCCATGTCGGCGTCGGTGAGGTCGTAGTAGCCGGGCTCGAGCTCGGCGATGTGCGGCGCTCGCTGGCGCTTGAGCGGGTCGAGGTCGGCGAGCAGCGCAGCCGCGGAAGCGGTACTCGCGCGACCAGCTGGATGCACCGAGACCTGCTTGCGGTCGAGGCCGCGCGTGCAGCGGCGCCGGCGCGCTGGTCGCCGGCTTTGCGCGCTGCTGCGAAGGACTCGACCACCGGCGCGTGCGCCACGTCGCTCGCGCGCGCGCTGCCGCGGCATCAGCTGCAGCTTGTCGAAGTAGCCGCGCCACTGCTCGGCACGCGACGCCGGGTCCGCGAGGTACTTCTCGTACAGCTCCTCGACGAACGGCGCGTTGCCGCCGAACAGGTAGGAGTTGTCGAGGAACTGCTTCATCACGCTGCATGCCTGCTTACCTCTTGCGCGATCGGCTTCACCTTCGCGTCGCGTCGCGCGCCCTGTGTAGAGCTGGCGCGGGCGGCCGATCTTGTACTCGGGGTCGGAGATCATCTCCTGCCACTGCGCGATCCAGCCCACGGTGCGCGCGAGCGAGAAGATGCAGGTGAACATCGACACCGGGATGCCGAGCGCGCGCTGCACGATGCCCGAGTAGAAGTCGACGTTCGGGTAGAGCTTGCGGCTGACGAAGTACTCGTCCTCGAGCGCGATCTTCTCCAGCGCGATCGCCAGCTTGAACAGGCGGTCGTCGTGCAGGCCGAGCTCGTTCAGCACCTCGTGGCAGGTCTCGCGCATCAGCTTGGCGCGCGGGTCGTGGTTCTTGTAGACGCGGTGGCCGAAGCCCATCAGGCGCACGCCCGAGTTCTTGTCCTTCACCTTCTTGATGAACTCGCCGACCTTGGAGACGTCGCCGATCTCCTCCAGCATCTCGCAGGCAGGCCTCGTTGGCGCCGCCGTGCGCCGGGCCCCACAGGCAGGCGATGCCCGCGGCGATGCAGGCGAAGGGATTCGCGCCCGAGGAGCCCGCCAGGCGCACCGTCGAGGTCGAGGCGTTCTGCTCGTGGTCGGCGTGCAGGATGAAGATGCGGTCCAGCGCGCGCACCAGCACGTCGTTCGACCTTGTACTCCTCGGCCGGCACCGCGAACATCATGCGCATGAAGTTCGCCGGTGTAGGACAGGTCGTTCTTCGGATACATGAACGGCTGGCCGATCGAGTACTTGTAGGCCATGGCGACGATGGTCGGCAGCTTCGCGATCAGGCGGAACGCCGAGATCGTCGCGGTGCTGCGGGTTGTTGATGTCGAGCGCGTCGTGATAGAAGGCCGACAGCGCGCCCACCACGCCCGACCATCACCGCCATCGGGTGCGCGTCGCGGCGGAAGCCGCTGGTACAGGCGCGCGAGCTGCTCGTGCACCATGGTGTGGTGCGTCACGATGTCGACGAACTCGTCCTTCTGCTTGCTGGTTCGGCAGCTCGCCGTTCAGCAGCAGGTAGCAGACCTCGAGGAAGTCGCAGTGCTGCGCGAGCTGCTCGATCGGGTAGCCGCGGTAGAGCAGCACGCCCGGCGTCGCCGTCGATGTAGGTGATGCGTCGAGCTGCAGCTCGCGGTCGAGAGGAAGCCCGGGTCGTAGGTGAACATCCCGGACTTGCCGTAGAGCGTGCGGATGTCGACGCACGTCCGGGCCGATGGTGCCCGGTCATCACCGGGAAATCGAGCGTCTTGCCGTCGGGCAGTGGTCAGAGTCGCTTTCTTGTCCGCCATGGTGCTTTCCTCTTTCTAGACGGCGCGCAGCCGCGCCACGATCCGCCGAGCCTTGCGTCGTAGCGGTCGCTGCGCCCGCTGACGATGTCCCACAAGATCGTTGTCTGGCAGCTCGAGCAGCTCGTCAACGCAGCCTGCGTCTGTCCTGCAGATGCGTTTCAACGAAATCGCTCAAGCACCAGGTCGAGCTCGAGCAGGCCGCGCCTGCATTTCCACTTCAACCTGCTTTGCGCCAGCGCGTCCATCCATCACACCGATGCGCTTCGACCATCAACTCCTTGATCTTGCCGATCGCCTTGCGTCGGGTTGAGGTTCTTCGGGCAGACGTCGACGCAGTTCATGATGGTATGGCAGCGGAACAGGCGGTACGGGTCCTCGAGGTTGTCGAGGCGCTCGGCGGTCGCCTGGTCGCGCGTGTCGGCGATGAAGCGGTAGGCCTGCAGCAGGCCGGCCGGGCCGACGAACTTGTCCGGGTTCCACCAGAACGACGGGCAGGCGGTCGAGCAGCAGGCGCACAGGATGCACTCGTAGAGGCCGTTCAGCTCCTCGCGCTCCTGCGGCGACTGCAGGCGCTCGCGCTCGGGCGGCGCGATCGTGGTTGATCACGTAGGGCTTGATCGAGTGGTACTGCTTGAAGAACTGCGTCATGTCGACGATCAGGTCGCGGATCACCGGCAGGCCGGGCAGCGGCCGCGAGCGTCACGTGCTCCGGCAGGTCGGCGATCTTGGTGATGCAGGCGAGGCCGTTCTTGCCGTTGATGTTCATCGCGTCCGAGCCGCACACGCCCTCGCGGCAGGAGCGGCGGAACGCGAGCGATGTCGTCCATGCACCTTCACGCGTGACCAGCGCGTCGAGCAGCATGCGGTCGGACGTGCTCGAGCTTGACGTCGTAGTCCTTCATGTACGGCTTCTCGTCCTTGTCCGGGTCGTAGCGGTAGATGCGAGAGTTTCATGTTCAGTAGGTCCTGCACCTTGGGTTCGAACGATCTCGACCGACAGCGGCTTCAGGTGCACCGGCTTGTAGTCGAGGCGGTTGCCTTCCTTGTACCAGAGCGTGTGCTTCATCCAGTTCTTGTCGTCGCGCTCCGGGAAATCGGCGCGCGCCTGCGCGCCGCGGCTCTCCTTGCGCGCCTCGGCCGAGACGATGGTCGCCATGCGCGGTCTCGACCAGGTTGTCCAGCTCCAGCGCCTCGACGCGCGCGGTGTTGAACACCTTCGACTTGTCGTCGATGAAGGTGCGCTGCCGCGCGCTCGGCGATCTCCTTCATTTTCGCGACGCCCTGCGATCAGGTCGTCCGGAAAGCGGAACACGCCGCAATGCGCCTGCATGGCGCGGCGCAGGTCGGTCAGCACGTCGACCACGCGCTCGCCGCGCGGCGTTGCGTCCAGCCGCGCGAGCGCGCGCGCGTGTACTCGCCCGCGTCCTTCGGCAGCGTGCGGTGCGGGCTGGGCAGCGCGCTGATGTCCTTGATCACCTGCTCGCCGGCGGCCTTGCCGAACACCACCAGGTCGAGCAGCGAGTTGGTGCCGAGGCGGTTGGCGCCGTGCACCGACACGCAGGCGCACTCGCCCGCCGCGTAGAAGCCCGGCACGATGCTTTCGCTGTTGTTGCCCTCGGGCACCACCACCTGCCCGGTGTAGTTGGTCGGGATGCCGCCCATCTGGTAGTGCACCGTCGGCACCACCGGGATCGGTCGCGGATCGGGTCGGCGTTGGCGAACTTGATCGCGATCTCGCGGATGCCCGGCAGGCGCTGCGTTGATCACTTCGGGCCCGAGGTGGTCGAGCTTGAGCAGCACGTGGTCGCGCGTGCGGCCCGCAGCCGCGGCCTTCCTTGATCTCGGTGGTCATGGCGCGCGACACCACGTCGCGGCTGGCGAGGTCCTTCGGCGTTGGGCGCGTAGCGCTCCATGAAGCGCTCGCCGTCCTTGTTGAGCAGGTAGCCGCCCTCGCCGCGCACGCCCTCGGTGATCAGCACGCCCGCGCCCGCCACGCCGGTCGGATGGAACTGCCAGAACTCCATGTCCTCGAGCGGCAACCCGGCGCGCGCCGCCATGCCGAGGCCGTCGCCGGTGTTGATGAAGGCGTTGGTGCTGGCGTAGAAGATGCGCCCGGCGCCGCCGGTGGCGAACAGCGTCGCCTTGGCCTGCAGGATGCACGACCTCGCCGGTCTCCATCTCGAGCGCGGTCACGCCGACCACCGCGCCGTCCTGCGGGTCGCGGATCAGGTCGAGCGCCATCCACTCGACGAAGAACTGCGTGTTCGGCGCGCACGTTCTGCTGGTACAGCGTGTGCAGCATGGCGTGGCCGGTGCGGTCGGCCGCGGCGCAGGAGCGCATCGCCATCTTGGCGCTGCCGTAGTTCTGCGTGTGGCCGCCGAAGGGGCGCTGGTAGATCTTGCCGTTCTCCAGCCGGTCGAACGGCATGCCCATGTGCTCGAGCTCGACCACCACCTCGTTCGGCGCGCCGGCACATGTACTCGATCGCGTCCTGGTCGCCGAGGTAGTCGGAGCCCTTGACCGTGTCGTACATGTGCCAGTGCCAGTTGTCCTCGGTCGAGTTGGCGAGCGGCGCGGCGATGCCGCCCTGCGCCGCCACGGTGTGCGAGCGGGTCGGGGAACACCTTGGCAAAGCACGGCCACCTTCAGGTCGGCGCGCGCGAGTTCCAGCGCCGCGCGCATGCCCGGAAGCCGCCCGCGCCCACCACGATGTCGCGTCGGAACCTGCGTGCACGGAGGCCATTCCTCGGTTTCCTATCGCCAGAGAATCTGTATCGTCCAGCCGAAGTAGGCGGCGATGACCAGCAGCGACCGGACTCTGCAGCGCTGAGGCGCAGCCCGGTCGGGCTTGATGCAATCCATCGAGGATGTCGCGCACCCCGACCCAGGCGTGCCAGGCGAGGCTCGCCAGCGAACAGCAGCGTCGCCACGCGCATCCAGCCCTGCGCGAACAGATCGCGCCAGACCGCCGTAGCGTAGATCGGGTTTGCCTGTCAAAGAAACACCGAACGGCGATCACCGAGTACAGACCGCCATGATCACCGCGGTGATGCGCTGCGCGAGCCAGTCGCGCAGGCCGTAGTGGCGCCGCGACGATGCGCTGACGTCGCACGGGTCTCACCAGAGCTTCAGCCGAGCAGCGCGGTCAGCACGAGACTCGCGCCGAGGACGACGATCCAGCTCGGTCAGGCGCGCGGTTTCGCAGTTCGCCGCCCTTGTCCAGGTCGAGTCGAACAGGTAGCGGATGCCGGCGCAGAAAATGGTGGCAGTAGGCCCACACCAGCGCCAGCAGCGCGAGTTTCACCGGCACACAGGCCGGCGTAGTGCTTGATTTTCTCGAAGGCGGCCTCGGAGGACAGGCTGCGCGTCCAGCATCCACAGCGAGCCAGACCAGCGCCACCGAACAGCAGCGCGCCGCTCGACCCGGTGCAGGATCGACACCCATCCGGGCAGCGGGAGCCGGATTTCGAAGAGCAGCGCCTGCAGGTTGAGATATTTCGGCCGTGTGCTTCCGGGCCGGCGTCTTGAGCGCTGCTTCCGACATATTGCGAGAATTATATCGCTGCGGCGGTGCGGTAGAATCCAATCTCCTGTTTCGAGTCGCATATTTCCCGGAGTTGCCAATGTCCAAAGCCCCCATCCGAGTCGCAGTCACCGGCGCTGCCGGCCAGATCGGCTACGCGCTGCTGTTTCCGCATCGCCAGCGGCGAAATGCTCGGCAAGGACCAGCCGGTGATCCTGCAGATGCTGGAAATCCCGGACGAGAAAGCCCAGAAGGCGCTCAAGGGCGTGATGATGGAGCTGGACGACTGCGCCTTCCCGCTGCTGCACGGCATGGTCGCGCACTGCCGACCCGATGGTCGCGTTCAGGACGCCGACGTACGCGCTGCTGGTCGGCGCGCGTCCGCGCGGCCCGGGCATGGAGCGCAAGGACCTGCTCGAAGCCAACGGCAAGATCTTCAGCGCCACAGGGCCAGGCGCTGGACGAGGTGGCCGACAGGAACGTCAAGGTGCTGGTGGTCGGCAATCCGGCCAACACCAATGCCTGATCGCGATGAAGAACGCGCCCAGCCTCGAAGCCCGCCCAGTTCACCGCCATGATGCGGCTCGACCACAACCGCGCGACTGTCGCAGGTGGCGCAGAAGATCGGCAAGCCGGTCGTCGACGGTGAAGAAGATTGACCGTCTGGGGCAACCACTCCGCGACCCAGTACCCTGACGTCTCCAGGCCGAAGTCGGACGGCAGAAGGTCTGGCCGATGATCAACGACCAGGCCTGGCTCGAGAACACGTTCATTCCGACCGTGCAGAAGCGCGGCGCCGCGATCATCGAGGCGCGCGGCCTGTCCTCGGCGGCGAGCGCTGCCAACGCCGCGATCGACCACGTGCCGCGACTGGGTGCTCGGCACCGCGACGGCGACTGGGTGTCGATGGGCATCCCGTCCGACGGCAGCTACGGGATTCCGGAGGGCGTGCTCTACGGCTACCCGGTGACCTGCAAGGGCGGCAAGTATCGAGATCGTCAAAGGGCATCGACGTGAGCGATTTCAGCCGCAAGCGCATGGACGCGACGCTGAAGGAACTGCATGAAGAGCGCGACGTGGCGTGAAGAACACCTGCTGGAGTTAGACCTGAGTTCATGATTTCGCCCGGTTCTAGCGTTTAGGCAAGCGGTCATGCAGAAGAAAACCGCTGCAGGTCGTCGGTACGATCTGCGCCTATCACGCCCTGCTGGCCGAAGCGCACGGGCTACAGCGCGATCTACCTTTCCGGGCGGCGGCGTCGCGCGCAGAGCTCGCTCGGCATGCCGGACCTCGGCATCTCGAACCTGGACGACGTGCTGATCGACGTGCGCCGCATCACCGACGTCTGCGACCTGCCGCTGCTGGTGGACGTCGACACGGGCTTCGGCTCGAGCGCGTTCAACATCGCCCGCACGCACGCGCTCGCTCATCAAGGCGCGGCGCCGGCGCGATGCACATGGAAGACCAGGTCGGCGCCAAGCGCTGCGGCCACCGGCCGGGCAAGGAACTGGTCTCCGGCGACGAGATGGTGCGACCGCATCAAGGCAGCGGTGGACGGCCGCACCGACCGGCTCGTTCGTCATCATGGCGCGCACCGACGCGCTCGCGAACGAGGGCTTTGATCGCCGCGCTCGAACGCGATGCAGACGTACGTCGAAGCCGGAGCGCGACATGGTCTTTCCCGAGGCCATCACCGACTGGACATGTACCGACGAAGTTCGCCGACGCGGTGAAGGTGCCGGTGCTGCGCCAACATCACCGAATTCGGCAAGACGCCGCTGTTCACCGTCGGACGAGCTGCGCTCGGCCGGCGTCGCGCATCGTCGCTCTACCCGCTCACCGGCGTTCCGCGCCATGAACCAGGCGGCGCTGCAACGTCTACGAGACCGTGCGCAAGCGACGGCACGCAGAAAAACGTCGTCGACACGCATGCAGACGCGCGAGGAGCTGTACGACTACCTGAACTACCATGCCTACGAGCAGAAACTCGATGAGCTCTTCTCCGACGCTCCTAAGCCGAAGAAGTCCGTCGCGCTGTCCGGGCGTCCCGGCCGGCAACACCGCGCTGTGCACCGTCGGACGCACCGGCAACGACCTGCACTACCGCGGCTACGACATCCTCGACTTCGCCGACCAGGCGGAGTTCGAGGAAGTGGCGTACCTGCTGGTGCACGAGAAGCTGCCGACACCGCGCGGAACTGGATGCTTACAAGAAGAAATTCAGGGCTTTGCGGTCACTTCGCCAGCGATTGAAGATCGCGCTGGAGCGAATTCCGAAAACAGCGCACCCGATGGACGTGCTGCGCACCGGCTGCTCGGTGCTCGGCACGCTCGAGCCGGAGAAGGACGCGCACCCGGTCGAGGGCGCGCGCCAGATCGCCGACCGGCTGATGGCGAGCTTCGGCTCGATGCTGCTGTACTGGTATCATTTCAGCACTCACGGCAAGCGCATCGAGACGCGAGACCGACGACGATTCGATCGGCGGGCATTACCTGCATCTGCTGCACGGCAAGAAGCCGCGCAGAACTGGGTGCGCGCGATGCACACCTCGCTCATCCTCTACGCCGAGCACGAGTTCAACGCCTCGCACCTTCACCTGCCGCGTGATCGCCGGCACCGGCTCCGGACATGTACTCGGCGATCACCGGCGGCATCGGCGCGCTGCGCGGCCCGAAGCACGGCGGCGCGAACGAGGTCGCCGACGAGATCCAGAAGCGCTACGAATCGGCCGACGAGGCCGAGGCCGACATCCGCGCGGCGCATGGCGGCGAAGGAAATCGTCATCGGCTTCGGCCACCCGGTCTACACCACCGGCGACCCGCGCAACAAGGTGATCAAGGCGGTCGCGCGAGCAGCTCGTCGCGCGAGCGCGAGCGACATGACGCATGTATCAGATCGCCGAGCGCATCGAGATCGGTGATGTGGAACGAGAAGAAGATGTTCGCCAACCTGGACTGGTACAGCGCCGTCGTCGTACCAGCAAGATGGGCGTGCCGACGCTGCGATGTTCACGCCGCTGTTCGTGATCTCGCGCACCAGCGGCTGGGCGGCGCACGTCATCGAGCAGCGCATCGACGGCAAGATCATCCGGCCTGCCGCCAACTACACCGGGCCCGAGAACCGCAAGTGGGTTCCGCTTGAAGGATGAAGCTGACGGATAGGCTGACCATGGCGATGTACGAATCCGAGCACACCAAGTTCATGCGCGAATACCTCGAGAAGCATCCGAGGAGAGCGAATCGCAGAAGAAGGGCCGCGCCGCGTGGTGGGACCACGACGGCGGCGAGCGCACGCCGCCCGATCCGGTGAACGCACTCGCCCAGGGCGGGCGGCAACGAATACCTCTTCAAACCGCTGTCCGAGAAAGAGCAGGATCGAAATAGTGTCGTGCGCACATCTCCAATGTCAGGCCGAAGCCGGACAAGGTTTCTGGAACTGATTTCTTCTTACGTAAACGATTTCGAAGTTAAGCGCGGACGCGCTACGCCACCGGCCCGCTACTGCCTGATGGACACGCTGGGCTGCGGCTTCGAGGCGCTCGAATACCCGGCCTGCACCAAGCTGCTGGGCCCGATCGTCCCGGGAACCGATGGTGCCGAACGGCGCGCGAGGTGCCGGGCACGCAGCTTCCAGCTCGACCCGGTGCAGGCGGCGTTCAACATCGGCGCGATGATCCGCTGGCTCGACTTCAACGACACCTGGCTCGCGGCCGAATGGGGCCATCCCTCCGACAACCTCGGCGGCATCCTCGCGACCGCCGACTGGCTGTCGCGCAACGGCAGAAAGCGCCGCTCGTCATGCGCGACGTGCTCACGGCGATGATCAAGGCGCACGAGATCCAGGGCGTGCTCGCGCTGGAGAACAGCTTCAACCGCGTCGGCCTCGATCACGTGGTGCTGGTCAAGGTCGCCTCCACCGCGGTGGTCGTCGAGCTGCTGGGCTTGACGCGCGACGAGATCGTCAATGCGGTGTCGCAGGCCTGGGTCGACGGCCAGTCGCTGCGCACCTACCGCCATGCGCCCAACACCGGCTCGCGCAAGAGCTGGGCCGCGGGCGACGCCACAGCGCGCGCGGTGCGCCTCGCGCTCATCAGCGCAAACCGGCGAGATGGGCTATCCGTCGGTGCTCACCGCGCAAGGGCTGGGGCTTCTACGACGTGCTGTTCAAGGGCAAGCCGTTCAAGTTCCAGCGCCCCTACGGCTCGCTACGTGATGGAGAACGTGCTGTTCAAGATCTCCTTCCCGGCCGAGTTCCACTCGCAGACCGCGGTGGAATGCGCGATGACGATCTGCACGCGATGGTGAAACGCGCGGCAACGCAGTCGAAGACATCAAGAAGATCACGCATCCGCACGCACGAGGCCGCGATCCGCATCATCGACAAGAAGGGCCCGCTCGAACAATCCGGCCGACCGCGACCACTGCATCCAGTACATGATCGCCGTGCCGCTCATCTTCGGCCGCCTGACCGCCGGCGACTACGAGGACGGCGTCGCCGCGGATCCGCGCATCGACGCGCTTGCGCGCAAAGATCGTTCTGCGTCGAAGACAAGCAATTCACGCGCGACTACCACGACGCCGGATAAGCGCTCGATCGCCAATGCGCTCACGGTGGAATTCAAGGACGGCAGCAAGCTGGACGAGGTGGTCTGCGAATACCCGATCGGCCACAAGCGCCGCCGCGACGAAGGCATGCCGGTGCTGGTGGAGAAGTTCAAGACCAACCTCGCCCGCCGCTTTCCCGCCAAGCAGTCGAGAAAGATTCTGGATTTGTTTTTGAATGATAAACAGCTTCAAAGTACGCCTGTGCACGAATTCGTCGATCCTGATGGTGATATGAACATTGCCGGCCGCATCCAGGAACTGTCCGAGGAGATTCGCCACTACCCGACGCCGATCGCACGTTGCGACGAGCAGTTGACCGCCTTGCTTGATGAACGCTCGCCAGGCTTTTAAAGCTTCTGGAACAAAACCAGAACCAGCGGCGGATGCACCCCGGACGCCGTCTGGGCAAACGACGGGGGCTTCGCGTCTGAGAAGCGCGCTTGCCGCTGCTGGCGTTCGTGTGCGCGATGTCGCCCGGCCTGCGCGGCGGAAGGCTGGGACAAGTTCTTCGAACTCTCCTTCGGCGACCTGCGCGCCGAGGCGGCGGCAGCGCAGAAATCCGGCAAGCAGGGGCTGCTTCGTCATGCACCACTTCGACGACTGTCCCTACTGCGCGCGCATGAAGCGCGAGGTCCTGTCGCGACCGAAGTGCAGGCCTGCGCACCGGCAGCACCTTCGCGCGATCGCGGTGGACACGCGCGGCTCCCAGGAGGTGACCGGATTCTCCGGCCGCGCGCTGCCCGAGCAGGAATTCGCGCGCGCGGCCGGCCTGCGCGCCACCCGAGTTTCCAGTTCTACGCGCAGGACGGTCGCTGCTCGCCACGCAGGCGGGCGCCATCTACGATCCCGCGGAGTTCCTGCTGCTCGGCGAGTACGTCGCCAGCGGCGCCTACCGGAACGCGAGTTTCGCGTCTTACAAGCAATCGAAGCAGGAAACGAGGAAGCTGACCATGGCCCACAACCTGCACAACACCCTCCAGCCGCATCAAGGGCGGGAAGATTCTACTCGCTTCCCCAACTGGGCAAGTCTTTGGGAATCAAAATCGAAAGACTGCCCGCTTTCAATCCGCATCGTGCTCGAGTCGGTGCTGCGCAACTGCGACGGCAAGAAGGTCACCGAGGAGCACGTGCGGCAGCTCGCCAGCTGGAAGCCGAACGCCGACGCGCACCGACGAGATCCCGTTCGTGCTCGGCGCGCATCGTGCTGCAGGACTTCACCGGCGTGCCGCTGCTCTGCGACCTCGCGGCGATGCGCAGCGTGGCGCAGCAAGATGGGCAAGGACCCGAAGGTGATCGAGCCGCTGGTGCCGGTGGACCTGGTGGTCGACCACTCGGTGCAGATCGACCACTACGGCAACAAGAACGCGCTCGACCTCAACATGAAGCTGGAATTCAAGCGCAACGAGGAGCGCTACCAGTTCATGAAGTGGGGCATGCAGGCCTTCGACACCTTCAAGGTCGTGCCGCCGGGCATCGGCATCGTGCACCAGGTGAACCTGGAGTACCTGGCGCGCGGCGTGCACCAGAAGGACGGCATCTACTACCCCGACACGCTGGTCGGCACCGACAGCCACACCACCATGATCAACGGCATCGGCGTGGTGGGCTGGGGCGTGGGCGGCATCGAGGCCGAGGCCGGCATGCTCGGCCAGCCGGTCTACTTCCTGACGCCGGACGTGGTCGGCGTCGAACCTGAAGGGCAAGCTGCATCCGGCGCTGCACCGCCACCGACCTCGGTGCTCACTGTCACCGAGATGCTGCGCAAGGCGAAGGTGGTCGGCAAGTTCGTCGAGTTCTTCGGCGAAGGCTGCTCGTCGCTGTCCGTCACCGACCGCGCCACCATCGCCAACATGGCGCCCGAGTACGGCGCCACCATGGGCTTCTTCCCGGTGGACGACAAGACCGTCGCCTACTTCAGCGGCACCGGCCGCACCGACGCGGAGATCGCCGCCTTCGAGGCCTACTACAAGGCGCAGCAGATGTTCGGCGTGCCGAAGACGGCGCAGATCGACTACAGCGCAGAGCCTGGAGCTCGACCTGTCCACCGTGATGTCCGTCGCTCGCCGGCCCGAAGCGGCCGCAGGACCGCATCGACCTCGACAAGATGAAGAGCAACTTCACGAACCTGTTCTCCGCGCCGGTGAAGGAGAACGGCTTCGCCAAGAAGGCCGAAGAGCTGCAGAAAGCCCTACAAGACCTACGACGGCATCGACATCACGCAACGGCGACGTGCTGATCGCGGCCATCACCTCCTGCACCAACACCTCGAACCCTGGCGTGCTGCTCGCCGCGGGGCTGCTGGCGAAGAAGGCGGTCGGAGCTCGGCCTCACGGTGAAGCCGCACATCAAGACCTCGCTCGCGCCGGGCTCGCGCGTGGTCACCGAGTACCTGACCAGGCGCGGGCCTGCTGCCCTACCTCGAGAAGCTCGGCTTCTACCTCGCCGGCTACGGCTGCACCACCTGCATCGGCAACGCCGGGCCGCTCGCGCAGCCGATCGAGGAAGCCATCGTCAAGAACGAGCTGGTCTGCGCCGCGGTGCTGTCGGGCAACCGCGAACTTCGAGGCGCGCATCCACCCGAACATCCGCGCCAACTTCCTCGCCTCGCCGCCGCTGCGTGGTGGCGTACGCGATCGCAGGATCGGTTTTGACGGACTTCAAGAACCGAACCGCTCGGCAAATCGAAGGACGGGCAGGACGTCTTCATCGGCCACATCTGGCCGACCGCCGACGAGAATCAGTGCGCTGATGAAGCTGGCGATGGACGCGCCGACCTTCCGCAGCGCTGTACGGCGACCTCGCCAACGCCAGCCCGCTGTTCAAGAAGATCTCGGCGCCCACCGGCCAGGTCTACAGCTGGCCGACGTCCAGCCTACATCGCCGAGCCGCCCTTCTTCAAGGATTTCAGCATGCAGCCCGGCACGCCCGGCAACATCTCCGGCGCCAAGGTGCTGGGCGTGTTCGGCGACTCGGTGACCACCGACCACATCTCGCCCGGCCGGCTCGATCAAGCCGACCTCGCCCGCCGGCTTCTACCTGCAGGAGACACGACATCGCGGTGGCGGACTTCAACAGCTACGGCGCGCGCCGCGGCAACCACGACGTGATGATGCGCGGCACCTTCGCCAACGTGCGCATCAAGAACCTGATGCTGCCGCGGCACCGAAGGCGGCATGACCCTGTACAAGAGCGAAGAAGCTGCCGATCTACGACGCGGCGATGCGCTACATCGCCGACGGCACGCCGACGGTGATCTTCGGCGGCGAGGAATACGGCACCGGCTCTTCGCGCGACTGGGCGGCCAAGGGCACGCAGCTGCTCGGCGTCAAGGCGGTGATCGCGCGCAGCTTCGAGCGCATCCACCGCTCCAACCTGGTCGGCATGGGCGTGCTGCCGCTGCAGTTCCTCGGCAGCGACAGCGCGGCGTCGCTCGGCATCACGGGCGACGAGGAAATCTCGATCTCGAGGCCTGGACGACATCCATCCGCAGCAGGAGCTGACGCTCGAAATCAAGCGAAGCGACGGAACGCAAGCAGGCAGATCAAGGTGAAGTCGCGCATCGACACCGCCGATCGAGGTCGACTACTACAAGCACGGCGGCATCCTGCCCTACGTGCTGCGCGAGCTGATCTCAAAGGCCGGCCCGGCGAAGGTGAAAGCTGCGTAGCGCCGGGCTGTTTTGTCTTTTTGCCGCCTTCAGCCTTTCGTCCAGGCTGAAGAGCTGGCGGCCCGCAGCTCGTCACCGAGCTGCGCAAGGGCGGGCTACGTCCTCTACATCCGCCATACCTCGACGGATTTCAGCAAGAACGACACGAAGATGACGTCGTTCGAGGACTGCGCCAACCAGCGCCCCCTCGACCGACAAGGGCCGCGACGAAGCGCGCGCTATCGCCGGCCACCTCAAGCGTCTCGGCATTCCGGTCGACAAGGTCTACGCCAGCCCGTTCTGCCGCACGGTCGAAACCGCGATGCTCGCCTTCGGCAAGGCCGAGAAGACCCAGGAAGCGCGCGGCGGGCCCGTCGAAATCCGGACGACCCGAGGCGCTACGACGGCTGAAGAAGCTGCTGTCGACGCCGCCTGCACCCGGCACCAACAACGCCGATCTCCAGCCACGGCAACCCTTCTTCTGCCGTTTTCGGCGCGCCCTACCTCGCCGAGGGGGAAATCGCCGTCGTCCGTCCTGGCGGCAGGGACGGATACGCGCTCGCCGGGAAGATCAGCTCGAGGACTGGCCGGCGCTGAACTGGTTTGCCCGGCTGGCTACCAGCGGGTGACCGGTCCCCGCGATGCGTCACCTGATCGCGCGCCGCTGCGGTCGCGACACGGTCTTTCCCTTCTTCATGCTGCGTGGATCCTCGCTACGCCGCCCGCGACCGCCGCTTCCATCACCCTGCCTTCGCATTGACCCTAGCCGGCATCGAGGAAGGCGCAGGCGGGCGCCGCCGCCTGCGCGTCAGGTATGCGCGCATCGACAGGCCCGAGCGCCGCGCCGCGAGCGCATCCAGCCGGTCCCTGGACGAGGGACTGATCCCCTCAGATGAGTAGGTTTTCAAGCTCCCCCGGTGTCAGGATCTGCATCGACTCCGGCGGCACCAGCAGCATCATCGCGTCATACGGGGAAACGGGAAAATCCATCTCGTCGATGTATCCCCGCAGGACCCTTGTCAGGTGGCGGAACCTTGCCAGGCGGTCCGGCGTCTCGTGCGTGAAAGGGAAAAGCGGGCGGTGAATTCCCAGCCGCCCCGCGACGCTGCGCCGCTCCCCGCCCATGAAGGCGAAAGCGCAGGCGCTCGGGCACTGGTCGTTCTTGCCGACGAGGGTGTAGAGCCCCCGGTCGCGCAGCAGCCGCCCCAGCTCAAACCGGCGTCGACGTATCAGCCCCGTTGCTGGCCAGCCAGACCGTATTGCCGGAGACTTTCTGCTTGCCGCTCGCTAGCAGGCCCACCATCACCGTGGCGCTTGCCAACGTCGGCGGGCGTGATCTCGCCGGAAAGGAACACGCGCACCTCACTCCGCGGGCACCGGCACGTCGTTCGCCGAGGCGCGGATAGGACGATGTCCGCAGGATTGCTGTACTTGCGCACCGGCGACCAGCGCTGTTCTCCGTTCACCTGCTGCACGCTGCGGAAAAGCAGCTCGGCATGCAGGCCGGAACCGTGGCCCGCGAGCGCCGATCGATAGAAGTGCGGTAACACGCGACGCTGTACCTGCCGATCATTGCACAACCACTCCCGTAGGCCCTGGCCCTGCCGGGAACTGCACCATCGAGCATGCTGCCGATGGGTTACCACCCAAGTGCCACCCTGCGCTGTTCGGTGGCGCACTCACGTGGCCTATCTCAGTAACGGCTGGGCGGGGCGCCGCGGCGCATCAACGCGCCCACCACGCGGTGCATGCGAGCCTCGAAAGCGGCTGGCGATAGCGCGCCATGACCGGATAGAACGCGACGATGCCGCACCCGCGGGTCGCTCCAGACGCGCGCGGCACCTGCTCGAGGCCGGCGGAGTGGCGTACACGGCCTGGAAGGCGTCCAGCCCGGCGAGCCATTTCCTTCAGGATCGCGCGCATGCAGTTTCGTCATCATCGCCTTCGCGCGTGACGCCCTCCCGCTGCCGCGGCGCCGTCGTCGAAATCCGGCGCCGAGCAGTCCACCAGCTTCAGCCGGCCGCGCCAGTCGAGGTCTCTCGGATCACGTGCATCTCGGTGGCGCACATCGGGCAGGACTTGTCGTAGTAGACCGGTCAGCGGAACGCAGAACTTGTTGATCGTGTTCATGCCGTATCTTCGGCAATTAGGCCGACCTTGAGCAGGGCGGTTACTGCCTAGCGATTGCCGGCGCCCAGTTTGACCATGCTGCTTGAGCACGGAGTTCTCCATGCCGAGCATCTGTTCGGTCCAGGTCGAAGCTCGCCTCCATCAGCGCCGAGCGTCTCGCGCAGGCGCTTCGGTCATGCCGGGATCCTCCTTCGCGAACTCCTTGCTGTCCACGCAGCTGCGCAGGAAGGCCACGGTCGGGTCGAACTCGCGCTTCTTGCGCTCGCTCACCAGGATGCGCAGCAGCTCCCAGGGGTCCTGCGCGGTCTCGAAGTGGTCGCGCCGGTCGCCCGCAGGGTGCACCACCTTGATCGAGGTCCCAGTTCTGCAGCTCGCGCAGGCTGGTGCTGACGTTCGAGCGCGCCACCTGCAGCACCGCGGCGATCTCCTCGGCGTGCATCGGCCGGCCGAGCAGGAACAGCAGCGCGTGGATCTGCGACACGGTGCGGCTGACGCCCCAGCGCGTGCCCATCTCGCCCCAGTGCAGGACGAAGCGCGCCCGAGGGCGCCCACCGCCTCGGTCAAGGCGTGCTCCGCGCGAAGTTCATGCAGGCGTGCCATGACTTGACAGCAGGACTATTCCTGTCATACATTTCTGTCAAGACAGAAATTACCAGAAAGGATGAACACAATGAGAGTACTGGTCCTGGGCGGCGCCGGGTTCATCGGGCGGCATGCCGCCGCCGCGCTGCGCAGCGCGCGGCCACGCGGTGGTGATCGGCACGCGCCATCCCAGGCGGGCGCTGGCCGAAGCTGCCCGCCCGCCTGCGCGACTGTCGAGCTGCGCGAGACCCACTTCGAGTCCCTCACCACCCGCTACGTCTGGAAGCCGCTGCTGACGGACGTCGACGCGGTGGTCAACTGCGGTCGGCATCCTGCGCGAGCGCGGCGGCGAAACCTACGACCGCGTGCACAACATGGCGCCCGCGGCGCTGGGCGAGGCCTGCGCGCGCCTCGGCATCCGGCTGGTGCACGTCTCCGCCCTCGGCCTGCGGCCCGAGGCGCGCAGCCGCTTTCTGCGCTCCAAGCTGGTCGCCGAAAGGAAGATCATGGCGAGCGGCGCCGACTACAGCATCGTGCGCCCCGCCCTGCTGGACGGCGAAGGCGGCTTCGGCGCCGCTGTGGCTGCGGCGCGTCGGCGCGCCTGGCCGGTGCACTTCCATCCCGCCGATGCGCGCGGCCGCATCGGCGCCGCTGGACGTGCGCGACCTCGGCGAAGCGCTCGCCGTGCTCTGCAGAGCGCGAGCGGCGACGGCCGGCGCGAAGTCGAGCTGGGCGGCGCGCGAAGCGCACGATGGCCGAGTACCTGGGCGCTGCGGCGCGCCTGCACGGAAAGCCGAGCGGCCTCGCGCTGCGCATTCCGGTACCCGCGCTGCTCGCGCGCCTCGGCAGCCATCTCTGCGACCTGCTGCACTTCTCGCCGTTTTCCTACGGGCACCTGGAACTCATGCGGCGCGACAACCTGCCGCAGGTGAACATGCTGATCCGCGCTGATCGGACGGCGCGCCTACGCCCGGTGGGAGTCGACCTGCCGGACGCTGCGAGGCCGGCGTTTGCGCCGGGACTGAGCGCGTCTTCGCGAATCCGCGAACTTCCATTAGCCGCCGGTTCGCCGTCGGCTGGCCCTTGGCTGCAGCGACGGCTGCGCTGCCCCAGCCGGCGCTGATCGGCGCGCTTCTGGCGCCGGCGCGGCTGGCCTCGGCTTTCCTCGTACAGCAGCTGCGCCGGCGGCGCTGGACCGCGCTGTTCTGACAGGCCGCGCACCACGATACTCCACTCGAACTCGGCAATCCGCGATCGCCAGCCTGTCGCCGGGCTGTCACTCGCGTGCGCGGCCTTGATGCGCTCGCCGTTCAGCTTCACGCGCCCGCGGCGACGGCCTGCCGCGCCAGGTTCTCGCGCGTCTTGAAAAGCGCGCGGCCCACAACCACTACATCGAGGCCGCACTCGTGCGTATTGGTCGCGCCCGCATCCTCAGGCGGTCGACGCCGGCTCCGATCGGGCAGGACACGCCGGTGCCGCCCGAGCCTCGCAGCTAGCCCGTCCGGATTCTTGCCGAGGTATTGCTGGTGACAGTCCTCGGCGTAGTAGAACTCCGGCGCGGCGCGGATCTCCGTGGTGATCGTGCCGATAGCCTTTCGCCTTGCGAGCTCTTGCTGAAGACTCCTTTGACGCACAGCGCCGTTTCTGCAGCTGCGCGTCGCCGTACGTGTAGATCGCCGAGCGGTACTGCGTGCCCGACGTCGTTGCCCTGGCGCATGCCCTGCGTCGGGTCGTGGCTCTTCCCAGAACGCCTTGAGCAGCGTCTCGTAGCTCGACCTTCTTCGGGTCGAACACCACCAGCACCGCCTCGGTGTGGTTCGGTGAAGCCCGAGCAGACTTCCTCGTAGGTCGGGTTCTTGCGTCTCGCCGCCGGCGTAGCCGACCGCGGTGCTGTAGACGCCGGGATGTTCCAGAACAGCTTCTCCGCGCCCCAGAAGCAGCCCAGGCCGAACTACCGCGCTGCTGCATGCCCTCCGGGAAACGGCGCGCACGATGCGGTTGCCGTTGACGAAGTGCTTCTCCGGCACCTGCATCTTCTGCGGCGCGCCCGGGAATCGTGCTGCTCGGCGGGCAGCAGGGATTTCATTTTCTTCATGAAGGCGAACATGGCCGAGTCTCCATCGGCTCGAACGCTAGAATAGCACCATGAAAATCTGCATTTACGGCGCCGGCGCGGTCGGCGGCCTGGTCGCCGGCCGGCTCGCGCAGAGCCGGTCACGAGGTCTCTGTCGTCGCGCGGGGCGCGCACCTTACGGCCATCCGCGAAGAAGGGCTTGCGGATCCTGTCCGAGAAAGGAATCCAGCGTACAGACTCAAGGCGGACAGCGATCCCGCCAAGCTTGGACCGCAGGACTGCGTGTTCGTTGCGGTGAAGGGCCAGAACCTGCCGAGGTCGCTGCGCGCATCGCGCCGCTGCTCGGCAAGGACACCTCCATCGTCACCGCGATGAACGGCGTGCCCTGGTGGTTCTTCGACCGCCTCGCTTTCGGCCAGGGCAAGCTGCGCCTGGAATCGCTCGATCCCGGCGGCGAGCTCGTCGAAGGCGATGCCGACCGAGCGCATCGTCGGCTGCGTCGATCCACCTCGCCGCCTCGACGCCCGAGCCCGGCCTCATCAGCCACAACATGGGCAGCCGCCTGATCCTCGGCGAGCCGGGCGGCAAGAACACCGCGCGCACGCAAGTCGATCGTCGCAGGCGCTCAAGCGGCGGGCTTCAAGGCCGAGGACACGCGGCTTCATCGAGAAGGATTTCTGGGTGAAGCTGCTCGGCAACGTGAGCTTCAACCCGGTGGCGGCGCTCACGCTCGGCGCACCGCCAACCGGCTGATCGCGGACGCGCGCGTGAAGGCCTACATGGTCGCGATCATGCGCGAGGTGCTCGCGATCGGCCGCGCGGTGGGCGTGGACGCCGACATCGATCCCGGAAGCGCGCATCGACATGGCGCGCCGGCTCGGCGCTGTTCAAGCCCTCCACGCTGCAGGACATGGAAGCCGGCAAGCGCCTCGAGATCGACGGAGCAATACGTAACTGAACGAAGCATAC
>ERZ1370068.7631-contig-6537_pt1 | contig 34620 bp, 63 predicted proteins | sample MGYA00561227_ERZ1370068 | MGnify/ENA primary metagenome ERZ1370068 (study PRJEB38410, sample SAMEA6850437) | metagenome | study: Metagenomic assessment of the ecological functions of the soil: analysis of the soil microbiota associated with the...
TGTACTTCGTTCAGTTACGTATTGCTTGCCCTGGAAGAGCATGGGCGCGTCCTGGGCGTGAACTGGAAGTCGAGCACACGCCTCCTTCTTCTCCGTGTTGTTGCTCTTCTGATCGAAGTTGAAGGTGTTCGAGGGAGCTCGAATGTTGCTCTGCAGGTGACGGGGTTGTGCGTAATGCTCGTAGTTGGCAGAAAGTAGTGGATGCGATCCCAGCGATCAGACCGCCGAAAGGTACGACGCTCAGCTGCTGATCCTGGTGAAGCAGCGCACGGTTCTGGATGAAGTCCTTCGCGATGGTGAGTCATCACTTGGAAATAGCCGGAGAACGTGCCGTTCCGCGGTGTTGGTCCCGACTTCGTGATGGCGTTGATCTGGACATGAGCGTCCCTGGCTCGCGTCGAAGCGGTTGACACGACTCGAACTCACGATGGAATCGCGGCGAATTTGGGCTGGCCGAACGACTGCACCATGTTGTTGGTCACTTCGCTGCCCGTCGATTGTTCAGCTGGAAGTTGCCGGCGCCGCCCATCGGCGTGTCGCTCGACGTGTTCTGCCGCGCGCCCGGCGCGAGCATCGTCAGGTCGGATCAGTTGCAGCCCGTTGGCGGCAGGTCCTGCATCTGGCGCGGATCGACGTTGGCGCCCAACGTGGAGCTGACCGTGTCGATGAGCGGCGCCTCGCCGGTTACCGTGACGGACTCTGGACGGCTGACGCGCGACTGCAGGTTGAGCACGGCGGTCTGGCGGACGAGCAGGTCCACGGAACGGGTCACGGTCGCAAAACCGGGCAGCTCGGCGCTCACCCGGGTGCACGCCGAACGAACTGGCAGACGGAAGCCGCCGCTCGGATCGGTGACGGCCACGAAGGGTGTTGCCGGTCGCCTCGTGCGTCGCGGTGATGGTCACGCCGGGCAGCACGCCACCGGTCGCGTCGGTGATGGTGCCGGTCAGTGTCGCGTCCTGCGCGAACGCGTAGGAGGGCAATAGCAGGAGAAGCGAAGCGAGAGATGATCCGACGGAGTGAGATGTGCGCACAGTCTTCCTCCCTCTTTGTGCGCGGCTTTACATCAATTCAAAATGCAAAATTCAAAAATGCAAACCGCCCCTTGCACGCAAACAAGGAGTGAAAACGCGACGACATTCACACAGTCGCCTCGAATCACGTCGCGTTTGCATTTTGCGTATTGCATTTTGAATTTCTCCAGCCTCAAAACGCGTTGCCGATATACGGAAGCATCCGGCCGAAATAAATGACGCCGACCCACAACACACCTGTGAAGCGGCGACCAGCTTGGCCGACATGGGCGCGTTGTCGCCCGGGCCGAGCGCCCAGACTTCGTCGAACAGCGTCAGGTAGAGGACGTTGGCGCCGGCCAGCAGCACTGAACAGGACCTTCAGATGGAACGCGGGGCTTTCGATGTACTGCCCCGCGGCGCCCGCGAAAAACAGCATCCCCGTGACCGAGTTGATGATCGAATCCCCAGACGCCCCACGGCAGCAGCCGGTGCACGTCCACGAAAGGACGCGTTCTTCATGAAGCCGAGGATGCGCAGGTTGCCGGCCAGCACCACGCCGAACAACAGGCACAGACCGATGAAATGCAGCGACTCGAGCATCGGCCATGCGAACGGATGCGAGAACTGGAAGTAGCCGATGTTCGGCGTCATGAACACCCTGGGGCGCGATCGCGGTCATGCCGGCCCTTCGCCCGGGGCCATGATTTCCGGGTGCGTAATCTGCCCCGATGTTCGCCGCGCTCTGCCATCAGCCCGAGCGATACGGTCGCGAACGAGGCAGGACGAGGGCGGTTCCAGCGGGAAGGGCCGGTCGGCTTCCGTCCCTGCCACAACCCGAACCAGGCGAGGACGCCCGTCACCTCCATCACCGTCAAGGCCACGAGCGCCGCGCCTGATGACGCTGAATGAGCTGCGCGGAGACGCCGGGACGATCCCTGCAGCGCCTTCTGCGCCGAGTAGCCGGTCATGTAGGTGGGAGCGAGACGAGGGCGATCGCGAAGAACAGCGCGAGCGCGCCCGCGTCCAGCTCGTCGCTGCGCTTGGCGAACCTGAGGAGCAGGATGCCTGGAGCGCGACGATCGTGCCGACCGTCGGCACCGTGATTGATGCAGCAGGTGCATGTGAACGAAATTCGGGGTCATAACGGATCCTTGAAATTTGAAATTCATCGAATTGACGAATTGAATCGAAATCTGAGAACCGACGATTCGCAAATTGGTAGATTCCTGAATCTATCAGCCAACGTAGGCGGTAAGCACGGCGGTGGTAATAACAGCCACCAGATGAGAAGCAGAGAGCGCCGCCAGCCCTTCATCCCGCTCCGGACACGGCGCCGTCGCTCGTCTCTCCATCCATCGAACTTCCGGATCGGCAACGACAGCACCATGTCCGGCAGCAATCAGCGACAGCTTGATGTGGCTATCGGGATGAAGCCTGTGGTGGTCGCGTGCGCGGCAAACAACAGGCTGCCGGTCACGAGGGTTGAGGAAGAAGCCGCCCCAGAAAATCTTGAAGAGAGACGCGGAGCGACGACACCGGCAACGGACGGCCGACGCCAATGAGGCGCATGCAGATCACGAACGCGGCACCAGCGGGAGAGGTCCCATGCCGATGCTGTGCAGGAAGAGGATCAGCGGAAACGACAGCAGCGATTCGGATCCCGCGATCCATCATGGACAGAGGCAGATCCCGAAGCCACTCGAAATATGAGGCCATCCCTTATCCGAAGTCGTAGAGGCGGATCTCCCAGATCCGCCGGGTTCGGAAAAAATGAATGCGAGCGGCGCAAAGTCTAGCGTATTTCGCCGGCGCTATTTGGCGGGATCGCCCGTACCCGATCTGTGTCGGCGATCGACGGCATGCGCTCGATGCGCTTGGAAAACACACGGAGGGGTCGGATCATCGGTTGTGCTGATCGTCTGGGGCTCTGGTCGTCGTCGGCCCGCCGCGGCGCGGCGGCGCGGCTCCTTGACGCTGTCGGGCACAGGCATGACCACGTGAGACATTGCCTGTTTCGGTGCGCTCCACCAATGAGATCGAGCAGCGTCGCGTCGCCGCGCTTCGTCGGTCATGCGTCCGGGAAGAACGCGTCAACGCGGTTCTCGGGATCGTTGTAGTTCCTCGTAGTTCGCATAGGTGAATTCCGTGACGACGTTCCCCTGCCGCACCTCGATCCGCTCCGCGCAGCAATAGCTCGTGCAGATGCCGTCAGAGGCGCCGGAGGCAAGCGTCGCGCGCGCGACGGCACCCGGACGCCGGGTATTGGATACGTCACGATCGTTTTCCGCCTTCCATCGTGACCTTCGCGTTGGCACCGGCGGCGGCCGCCGCTTTCGGCGCGCCCTGTGGGCTGCTCCAGAGCCGGATGAGCCGCTCGTTCAGCAGGTCGGGTTTGGGCGTCGCCTTGCCCTTGCCCGGCACGAGCTCGGCGCCCGGGATGTCCTCGTCCCACGCGAACTGACCGCTGACCACTTCAATCGCCTTACTGCTGGCCGTCGGCGCGCGTGCACGTGCTCACGCACGCATGCCCGGGACCTGGTAGCTCATGCTCGCGCGGTAGTTCACGAGCGTGCACGGCTGCCCCGCGACGCGAACGGTGCCCTTGCTCTTCTCGAGCTCCAGCGTGGCGACGCCGTCGATTTCGTAGACGCCGCGCAGCATCCCCATGATGCCAGAGCCACCGATCGGCGACGGTCTTGTTGTCCCTGTGGGACGTCACGCCTGCCGGCAGCCTCGGTCCGCGTCGCGCGGGCGCCGCACCCTGCGCGGACAACAGAACCCTGGCCAAGAAGCGCCGCCACCGCGAGGGCGAGGACCGTGGGTCTCATGCCCCATGTCAGTGATGAATCTTCCCGACGATGTTTTCCGTGTCGTAGTCGTGGCACGGCTCGCCTTCGGCGATGTACGCCTTCGAGGTTGGTGTTCAGCAGCAACTTCCACGGCGCCGGGGTCCACGGCTGAAGGAGATAGTCGTCGTCCACCGTGACCTCGTAATTCAGGCGCGTTCCCTTCGCGCCGGAATCGCTCGACGACATGCAGGTTGTCGGGTGGATGTAGCCGCCTCGCGCGAGCCAGGTCAGATCGTTGAAGCCAACCGAGTCGATGACGGGCGTGTCGCCTTCCCACTTGCCGACCGAATCGCCCCAGAAGGTAAATGTCCTTGGCCCGCTGCGGGTCGTGCGCGCGGCCGTCAGATCGGGATGATCCGGAAGTAATCGCCGCCGTAGAAGAAGATGATCTCCTTCGCGGTCTGCACGATCTTGGTCGGCGGACCCTCACGCGTAATCCCTGCGGCTGGCACTTCAGGATCGGATCTTCCGTGTTCGTGTTCTTGTCGAGGTCCTGGATGCGATCCCAGAACTCCGGCTTGTAGACAGGGCGGTTCGCGTCCCAGCGTCCGCTGAACCGCACTTCGCCGTTGTAGGTGTCCTCACGCACGAACTCCTGGTCGGCCGACTGGTTCGTGTGCTCGTCGCGATTACGCTGACCGGGTCCGCAGCGCCGCAGATGCGGTTGCGGAGCTGATGGTGCCGGTCTCGTCGAAGTTCCGGCCGCCAGCGTTCGCCAGCCGCGCCGCCCCAGATGCCGCTCAGGTCAGGCTTGCCGTCGGGCATGTGCGGGGTCGCGGGCGCAGGCGCCCGCCGGCGGATTCTGTGCCGCCGCACCTGCCGCCAGTGCCGCGGCACACGCCAGCGCGATTGCCAGGGCGAAGGTTCTCATCGGCGCACTCCTCAGTTGCACGTTCGGATCGCCGAACCACGTGACGATCACGTGCCCATCCGGCATCGTCAGCTGTTTCATGAACCCCATCGGGTTGCCGTTTCGCGCCGCGAACCCCGTCGCGGTGACCACGTCGCCGGGCTTGAGGCCGCCCTCCGACGACTTCTTGAGAAGTCCGAGGTTGCGCAGCGATGCCGATGGCGCCCGACTGGAACTTCCACACGGTCTTGCTTCCGTCGTTGTTGGTGACCTCGATGTAGAGCATCGAGTGCGGGTTCACGAACTCCACCTTGACGATGGGCCCGCGGAACTCGATCGGCTTGTCGAAGTCATGCTGCGCCTGGACGGCGTGATGCGCCTTGGCAGGGACCGCGCCGCACGACCCACTGCGCAAACGGCGAGGACGCTGAACAATCGCTGACTCATGAAAAGTGCCTCCGAACCATAGGGTATGTGGGCGGGTTTCGCGGAGCCACCGTCGGCTACGCGACACGGACCGCCGCCGCCGGGACCGCCGCGGGCCGTTCAGCGGCCGGCGGCCTTCCGGACGCTCGGCGGCACCGGCATCGACGACGTACGGATTGCCGGTCTCGGTCTCCACGATCGTGAGATCGAGAATGGTGACGCTCATCCCGTTTCTCGACGACGTGGCCTGGATACCAGGACGTCGATCTTGTTGAGCGGTTCGTTGTAGTCGGCGTAGTTGGAGTGAACAGTCAGTGACGACGTTGCCCTGACGGACTTCGACACGTTCGGCGCAGTCATTCGCGCACGGCACCTCGTCATTGGTGCCCTTCGTCAACGTGGCGCGCGCGATGGCGCCCGCGACACCAGGAATCGAGTGCGTCACGACGGTCTTGCCGCTCTCCATCGTGACCTTCATGTTGGCGCCAGCCGCAGCGGCTGCCTTCGCTGCTCCCTGCGGTCCATCCAGATCCGGAGAAGCCGCTCTGTCAGCGCAGCGGGTTTCGGGGTTGCGTACGTTTGCCCGTAACGAGCTCGGCACCCATCACGTCCCTCATCCCACGCGGATTGGCCGTTGACCACCTCGATCGCTCTGTGCATCTGGCCGTCCGGAGTCGTGCAGGCGTACTGCGCGCGCAGTCCTGGCAGCCAGTAGTTGATGCTCGCGCGGTAATTCGCAAGCGTGCGTCTGGCCATCGACCCGCACCGTGCCCGTGGCCTTCTTGATTTCGAGTGCCGCCACGCCGTCAACTTCGTAGAGGCCGCGCAGCATCCCCATGTGCCACATCCACGTGTCCGGCACCGTTTGAAGGGCGCTCCCGGAGTGGATGTCTGCCGGCAGCTGTCCCGGCGGCGCGGTCTGCGCTGTCACGAAAACGGCGCCAGCCAGAACGACGAGGGTGACCGTTGACAGTGATTTCATGGTCAGTGGCGGATGTGCGAACCGGCCGCGAGCTCGCCCGCTTCGTAGTCGCTGCACGGCTCGGTCTCGGCGATGAAGCCGGCGTTGGGATTGGCGTTCAGGCTGATTTGGCTCTCCGGCAGCACCCACGGCTCGAGCAGCACCTCGGGGTCCTCGACCCTGACTGCGTAGTGCAGCACGTTCCCCTCGCGACGGAACTCTCGACGATGTGCAGCTTCTCGAGTGGAACAATCCGCCTCGGAGCCAGCCACGTCAGGTCATTGAAGCCGACGGAGTCGATCACCAGCGTGTCGCCTTCCCAGCGGCCGACGGACCTGCCCCAGTACGTGACAGCGTCGAGATCGGCTTTCGTGTGCATGCGGCCGTCGGTGGCAATCATGCGGAAATCGCGCGGCTGCGTCGCGTTACCGGCGTAGAAGAGGATGATCTCGTTCGGCAGCTGCACGATTCTCTCCGGCATGCCGGTGCGGGTGATTCCCTGCGGCTGGCATCTCAGGATCGGATCTTCCGTATTCGTGTGCTGATCGAGGTCCTGGATGCGATCCCAGAACTCCGGCATGTCTGCGGCTTGTTCCCATCCCACCGTCCCGAGAACACCACCTTGCCATCGATGACGTCCTCGCGGATGAACTCCTGATCGAGCGTCTGATTGACGCAGCGCCCTTTCGGCAGGCCGTCGACATGCTGGCCGGGCGCGCATCGGCGTGATCCGATCTGCTGAAGAATCTCGGGATCGGCGTTGTTGCGGCCGCCACGGCCGCCACGCTCCTGCCCGGTCCACGTGCCGCTCAGGTCGGGCTTGCCATTGGCCATGCGTGGCGTTGACGCCGCCGGCCCGGCCACATTCTGCGCAGCCGCTTGGCCCACCGAAGCGCCGTCGGCGCGAACGTGGGTGCCGGCCCCTATCGCGGCGGCCAGCGCCGCCGCCATCGCGAGTGTTCTCATGGCGCGCTCCTAACTCCCGTTCGGGTCGCCGAAAATACGTCTTCACGGCGCGTCCATCCGGCATGATCAGGTTTTCGAGGAAGCCATGCGGATTGCCGCTTCGAGACTGGATGCCTTCAACGGTCACGACCTGCCCCGGCTTGACCGCGCCTTCCGGACCAAATCGCTGACGCAACTGGCCGGCGCCGAGCGTCTGGAGTTTCCAGACGGTCTTGGTGCCGTCGGGATTGGTGCGCTCGACTTCCAGCACCGAGTGCGGATTGATCGCGCGCAGCGTGATCACCGTCCCCTGAAACGAGAACTTCTTCGCGTAGTCGAACTCCGAGCTCACGGAGTGATGCGCCACGGCTGGCGCCCCGGCAGCCACCAGTCCGGCAAATGTCAGCGCCGCGATCAATCGAGCGTCGGACATATCGTGTCTCCAGCTGTACCTAGAATGTGATCCGGAACCCGAGCTGCATCATCCGCGGTTGATAGTTCAGGGCGCCGTTCTGCGTCGGCGTTCCGAAATTGGCGTTGCTCTTCTCCAAGATACGACCCGTAATTCGCATGATTGAACGCGTTGAAGAGATCCAGCATGCCCTCCACCCGGCGGCGGGCGCCGAGCGGAAAACTCTTCAGCAGGCGCACGTCGGCGCGGTGAATCGGCTTGCCGACCAGGCTGTTCCGCGCAATGAAGCTGCCGTCGGGCATCAGGGTATCCGTTGCCGGCGCCAAGACGCAGGCCGCATCCGCAGATGTTCGCGAAGCGCTCGCCTGATCCGAAGAAGTAGACGCCGCTCAACTGGAAGCCGTATTTCATCTGCCAGATCCCGTTCAACACGGCGCGATGTCGCTGGTCGCTGACGCCGAGACTGTATTGCGCCCCGAGATCGGGAGCCAGGTTCGGGACGCCCGGCGCCGGATTCTTGTAGCCATCGTAGAAGTAGGCCAGCGTATAGGTCGCCGATGCCTGCCAGTTGTTGCTCATCCGCCTGGTGATGGCGGTCTGCAGCGCGTGGTAATTCGAGTAGCCGTCGGGAACCTCCAGCGACGCCGTGCTGAATTGCGGGTACGGCAGGTGCGCGCGATCGGTATTCGGGTAGTTCACGCCAGTCACCGGGTTGTAGGACAGATTGAGGTTCTTCGAAACGGCGTCGTCCCGGATTCCGGAGAACACATAGTCGCGCCTGGATGCCGGTTGTTGGCCGCAGCTGATGCTGGAATCCGATGGAGGTCTGGTAGCTGAACGGGGTGATCGCCCGGGTTCCGACGAGACCGCTCAGGCCGATCTGCTGGTTGTTCTGCACGACATATCGATACGCGTCCGCGTATGTCGTCGGGGCTTTTCCGTTGTAGGGGTTGGAGGGGAAATCCGTGCTGACCGTCGTTGTTGATCACGACGTTCACCTGTTGCGCTGCACGCAGCGTGAAGAACGCCACGCTGGAGGCCCGCTCGGCAAAGAACTTTCCGGCGCCGCCGCGGATGACCGTGCGGGGCGTCACGTTGTAGGCGAAGCCCAGGCGCGGCGCCAGGTTGTTGGTATCGTCAGGGCGGTTCTTTTCCAGGAACGGCAGGATTTCCACGTCATTGGCATCAGCGTTGTGCGCGAGGTCGTAGCGCACGCCGAGGTTGAGCGTCAGCGTCCGCGTCACGGACCAGTCGTCCTGCAGCCAGCCGGCAATGGTCGCATGCGGCCAATCCTGATTGTTGTTGCCGATCGACGCGCTGAACCGGCGGACGATCGGCGCGAGCAGGTCCAGCTTCCACGTGGTGACGTCGTACAGGTTCGGAAAGATACTCGCGACGTTGGACGGCAGCGTTCCGCCCTGGGCGTCGAGCGTCCCGACACATCCCTGGCACACGTATCCCCAGTTGTGCGTCTTGATCACCTCGCCGCCGCTCTTCAGGGTGTGCTGCCCCTTGGCGGCGAACAACACCGAGAAGTCGTTCCGGAGACTGAACTCTTCCTGGTTGAAGTTCTGCGGCTGACCGGACCTACCATTGCTCAGGCCGCGGAACGTGACAATGGCGTTGACGGTCAGCGGCTTCGGTGCCATCACCGGCCCGAATTCCTTCTCGTAGTTCGGCACCCAGTTCGACAGGAAGGAGTTCGAGTTGAAGGGCGTCTGCGTATTCCGCAGCCAGTTGTACGCGTTGTAGCCGACCCTCGTCTCGTTGACGATCGAACTGCTGAAGACTTTGGTCAGCGTCCCTTGGAGCTGCCTGGAGTGCTGGTCATTGGTGATCCTCCCGTTCGGCGTGGCGTTTCCGCTGCCGTGCAGCGACTCGTTCGGCGTGAGCGGGTGCGCAATGGACCCGCGCACCGAGAGGCGCGTCTGCGGTGAGATCTGTCCGTCTACCCGAACGAGCGCTTTCTTCTCGGTGCGTATCTCGGTCATCGTCTCGTTGAACGCCGGAACAGGAGTGTTGTAAAAGCTCGTGTTCGGCTCGCGCTCGTACTCGTAATCCCCGAAGAAATGAAGACGATTTTTGCGGATCGGCCCCCGAACGTCAGCGCCAGTTGCTGGTTCTGATACGGCAGCACCGCGCTCGCGACATGGTCCGCCGCGTTGAACTTGTCGTCCCGGAAGAACCCGGAGACGGTCCCGAGCATCGTGTTCGTGCCCGACCTCGTGATGGCGTTCACCTGAACGCCCATCGACCGGCCCTGGCTCGCGTCGAACCGGTTCGACACTTAACTCGACTTCCGGCGATGGCGTCCTGGCCGAATCGCGGCTGTCCAAACCCGTACCGATCGCCCGCTGAGATCGTCTGCGTGACCTGCTGTCCGTCGAGATTCAATTGCATCGTGCCGGTCCCTGCCGCGATACTGTCGCCTCGCTGCTGCGAGCGTATCCGCGCGCCAGGCACGACGGCGATCAGGTCCTGCCAGTTTCGACCGTTGACCGGCAGTTCCCGCATCTGGCGCGGGTCGAGGTTGGCGCTCATCGAAGACGATGTCGTTTCGATCAGCGGGCCTCCCCGGTGACTGTCACCGACTCCTGAATCGTCGACGGCGACATTTGGAGATTGATCGTGACTTGCTGGCCGACGAGCAACTCCAGTCCCCGTCGAGTGACGGTGGTAAAGCCCGCCAATTCAGCTGTGATTTCGTAGACGCCCACGCGCATTGGTATCCGGAATGCTCCGGTGCCATCGGTCACCGCTTCGAAGCTGTTGCCCGAGGCCTGATTGACCGCGCGAATCACGACGCCCGGCAGCACGCCGCCCGTGGCGTCGGCGATCGTGCCACCGATGACCGCTTCCCGGGCGAACGCGGTGAGCGGAAGGACGAGAAGCGCCGCTGCCACGGCGAGCGAGCGGAATGAGAGCAGTCGCATCGGTATTCCTCCAGGAGTGCTGGCGTCAAGTGGGGTTTACGGCGTGCTGGCTTATACACATTACGGATACAGGGCGTGTCAATTTATCGAGGAGCGACATGAGAATCGGATTCATTGGTGTCGGGACGATGGGCGGACGCATGGCGTCGAGCCTGCGCATCGCGGGACACGAGATGTATGTGAACGACGTTCGTCCCGAGGCCGTCGCGCCGCAACGTGGCCGCCGGCGCCATCGGAAAGCGACGGCGCGCGAGATCGGCGCGGCGTCCGAGGTCGTCTTCACGTCGCTGCCGGGACCGGCGGAGTTCACTGACGTCACGATCGGCGCCAACGGCCTGTTGCACGGCATGGCGCGCGGCAGCGGTGCTGTTCGACCTGACGACGAATTCGCCGACGACGATCCGCGGCGTGCATGCGACGTTCACGGATCAACGGGTTGCACCTGCTCGACGCGCCGGTCAGCGGCGGGCCGAAGGGCGCCGAGACGCGCTCGCTCGCGCATCTGGGTCGGCGGCGACGAGTCCATCTATCGACCGGCTACGAGGCGCTGCTGCGCGACATCGGCGATCAGCCGTCGTATATCGGGCCGATCGGCGTCGCATCGGTCGGCCAAGCTCGTGCACAACTGCGCGGGCTACGCGATCCAGGCGGCGCTCGCCGAAGTCTTCACGATGGGCGTCAAGGGCGGCGTCGATCCGCTCGTGCTGTGGCGCGTCGTGCGGCAGGGCTTCGTCGGCCGCGCGCGTGTCTTCGATCGCCTGGCCGATCAGTTCCTGCCCAGCAGTCTTCGATCCGCCGAACTTCACGCTCCGCACTGGCGCACAAGGACGTGTCGCTGGCGACCTCGCTTGGCCGCGAGCTGGACGTGCCGATGCGGCTCTGGCGAACCTGGCGCTCGAGGAATTGACCGAGGCCGTCAACCGCGGATGGAGCGAGCGCGACTCGCGGGTCGCGATGCTGCTGCAGGAAGAGCGGGCGGGCGTAGAGATAAAGGTGTCGCCTGACCGGATACGGGAGGTGCTGCGGGCAGGATGGATAACTCCCAACTCCCAACTCCCAATTCCCACTCCCAAGAGGAATCCGGCTAGACGCGCCTGGTCACATCCGCGCCGCCGCCGGCGAACGGATAGTTCCACGCGCCGCGCTATGCTGCCCCAGCAGAGGTGTCAGTCGCGCTTCGGCAGGATGCGCCTCAATGGGACGGTGCGCCACCCAGATTGGCGCGGATGATGTCGATCGAACGCCGAATCTCTGACCTGTGCCGCGCAGTCCGACGATCCAGTCGTTGCTGCCCGCCGATGTTCCACATCCGTCCAGATGGCTGCGTAATTTTTCCAGTTGGCTGACCGCGCTCGCTATGTCGCCCTGCGCAAGTGGACTGCTCGACGTCGGCAAGCGTGTGGAGCATCGCAGCCCGAACGCTCTTGCTCTTGAGAGCAGACTCCGGCAAGGACGCAACGTCATTTCGAAGGAGTCTACGGTGACGCCACGCGCGAATAAGGATGTCTGGAATTCCGGTGACTTCATCGAACCACAACACGTTGATGTTCCCGCTGCCGTCCACAGCGATCTGAGGAAAGAACGCAGAGTTCGGAATTATCGGATATCTCCTCTGGCGCGCGAGAAAGTGGACCCGCCATCGGTTGAGCGCGCTGAACAGGATCGCCTGCATCGCACTGTCCCCCACACCAGGTTCAGGTTGCCGCGACTGTCCACGGCAGCGCAGGCGGTATATCGCCGAATGAAGACTGCCCGGCGCAGTGGAGACGTCCTTCGGGGTCGAGAAGACTGTTCCTCCGTCAACGGATCGGCTGAAGAAGATCCCGCCAAGCATGTCGTCAAGCCAGAACACGTTGATGTTTCCTCGTCGTCGACGGCTATCTGTGGAAAATAGGATCGGCCGATCGCGACAAGGATCTGCTGACGAAGTTGTCCCATGGTCAGTGAGCGGCTGAGAAACACGTTCACAGGGGCCAGACGGGTACTGGCCCTTGCTCCGGAGACGACGTCGATGTTGCCCAGCGGTCGACCACGAGCTCTGGCACCGCGATGAAGACTCTGCGCTGCCAGACAGGTGCTGCGGCGTGGAGAAGCCGGTCCCCGCTGCCACTCGAACGACTGAACAACACGTCGTATTCACAATCGGCACAGAGGGCTTGCGCCCACACGACGTCAACGCCGCCAGCTGGTTCCACCGCGATCTTGGGCCAGTTGCAGATTTCCCCCGCTGTCGCACAGCGCTTGCGGGTCGAGAAGGTGCGCCCCAGGTCCACGGACCGGGTAAACCAGACGTCCCAGTCCGAGCTGTTCGCGCCCTGGGTTTGCCACACCACGCTGATGCGGCCTATGACGATCGACAACAAGCTGCGGATCTACCGCGGCACCGGCGTAATTGGAAATGACTTTCGAACGGAGAACCTGACACCGCCATCAACAGAGCGGCTGTAAAAGATCTCCCATCCTCCGGCCGCATCGTCCTCCCACACGACGCTGATAACGCCCCTGCGATCGACGGCGATCCGTGGTGCGAACACCGCTTCACCACTGGAGTGGTGGAAATGTCTTTCGGTGCGGAGAACGTCGCCCCGCCATTCAGCGAGCGGCGGAAGAAGAGATGCGAGGTGCAGGCGCATGCGGGCACGTTTCCGCGCAGATCGAGTCGGCCCAGACGACGCTGAGGTTGCCTTCGGCATCCAGCCGCAAGGCGCGTCCCGAAGGGCAGCGTGTTCTGCGGATTGTGGGATAGGTTCAGCGGGCCGGCGAAGAAGGCCCCGTCGACGAGGTTGTTTTCCTGTGTGGCCACTGCCACGGAGAGAACGAGGAAGACCACTGCTCCGAGGGGACGAGACCCGCTGCATATCAGCCTCCTGTTGTGACGTTCAGGCGAGCCCGGGTTCGCCTCGTCACAAGTTCGCGTTCTCGACGCCAACAGTCGCCGCCAGGCGGAAACTCTCTGAAGGGGTCACGTCGCTTTCCGGATTCAGGCGGGCCGGGGCCGCCGCACGACCGGCGCGAGCAGAGGCGTACCAGAGTTGACGCTGTTTCACAGAAATTCCACTACGAAGTGTCTACCTGTACTGGCGGATTGACGGATCGATCGGCACCGGCGGCGCGGGAATGAGGCGGCCCTGCTCGTCGGCGAACTGATGGCGGAACAGCCCGCGCGCGACGAAATGCGGATCGCGCATCGCCTCCTCGACGCTGGCCACAATCGAGCAGCAGCAGTCACGGCCCGCGATGCCGCATCGGGCCCGGAGTCTCCGCGATCTCCCTGGCGACAGAGCGCGGCGACAACGCATCGACCGTGGCCCCGGCCGATCGAGCCGAGTCGTCCCGCAGAATGCCGGTCGAGGCTGACAATCTCGCGGGAGAACGCCGATGCCAGAACTTCTGCTCGAGCGCGCCGACCGCGAGCATCCGGCCGTCCCCGGTCGGATACAGGCGGTAGCGCGGGCTGCTGCCCGTGATGATCGAACTGCCGATCATCAACGTGAAGAGGTTGTCCGTCATCGACACGTCCAGGTGGCGGCCGCGTCCGGTCCGGTCGCGTTCGCGCAGGGCCAGCAGGATGTTGATGACCGCGGTACGACCCGCCCGCGATATCGGCCATCAGCGCCGGCGGGATGACCGGATTCGAGACTGTCCCCATCGACTGCGAAGCAGTCCGGTTTCCGGCGATGTAGTTCAGGTTGACCGGCGACGCCGCTTTTCGGCCCGTCCTGTCCATAGCCGGTGATCGAGCGCAGCACCGATCCTCGAATTGATCGCCGCCACATCCTCATAGCCAAGGCCGAGCCGACCCATGACACCCGGACGGAACTGCTCCACCAGGACATCGGCGCGTCTGAGCAGGGCTGGAGGCGCTGACGATCGTCCGGGGCTCTTGAGATCGAGAACGAGGCGGGTCTTGCCGCGCGTGAGCTGCGCGAGGCGAGGCCATCTGCCCGCCGCCGGGGCGCTCGATCGTGATGACCTCGGCGCCCGCTTCCGCGAGAAGGAGCGTCGCGAGCGGCCCTGGCAGCAGCGTCGAGAAATCGAGGACGAGACAGCCGTGAAGCGGCTTCACCCCTCTTCCATCAGCACCTTACGCGCGATGCGGAACGCCTCGACACCCGCGGGGATGCCCGCGTAGATCGCCACCGGATCAGCGTGTCGCGAACCTCTTCCGGCGTGCAGCCGCTGCGGAGCGCGCCGCGCACGTGCAGCCTGAATTCCGCGGAACGGTTCAGTGCCGCGATCATGCAGAGATTGTTCAGGCTTCGCTGCTTGTTGGTAAGGACCGACTGCGTCCAGACCTCGCCCCAGCAGCATTTCGGTGACGAGGCGCTGGAAGTCGCGGTTGAAGTCGTCTACGTTGGCGGTCGCCTTGTCGATCTTACGCGTCGCCAAGCACCTGTCGACGCACCGCCATGCCCCGTTCATAGAGATCCTGGTCCAATGGTGACTCCCACTCAAGTGGAAAAGTTCAAAAGCGGAAAAGTGGAAGAAGTGAGTTCGAAGTGGCTCAAGTGTACTGCTCGACTTACTTTTCCACTTCTCCACTTTTCCACTTTTCCACTTTGTTCAGAAGGCCGCCCGGAACTCCTAGCTGCATCACCCGCGGCTGATACGCGACGTTCTTGTCCACCAGCGGCGACCGGTAAATCGGGCTCCGCTCGTTGGTCACGAACGCGTTGAAGTTCCTCGCGGTTGAATACGTTGAACACCTCGAAGATCCCGTGATGCTCGCGTGCGAGGCGAGCTGAACTCGCGCTGCAGGCGCATGTCCACGCGGTGCAGCGACGGACGGTCGAACGAGTTGCGTGGAACCAGCGTCCCGTCGGCGCGCAGCCGTCCGTTGGTGCCCTGCTGAGGAATGCCACTGCTGATCGCGAAGCGGATCGACGCCGGCCATGGGCGTTGCCGTGCCGTTGTCGCCGTAAAAGTAGAGGCCGCTCAGCTGGATGCGTGCCGGCGCCTCCCAGATGCTGTTGAACGTCGCGCGCTTCACCTGGTCGCTGGCGCGTACTCACTCGTCGCGCAACGAGGGGTGCAGCGTGATCGGCACGTCGCACTGCGGACGCCCGGCCGCCGAGAACGTCCAGATACTGGCATCCCGGCGGCGGCTGAATGTGCTGCCAGTTCCACTGGTAATTGAGCGAGTAGGTCGCCGCCGCCTGCCAGTGCTGGCTCATGCGCTTGTTCCAGCTCAAATTGAGCCCGTGGTAGCGATCCTGTCCGGCCGTCAGATCCTCGACGCACGCTGTCGAAGCCCGGGACGACGCGATGCGCGGTGTCGCTGAACGAATAGGGCGCGCCGGTGGCGAGGTTGAACGCGAGGTTCACGTCCGTCGAAATCTCCTGCGCGCGATTGGCCAGTGCACACCCAGTCCGCGGCAAAGGCCTGGACGGTGCCAATCTGCCGCTGCACGCCGAGCGAGCCCTGCCAGCGTACGACGTCCGCAGGTTCGGGTCGAACAGGTTGCGCGCGCTTTCTTCGCAGCTGGCCGGCGTTGAACTATGTCGAGCGCCTGCTGGTAGGTCGGCACGGGCCCGTTGAACGGGTTGGCGGCGAAATCCGCGCGGCCGTCGTTGAACCGCTGGATATTGATGATCCCCGCCGTCAGCAGTGACCAGAACACGGTGTTCTCGTTCTCGGCCGCGTATCTTGCCCGCGCCACCGCGAATGACCGTCTTGTCGTTGACGCGTACGCAAACCCGACACGCGGCCCGAGGTTGTTCGTGTCGGTCGGCGTGTCGGCCGTGATGAACGGCGCGTAGCGAATCTGCTGCATGTTGCCGCACGCGAGGTCGTACCGCAGGCCGAGGTTCAGCGTCAGCCGGCGGCCGATCGTCCAGTCGTCCTGCGCCCACGCCGCGCATCGTGCCGCTTGGGAAGACCGTGAACGTCCCGACACTCAGGCGCATCGAGCGCGTCACGCCGGACAGCGCCGCCAGGTTCCACGTGTTCGGATCGAGGAGGTTCGGAATGATCGCCGCGATGTTGGCGGGCACCGGCCCGCCCTGCATGTCGTAGGTGGGCATGCAGAAGTCACACACCGTCACCGTCTGGTTCATGCAGGATGTATCTCGATGCCAGTCTCAGGTCGTGCCGGCCGCGCGCGTATACGACAGCGTCAGGTCGTCCCGGAACGAGCATGGCTTTTGATACACATCCACCGGCGAATTCGCGTGCCCCTGGCCGATGAGAAAGCCGCCGGTCATGTTCAGAATCGGCGAGCCGCTCCATCTCGCGCCCCGGCGCGTTCGGGTGATTCTGACCAGTGGACGCCCGGGTGCTGCCAGAGAACCAAACCCGCCGTAGCCGGCGCGGATTTCCGTTGACGGTGGAGTTGTTCAGCACCCGCGTCACCGTCCCCTGGATGTTCAGCGAACGCCGGTTCGTCTGAATGACGGAGGACGGTGTGCGGTTGGCGCCGCCGGAGAAGCGATCGTCAATCGGCAGGTAGTGGCCAGCGACTTGTTGACGGCGGAACGTCAGGCGGTTGCGCGGCGACACCTGGTAGTCGAGCCGTGCGAGCGCCTCTTTCGGCGCGCGTGCTCGGCTGATCGATGTTGAACGCCGGGTAGAGCGTCTCGTAGGTGAAGGTGGTCGGCTCGCGCCAGCTCGCATCGACCCGAAGACGTGGAACTTGTCCCGGATGATCGGACCGCCATAGGTCCACGCCAGCTGCTGGTTCGAGTACGGCAGCACGCGGTTGGCGATGAAGTCCTTCGCGTTGAGCTTGTCGTCGCGGAAGTAGCCCGAGAAGGTGCCCTGCGGCGTATTCGTGCCGGACTTGGTGATGGCGTTCAGCTGCTGGCCGCTCGAATGCCCTGCGTGGCGTCGAAGCGATTGGTCACCACCTGGACTTCGGCCATCGACTCGCGGCTGTAGCGCGGCTGGCCGAACGCGCCGGCGAAGAGCTGCGTAACCTGCTGGCCGTCCACGTTGATCTGGGCATCGTAGTCGCGTCCGCCGAGCGTGTCGCTCGTCGCGTTCTGCCGGCTGCCCGGCGCGAGAATCGCGAGGTCCAGCCAGTTGCGTCCGTTGATCGGCAGGTCCTGCATCTGCCGCGGATCGATGTTGCCGCCGACCTGCGACGTCGTCGTGTCGATGAGCGGCGCTTCACCCGTCACCGTGACGGTCTCCTGCACCGTGGACGGCGAGAGCTGAAGGTTGACGACGGCCTGCTGATTGACCAGCAGGTCGATCGTCCGCGTGACCGTGGTGAATCCCGGGGCTCGACGGTGACGCGGTGGACGCCGGTGCGAACGGGCAGGCGGAACGCGCCCTTGTCGTCGGTCACGGCGACGAAGGTGTTGCCCGTCGCCTCATGAACGGCGCTGATGGTGACACCGGGCAGCACGCCGCCGGTTGTATCGGCGACCGTGCCGCTGAGGGTCGCTTCCTGGGCAAACGCGATCGACGGCAGCATGCGAGAAAGACGGCCAGTGCCAGAGCACGCATGTATGAATGCCTCCGGTGGCGGACTCTAGACGCCGCGCCGATCGTTGTCAATGAACAGCCGACGCGTCTTGCATCGCCGTGTCTAGTTGCGCTGGGTCGAGCAACCGCTGCTGATGTGCCGAAGGGATGTGACCTTCAGGTGGTCGTTCAAATTCGAAAATTCGTAGATTCGTAAATCCGTCAATTGGAGAATCCGGGTCCACCCGCGAAGGGTACGGATCGGCGAGCAGGCCGAGATCGCGCTCGTCGCACTCGGGCGCTTCATCCTGCCGCGCGGGTTCGGGTTCAGCCGCCGCACGTAGGTAATCGAGGTCCACGGCTCCATCAGCACGTCCGGATCGGTGACCGTGAAGTTGTAATACAGCAGATCGCCGTTGCGGGTGAACCGCTCGGTGACTTCCATCTTGTCCGTGTGGAAGTAGCCTTCCCACCCAATCCACGAGACGCCGTTGAAGCCGACCGATTCCACGACGAGCGTGTCGCCCTCCCAGTGCGTCAGCCCCATGCCGCTGTACGTGGAGAACTGATAGTCGTTCTCGTCGCGCTTCCGGTCGTCGAGCGGAATGACGCGCAGCGCGTTCTCGACGTTGTTGAACAACCAGATCTGCTTGTCCTTCTGCACGATCCGCCCGGGAACGTTCTGGCGCGGCACGCCGAGCGGCTTGTAGCAGCCGTAGAAGGGGATCGTCCTCGACCTTGCCGTAGTCGAGGCTGCGCACCTTCTCCCACGATTCGGGCTTGTAGAGCGGGCTTGTTCCACTGCGCCGCCCGCTGCATCGCGGACTGGTCGGGCTCGAACCTGCCGGGGCGGCGGAGGCCCGGCACGACGAACACGTTCCCGAGGTTCCCGGTCCAGTTGCCGCTGAGATCCGGATGGCCGTCCGCATCGCGCGGCGTCGTGCCGTTCGGCGCCAGCTGCATCGCGTAGGCATCCTGCGGCGAGATGCGCGTGCCGGCCGGCGCGCATGACGTCTGCACGTTGCGCAGCGGAAGGTTTCCGCGGCGCTGCGCCGAAGGCGGCAGCGGCAATGCACCTGGCTGCCGCGTCGATGACATCTGCTTCACGGCATCGGGCATCGGGAAGACGATGTACGGATTGGAACGGAAGAACGTCACCTTCAAGTCGGCGAGCGGCTTGCCGTCCAGCGTCCACTTGATCGTCGTCGGGAAGATCATCCAGACGTTCGGCTCGAGGTCGCCGCGGTAGTCGGCAAACGTGGCGCCGTAGGTGTGTCCGTTCGCCTTGACCGTGACGGCCACCGGCAGGCGGATCAACTCGGTAGGGTCATAGGGACCCAGCTTCGGATGCTGGCGCGAATCCTCGACGGTGATCGACGTCTCGATGCCGTCGTGCGGCGATTTACCTGTCAGCACGGCCTTGCCGTCGGCGGTCCTGCTCACCACGGTATGCCCTTCCGCTTCAAGCGACCGACCACATGGCGCCAAACGGCGTCAGCTTGATGAGCGGCAGGCGATCGTTGAGCGTGTTCATCGCGGCGGTCGCGCCGCGCCCTTCCTGCGCCTCGTTCCATCGTGCACTGATCCGCGAACACGCGGATCTCTTTCATCGGCTGGCCGTTTGCCTTCGTGCCGTTGAGGAGACATGCGCATCGCGGGCAGGTAGTAGGCGATGTGAAACTCCGCGTTCGAGAGCCTGGCCATGCCGGCGCCGTCCGCCATCGTCCCGTCGACCCTGAACTGGACGCCGATGACGTTCTTGAGGCCCATGACCTTGCCGCGGCCCATGCCGATGGACTCGGCCACCTCGCGAACGTCCTTGCCGATGCAGGGACTGCCGATTTCGTAGGCGGTGAACCCGTCCTCGTTCTGGGCGAACATCCCGTAGTAGCCCTGTGCGCCATACCCGTTCGTGGCACACACGGGTGCCTGGCCGCCGGCGCGGCGCCGGTTCCTCCACCTCCCTGGGCCAGCAGCGCAGCGCCTGTCAGCAACGCGGAAACGGATCAACGCAATGACTCTTCGCATGGGCGCGAATCCTAATACATCCGAAAAAGGCGGACCTGAAGGTCCGCCTCTACGTCCTTCGCATGCAGGGGCCGACCTTCAGGTCGGCCCTGCAAACGTACGAGATTTACCCGCGAAGGAACGGGTCGGCGAGCAGTTCGAGATCGCGCTCGTCGCACTCGGTCGCTTCGTCCTGCCGGTTCGCGTTCGGATTGAGGCGCCGCACGTAGGTATCGAGTTCCACGGCTCCATCAGCACATCCGGGTCGTTGACCGTGAAGTTGTAGAACAGCAGGTCACCATTGCGGGTGAACCGCTCGGTGACTTCCATCTTGTCGGTGTGAAAGTAGCCTTCCCATCCGAGCCACGAGACGTCGTTGAAGCCGACCGACTCGATGACCAGCGTGTCGCCATCCCAGTGCGCCAGCCCCATGCCGTTGAAGCTCGAGAACTGGAGGTCGTTCTCGTCGCGCTTCCGGTTGTCGAGCGGCAGGATGCGCAGGCCGTTCTCGACGTTGTTCAGCAGCCAGAGCTGCCTCGTTCTTCTGCACGATGCGTCCCGGCACGTTCTGACGCGGCACGCCCACCGGCTTGTAGCAGCCGTAGGCGGGATCGACGTCGGACTTGCCGTAGTCGAGGCTCCGCACCTTCTCCCAGTACTCGGGCTTGTAGAGCGGCTTGTTCCACTGCGCGCCGCGCTGCATCGCCGACTGGTCGGCCTCGAACCCGCCCTGACGCCGGAGACCGGGCGCGCCGATCGGATTCGGGAAGTTCGCGCCCCAGTTGCCGGACAGATCGGGATGCCCGTCGGCATCGCGCGGCGTCTGGCCAGTTGGCTTTCGCCTGCCATGACGAAGCCGTCCTGCGGCGAGACGCGCTTGCCACACGGCGCGCACGAGCACTGCACGTTGCGCATCGGCAGGTTGCCGGGGCGCTGCGCCGCGGGCGGCAGCTGCGACGCGCCACTTGCGGGCGCCGCCGGCTGTTGCGCGGCAGTGCGGCCAGGCGCCACCGCGATGGCGACAGCCATCGCGCACGCCGCCGGCAAACAACGATCGGATGTTCTGGCTCACGATCTCCTCCTGAACGCGCCCTACAGCTCGACGACGACGTACTCCTTGCCGGCGACGGTGATCGAGCGCATGAACCCGAGCTTGGCGCCCTCGGGATCCTTCCACGCCGGCGAGATGCGGTAGCTGTATTCGCCGCCGATCTTGAGGTCGGTCTTCACCTTCAGGCCCTGGCGAATCAGGCCGGACGGGCTCAGCGACTCGAGCTTCCACGACGTGACCTTCCCATCCGGTCCCTTCACGTCGACGTACCACCACGAGTGCGGGTTGACGTTCTCGAGCTTGGTCAGCGTCCCGGTGATCGTGAATTCCTTCTGCGTGTCGAACTCAGCGTTCGCGGAATGGTGCGCCCGATGCCGGCGCGCCGATCATCAGCAGCGCCAGGACGGCGGCGGATGCGATGACGATTTTCTTGACCATGGTGACTCCAGTCCTTTCTATGATGGTGGCCTAGTTCGATGATTTCGACTTCACGACATCGGGAATCGGAAACACGATGTACGGATTGGAACGGAAGTAGGTGACCTGCAGGTCGGCGAGCGGCTTGCCGTCGAGCGTCCACTTGATCTGGGTCGGGAAGATCATCCAGACGTTCGGTTCCAGGTCGCCGCGGTAATCCGCGAACGTCGCGCCGTAGACATGGCCGTTCGCCTTCGCGGTCACGGCGACCGGGAGACGAATCAGCTCGGTCGGGTCGTACGGACCGAGCTTCCGATGCTGCCGCGAGTCTTCAACCGTCACCGCGACCTCGATGCCGTCGTAGGGCGAGGTGCCCGTCAGCACGGTCTTGCCATCGGGGTCTTGCTGACGACCGTGTGCGCTTCGGCTTCAATCACCGACCACATCGCGCCAAACGGGGTGAGCTTGATGAGCGGCAGGCGATCGTTGAGCGTGTTGGTGGCGGCCGTCGCGCCGCGGCCTTCCTGCGCCTCGTTCCAGCGCGTATTGATCCGCAAACACACGGATTTCGTTCAGCGGCTGGCCGTTGGCCTTCGTCCCCTTCAGCATCGCGCGCATCGCCGGGATGTAATAGGCGATCTGGAACTCGGCGTTGGCCAGCTTCGACATCCCGGCGCCGTCGGCCATCGTTCCGTCTGACGCGGAACTGGACGCCGATGACGCTCTTGACGCCCATCAGCTTGTTGCGGCCCATGCCGATCGACTCGGCGACCTCACGCACGTCCTTGCCGATGCACGGGCTGGCGATCTCGTAGGCCGTCTGGCCGTCGCCGCCGTTCTGGCCGAAGCCGGCGTAATACGCCTGTGCCCCGTATCCGCTGGCCGGACATGTCGGTGCGGGTCCCGCCGGAGCGGGCATGCCACGGCCACCACCCTCCTGTGCCATCAACACACCACCGGCGAGGAGAGCCACGGCGGCCACTGCGATAACTTTGCGCATGTTTTCGAGCCCTCTGGAGCGTATACAAGAGAGTTTTTATAGCTGCAATTAGCAGATGTCGCAAGGCCCAACCCGGCTCATATTCCCATACGAAGCCGGCGGTTGATTCGTTCAGCCGCACCGCCATTCTACGCGCCCTCCCCAGCAAAGGCGAGGCTCGACCGTAATAAGGGAAAATCCCAACGCCCAAATCCCAATGCCGACTCGCGTCGCGATTCTTGATGACTACCAGGGCGTCGCACTTCGATGGCCGACTGGTCCTCGACAGGCACGGGCGTGTCCGTCAACCCGTTCCACGAGCGCCTTGGCCGCGAGGATGACGTCGCCGAACGGCTCCGGAACTTCGACGTGATTGTCGCGATGCGCGAGCGCACGGCGTTTCCGGCGACGCTCCTCGAGCGGCTCCCCTTGCTGAAGCTGATCGTGACGACCGGCAAGCGGAACGCGGCGATCGACGTGAAGGCCGCCGGCGCGCGCGGCGTGGTCGTCTGCGGACGAGCACGCTCGACGCCGCCGGCGGAGCTGACGTGGGGCCTGATCCTGTCGCTCGCGCGCAGCATCCCGCGCGAATCCGCCGCGATGCGGACCGGCGCGTGGCAGAGCACGATCGGCGTCGGCCTCCACGGAAAGACGCTGGGCGTCATCGGCCTGGGACGGCTTCGGAACCGACGTCGCGCGGATTGGCGCGGCGTTCGGGATGCACGTGGTCGCCTGGAGCCAGAACCTGACGCGCGAGAAAACCGATGCGGCTCGGCGTCGAGCTGGTCGGGAAAGACGAGTTGTTCCACCGTTCGGACGTCGTGACGGTGCATCTCGTGCTCAGCGATCGCACGCGGGGCATCGTCGGCGAGCGCGAGCTCGCGATGATGAAGCCGACGGCGCTTCTCATCAACACCGCCCGCGGTCCCATCGTGGACGAACATGCGCTGATACATGCGCTCCGCCACAGCGTGATTGCCGGCGCTGGGCTCGACGTCTTCGACGAGGAGCCGCTGCCGGTCGATCACCCGCTTCGTCGCCTGGAGAACGCCGCTGCTGACGCCGCATCTCGGCTACGTCACGACCGAAAACTACCGCCTGGCGCATGGCGAGGCGGTCGAAGACATCCGGGCGTTTCTCGCGGGAAAGCCGATCAGAGTCATTGAGTCCGTGGACGCCGGGTCCTTTCCGACCCGGCCGATCTGACAGATGCAAATTATCGTGCTGCCGGGCGACGGCATCGGTCCTGAAATCACCGACGCGACGAGGCATGTGCTCGAATGCGTGACGCAGGCGCTGTCGCTCGATCTCACCTTCTACGTGCGGCAGATCGGACTGGCCTCCCTGCAGGCCGCGGGCACAACGTTGCCGCCATCTGCCCTCGAGGCGTGCCGTCGCGCCGACGGCATCATCCTCGGCCCGGTCTCAACGGCAGACTACCCTCCCCGCGACCAGGGCGGCATCAACGTCTCCGCGGAGCTCCGCATCCAGCTCGATCTCTTTGCAAACGTCCGCCCGAGCCGCACGCGCGAAGGCCTTCCGCACTTCGGCCGCACATCCATGGACCTCGTCATCGTCCGCGAGAACACCGAAGGCTTCTACGCCGACCGCAACATGCACCAGGGCAGCGGAGAGTTGATGCCGACCCCGGACCTGGCGCTCGTCGATCCGCAAGATCTCGGCGTCCGCCTCGGCACGCATCGCGCGCGCGGCCTTCGAGCTGGCCACGACGCGTCGGCGCCATGTCACGGCTGTTCACAAGTCGAACGTCCTTGGCGTGACGGAGGGTCTCTTCCTCCGCGAAGTGCGGGCGGTCGCGAAGGAGCATCCCGACATCGCGTACGACGAGCAGCTCGTGGACTCGATGGCCGCGCTGCTCGTGCGCGACGCCGCGCGCTACGACGTCGTCGTGACGACGAACATGTTCGGCGACATCCTTTCGGACGAAGCGGCGGAGTTGTCGGGCAGCCTCGGCACGGCGGCGTCGATCAACTGTCGGCGACCGCCACTGCATGGCGCAGGCGCAGCACGGCTCGGCGCCCGACATTCAAGGCCGGAACACGGCGAACCCGACCTCTCTTATCCTCTCGGCGGCCATGCTCATCGACTGGCTCGGTCGCAGGCACCACGACGAGAGCTCGTCGCCGCGGCGCGCGTCATCAACACCTCGATTGACGCGGCGCTGCAGAAGCCTCCACGCGCACGATCGATCTCGGCGGCCCGCTCAGCACCACCGCGCTCACCTCGGAGCTGTGCAAGGAGATTGATGCACGTCCAATCCGCTGACGTCGCGCGCCCCGAGTCCGGTCGAGAGGCTGCCACCCGCGCCGCGTTCATGAAGGCCGCATGGCGTCTCGTCCCGTTCGTCACGGCCGGGTATCTCCTGAACTACATGGACCGGAACAACGTCGGCTTCGCCGCGCTGACGATGAACCGGGACACCGGATTGACGGCGACCGAGTTCGGCTTCGGCGCCGGCGTGCTGTTTTTCGGATACAGCTTCTTCGAGATCCCGAGCAACATGGCGCTGTACCGGTTCGGCGCGCGGCGCTGGATCGCGCGAATCATGATCACGTGGGGGATCGTCTCCGCGGCCACGGCGTTTGTGCGCGGGCCCGAGAGTTGGTACGCGCTGCGCTTCCTGCTCGGCGTCGCCGAGGCCGGCTTCTTTCCGGGCATCACGTTCTACCTGGCAACCTGGTTTCCCGCCGAGTACCGCGCACGGATGCTCGCGTGGTTCCTCGTGGCGATTCCGCTGTCTACGGTCGTTGGAGGCCCGATATCCGGCGTCATCCTGGAGATGAACGGCGCGCTCGGTCTGCCGGGTGGCAGTGGCTGTTCATCATCGAGGGACTGCCCGCGACGCTCATGGGGATCGCGGCGCTCCGGCGTGCTGCCCGACCGCCCTGAGGATGCGACGTTTCTGACGCCCGACGAGCGTCAACTGGTGCGTGAGAAGATTGCGTCGGAGCGGCGCGAACGCGAAACGCGCCAGCTGCTGCCAGCGCTGAAGGACCCGCGCGTCCTCGTCCTCACGGTGGCGCAGTTCGGCTTCACCGCGGGCTCGTATGGCGTCGGCATCTGGCTGCCGCAGATCAGCGAAGGACGCGCAGTTCTCGAACATCACCATCGGTTTCCTGACCGGCGCGTGCTACATCGTCGCGTCGGTCGCGATGATCGGATGGGCGGCCTGGTCGATCGCACCGGGCACAAGATCAAGAACCTGACGCTCGCGTGCCTCGTCGCCGCAATCGGCCTGGTGCTCGCCATCGTTGCCGCCGAACTTCTGGTGGTCGTTGCTCTGGATCACGCTCGCGCTCGTAGGCATCACGTCGGCGCGCGCAATCTTCTGGACGATCCCCGACGCGCTTCCTGACCGGGCTGGCCGCCGCAGGCGGTCTCGCGTTCATCAACAGCGTCGCGACGCTCGGCGGCTTCGTCGGCCCGCACGCGATGGGATGGCTGCGCGACGCGACCGGGTCTTTTTCGGCCGGACTGATGGCGATGGCGGGACTGCTGGTGCTGGCCACGCGTGATGTCCTGGTCCCTGAAGCTGTTCGTCACGGAGGAACGAATAGGGTTCAGGGGAGAACCTCCTGAACCTTCTGAACCTCCTGAACCCTCTGAACCTTCGATATACAATGGCGCGCGATGACTGACACCGCCACCACCCTCCGCCCCGACCAGCTCTCCGCCGGCACCAGATCCGGGCCGTCGTGTCGGCGTCGGTCGGCACGACCATCGAGTGGGCACGACTTCTTCCTGCTACGGCGTCGGCCGCGGCCACGGTGTTCCCGCAGAAGTTCTTCCCGGGTCCGATCCGTTCATCGCGACGATGCTGTCGTTCACGACGTTCTTCGTCGGGTTCGTCGCGCGGCCGGTCGGGGCGGCCATCTTCGGCCACTTCGGCGACCGCGTCGGCCGCAAGAAGCTGCTCGTCTTCACGATGATCCTGATGGGCGCGTCAACGATGGCGGTGGGGCTGACGCCGTCGCTACGAGGTCGATCGGCATCTGGGGCGCCGTGTTGCTGACGATTGGCCGCGATGCTGCAGGGGCTCGCGATCGGCGGCCAGTGGAGCGGTTCGGTGCTGATGGCCGGCCGAGTGGACCGATCCGAAGCGACGCGGCTTCACCACCAGCTTCGCGCAGGTCGGCGCGCCGGCCGGGATGGTGCTCGCCAACGGCGCGCTGGCGCTGATGACCGGCGTCACCGACGGATCAGGCGTTTCTCGACTGGGGATGGCGCATCCCGCTTCTCGCCAGCGTCGCGCTGGTGATCACCGGTTTCTACATCCGGTCCGGCGTGCGCGAAACGCCGGTGTTCGAGGAGCTGAAGAAGAGCGGCGCCATCGTCAAGGCGCCGCTCGTCGAAGTGCTGCGCCACAACGGCCGCGAGGTCGCGCTCACCGCGCTGCTGCGCACCAGCCAGCAGGTGTGCTTCTACATCTTACACGACCTACGTCATCACCTACGCGACGACGGTGCTCGGATTCGGCCGCGGGCTCGTGCTGAACATGGTGATGACGATGGCGCTCGTGTCGTGCTTCGCCAACCCGCTGTTCGGGCACCTGTCGGACATGTACGGCCGCCGGACGATCACCGCGATCGGGCTGCGCGATCATGATCGTCTTCCCGTTCATCTACTTCCGGCTGCTCGACACGAGATCGCTGCCGCTCGTATTCCTCGGCGATTGTGCTGTCGAACCCGATTCAGGATCTCCAGTACGGCCCGCAGGCGGCGTTCATCGCCGAGAGCTTTCCCGGATCCGTCCGCTACAGCGGCTCGTCGCTCGGCTATCAGCTCGCGTCGATCACCGCGGGCGGGCCCGCGCCGATCATCGCGACGCTGCTGCTGAAGCGATTACGGGACGTCAACGGCCATCGCGACGTACATCGCGATCTGCTCGGTGATCAGCCTGATCTGCGTGCTTCCTGCTGAAGGATCACGGAGGGGATCGGGATCATCAGTAAGGTCCGGCTGAAGCCGACCCCACCGGCGGGGCTAACCACGAAGGCATTCGCGTTCACGAAGGGCACGAAGCGAAAAGCTCGATCACGAGCCTCAGAGGCTCAGGAGGCTCAGAGGTGATTCTGTTTTCTATGACCACGAAGCATGTGCCTGGCTCGATCGTTCAGGTCGTCGACGTTCTGGCTTTTGTTGTTCCCCATGATCCTGGCATCAGCGCGTCGATATCCGCGAGATCCTTGGGCCGTCCTGCCGCGCGCTTGTTTCGCAGGAACGCATCCCGTCCGATGAGCGGGGCCTTCGCGGTGGCCAAATGAACCGATCACCCGGCCTTCCCACGCTTCCTCCCAGGTCACACCGGAAATGCTGCTCATGATGTGGATCTGCACTGGTTCGACGCCCATCTCCCAGCATCCGCCGGCTATCGACGAGATCACCGGGCGTCAAATTGCTGATTGGGAAACCGAACGCGGCAATCCGCCGCCAGCGCCTGCTGCGCGTTTTCGACGGTCGGTCGAATAAGGATATCGATGTCGCCGGTGTAGCGCGGAGCACCGTGGAACGCGAGAGCGTAGGCTCCCACGATCAGGGAACTCAACCTCCTGGGGCGATTAACGAGCCGATAAACTCGTCGAAGTCTGGGGCGAGATCCATCGACCTGCTGCCGCAGAAACTCGACTGCAGCGATGCGTTCGAGGGCGGGCGGGAAAGCCAGCACTGCAGCGAAGGTCGCGTGCTTCCTCCTTGTCAAAAGAAGTGCGCTTCACGGCCGTCCGTTTCAGGCGAAACTCCAGCGTATTCAGTATATGACTCAACGAGAGCCCTTCGTGATCGGTCTGATTTGCGGTTCCTGCTGGAGGATCATGGAGGACCACGAGCCTCAGAGACTATGAGCGGGCCGCGCGATTAAGCTCCTTCAGGGTGTTCGAAGCCAGAAGGAGGCTCTGATGATCGCAACGGCCCGCCCTGAGATGAGTGTAAACGAGCCGACGTTGTATGTGGCGTTCGAGTTGGGGAAGAAGGACTGGAAGCTCGGCGATGACGTCGGGCTTCGGCGTCGAGCCCTGGCTGCGGACGGTCCCCAGTGGCGATCTCCGCGCGGTGGAGCGCGTGCTGCGCGCCGGTCGGCGGCGCTTCGGGTTGCCGGCCTGCGCGCCGGTCGTGACGTGTTACGAAGCGGGCCGCGACGGGTTCTGGATCCATCGCGCGTTGACGCAGATGGGCCTCGAGCAATCGCGTGGTGGATTCGGCGAGCATCGAGGTGAATCGGCGCGCGCGGCGCGCGAAAACGGATCGCCTCGACGCGCTCAAGTTGGTGCTGCATGCTGGTGCGGGTCTGTTTCGGGGAGCGTCGAGTCTGGAGCGAGGTCCGGGTGCCCACCATCGCGACGGAGGCCGCGCGCCAGGTCAGTCGCGAGCGGACGGCGCTGACGCAGGATCAGACGCGGCTCGTCAATCAGATGCGCGGCTGGCTGGCGACGTGGGGGTGCGCTCTGCCGGCGCGTCGGCCGATCACGGCTGGTGGACAACGGTGCGCGATTGGACGGGCGCGCGCGCTGCCGGCCGAAGTGCAAGCGCGGGCTGGCGCGCGCCGAGGCGCGCCGCGCGGGGACTCGGGGCGCAGATCGCCGGAGCTCGACGCGCAGCAGCAGGCCGCCGGTGGCCGCGGCGGTGACCGGCACGAGTGCGGTGCGGCAGCTCGTGCAGCTGAAGGGCGTCGGCTACGACCAGCGCGTCGGTGTTGCTCGAAGAAGGCTTGAGTCTGGCGCGCGTTCCGGAATCGACGACAAATCGGCGGACTCTCGGGTTTGCGCCGACGCCGCGACGACAGTGGAGAGTCGACAGCGGGAGCAAGGGATCAGTCGGGCGGGCAATGCGCGGCTGCAGGCGATCAGCATTCAGCTCGCCTGGAATTGGGTGCGGTGGCAACCACTGAGCGCCCTCACCCGGTGGTATCAGGCGCACTTTGGGAAGGGCAAACGCGCCCGGCGACTGGGGATCGTCGCGGTCGCCCGCAAGCTGGTGATCGCGCTGTGGCGATATGTCACGATCGGTGTGTCGTCCCTGAGGGAGCGATTCTGAAAGTCGCGTAGGGCCACGAGTTGCCGCGTTCTCACGCGCGCTGCGCGCATGGTCTGCGTAGGGTCGTTTCCGCGACCGCCTCAGAGAAGGTACTGCAGCACTCGTGTCCGGATTGAGACTGCACAGTCTCTGGGGGCGCGCGCACGCGCGCGAGCTCGGATAGAAGACGAGCGCTGAGTCACGGACTCATGCCTCATCGCCGGACCCGCGTGAGGAGAGAGGTGTTGCTACGCGCGCAAGACAGCGCTGGGTAGCCCAGCGACGCCTGCGCGGACCGCTCTTGAGTGGGCGGTCTGCTCGGCGGCGGCTACGCTCGAGAAGGGGTTTTGTATCGGAGACGCAGAGACACCCGCAAGGAGCTTGACAACGGCCCAACACATAGAAGACGCAGAGACTCAGAGCTCTGATAACAAGGGAGCGGGTCACGAAGGAAACAGCACGACGAATTCCGGTGATTCCCATCTCAGCGTTTCGCGAAGAACTGTCACATCGTCCTCGTCAGGTAGGCTTTGCATGTTTCTCTCGTGAGCTTCGTGCGCGCGGCCGAAGGCCGCCTTCGTCTCCTCTGTGTCTCTGAGTCCCTCCTCTGTGGCTTGTGATCACAGTCACAAACCCTTTTTCTCTCCAATAATCGAACCAACCCTCGCCAAGTTGAACTCCAGCGGGCCGACCTGCTCGAGCGGCGCGAGTCACGTCCTCCACCTCGGCGCGACGCGGACGTAGGCGAGACACGTCCGCCCTGAACTGTTCGCACTTCGCCTCGTCGGACGCGTCGCTGTCGATCGACGCGCTTCGCCATCGCCGCGACGACCGTCGGCGAGACTGCTCTCGAGATGATCGAGATGTTCGCTCGACGCCCGCCGTAGGGGCCGAAGTGCGTGATGAACACGGTTCTCCGGCTTCCACGCGCGCAGCTTCGCGATGCTCGCGCCACGCGTCGAGGTCGATGTCGGGCGGCGGCGTCGGCGGCAGCGTGAACACTCGTGACGTCGAACCGCAGGCCGGCCGTGTCGCCGGCCCACGGCGATGCCGCTCTGCTCGTCGGAAGTAGCTCACGTGATGCGACGCGTGCCCTGGCGCGATGTACCGCACGTCGAACGGGTGTCCGTCCGGCGTTGATCCGATCGCATGCTCGCCGAGCACGTGGAGGTTCGCCTGCGGCAACCGGCAGCGTCTTTCCCCACAGGCGCGCGACGCCTTCGACACCCCACAACTGGTTCTGCGCTGTTGATCAACCTCGACGGGTCGATGACGTGCGGCGCCCCCTTCTCATGGACGAAGACGCTGGATCTTCGGGTCTCTCCTCGACCAGCAAGCCCTGTCGCGCCCGCGTGATCGATGATGGACATGCGTGAGAAGAATCGACTGGATATCGCTGACGCGGATCCCTGCGCGTTCAGCATCGCGCGAAGCGTGTCGATGCACGATCCCGGGCCGGGATCGACGAGCACGACGCCGGGATCGCTCACTGTAGACGCCGGGTCGCGATCGCTTGTGGGGTGTTGCAGAAGTTCAGATCGACGTATGGAAATTCGGAGACGATGAACGGCACGTTCGGAGTCTCAGCGCAGTCGTGTCCAGGCGGGTCCGAAGACCCGCCCCTACACCGGAGGCATCTTGCGCGGAGGCGGCATCGTTCGACACGCGCGCCTTCACAGCGCGGAACTCGGCGGTGTCGCGCACAGCCTGCCCGCCGTAGCCGCGGAGCGGCGAAGGCGGGCGATGCGATCCTGCGGCGAGGGATGGGTCGAGAAGAACACCTCGACGGCGCCAGGGTCGCGAGTCGCCTCGCGCGCGCAGCACCTCGAAGAGTTCGATCATCCCGCGCGGATCCCATCCCGGCCTTCGTCAAGATCTGCAGCCCGACGCGGTCCGCGTCGCGCTCGTCATCGCGGCTCGAACTTCAGGAACACGCCGTTGGTCATCATCGCGCCGGCAGATCTGCGCCAGGTGCCGGCGCCTGCCGGCTGTTGCCGAGCATGGCGCCGAGCATCGCCGAGGCTCCACTGCGCGAGCAGCGTCTTGGTCAGTTGATCCGCGGCGTGCCGCTGCGCGATGTGCGCAATCTCGTGCGCCAGCGACGCCCGCCACCCTGAGACTCGTTGCGCCGCGGCGTGGAGCACGCCGCGATTGATCCACACCGGGCCGCCCGGCAGCGAGAATGCGTTGATGTCGCGCGGCGTCCGCGACCTGGGAACGAGTAAAGGATACTTCGCACCCGGCGCCGCCTGTCGCGAGCCGCTGCCCGATGCGGCGCGACGTAGGCGGTGACCTCACGGTCTGCGCACCTCGGGCGTCCGCTTGCGCACCTGCGCGTTCTCGCTCGCGGCCGATTTCGATCTCCTGTGGAACGGACGACGAGGGTGATGGGCGATGCAGGGCGGAGTGGCAGGGGCCAGTAGCGGCACGGGCCAAAGCTCCGCGTCAGGTCGCACCAGCTTCACCCGCCTCACCCGCCTCACCCGCCCCATCACACCCCGGGGCGTGGGGGCCGCCGGCATTTCATCCGGGCCGATGACGCCGGAGACGAGCGTACTGCAGCTGTGAATTCAACGCCGTGCATGAGGATAACCGACGACACGTAAATCCAGAGCAGAAAGACGACGACCGCGGCAATCGAGCCCTGGATGAACGCCAGGCGCGAGTTGCTCGCGATATACCAGGAGAAGCCGCCGAACGCGAGCCGCCAGAGCACGCCGGTGCAAGCGCGGCGCCGACCCAGACGTCGCGGAACCGCGTCTTCGCGTTGGGAATGAAGTAGAACACCAGGCCGACGCCGAGAGATCAGGATGATCGTCGCGGCATAGCGGAACGTCCAGGTCTGGATCGCCGCAGCCAGTGAAACCGCAGGCAGCATCACGCCGAACCACGAGGCCTCCGCCACCTGGATGGCGATGACCAGCAACAGCCCGACGACCATCACGAGGCCCGGCCGCCACCAGCATCAGGAACGACACCATGCGGTGCTTCAGGAAGCTGCGCTGCTTTTCGACGCCCCAGGCTTCGTTGACCGCGCTCGTGATCGCGCCGAACACGCCGAGCGACGACCAGATCAGCGCGAGGCTGCCGGCGACGCCCACCTGGATGCGGGTCTGGCGGAACGCGTCGAGCTGCGACGGCGACAAAGTCGAGGCGTGTCGGGAAGTAGCGGAAGACGAAGGTGAGGACGGCAAGCCGCTGGTCTTCGCTCGCGGTGACCGACCCGAGCAGCGAGATGACCAGGAGCAGGAACGGGAACAGCGAGAGGAGCGCGTAGTAGGCGATTGACGGCCGCGTGCGTCAGGTCGTTGCTGTTGACGAGCTCGACCAGCCGCGCGCCAGGCGGCACTGGCCGGTACAGCCGGAGCTCCGCACGAGCGCGAGTCACGCGACCATTATGCAGGCACTCGGACAGGTTCGCGGTTCGCTGGTTCGCCGGGTGCGCGGCTTCAACCAACGCACCCTACGAACCGCATGAACCAGCGAACCTTACGAGGCAGCGAACCTACGAACGGCCGAAATCCGACGTATTGCCGCTGTTGCCGCCGGTCGAGCCGGAGCCGAACGTGCTGCCGCTGTTGCCCGGAGCTGTAACCGCTGCCGGTCGTGCCGCTCGCGTAGCCGCGCGCCTCGTCGGCGCCGCGGTCGACCGCTTCGCGCGCCTTGTCGACGATGTCGCGGCCGCGCTCGGCCCACGTGCCCGGCCGTTTCGCTCGCCTTCTTACTGCCCGACGCGACTTCGCTCGCCTTCTTGCTGCTCCGACGGCGTTGCCCCACGTTGCGCGCCTGTTCGCCGATCGCGCCGCGGAGTTCCGCGCCCGCCTTCGGCGCCAGCAGCATGCCGAGGCCGGCGCCCAGCACGGTGCCGGTCAGCAGGCCCATCATGAACCCGCCGCCGCCGCTGCCTTCGTTGTCGTACCGATCAAAGCTGTCCGCCATTGTGCTGCTCCTCCCTGTGGTTGGCTCAAGTTCGACGGTGATGTTCGAAGTTCGAGTTCGAAATGCGTTCATGCGCCGTTCCGCGCGCCGGCCGTTGTGGAAGAACCCGTCGACCGCCGCGCGTGCGGTGTGGACGAGCGTCGAGGACGCGGTTGACGCGAGACGACACGGAACTCGCGCATGCGCCCCGCTGTTTCATCGACCCGTGCCCATCGTGCTGCGGATCGCCGCATCGACGCGCTCCGGTGCGGTCGGCTCACTCGCGTGGTCACGTCGCTTGACGTCGCCGCAGAATCCCGTCCACGCGATCCATCAAGGCGTTGACCCGCACGACCAGCGGCGCCACCTGGCGGGCTTCAATCTCCCGGATCGGTCTGCATCGCGTCGCGTGTAGAGGCGGTAGGCCATGACGCCCACGCCGATCAGCACGAGCGCTTCGAGGACGCTGACGGCAGCCATGATGCCGAGCAGCAGGTTCGTCGTGTCCAGATTCAGTGCAGTTCATACCGTCGCTATCGTCAGTGCGACGTGCCGCGGACCGGAGCATGACGACTGGCCACGCGCGGCGTTGAACTCGTTCACCGCGCGGATGCCATCGTTGGCCATCTCGCCGAGCTTCTCGATCGTTTTCTGGAATCGTCCGAATTCGCGCCGGAGATCGTCGACGGCGGGCTCGAACTGGCTGCGCACCTGCTGCCTCCGCTCGGTAAAGAAGAGGTAAGTCGCCGCCGCACCGACCGCCGCTCCGATCATTGCACCTGCCACTATCGCTCGTGACTCGTTCACACGCCCCTCCCTTCGTTTGGCCCAGCGGTATAGCTTCCAAAACGGGTGCCACCCTCGAGGCGGCGCTATCGGGTATTGTCCGCTCGCGCCGTGTCCGCGTGTAACTCGGTGCGATCGAGGAACAACGTCAGCGACACCCCATCCCAGTGATCCTTGTCCGGACTCCCCGGATGCCTCATTGCCAAGGCCGATGAACCCCGCGTTCTGTGGCGGCACGTCGTATTTCCCGACGATGTATTGCCGGATGATTCCGGCGCGTATCGCGCGATAGACGGAAGCGCTCCGCGACGGTCGGCGCCGGCGCGTAGCCTTCGACGACGAGCGGGTTGGCGGGCAAATGCTTGAGGTAGGTGGACATCGCGGAGTCGATCCGCGCGCGCCCGCTTTCGGAGAGCACCTCGGTTCCGTCGGGACCTGGTCTCGAAGAGCAGCTCCGCCCTGAGCCAGATCCGCATGGCCTTCCGTTTACCGTTTTCGAGCACACCTGTTCTGTATTCCGCCGGGGAGATGGAATCGAGGTCGAAGTAGCCCGCGCTTGTTGAAGAAGCCGCGCAGCAGGAAGTTGTGCTTCATCGCCTCCATGTTAGCAATACGTAACTGAACGAAGCACAA
>ERZ1370068.4802-contig-3859_pt1 | contig 34617 bp, 66 predicted proteins | sample MGYA00561227_ERZ1370068 | MGnify/ENA primary metagenome ERZ1370068 (study PRJEB38410, sample SAMEA6850437) | metagenome | study: Metagenomic assessment of the ecological functions of the soil: analysis of the soil microbiota associated with the...
AAAGCCAAAGAAGCGGTCGATCCGGTAAGCGATTTCCGCGGCTCGGCGGCTTACAAAAAGGACATGGCAGCGGTGTTTGTCCGGCGCGCGCTCGAGAAAGCGCTTGCTGATATTCGCCAACAATCAAAAGCCAAGGCGGCGGCCAAGGCCAAACCGGCAAAAAAGAAAGTCGCAAAGAAAGGCAAAAGACGGTGAAATTCAGCCAAACTGCGGAGATTCCCGTGGCGCGCGAGCCGCTCTGGGATTTTTTAATGGATGTACCCAAAGTGGCGAAGTCATTGCCTGGGGTCGAATCGGTCAGTAAAATTGACGACACGACTTACGAGGGCGCATTGACGGTCCGCGTCGGACCGATCAAGTTGAACCTGCAAGGTAAAATCATCCTCGAAGAGCAAAACAAAAACGACTGGCGCGCCGCCTTGCGCGCCGAGGCGAAGGATCGCATGGCTGCGGGGGCGGTCAACGGGAAAACCACCATGACGCTCAAAGACTTGGGAGCGAATCAAACCGCGTTGGTGGTTGAAACGGACGTGAATATTTTGGGCAAGATCGGTGAGTTTGGCCAGCCAATCATCCGCAAAAAGGCCGATGCCATGTTGAAAGAATTCGTCGAAAACATCAAAAAGCAGTTAACTGGAAAGTAACGTCGACGGCTCGTCCGTGCTATCGCCGCCATCGTCAAGAATTAAACCTTTCCTCGTGACTCGGCCGAGGACGCGATTGTAGCAATCCTCGGCCAGTTTTTTCGACCCGCCGAATTATCCGCGTAACGGAAACATTCGATCTTCGGCTGGAGTGGTCACCAGCACTTCGACGCCGCGCCGGCCGAGAAGATCCCAAAAATGGGTGACGAAATCCATATCGCCGTACCAATAAACAAAATCGCGATTCACCGCGGTGACCGGCTGCTCGTCGATCGTTTGTGTACGCGAGAGTCACCGGCACGATGATCGATCGGCTGCGCAGCGGCGCCGCCAAGGGCGCGGTTTGAAAGGGCAGCATTTTTTCACCGTTGGTCGACGTGCCTTCGGGGAATAAAAGTATATTGGCTTCTTGCCTGAGCTTGCGCGTCATCTCGCGAACCAGCGCACCCACTTCGTTTTTTCTTTGCCGGTTGATAAAAATCGTCCCGCAGAGCACATTCCACTGACCGACAATCGGCCATTTTTGACCTCGCGTTTCGACACGAAAACAATTGGAAAGATGCTGCCGAGCACGATGCCGTCGACGTAGCTGACGTGGTTGGCAATAATGACGTAACCGCCGCGTTCCAACTGGCCCTCATCACCCGCGATCGTCACTTTGATGTTCGAGGATCAAGCGCAGCAAAAGGGTATAGTTGCGGTTGAGGCGGCTGAGGATTTTCCAACGATTGGGCAGCCCGAGAATCGAAATCCATAAATGTACGATTGCCACCAGGACGAAAAAGACCACCCACAGGGATAGAAAAGCGGCTAATTTAAGCAGGCGCATCGCTCACCTTGAAATCGCCGAGGCCGAGCCGTTTGAGATACTCTCCTTTGAGGCTAGCGAAATCCAACAGCAAAAAAATCCGACGTGCCGAATTCCTTGTCCAACGCCGGCGGCCCGCACACCAAGGCGCCGATGCGGAGATAGCCTTTGATCAAGCTCGGCAGCTTTTGAAACAGCGCCTGCTCGTCGGCGACGGCAACATCATCCGCCACGTCGGCGAACTGACACTTTTTTACCGGTAGAACGCGATAGATCTCGGGCGCATAATATTTATTTTTAAGCAGCGAAAACATCGCACTGACTTCAGCGATATCCGTCGTGTACAGGCTGCCGCAACCAAAAGATAGCGCACATGATGCGTGCGAATCTGTTCGACGATCGCCTCCCACATGAGCGGAATCAGCGCTCGGTCGCGAAAGTCTTTACGCGCGCACGAGCGGCCGAGCTCCATCAATTCGCCGTCCAGTGTTTTAATCCGCGTCAGATCGAATTCTTTCTCGGAGTAAAGCCGATGTGACGACGCTGATTGCGCTCCGCGAAGCAGGCGGTAAGTACCGACAATATCGCCGCTGCGCAATTCCCGGACAATCAAATGATCGCAATAGGGGTCGAATTCGTCGATATCCAAGCCGTGCTCGTACGACGACGCCAAGCCTTTATGAAGTTCTAGGTTAAAGACGTTGAATCGGAGCCGCTGAGCTTGCTCGATTTCGCGCGCATCGGTGGCAATCTTGACTTCAAAATCGGCCATTCAGTCAAAAGTAACATATGCCCCGGGCTTTGATAACTCAGGCGAAGGGGAGCCGAATTGGCGAACACGGCTAGCGGTGGCGCCATATGGGCGCGCGCTTTCTAAAAACGCGCGCACTCCTTCTTCGACATCTGCGGTACTGCAGGAGCTCGCGACCATGATATTTCCTCGGAACGTTTGAGAGCTTGATCGAAGCCGCCGAGCGACATCTCGCGCAAGCCTTTCAAGGTCAGACGTAAACTCGTCCGCTCTTGCTCGATAGCTCGTCCAAGAGCGCGCTCAAGCCGGCGGCAAATTGCTCCGCGTCAATGACGCGATTGATCAGTCCGAACGTCTGCGCTTCGCGTGCGGAGAAACGCCGGCCGGTGAGAATCATCTCGGCGGCGCGATGATAGCCGATCAATCTGGCGAGGAAGCGCGCCAGCGCCACCGGCGGGTAACAACCGACGAGAATCTCCGGGGTGGCAAACGAACTTTCCTCGCTGGCAATGATTAAATCGCACGAGCTCGCGACTTCGCAACCGCCGCCTCAAACAAAGGCCGCGGACCGCGGCCACCGTGACCTGCGGCAACGCCAGCAGTTTGCGAATGACTCCATGAACAGCGTCGAGCATCTCGGGAACTTTTTCCCGGCTGTGATCGCGAATGTCGACGCCCGCCGAAGGCGCGCGCGCCGGCGCCCTGAAATACGATCACGTCCGCTTCACCATCCTGCGCGCAGATCGTCAGCGCCTGGTCCAGCTCGCGCAAGAGCTTGAGATCAAAGACATTTAGCGGCGGTCGCTCCCAGGTGATGGAGATTGACCGGCCGTTCTTTGTGCTCGTAACACCCATCGCTTCGTCACTCCATCATCGCGCCCAATAGTCGAGACCATTTACTTACTAGCGCCAACGGCGATGTTTTTCTTAAACTATGGCGGCGGCGCTACAAGCAAGCGAAGCCGGCATGAGCGCGAAGTAAATTTGACAAAAAGCCCTGCAGGCCTCAAACTTGGTCTCCTTAAGGAGGATGCTCATGAAGATGCAGCGGTCGTTCATTATAGCGCTATTTTTCGTTGTCACTCTGCTGACCAACTCAGCGCAAGCCGCGCCTGACGAGTATGACGACAGCCAGTCCAACCCGTTACGCGTTACCGCGTATCTATTCTACCCTGTCGGTTGGCTCGCGGAATGGACGATCTTTCGCCCGTTCCACTTCCTTGTGAGCGCAACCCCGCCGCTGGAAGCCTTTTGGTCATAATCCGCACCCGCCGGTTTTGGCAGAGCCACAACCGCTGCAAGATTATGGAATGCCTAAAAGTTCCGCTCAAACCCGCCGCTCAGCCGGGAGCCGCAAGCCGCCGCACCCGCCGCCGCGCCGGAAACTGTAAAAATCATCCAGGTACCCGTGGAGAAAAATCGTCGTCAAAGAAGTCCCGAAAATCATCGAAGTCGAAAAGATCGTCTTTCCGGCTGTCGCCTTCGTTTTGATTCCGCCGAACTTACCGACCTTGGTAAGGGGCAGGTGTATGTGAGCGGCGCAGCGGCTCAAGGAAAAAGCTGATCTGACCGTTGTGATCGAAGGCCACACCGACGCAGCCGGGACTGAGGAGTACAATCAGAAGTTAGGTCAGCGCGCGCCCAGGTCGTGATGAGGGGCTTTCGGCCCGGGGATCGACCCCAATCGTATGTCGGCTGCTAGCGTTGGCGAGAACAAACCTTTGATCGATCAAGACGCCCAGTGGGCAAGAGCGGTTAATCGTCGGGTGGAATTTCAGGTCCAGGGAGCACGCTGACACGGGTAAAAAATTTCTGCTTTCAAGCCCAGCCTGATTTTTAGGCTGGGCTTTTTTCGCCGTTGAACTGGCACAATGTTCAAAAGCCCGATTCAAGCCAACCGCGATGGCCTACAATCCCCGCCGATAGTTATTACAAAAAGCCAAGCAGGAAGGTTACCGCTCGCGCGCCGCCTACAAGCTGCTTGAACTGCAAGCAGCGCTATCGTCTGCTCAAGCCTGGAGATGCGGTCGTCGATCTCGGCGCCGCGCCCGGCGGTTGGCTCAGGTCGCCGCTAAGATAGTCGGCCAAACCGGCAAAATCATCGGCGTCGATTTGCAAACGATCGAATCTTTTTTCGTGAACGCAATATTATTTTGCTTCAGGGCGATATGGCGAGGAACGAGATTCAAGAGCAAATTAAAGCGCTCTTGAACGGACCGGCAGACTGTGTGTTATCCGATTTAGCGCCCAAGCTCAGCGGCATTCGCGATGCCGACATAGCGCGCTGCCTGGAGCTCAATCAGGCGGCTCTCGATGTCGCTATCCAACTACTGCGGCCCAGCGGTTCATTGCTTATCAAGAGTTTCATCAGCAACGATCTGCATGGCTTTACGGCTGAGCTAAAAAATCCTTTTCCGCCGTGCAACGCACCAAACCGGACGCGACACTGCCAGGGATCTTCGGAATTTTACTTTTACGCCCAGGGCTTTCTCCCAGTCGTTGACCGCAGTCGCTGAATGCACACGTGCGACCATTATAAACATATGCCGGAATTCAGATGGGATCCGATCACCGGCCGCTCGGTCATTATCGCGGCAGCGCGGTCGAAGCGGCCACGACAGCACGGCGCTGGTAACCCAGCCGGCGCACGGCGAGCTATGTCCTTTTGCCCCGGCAACGAAGCGCTGACGCCGCCCGAGGTCTGGGCTCTGCGGAAAAAGGATTCTCATGCCGATAAACCGGGTTGGACCGTGCGCGTGGTTCCCAACAAGTATCCGGCGCTGGAAGACCACGGCGCTTTGACGGTAAAAGAGACTCCTTTTATGAATCGCTCAATGGGCTCGGGATTCACGAGGTGATCATCGAAAGTCCCGACCACGAAATCAACATGGGAGCGCTCAATATCGATCAATGCGCGGACATTTTACGCGCCTATCGCGCGCGCATGCGCGGTAGGCGATGATCCACGCTGGCGTTATTTGCTCCTCTACAAAAACCAAGGCGAGCGCGCCGGCGCGACTCTGGAGCATGTGCATTCGCAGTTGATCGCCTTGCCCATTGTGCCACAATCGGCGGCTGACGAACTTACGTCGGCCAAAAACACTACGACTCAACGGGCCACTGTATTTTTTGTGAAATTGTTCAGCGTGAAGTCGAGCGCGGCGGAGCGTCTGGTGTCGCAATCAGACAAATTCATTGCGTTCTGCCCTTTCGCGCCGCGTTTTAGCTACGAAGCTTGGATATTGCCAAAGAATCATGTGGCAGCTTTCGAACAGAGCACGGATGAAGATATTGCGGCGCTTGCTCAATTCCTCAGGGATTTCATTTCGCGACTGAACCGAGGCCCTCGACCGGCCGCCCTTCAATTACGTTATCTACTCAAAGCCGCCGCATCAAAACGCGAGCTCGCTACTACCACTGGCGCATCGAGATCCTGCCGCAGATCGCACGCGCCGCGGGTTTCGAGTGGGGTTCGGGCATGTATATGAATTCGGTCGCGCCGGAAGAGGCGGCGCGCTTACTGCGCGACGCGGCGCTTTAAGCTTTCGATGGGTTGCCTTTCGCGCGCCTGACGTTGCTGGTAGAGCAGCAAAGATGCCGCCACAGCGCAACACAGACCTGAAATCGCGATTGCCTTCGGCGTGCCGACCAGGTGGGCGACGCGCGCCGATAAACAGTGTGCCGAACGACCACATGCCTTTGTCCATGAAAAACAAGCTGAGCATGCGACCCAACAAATGCGGCGGCGTCTCCATTTGCACGACGGAATTGGCCACCGAGCGAAACGCGATATTGCTCGCGCCGACGAGAATAAGAAAGAGCATCGACAGCGGTAGAGAACGGCAGAAAGAAAACAAAATCAGCCATGAGAGAATGAATAGACGCTCATCGCGACGAAGTGCGTGCGCCGTCTCAGCCGGCTGAACGACGCGATTCCCAAACCGGCGATCACCGCGCCAATACCCGGCGCGGCCAATAACAAACCGAACGGTGGACGGGCCGGCGTGAAGCACGTCCGTGGCGAACACCGGCAAGAAACGCGAATAGGGCGTGCCCACTAGCGCAACGCCATAAGTCAGCAAAATGATCGCAAAGAGGCGACGCTGACCGCGCAAAAAGTGTAGCCCTCGCGAACCTCTTCCCAGAAAGGCGCTTCATCGTTGCTCTAATTTGATCGGCGGGAAAATCATGACGAGCAACGTCACGATGATAGCGAGAAAACTCACGGCGTTGACAAACAAACAGCCGGCCACGCCGATCACGCTGATCAGCACGCCGCCGAGCGATGGCCCGGCGATTTTCGCCAAATTGGCCATCGAGGAATTGAGCGCGATGGCGTTCATGAGATCCCTCGCGCGGTACCAGACTATTGATCAACGAGTGGCGTGCGGTCTGATTGATGGTGTTCACCGTGCCCAGGAAGAGAACCAGGATAATCACATGCCAGAACTGGATGCCCTCAGAAATAGACCAACGCCCAGAAAACAAACGCCTGAAGCATCGCGAGAATCTGCGTCGACATGAGCAGCCGGCGGCGCTCGATGCGGTCGACGATCGCGCCGCCGACCACGCCCAACAGCAGGCGCGGCAGCGCTGGGAAACCCGACCAGGCCGAGCAGAAACGGCGAGCCGGTCATCGTCCAGACCAGCCAGCTTTGCGCCATGGCCTGGATGAAATCGCCGACGTGCGAGAGGCTGGTGCCGAAAAAAGCAGTCGAAAGTTGCGGTGCTGAAGCGACTGGAGCGGATGCGCCAAGCTGGATCGACCCTCGTGCGAAGAGGGCCATTATTCGACCGTCACGCTCTTAGCGAGATTGCGCGGCTGATCCACGTCCGTGCCGCGATGCACGGCGATGTAATAGAGCCAACAGTTGCAGCGGGATCGTCATCACAATGGGCGTAAGATAGTGCGAAGCTTTGGGCAACGTCAACACCCGATGCCCGGTGATCTCGCTCACGCTCTTAACATCGTCAGTCAACACCACCACTTTGCCGCCGCGTGACTCTACTTCTTTTAGATTGCTCACGGTTTTGTGAAAGTAACGATCGCGCGGCGCTAAAACCAGCACCGGCATTTTCTCGTCGATCAAGGCAATCGGGCCGTGTTTCATCTCGCCCGCCGGATAACCTTCGGCGTGAATATAGGAAATCTCTTTTAGCTTGAGCGCGCCTTCCAGGGCGATCGGATAATTGATGCCACGCCCGAGATAGAGAAATCCTGGCTGTGCATGAGATCGCGTGCTAACTCTTTGACTTGATCTTCCAGCTCTAAAGCTTTGTCCACCCAGCTCGGCAGAAACATCAAATCGCGTAGCAATTTTCGCGCATCCGCCGGCTGAGCTTGCCGTTAAGCCGGCCCAATGCGACAGCCAAAAGATACAACGCCGTCAATTGAGTGGTGAAAGCTTTGGTGCTGGCCACGCTGATCTCCGGTCCGGCATGCGTGTATAACACGCCGTGGGATTTGCGCGTGATCGATGAATCGATCACGTTGCAGATCGAAAGGATCTTGGCCTTCTTGGCGCTGCGCTATTTCGGTCGCCGCCAAAGTGTCGGCGGTCTCGCCGGATTGGCTAACCATCAACAAAACCGATTTCGGATCCATGAGCGGCGAGCGGTAGCGGAACTCAGAGCCATAGTCGACTTCGGCGGGAATGCCGGCGATCTCTTCGAGCATGAATTTGCCGACCAAGCAGGCATGCCAGCGCGGTGCCGCAGGCGACGAGATGAAATCGTTTGATTTGCTTGGCCATGGTCGCGGTCAGTTTCATATCTTCGAGCGATACCTGCCCATCTCTTGGGCGAGATGCGGCCGCGAAACGTGTCTGCCAGACGCGCGCGGCTGATCGTGAATCTCTTTGAGCATGAAATGCGCAAAGCCGCCCTTTTGTGCCGCTACGGCGTCCCAGGTGATTTCTTTTACCGGGCGCTTGATGGTTTTGCCCTTCCGTCGAGCAAGCGATAAGAGCCGAGCGTGACTTCGCCGATTTCGCCGTCTTCGAGAAACGTCACCTTGCGGGTATAGTCGAGTAACGCGGGAATGTCGGAGGCGATAAAGTCTTCGCCCTCGCCCCAGCCAATCACAATCGGCGTCGAATTTTGCCACGATAAGACGCCGCGGATCGCGCCGGTTAAGAAATAGCAAGGCATAGGAGCCGCGAATTTCGCGCAGTGTGCGGCGCACGGCTTCGAGGAAATCGACGCCGCGCTGGATTTCTCGGCGACGAGATGAGCGACGATCTCGGTATCGGTCTCGGAGCTGAAATGGGTGCCGCGCTTGCGCCGAGTTGCTCTTTGAGCTCGGAGATAGTTTTCGATGATGCCGTTGTGCACGACCACGACGTCGCCGGCGCTGGTGCGGATGGGCGTTGGTTTCTGACGGTCGGCCATGGGTCGCCCAGCGCGTGTGGCCGATGCCAACCGTTCCACTCATCGGCTGGCGGTGCAGCATCGATTCCAGATTGCTCAACTTGCCTTCAGCAGCGGCGTATCGACACTTGGCCGTCGTGCAATACGGCGATCCCGGCGGAGTCGTAACCGCGGTATTCGGAGTTTTCTTAAACTTTCCAGTATCAGCGGCGCTGCTTCTCGATGCCCGATGTATCCGACGATTCCGCACATTATTTCTTGTTTTCCTTTCATCTTACGGCGCTTTTCTTCGGTCCAGCCTTCGCGCACGCGCTCTTCACGATCATTGAATACCAAAGCTCCCGCCGGAATGTCGTGGCGCACTGTGCTTGCCGTGGCGACGTAAACATCGTCGCCTAAGGAAATCGGCGCCACCAACGTCGTGTCACTGCCCACCTGCACGCGATCGCCGATCGTGGTTTTATATTTTTGGAAGCCGTCGTAGTTGCAGCGTGATCGTGCCGGCGCCGATGTTAGTATCGCGGCCGATGGTCACATCACCAAGATACGTGAGATGGTTGGCCTTGGTGCCATCACCAACCTGCGCGGCCTTAGCCTCGACGAAATTGCCGATGTGAACGTTACGGCCCAGATGGGTTCCCGGCCGCAGATGGGCAAATGGTCCAATAATAGCGCCTCGATCGATGCGGCTCCCGGTTAGCACGACGGAGAATTTTAAAAGAACTTCATCGCCGATCTCCATATCGGTAATAAAAGCGCTGCCATCGATCTGACAGCGTTCGCCAATAGTCGTTTTTCCCTGGAGATGGGTATTGGGGCCGATCACCGTGTCTTTCCGCGATCGTCACACTCTCTTCGATGTAAGTAGTATCCGGGTCTTTGAAGGTGACTCCCGCCGCCATCCATTTCTTATTGATGCTCTGGCGCAAGTTTTTTCCATGAAAGCGAGCTCCTCTCGGCTATTTATTCCCATCACTTCGCGGCCATCGCTCGCCTGCACGGTCTCGACCTTCTTGCCCTGGCCGAGAGCGATGGCGACGATATCCGGCAAATAGTATTCGCCTTGTTGATTGTCGTTGTGAATGCGGTCCAACGCGGCAAAAGAAACGATGCCGAAGCCACGTAAACCCCGGCGTTGATCTCGTGGACTTTCGCGCTGCGCCTCGCTGGCGTCCTTCTTCTTCGACGATGGCGGTAATCGCACCTTCCCATCGCGCAGGATGCGCGCCATAACCTTTCGGTTCGTCTAACACGGTCGTAAGTAGCGTGACCGCGGCACGCCGATTACGATGATGCCCAACCATCTCGCGCAGAGTCTCTTCTCGAATCAGCGGCACGTCACCGCTCAAAATGACGATGTCGCCGTCAAAGTCCTTGAACGTCGCCGCGGCGCACAAGACGGCATGGCCCGTGCCAAGCTGTTTTCCCTGAATTACCCAGCTTACGTCGCGTCCCACCGTAGGCCTCTCGAACCGCATTGGCGCCGTAGTCGACTACGATCGCGACGAGCTCCGGAGCGAGCCGGCGCGCGCTTGCTAAGCCATGAAGAAATAGGGCTTTTCCCGCCAAAGGATGGAGCACCTTGGGGAGTGTCGATTTCATCCGCGTGCCCCTGGCCGGCGGCTAAAAAGAATAATTCCAAGTTGTTCCATTTCTTTTCCATTCAAGGCGAAAATTACGATTATAATGTAAACACAAAATCATTCAACGAGAAGAATTTTTAACCGGGGCGGTGGATATTCGCGGATCGTTTGAAAATCTCATCGTTCAGCACATCGAAATAACCGGGCGGCGCCGGCATTGAGGATAGGGACGATTATAATCGGAGCCTTGGAATAAAGCGGGCCTTAAACAGGTCGCAAAAGCAATCGGCTATCAAGTTAGACGGACGGAATTTCCAGCCGGCGCATGCCACGGATTTTGCACAAAACTATTTAAACTTAGAGCCAGGTAAGTTATTCTTCGAACAGCGGAGTTTTTATGCAAGAAAAACATCCCAGCCAAACGGCGCTGGTGCCATTGGAAGAAGATACCGAGGAAAACTGGTGGGACTACTGTCCCATTTGCAATTCAAAATTGTTAAATCAGAAATGCAAGTATGTTTGTTCCAACGCGAGCTGTAATTTTTTTATGAGCTGCAGCGAGTTCGATCTTTGACCCTTCCGCGCGGCTAGAACCGCTCGGCGCGACTGCACGAAGAGCAAAAAGCATGTCAAAAACCGCCGGCATCGTCATCATCGGCAACGAGGTGTTATCGGGCAAGACCCAAGACACCAACTCCTATTTCTTCTGCACGGAGCTCCGCCAGTTGGGCGTCGAAGTGAAAAAGATCTCGACGATTCAAGATGAGATCGAGCTGATCGGCGCAGTGAAGTCGCAGACTTTTCCAAACGCTTTGATTATGTTTTTACCAGCGGCGGTGTCGGGCCAACCCACGACGACGTCACCATCGAAGGCATTGCCCATGGTTTTGGCCTGAAAGTCGTGCGCCATCCGGACATCGAACGGCGCATGCGCCAGCGGCTGGGCGACCAGGTAAACGACGTTCGCTTACGCATGGCCAACGTGCCTGAAGGCGCGACGCTATTCGGCGACCGAAGCGCTCTTTGCCGCGATAGTGAAAATTCACAACGTTTACATTTTCCCGGCATTCCGAAAATCCTCCAGAGCGCTTTCACACGATCAAAGAGGCCTTTCGTGAGAAACCCTACTTTCTCAAAAATGTTTTTGTCCGATACGGCGAAGGCGTGATCGCCGCGATGCTCAACGATCTTCTGGTAAAATTTCCCGAGCTTATGCTGGGATCGTATCCGGTCCTCGACCTGCCCGATTATAAAGTCAAGGTCACCTTTGAATCGAAGGATTCGCAAGTACCTCGATCAAGCGCTGCAAACTTTCGTCGCCTCGCTTCCCGCAGATGCAGTTCAGCGCATCGACTGAATAAAAGTAATGGCCGATCAGTCGTCTTGGGGAGTATTGGCGCCCTATAAAAAGGCGCCCCTACCACCTCTGCCGAACATGCTGAAAGCCCTGGGTCCAGGCGTCATTTTTCATGGCGCTCGCTCAAGGCAGCGGCAGAGCTCATCTGGTGGCCGTACATCATCGCCAAGTACGGTCTGAGTTTTTGTTTCTCTTGCTGCCGGCGTGCTTGCTGCAGTTTCCGTCACTTACGAGATCGGCCGCTATACCGTGCTCACCGGCGAAAGCATCTTTCAGGGCTTTATTCGTTTGCAGCGCCACTTCGCGTTTTTTCTCTGGATCTTGATGACGCTTTCCTTTCTTTGGTTCGGCGCCTTCGCTGCCGCCGGCGGCACTTCGTTGGCGGCGCTGACGAATTTTCCGGCTGGTTGGTCGGCGCGCGGCCAAACGCTTTTCTGGGGTTATACTTCGATGTTGGTGTTCCTCGTCGCTATCCTACTGAGCAAAGTCATCTATCAGCTCGTGGAAGCATTCATGTGGGGCGTGGCGCTCCTCACGCTTGGTGGGACTACTGTGGGCAAGTGCCAATGCCGAAGCCCTGCATGCGCTGCCGGCTTTCGCCGAGGGTTTGTTCGTGCCGGATTTATCCATGCCGAGACCGTGGGATTCTGCAGACGCGACGAAATTATTGACTGCGATCACCTTCGCCGGTCTCGGCGGCTTCTGGACGCTTTTTTATTCCTACTGGGTGCGCGACAAGGGCGGCGGTATGGCCCACTACATGGGTCGGCTCACCGGACCGATTACCGGCAAAGCCGAGGCGATCCCTACTTCAGGTTTCACTCAGGCAACGACGAAGGGCTCGCGCATGTGCGTCGCTGGCGGCATTATTTATTCTGGGATATCAGCATCGGCATCGGCGGTAATCTGCTCACGACGCTGATGACTTGTTTGCTCGCCTACGCCCTGCTCTTTCCCAAAGGACTTCTGCCTCAGGGATACGAGCTGGCCGTGGTGCAAAGCCGTTTCTTCGAAGTGAGTTGGGGCGTGCTCGGTCGATTTTTGTTTCTCATCGTCGCCGCGCGCGTTTCTCTCGCGACACCTGGCTCGCTACTGTGGATGCCGTGAGCCGGATTCATACGGATTGCCTGTTCGCTTTTTTCCCAAATCCCAATCGATCTCCGTGCGCACGTGGTATTTGATTTTTCTGTTTTTGCTCACCGCCATCACTTCGGCGACCATGGGCGCCGCCGAACCAGGAGCCGTTGATTTTGATCTCCGCGGTAATAGGCTTTGTCGGCACCGTGCTGTTTTCCGTGGCGCTGATTTTCTCAACCATGTCTATCTGCCTCGCCATCTGCCGGTTCCGGCGCGGCCCGGACGGCTGAATCTGTTTTTCTCTGTGTCTCCTGTCTAGCTTATCTGTTGCTCGCCTATCGCCTATTTGTTAACTGTCACGGGAATCGTGCAACTGAGGAAGTTACCGCCCGCTAAATACCGGCGCGCACTGAACCTTAGCGATAACATCGCTGCTAGTTTCGCGTGTGGGGGCGTTTAGAGGAGCTTGAAGATTTGCTCCAGGTTCAATCCGACTGATTGCTTAGAGCGCTGGAGCGGTTGGCCGCTCTGCGTGCCGATCCAAACCTCGCCGCCCTCGAAGACTTCTTTTTCCAAATCGGCACGGTCTTTTAATTTCTTCGATGGCGAAGCGGCTCGCGGCAAACGCCGCGTCGCGGTGCGCCGCTGAAACTGACGATGATCACGCTCGCCTCGCCGATCTGCACGGGACCGAGTGCGATGCACGATGCGCCATTTGCAGAGCGGCCAGTTTTTCGTGGCGTCGTCGCCGATGCGCGCCAGCTCTTTTTCGGCCATTTCGGGATAAGCTTCGTAATCGAGGGCAATCACCTTGCGCCCTTCGTTGTTATTGCGCGTCGTGCCGATGAAGGGAGCGACCGCGCCGGCCTCTGGATCGGCGACATAATCGAACCAACTCGTTTAAATCGATCGGCTGATGCGTGACGCGAAACATTGCCGCCTCACCCTCCACTCACCGGCGGAATAAACACGACTCTCGTCTTGCTCGCGCAATACATAATCGAGACCGACATAATTCTGATTGACGGCGTATAAAAGACGAATGCCGGGCACATCCGAGCTTGGGATAATCTTTTTGCAATTGCCGCCAGAGATCGGCGATGGTGCAGCCGTCGGAGATTTCTTTCAACACCTCCGCCGCGCCGGCGCGCTCTGCGTAAAATGGCGAAGAATTTCACCTTGACTTTCATTTGCCCTGGAGCTGCGAAACCATGTGGCGGATCTCCGGCAAAATGAGCTTTCCATCGCCAGCTTCACTGCGCCGCTCGAGCCCGGCACGGAAATGAGCACTTTACCACGCGCCGTTCCGCCGCCGCCCGGCTCATGATCGCCGCCGAGCCGATGTCGAGGTAACTCAAGTAACGAAAGATCTCGCCGAAGCCATCGAGTTTCTTTTCCAAAAAACGGCTGACCACTTCATAGGTCCCGTCGCGCGGCGCTATTCCGGTACCGCCGTTGACGATCACCAGCATCGACATCGCTCCGGCCCAAAGTCTCGTTGAGTAGCTTTTCGATTTCTGCGGGTTCATCTTTAACGATGCGATAGCCTGTCGCTTCGTGCGCTTCGTCCGCGAGGAATTTCTTGATCGTTTGGCCGCTGGTATCCGTGCTTTCGTCGCGGGTATCGCTTGACGGTAATGACGAAGCAGCCGAATGCTTTTCTTGCCCTTCTCTTTATGCTCGTGAACCGACATCGCACCTCTCCCGAAAAATCTCAGCTCGAATCATACCAACACCGAGCATGAGTTCAAAGGTCGGTCAAACCAGCTCGAATCGACACGACGAGCCGTTTCGCCGCCGTGCCGGTGAGTTGCCCGCGCAGTTTTGGCCGACTATGATACCTAGCAATGCTATCGCCCTTCTCGCTCTACATCCATATTCCCTACTGCGTCAGCAAATGCCCCTACTGCGACTTCAACTCGCACGTCGTGGCGCGAGATCCCAGAGCAGAGCTATACCGATGCTTTGCTGCGCGAGCTCAGAATTCTTCGGCAGTCGCGACGAATGGCGCGGCCGAACCGTGCAGAGCATTTTTCGGCGGCGGCACGCCATCCACCTTCGAACCAGCAGAGCATCCGTAAGCTTCATCCTCGGTCGCCGCAACGTTTCCCCAGTCAAGGCCGATTGCGAAATCACTTTGGAAGCGAACCCGGGCACCGTTGATAGCGAGAAATTTTTCGGCTACCGCGACGCCGGCGTCAATCGCATCAGCGTCGGCGTGCAGTCGTTTCAGCCCAGGTTGCTCAAGTTTCTCGGCCGCATTCACTCCGCTGACGAAGCGAAGAGGCTGGCGCTCATTACGGTGAAGCAGGCCAATTTCGACAGCTTTAGCTTCGATTTGATCTACGCCAATCCCGGGCAAACGCTTGCAGAACTGGAAGCAGATCTTGACGCGGCGCTGGAGTTTCAGCCGCCGCATCTATCCGCCTACAATCTGACCTTCGAAGAAGGCACGCCGTTTCACCACGAGTATCGCTCAGGAAGAATGGCGCAATTTAAGCGAAGATGAAGAGATCGCCATGGCGGAGTTCATCGAAGTGAAGCTCGGCGACGCGGGACTGAAGCCGCTATGAGATTTCCAACTACGCCCGGTCCGGGTGGCATTCGCGCCATAACGTGAATTACTGGCGCGGCGGCGACTATCTTGGTCATCGGCGCCGGCGCGCATAGTTACCGAGAGAAATCCGGACGGCGTCTCTGGTCAACGCTGGAGTAATGAAAAGAATCCCGGCCAAGTACATGACGCAAGTGAGCGAAACTCATGTGGCGATCGTCGATCGTGAAGCGATCGAGCGTGAGAAAGCCGCTGGCGGAGTTCATGTTCCTCGGCCTGAGAATGACCGAAGGCATATCAAGCGGAAAATTTCCGCCGAAGGTTTGGCCAAACTCCGATCGAATTTTATCCGCAGATCAAATCATGGATCGACGCAGGATTATTAGAGGAGCAAACGGGATCCCTGCGCTTCACGCCCAAAGGGCTTGCTGCTCGCCAATTCGATCTTCGTGCATTTCATGTAGGTTTAATGGTAAATCAAATCGACGGACCTCGGCGTACTCGCAGTTTAGCCGAGAAATCCTGGAGGACCCTATGGCAGACAATAGCCTCGACAAGATTCGCATCGATCATATCGGCAGCCTGGTTCGTCCGGCAAAATTAAAAGACGTTTTCGCCCGTTACGATCGCGGCCAAGCGACTCACGCAAGAATTGGCAAAAGCGCAAGACGACGCAATCCGCGAGGTAATCCAAAAACAAGAGGCCCACGGCTTTCCGGTCGTCACCGACGGTGAGTTTCGCCGCCACAATTTCCAGGAAAGTTTCTCTCAGTGTGTCACCGGTTTCGACGTGCCAAAGAATATTTCGCTCTACTACGAAAAACGCGATCTCAACGAAACTCCACTCGAACGTGCCGAGCAGAATTTCGACGAAGCCGGCCCGGCGATCGTCACCCGCCGCGGCACGATCGAACGGCTAAAGCTCATACGCAATTTGCCATTGACGGAATACCGCTACGCCCAAAGTGTCGCCAAAGTCCCGGCAAAAGTCACCGTGCTTGGTCCTGATCGAATCGCCCAACGTTTCAAATGGGAAGCGTCGCTGAACGTTTACAAAGGCCTAGATGACTTTCGTCGAGCATGTGGTTCAAATCGAACGCCAGATCATTGCGCGAATTAGTAAACGCCGGCTGCAAGTACATTCAAATCGACGCGCCGGGTTATACACGCGTATGTCGATCAAGATTTCGCTTGGACAGAATGCGCTCCCGTGGTGAGGACCCCGAAGCGAAACTTTCAACGTTCCATCGACGCCGACAATGCGCTCATCGAAGGCTTCGCCGGCGTCACGTTCGGCATCCACATCTGCCGCGGCAACGCCCGCACCATCGATCCCGAAAACCGGCAAGCTCGTGCCACAGTGGCACCGCGAAGGCTCCTACGACGCCATCGCCGAAAAACTTTTCAATACTCTCAAGCACCAGCGCATCCTGCTCGAATACGACAGCGACCGCGCCGGCGGCTTCGAGCCGCTGCGTCTCGTGCCGAAAGACAAAATTGTTGTGCTTAGGTCTGGTCTCGACCAAGAACTCCGATATGGAAACGGTCGACGATTTGAAACGCCGCATCGATCAGGCGAGCAAATTTCTACCCGTCGATCAACTCGCCCTCAGCCCTCAATGCGGCTTTGGCGGCTTAGATTCTAAGGTTCTCAGCGAAGACGAGATGTGGAAAAAGCTGGATACGATCGTGGAAACAGCAAGAAAGATATGGGGCTGATTGACGCTGAACATACTTAGCACGCATCAGCTATCCTGCCTGCACCTCACTCAGCCACTCTTCATGCACATCCACCCAGATCGAATCTTGATCGTGGCAGGTCGAGACTTCGCTCAGGTCGAACTTGACCGTGTAGAGCGGCTTATGGATGCCGCGGTGGTCGCGGATGTTTTCCAAAATACCATGGACTGAACCGACAACACCGCGTTTGCCTCTGATATATTTCGGCGTGCGTGGATTGCCGGTGGGATTTTCGACTGGCGACGATGACGGCGTCGCCGATTTTGAATTTGCTGCCGGTGGATTCCATCATTCCTCTCAATCCGGCCGGACTCTGGGCGCTTCCGCCGTGAATCCGTCTCTCTCGACTTCTCGCAACTGATTGCGGTTCCAGCGCGTAACCTGCGCCGATCAAGCTATCGACGGTGACCAGCTTTGCTAACTCTTCTTCCGCCATCCCTTCCGTGCCGGCAGGGCGTTGCGGCAGAACAAAATAACGCACGTCGGACGTGCTGTCGCAAACCTGAACTTCCTTACCGGCGGGAATGTTCTAACTGAAACATTTCCTTGATGCAGGCGCGCGGGTTCTGCACGATTGTTGGTCCGGTAGCTCTCATGCTTGTACCACCACGGCGTGTCACCGAGGATGTCGTAGGGATAGCAGGAGCACAAAGTGCAAACGATCACGTTGTGAACTTTGTCGGTGTTCTCAACGACGACCAGTTTGCCGACTTTGCCCTGATGCACGCCCATTTCTCTGAGCGCTTCTCGGCCGGTAGATAATAGTGCTTGTTTAAATTCCGGATCGGTCCACGCCTTAGCGACAATGACACCGCCGGCCCAAGGACGCTCTTCATGAAGCTGTTTCCAGCGCTGCTCCAACTCCGCGCGCGTCGGACCAGCCGCGCTTGATCAAGGCTTGGACAAAAACCTCGAGCAACTCCTGGTAATCTTTTAAATCCTGCTCCAAATTCACCATGCGTTCTTCAAGCGTGCCGTGGTGTTCTTCTTCTTGATTTTGAAAAAGTCGTCGTAATCGCCGCGCTCCTTTGCGGTTGTCCTCGGTGACCATGTCCATCGCCTCGACGGCGCGCGCTGAGACCAGCGCGATGCCTTTCACGTATTCGTCGAGCCACTCTTCCAGATAACGCACGCGGGCTTCGATGTTTTTTCCCTCGGGCTTTCTTGGCTTGAAAAATTGATTTTTGCGTCTTGAGCTCGACACGGGCCTTAAGCAAATCGGGAAACGTCACGACGTTGCGCCGCAGTAAATAAAAAATGCGCGGCTCGAAACGTTTGGCGCGGTAATACTCCAGATCTTCTTCGACGGCTTTAATGTGCGCTTGGAAATCATGCATGTGCCCTTCGAAAGGCTTGTGCGAATGTCCATGGTTACCCGACATGAGATCCTCCGATAGTCCGTCCAATGCGCGGATCAGTGCGTATCAAATATCTCTTGATACTCTTTCAGCTTAGCTTTGGTTGCTTCGGTTTCCGCTGCCGTCGGCTTTGCAGCATCGGCAGCCGGCGGCAAGCAACCAAACTTCATCAAGCAAGCCATCAACAATAGCCGCGCTTTCGTCGCGGTGAGATTGCTGCCGGCGATCGCCAAGGGATCGCGCGTCGGATCGACGAAGCCCGCCGGCATTGCCGCGGCCGACTTTCACCACCGGCATGCCGCTGAACGTGGCGCGCTTGAGCGCCGCATCGACGGAATTGCTCATGGCGCCAAAGGGCGCCGACCCTTCGGCGATGAATCCGGCCAGTGGCGCATCGCGCAGATTCTTCTCGATCCGCGCCAGAATATCGACTTCGCTGCTCGCATCACCCGAGGTATCGTCCGACAAGTAGCGGGCATGTTTGACGATCGTGACTTTGGGAATTGCCGTCGCCACCAATTCTCCCACATTATTTTTGATCGCAACCGCAATGGTTCCGACCTTTGAATCTTGAACCTTTGGAACCGTGAACCTCTCTCGGCAACCGGCTGAGATTTACCTGTGAATTATGTGTATGCGCGCTTGACCGGCTTGAACGAAAACTGCGGCGCGCCCGGGTGACCCAAGCGACCGATGATGCCGCCATGACCACCGGTGGCGACGTAGCCGCCAGGCCGCGCGTCGGATTTTTGCACATCCCGGGAAGTAAAAATCTGCTCGTCGAGAATCGCCACAGCGCCGACACAATCCCGGCCATTTTCATCCGCCCAGATGCGCGAGGTGATGTAGTTCACCGAGTCGACAATATTACGATCACCGTCGTTAGCGATCGCCCCGTGCGGCCGCTGCGATGAATTACCGGCGATCGGCACAGCCGTATCGATCAGCAAGTTGAGCCAATAGGTAGTCTCTTCGACGAACGGACTGCCTTCCAACCAAATCGCGCCCAAATATTTGCCGCTCGCCAGCGCCTGCTGCACGACATTGGTCACGCGCGCCAGCGCCGCCATCGGCGGTTCTCTTGCGCAAATAGCCGGGACGGTAGGGAAAGAAATCTACGCCGCGAGTTTCCGGCGCGATGTCGCCGCCGCCGATATCCGTGCGCTCGTCAGAGCGCCGGCCAGTTGTATACCCGCCGGACGGCAGCGCGCGATAAAAGTCGAAATTGGCTTTGCCAGTTAGCAGACATCCCACGCCTTCATCGGAGATCCCCAAGCGATCGATTTCTTCGAAAAGCCGGGAACCATCGGGAAAAACGGCACGCGGCATAGTTCACCCGGTGCATTCTTTTCCGTACCGTCCATTTCCCAGGCCTGCCCGCTAGCCTGCCGAGCCATGTACGGAAGTGGGTACAATCCGTCTTCCGGTCGCAGCATGATTTCGTAAACAGGTTTATCCGTCAGACTGGTCCGCTCTTTGTGAAAGACCCCGCGGGCGTCGAGATAGCCGTCGGGCGGTGCGTAAAGCTCGGCGGCATCGCGCTCGAGCGGATGCGCAGAAAACTGTTCAACGTAGACTGTGATCGGCGCTGCCAAGCGCGCTGCAGGCGAAGGACATCGAAACGCAACGGCGTGCCGTCCTCATGCGTGCGTGATGGCAAGCCGTATTTTTCGCGCGCCTTGTTGCTCGTAACCAACGGTTCGGTGTTTTGGATCGTCGCCGTCGGTCCGGAAAATACCGCGATGCGCGGTTTCTCGTTACCTGCTGAAGTCGCCACGAAAATCTCCTTGAGTTTCTGTAAACAGACGCAGTGCCGGTTTGAGACCCGCCCGTACCACCGTTTGCTGAATCGTGAAAAGCTATTTCAAGTCAAAAGGAAGCTGCTTTGGACCGTAACCTTGCCAGTATTTATTGGTCACCGGATCGTAGCGGCCCTGAAGGAAACCGCCGGCCTTTTTCCGCGCGGACGATGATCGCCACCGTGCGTTCATCGCCGCTCTCCTCAGCGTGGATTTCATAGGGCGGCACCAGATCGATCTTCCCTGCGCCGACTTTCACATTGACCGTTTTACGAATTTCCGCACAATCCGGTTTTGATCGGTCATCGACACGCTCGTAGCGTTCGATCGATTCGGTCCCGTCGAGCACGCCGTAGAGCGTCCAGTTGTGCGCGTGGTCGTGAATCTGGGTGCGCGTGTGCGGGCTTTGATCAGGCCATTGATAACGAACTTGTAATCGGGGTCTTCATAGAAAAGTAAGTTTTCCGCTCGTTCGCTGCCTTGGGAGCAATCTGGCCAGCTCTTCGATTGCGCCCTTATCGATGCATCAGCCAGCAATTCCTGGAGTAGTGGCGACATCCTTTCCCAGCGCTTTGCCGGGTCCGATTCGTCTGCAAAAGCGCTCGTTGCGTCGGCGATAAATTTCTTGCACAGCGGACTGAGACATAGAACCCTCCTTGAGGCGAGTGATCGAGCTACCAGATCATTATTATTCCCCTGCAAAGCACGCCGTCAAGCCGCAAAACGAAAAAGGCTTCGGGAGTGTGAGCCCCGAAGCCTTTAAGAAGAAAGGAAACTTCTTACCCTATGTGCCGTGCGACCAGGAAGAAAGGTAGTGCTGCTGTTCTTTGCTCAAACTATCGATGCGAATGCCCATCGAGGAGAGCTTCAGCTTGGCGACCCAGTTCTCCACGTCGGTAGGCACTTCATAAACTTTCGCCGTAAGCTTTGCATGGTTTTTTACCGCCCATTCGGAAGCCAGCGCCTGCGTCGCAAAGCTCATGTCCATGACTGAAGCCGGGTGGCCTTCCGCCGCGGCTAAATTCACCAACCGTCCTTCACCGATCAGGTAAATTCTCTTGCCGCCGGGAAACACATAGGCGTCGACGAAATTGCGCACGTTCTTTTCCACTTTGCTGGAGAGCTTTTTTAGCGCCTTGAGGTCGATCTCGATATCGAAGTGGCCTGAGTTGCAAATCACCGCGCCGTCTTTCATCGCTTTGAGATGATCTTCAGCGATGACATGCATATCGCCGGTCAGCGTGATGAAGAGGTCACCGATACGCGCCGCTTCCTTTCATTGTCATAACTTCTAAGCCGTCCATGGCGGCCTCTAATGCCCGGATCGCATCGACTTCGGTGACGATGACCTTGGCGCCCATGCCGCGCGCGCGGGAGGCGACACCCTTGCCACACCAGCCGTAACCGGCGACCACGACACGTTTGCCGGCGATGAGCATATCGGTCGCGCGAATCACGCCGTCGATTGTGGACTGACCGGTGCCGTAGCGGTTATCGAACAAATGTTTGGTCGCTGCGTCATTGACAGCGATCACGGGAATCCTGAGCGCGCCGTCTCTTTCCAGTGCGCGGAGCCGGATCACGCCCGTCGTCGTCTCTTCCATGCTGGCGACCAAGTTGGATGCCAAATCGGTGTAGTCGGTGTGCAGCATCGAAACCAAGTCGGCGCCGTCGTCCATCGTGATCACCGGTTTATGATCGAGCGCGGCTCTCAGATGACTATAGTAGCTTTTGTTGTCTTCGCCCTTGATCGCGAACACGGGAACTTTATCGTGCTTCACGAGCGACGCCGCCACGTCATCCTGCGTCGAGAGTGGATTCGACGCGCACAAGAGCACATCCGCCCCGCCCGCTTTAAGCGCCTGGACTAGATTCGCTGTTTCAGCTGTGACATGGAGACACGCGGAGAAGCGCATGCGCGCGCAGCGGCTTTTCCTTCTGAAACCGCTCCTTCACTCTTTCAAGCACCGGCATGTCTTGGCCGGCCCAGAGAATTCGTTTGCGCCCGCCGTCGGCCAGGCGCAGATCTTTGACGTCGTATTTCTTTCCCGCCATCGTAACCGCTTCCTCCGCTTAAATTTAAATATTTGTATTAGACCCGACCCGCGGCCTTTTGAGATCGGCCGCTCGATCCGTTTTTTCCCAGGTGAACAGACCCTCTTCCGGGGCACGCCCGAAGTGGCCGTAAGCGGCGGTCGGACGATAGATTGGACGTTTGAGATCGAGAACTTGAATAATGCCCTTGGGACTGAGATCAAAATGGTCCTGCACGATCTTGGCGATTTTCCCTCGGAAACAACACCGGTACCGAAGGTGTCGACCAACACGGAAACCGGCTGCGCCACGCCGATCACGTATGCGAGTTGCACTTCGCAGCGCTGCGCCAATTCCGCCGCGACGATATTTTTGGCCACGTAGCGTGCCATGTAGGCCGCGCTGCGATCGACTTTGAGGGTCTTTGCCGGAAAACGCGCCGCCGCCGTGGCGTCCCATGCCGCCGTACGTGTCGACGATGATTTTCCGGCCGGTGAGACCGCAATCGCCCTGCGGCCCACCGACGACGAAGCGGCCCGTCGGATTGACGTGAAACACCGTGTCTTTGTCGAGATATTCGGCGGGAATCACCGCTTTGATGACGCCGTCGATGATCGTCTCTCTGAGTTTGCTGTATTCGACTTCAGGACTATGCTGTGTGGAGATCACGACGTTTTTGACTTTCACCGGCTTGCCGTCGCGATATTCCACGGTCACCTGGGATTTGCTGTCGGGCCGGAGAAAATAAGCTTCGCCGCCCTTGCGAACTTTCGCGAGGTAGTGCACCAAGCTATGGGCCATTTGAATTGGAAAAGGCATCAGCTCCGGCGTTTCATCGCACGCGTAGCCGAACATCATACCTTGATCGCCGGCGCCCTGCTCTTTGTGCAAACTCTTCGCCTTCAGTCACGCCCTGCGAGATATCGGGCGATTGCTGCTCGATCGCGGTCAAGATGGCGCAAGTATGCCCGTCAAATCCCATGGCGGAATCGGTGTAACCGATCTCACGCGCACCACTTCGCGCACGATATCGACGTAACTCACTTTCGCGCTGCTGGTAATCTCGCCGGCAACGACGACCATGCCGGTCTTTGGCGAGACTTTCGCAGGCTACCCGGCTGTTCGGATCTCCCGCCAAATGGGCGTCCAAAGATCGCATCCGAAACCTGGTCGCAGAGTTTATCAGGATGACCTTCGGAAACCGATTCAGACGTAAATAGAAAATCTTTACCAGCCATGAGACGACCTCCAGCAGCCCGACAAATTTGAAGTTTAATTTATTTGGTATAACGAATACGAGGGGCGATTCAACCTCACTCGTTTTCATTAAAGCGGTTCTCGATCAGCCTTTCGATCGCCTTGACGTGCGCGCTCCGCGTCATCTCCGTTGGCCTCTACCTGGATCTTGCTGCCCTGGGTCGCAGCCAGCGTGAGCACCCCCATGATACTGCGTCCGTCGGTCGTTTGGCCGTCCTTGGAAAAATTCACCTGAGCCGAGAACTTGTTGACCGTTTGCACGAGCAACGCAGCCGCGCGCGCGTGCAACCCCAGCTTGTTTCGTATTTCGATCTTCTTGACGATTCTGCCTCATGGATATCACTTCTGTCGATATCACGGTGCTTGACATGAATGCGCAAGTGGCCGCCGCCAAATCTCTGCTGTAATTCTTGAACCAGGACAACGGAACGATGCCGGCCGCCGGTGCAACCGAGCGCCAAAGTGAGACTGCTCTTTCCCTCGCGCTCGTAAAGCGGCAGAGGTAAACTCGAGCAAAGCATACAGACGATCGAGAAAGTCCGCGCGTTTCCTGATTGCCCAGAACATAATCTCTGACTTCGAGATCGAGACCGGTCTTGCGCGCGTAGCTCGTTGACAAAATACGGGTTGGGCAAAAAGCGCACGTCGAAGAATCATATCGGTGCTCGTGGGGAATGCCGTACTTGTAACCGAACGACGTGAAGAACAGCGCCATGTGGCGCGCTGCGGCGCGTCGCAAAACTGCTGCTCCATCTCCCGTTTGAGCTGGATGCACGTTGAAATCGCTGGTGTCGATCACTTTATCGGCCAAGGCGCGGATCGGTTCCAGCGGCCTTCCTTTCACGGGAAATGCCGCTCTTGGATCGAATCCTGGCCCGCCAGCGGATGGGGCCGACGCGTCTCGCTAAAGCGCCGCAAGAGCACTTCATCGGACGCGTCGAAAAACAAAATCTGCAGCGTGATGGCCCGCGGCCCGCGAACGTCGCTCAGCACCTGCGGCAAGGCCTGTGCAAGAATTGGCCGCCGCGCAGATCGACGCCCGAGCGCGATGCGCCTGATTTCTTCTTGGTAGCCCTGCGCCAAGTCAATGAACTTGGGGATCAACAGCGCGGGAATGTTGTCGACGCAAAAAAACCGTTGTCTTCTAGAGCGCGAATGGCAAAGCTTTTCCCAGACCCAGAAAGGCCGGTGATGATGATGATATCCAGCCGTCGGCCATGGCGGATCAAAACTTATCGTCCTCTTCGGAAATAATCTTGTAAAGTTCCTGGCTCGGTTGTCCTGGCCATGAGACGGCGGCGGAATGCTTCGTCTTTGAGCAACCGCGATATCCGAGCCAACGCTTTCAGGTGATCGGCCGCGGCGTTTTCGGGCGCGATCAGCACGAAACAAGTGCGTCGGGCGCGCCATCTAAAGACGCGAAATCGACTCCTTCGGGACTGCGCGCAAAAACACCCAAGACCTCGTTCAACGCCGGGCAGCTTGCCGTGAGGAATAGCGACGCCTTCGCCCTGATCGCGGTGGTGCTGATCTTTTCTCGATCGTAGAAGAGCACGTCGAGCACTGTTCGCTTTTTCAAAGGCGGATGATGGGCCGCCAACCAATCGGCCAATTTCTTCGAGAGCAGCATTCTTTTCCTGCTGCCGAGGCGCGGGGATGATGGTCTGGACGTTAAGAAAGTCGGTGATCTTCACGCGTTGGGCCTTCTTCGTTTGAGCTTGGTTTTTGCCTTTCGTTTTTTATCTGGCGTTCGATCCTTGTCGATCGCCAAGTCGATCGCTGCGTACATATCTTGATGTTGCTTCTTTGCCGTGAATCATCGTGCCATGCGTGTGCAGCTCGACTTCCGCCACTTGGCGTTCTTTGACGTCCACCGCCAAGATGACGTGGGCATCCAACGGCTGAGAAAAATATTTGCCGACTCGGTGCACCTTCTGTTCGGCGTATTGCCTCTAACGCCTCGGTGGGTTGGGTGCGACGGAAAGGTTACCGAAACTTTGATCTCGCTCATAGCGCCGGTCGATCTCCTGAAAATTATTTGCGCAAGAACGGCTGCCGGCGGCTTGAAGAAGGAAGGATACCCATCGCTTCGCGATATTTGGCCACGCGTGCGCCGGGCGATTTCAATCGAGTCGTTGGATAACGCCGCCGCGATATGCTGATCGCTGTACGGTTTGCGCGGATCTTCCGCGGCGATGATACCGCGGATTTTCTCTTTGACGCTTTCGCTCGCCACATCTTCGCCGTTGCCGCTGTGCAGTCCACTCTGGAAAAAGAACTTGAGCTCGAAAAGGCCTCTGCGGCGTGTGCAACATATTTGTTGGCCGTGGCGCGGCTCACGGTGGACTCATGCATGTCGATATTCTTCGGCGACGTCGCGCAGCACCATGGGCTTGAGGTTGCTCTACGCCATGGTCGAGAAACTCCTGCTGAAATTCGAAAATGCTCTGCGTGACCCGAAACAGAGTTCTGCTGGCGCTGTTGGATGCTCTTGATCAACCAGTGGGCGGCGCGCACCTTTTCTTGCAGATACTGGCGCGCTTGTTCTTCTTCGCCGCGCCCTCCTGTCCGAGCGAGGCGGCGGTAGAGAGATGACTTGACGCGCAGGCGCGGCACGCCGTCGTCGTTCAAAAAATCACATACTCGTCGCCGACTTTCTCGACGAAAACATCCGGCAAGACCGTCCTGACCTCGTCCTGCTCGAAACCGCCGCGATGGCTTGGGCTCGAGGAGTCGCGATGCAGATGGGCCGCTTCGGCAATCTCATCGATGGTCACGCCCAAGTCCTTGGCAAGTTTTTCATAGCGTTTGGATTCGAGAAAGTTCAAATAATCGGCGATAATTTTGCCGCCAGGCTGTCGCTCAGCTGCAGGTTCTCGAGCTGGATCAACGAGACACTCACGCAGATCCGCGCGGCGACACCGACCGGATCGAAAAGTGAATGCGCTGGAGCACCGCTTCGACTTCCTCCGCGCGTGCTTCCCGTGGCGGTACAAATCTCCTCGTCGGCTGAGAACCAGATAGCCGTTCTGATCCAGATTTCAAATCACGTACGAGCCGATGGTCGATCTCGCGCTCGGTGATCTTCGAAAGCCGAAGCTGCCAAATCAAATGGTCTTCCAAGGTCGTCTTTTTCGTCAGGCTGTTTTCCCAGGAGGGCGGTGAGTCGCCGTCGTCCGAGGTTGCTTCAGCGGTAAGGGAGCCATGGATCGAATTCGAGTGGGTATCGAGGTATTCCTGCCAATCCAACGGTGTCCGATCTTGTCGACGGCGGACAGCTCCGGATTGAGCACCAGCTCCGAGCTGTTCTCGGAACGCTCGCCTGGGTTTCCGGATCGCGGCTGCTCACCGCTGGCCTCCGCCTTCCTCGGTAGGGCCTTCTTCGAGTGCGGGATTTTCCTGAGCTCCTTGAGTCACCATCTCTTCCAGTTCTACCCGAGATAGTTGCAGCAATTTGATCGCCATGCTGCAACTGCGGCGTCATGACCAGCTGCTGAGTGAGCTTTTGAACCTGTCGAATCTCAAGAGCCATATTTAAAACTTAAAGCCTTCTCCCAGATAGAATTTGCGCGCCTTGGGGCTCGCGGCGATGGTCTCCGGCGTGCCTTCTTCGAGTATCGTTCCTTCATTTACTATATAAGCTCGATCGCAGATTCCCAACGTCTCCCGCACATTATGGTCCGTGATCAAAATACCGATGCCGCTGCTGATCAAACGGCGGACAATTTTTGGATTTCCGCGACAGCGATCGGGTCGATTCCTGTAAACGGCTCGTCGAGCAGCAAAAAACGGCGAAAGCACCAGCGCCCGGGCAATCTCCACTCGGCGGCGTTCACCGCCCGAAAGCGTGATTGCCCTGTGCGTCGCCAGATGGTCGATGCCGAGCATCTTCATCAGCGAGCCGGCCCGTTCATCTTGCTCCGTAGAACTCAGATCTAGGGTCTGAAGAATGGCCCGTAAATTATCTTCCACCGAGAGCTGGCGAAAAATCGACGACTCTTGGGGAAGGTAACTGATTCCCGCTCTGGCCCTTTGATAGATAGGCGCCCCGGTCAGATCTTCATCATTCATAAAAACCCGACCCTCGTCAGGCTGAACCAGCCCACCATCATATGAAACGTCGTGGTCTTGCCGGCGCCATTGGGACCAAGCAAACCAACGACTTCCGCGCCTTTCACTTCCAAATGAATCCCGTTTACGACCCGACGTCCGTTGTACGATTTTGCTACGGACACGGCTTTCAGAACACTCATTTCTGCGTGGCATCCTCTGTGCTCCCGATTCTTCAACTCCTCTGGAAATATGGTTGCTCTGCACTCGTACCTTGCCATCGCCTTCCGTGACGGCATTTATCCTGTTCGGTGTAATAAATAATCGTCGACACCGCTCACCTGGCTGTTGCCCTGGCGCATCACCGGGCTTCCGGTCAGAGTCACGGTCTTCGCCGTGTCGTCAAAAACAGCTTTTTCGCCCGTCGCCACCCGATTGCCCTGCGTGGCGTTCACCTTTCCCTCGGCGATAATTTGCTTCATCTTTTTCGTTTCGGGATCAATATAAGCGGTCAAGATTTCACTGCGCATGGTCATATCGGTCTGGACCGTGACTACCCGCCCCTTGTAAACGATGGTGTTTTTGGTCTGATCGACTTCCATCCAATCCGCGGTAATGTAGATGGGGTCCTTTTTGTTTAATTCGAATCCCGATGAGCCCTTTTTGCCCTCCTCCTTTGTCGACGCTGCGGCGGCGCCCGCCGCGTTGTTGGGCGCGCTCAAAATTAGCACGAGCAGAAGTAGCCGCAGCAAAATCATCTGCATCGTTCATTATCCCCTCGATCTGTGGCTTCGAGCTAGTATTATTCCTTTTCTTAGCCAGCTTTTCGGGCTCGATTTTAGTTTTCACCGCTTGCAGCAGACGCATCTTTTTAGCTTCCATTTCTACCTCCATGCGCGCACCTTCCAATGCAAGTCCGTCCCCGACAATGGTGGTGTGGCCTGGAAGCTACAATCTGGTCCTGCGCCGGTAGATAGTTCGCTTCTTCGGAGTTGAGCACGTAACCTTGAAAAGTTACCTGCACGGCGCCCCGGAGCTCCATCCGTTCCAGCTCCTTCTCGTTTAAGTACAGCCGTGCCGTATCGCCCTTGGTCTCGGCCACCTCGCCCTTCTTGTCGTAATAGTAGAATCGCGGCTTTTTGATCAGCGCCTCTTTTTGCTCCTTGAAATAATTCGCCTCTTCACCGAACAGCTCCCAAACTTTTCTTCCGTTCTCGATTTTCGCACGGTGAAAGTCCTTTAGCTGTAGGGCTGATTCCGGTAAATAATCCAGAGCCTTAATCGGATTGGACTTGACTTCTTTCTGCATGCGTCGGACGATTTCCGTGACTTTGAATGCCACCCCACCCAGGGAAAGTAGTATGGCGAAGTAATAGAATGGATCGTCTGACTTTACGCATAGCGATGGACTTACTTTAACTGCAAAAGTATCACTCTTGAGTAGCTCTGTAAAGGAATCGGCACGAAAATTGCTTTTAAATGCCTTTTAGGCGTGAAGTTTCCGGCAGAAGAGCTTGCAGTTACGTAAATAGCTTTGTTACGCTAGACCACTTACCTTGAGCTTTCAGTAAAAAGTCCGCCACTTCTCGAACAGCTCCTCGGCCGCCTAGCGCCGCAGTCACCATATCGATGCGAGATATGAGCTCCGGCCAACTGTCCGCGACGCAAATCGACAACCCGGCCTGGCGTAAAACCGGCAAATCAACAAGATCATCCCCCATATATGCGATTTGCGCATCCTCGAAACGGCAGAGATCGCTTAATTTCATTATAAGTCTGCAGCTTGTTCTTAACTGCTTGGCGGACTAGGCGAACCCCCCAATTCCTGGGCTCGGCGGCGCACGCTGCGAGAAGAACGTGCAGTGATGAAACCGACGTCGATCCCCGCCCGCAACAACAAGCAGATTCCTTGGCCGTCACGGACATGAAATTGTTTTGTCTCCACGCCGCGGTCATCGATAATGATCCGCCCATCGGTTAGCACACCGTCGACATCGAGCAACAGCAATTGGATCTTTTTCGCCTTGGCGCGAACTCTGGGAGAAATCGGCTTTACAGACGAAGCTAGATCCCGGCCTTGAGGATGTCGTGCAGGTGGAGGATGCCGATGGGTTTGAGCGCTGCCGCTGTTCGAGGACAAACAAAGAAGTGATCGGTCGCGGCAAGTTTCCTTCCATCGTCGCCAGCGCCTGAGCAGCCAAAATATCTTTTTCGATCGTGCGTGGCTTCGCGGTCATGATTTTCGTCGGCTCTCTTCGTGGAATATTCCGTCGCCGTGGGTTTGCAAGCCGCGGCGTAAATCGCCATCGGTAATAATGCCGACTGAGTGCGCCCTTCCCGTCCGTCAGCACCGGTCACTCCCAGGCGTTTCGAAGTAATCATCAAAGAGCTTCCCGCATCGGCGTGTCGTGGCAAACCAGTGGCAATTGGTCGCCGTGATGCATCAAATCTTCGACCCGCAATAAAAGCTTTCGACCCAAAATACCGCCCGGATGCCTGAGTGCGAAATCCTCTGCCTTAAATCCCTTTTCTTCGAGCAAGACCACTGCCAAGGCGTCGCCCATGGCCAACGCCGGCCGTCGTGCTCGCGGTGGGCGCTAATCCGAGCGGGCAAGCTTCCTCTTTCACCGCGCGACGTTGAGCACCACATCGGCCGCCTTGGCCAGGGTGGAATCGACGTTGCCCGTGATTACGATCAAGTGCAGATTGTTCAATTTGAAATGGCGGCAGCAGCTTTAAAATCTCGTCGGTTTCACCGCTGTTGGAGACCGCCAGGATCGGCATCGCCTTTCATAACCATGCCGAGATCGCCAGTGCATGCCGTCGCCGGAGTGAAGAAAAAAGACGGCGTGCCGGTGCTGGCCAAGGTTGCGGCTGATTTTGCGGCAGATCAGGCCGGACTTACCCATGCCCGTGACCACCACCTTGCCGCGACATTCGCGGCAGCAATTAGTCACCGCCTGAACGAAATTGTCATCGAGCCGATCGACTATGGAAATAATACCATCGGCTTCGATGCGCAGCACATCGGCGGCGCGCTTGAGAATATCCCCGTCTTTCATTGCCGCAAGTTTTTCTTTCACCAGGGCGTCGATCTCTTTGACAACCGCAGCAGGCCCTCGAAATCTTTTAAGTCAAGCGAGTTCGGTCCGTCGCTCTTCGCGTGATCCGGATCTTCGTGCACTTCCATGAAAAGCGCATCGACGCCCGCTGCGACGCCGGCGCGCGCCAAGGCCGGAATGCTATTTACGCTCGCCGCCGGAAGCGTGACCGAGGCCGCCGGGGAGTTGCAGGCTGTGGGTCGCATCGAAGACCACCGGATAGCCCAACTCACGCAGCACCACCAGCGAGCGCATATCCGAAACTAAATTGTTGTAACCAAACGACGCGCCCCGGCTCGGTAGAGCAGAATCTTGTCATTGCCGGTGGAAGAGATTTTCTCGACGATATTGGCGACATGTCCCAGGGCGCGAGAAACTGTCCCTTTTTTATGTTGACGACTCTACCGGATTTAGCCACCGCCAGCACAAAATCAGTCTGGCGACAGAGAAAGGCGGGGATCTTGCAACACATCGGCAACTTCCTTTGACGGCGCCGACTTGATCGATCTCGTGCACGTCCGTCAGGATCGGCACACCGATTTTATCCTTGACGGCGGCAAGAATCTCCAGACCTTTTCCAAAGCCGGGACCGCGAAAAGAACCGAGGGAGGAACGGTTCGCTTTGTCATGAGGAAGATTTAAAAATATAGGCAACGCCAACCCGGTCCGCTTTTCTTTAAGCGCCGCGGCTGTGACGCAGCGCCGACTCCTTGCTTTCAATGACCACAGGGGCCGGCGATCACGCGCGAGCGGCGCGCCGCCGCCAATGCGCAGATTTCCCAGCGTGATGATCTTGGCGGTCATTGACGATGGTCTGCCTACCTACGGGCGCACAATTTTCATGCGCGGCACATCCGCAACCGTTTTGCGGTTGGCTAAAGCGGCTTCAATGAAGCCGCGAAAAAGCGGATGACTCGCCATCGGCCGCGACGTAAACTCAGGAGTGAAACTGACACCCCAAGAACCACGGATGAACTTTAAGCTCGATGATCTCGACCAAACTGCTGTCCGGCGAAAGGCCACTCAGAATCATTCCTTTGGCGACGAATTCGGCGCGATAGCTGTTGCTTGAACCTCGTAACGGTGGCGGTGGCGCTCGACAATTTTTCTCTGCCGTACAATTTCGCGGTCAGAGTCTCATTTTGCAGCGTGCAGGGATAATTCCCCAGCCGCATGGTGCCGCCCTTGCTGTCGATCGCTTTCTGCTCCGCCATCAAGTGAATGACCGGATCGGCGGTTTGTAAGTCAAACTCACTGGAATTAGCGCCCTGCAGGCCACAAACGTGGCGCGCGAATTCGACGACCGCCATTTGCATGCCGAGACAAATGCCGAAAAACGGGATGCGATTCTCGCGCGCGTAGCGGATTGCGGCAATCTTGCCTTCACTGCCGCGGTCGCCGAAGCCGCCGGGAATGAGGATGCCGTCAGCCTGCTTGAGCAGCGTCTCCTGCATCTTCCTGCTCGATTTTCTCCGCTTCGATGCAATCGAGGTCGACCTGAACCTGGTTGGCGATTCCGCCATGAACCAAAGCTTCCATCAAGCTTTTGTACGATTCTTCGAGGCTCATGTATTTACCGACGATGGCAATGCACCGAAGCTTGGGGATTTTTCAATGTATGAACGACCCGCTGCCAATTTTCCAGGTGCGGCGCGCCGGTCCAAATATTGAGCTTCTCGACGATCCGCTCATCCAGGCGCTTCTTCGTGAAAAACCAACGGCACTTCGTAAGATCCACTCGACGTCTTTCGCGGTGATAACGGCATTTTCCGCGACATTACAAAAATGGGCGATCTTGTTCTTAATTTTTGTCGAGCAAACGGTCGGTGCGGCAGAGCAAGACGTCGGGCTGGATTCCCAATCAGTCAGCTCTTTGACGCTGCGCTGGGTCGGCTTGGTTTTGAGCTCGCCGCCGCCGGTGATGTAAGGCACCAGGGTCAGATGAACGTAGAGAACGCTTTTCGCGTGCCCTAATCCCATGCGATCTGGCGCACGGCCTCGAGAAACGGCAGACCTTCAATATCGCCGACCGTGCCGCCGACTTCGCCGATGGCGATGTCGCAACCCCGGCCGCCGCCAAAATGCGTCGCTTGATTTCATCCGTGATATGCGGAATGACCTGGACCGTGCCGCCGAGATAATCGCCGCGCCTTTCCTTGGCGATCACGGTTTCGTAGATCTCGTCCGGTCGTGCAGTTGTTCTTTCGCCCCCATCGGCGTCGACACGTAGCGCTCATAATGACCGAGATCGAGATCGGTTTCCGCCCCGTCGTCGGTGACGAAAACCTCGCGCGTGTTGGTAGGGACTCATGGTGCCCGGATCAACGTTGATGTACGGATCCATCTTGAGCATCGTCACTTTGAGGCCCCGGCTTTCCAACAGCGCGCCGATCGATGCCGCCGCAAGGCCTTGCCCAAAGACGAAACCACGCCACCAGTGACGAAAATGAACTCTGGTTTTTACCGTCGCCATAGCTTCCTTCATTTAATCCGCTTTGCAGGTAGCGTTTAGCCTCGCGCAAATCCGCGACCGTATCAACCTCGATCGACGGCTCATCGGACTTCAGCCACATAAATCGGGTAACCGATTTTGGAGCGCCCAGGCTCTTGTTCCAAACTCTCGATCAACGCTCCACTGCGCGCTGGTCAGGCCCGTCGAGCGCGCAAACCTAGCCAGGAAGTCGCGCCCGAAATGCACGATCGCGTAAATGTCAGGTAGCCCCACTTAAACGCCGGCTTGGGCGGCTGCCCGGCTTTATCTCCTCTTGGATCTACTACTGTCGTTCCGGCGACACGGAATCGGCAGCTCGAGAGAAAGTAGAGCGCAAAACCGGCAGCAGCTACGCCTGTAAGTCTGACCACGTTCGGGTTGCAGCGATTCGTCCAGGTCGTAGAATCGGCGTTGCACACCGTGCTCGTTCGGAATCGCGCGGTCGCGCGCGCAGCGGGACGCACCGCGCGCGCCATTGGTTTCACGCATGAATAGACGGACAGATCGCCTCGAGCGTTGACCAGCCAATCCGGCAGATCTTGCGCGCGGCCTCCGCCAATCAGGTCGGTGCCGCTCCGCATGATGACTTCGAAGTCATCATCACTTCACCACCGAAGCTTTTTGGCGGCTTGCTCCGATACGCCGATCGTCGGTCTGCGAGCCAAAACTCGATCAAGTCGCGTGCGGCGTGGCGCGCGCTCTCATAGACATGCTGGATCATCGGTTTGCCGCCAATCGTGGCGGCAAAGGCCCTCCCGGAAAACGGGTCTGAGCCGTAACGCGCCGGGGACGACCGCACAAGCCGCTCATCGGTTGTTTCAATCGGAAGTGCAGACGTCGATACAATGTCCTGGCTGTTCCGGAGCTTTCGCGGTGCCGCCAAAAATAAAAACCGCGGCGGCCTTTGGGAAAGCGCATCACGGGATTTCAATATACGTGGAGAGTGTAATTTGTCGTCATGAGATTTTGCCGCCGAGGCAAGATAGCTCATCACGACACCTGCACGTTTTCAATGCAAAAGGATTCTGCGTCAAGCGGAAAGTGTGAGGTGGCCGCATCAGAATCCGGCGCTGGTCGAGTCGATGACTTCTGATAGTTTACTGACCGCCGTGACCGAATGCGAGGCGATGCCTCGTTAATCCCTCTGGCGGCTCCGTCAGAGCGATTTAAGAAGGCCGGAGCGACCGATCCGATGCACCTTCGTCGCGCGTCTCTTCAGCAGCCGCCAGCTAACCACGCAGTTGCGACGACCAATTCTTTGGCGGCGATAGAGCGCCCGTGGTCCGCCGTGTGCAACAAATCATGATTGGTCCTGCCATGGACCGGAAAGTAAGCGATTCCGGTCGGTACCGTGACGCCGTGACCGATCGATTGGCCCGTCCACTCATGCACGTCTATGCGCTCTGGATCAGTGCTTTCCAGTTTGAATCCCGGCGTTGATGCGCGGTGTCTCAAAGGGCGATCTCAGGTAAAATGATTTGACAATTTCTTCGCCGCCATGGCGGCAAGGCGATGTCGCTGCCGCGAGATTTCGACTTCAAAGATTTTGCTCCATTCTCGCGGCAGCACGCATCGCCGGCGGAATGACCAAAGCGGTCGTTGAGATTTTTGAAATGGTCAAGATCCAACATGGCAATACGTAAC
>ERZ1370068.7918-contig-6808_pt1 | contig 34613 bp, 37 predicted proteins | sample MGYA00561227_ERZ1370068 | MGnify/ENA primary metagenome ERZ1370068 (study PRJEB38410, sample SAMEA6850437) | metagenome | study: Metagenomic assessment of the ecological functions of the soil: analysis of the soil microbiota associated with the...
CGCTTACGTATTGCTCTTCCAGCCTAGACCTGACTCGAAAGGAGACACACGAAGATCGCGACGACTAGGCAGGGGGAACATCACTGGCGAGCTCCCGGCGAAGCGCTGGCGCGCCATCGCGGGCACGGAAGTGGACCGAGTTCGGGCAAGAGCGAACGGCGTTGGCGAACGCCTCGGGCTGACGCGACGCCGTTCTCGTCGCGATCTGGCCCTCCAACGCGGACTCGAGAACGCGTTCACGGAAGCGTGGTCGGGAATCAATCGACGCGGTCGTCATCGACGCGACGAATCGCGCGGTTCGCCGCGGCCGCGACGAGGAGTTCGAGTCGCCTGCGCACTCGAGGTCGAGCTTTCGCATCGTGGATCGGTCCGCAGCAAAAGCGGCGTCAATCAGCGTAAATTATATACGCGGCGCCCTACGGACGCGATCGATCCCAGCGCGTTGCGTGCCCTGCTGCCTCTATCGCGGCCGAGAACGGCGCGGTCGGGGTCGCCGTGAGTTGCCGTGCTTGATATCCGCGACGCCGGCCTCCACCCGGCCTCGGCCGGCGGTCTCGGCAGCGCGCGAATGCTCGAGGATCACCTCGGTCTGGATGACCGCGATCAACGAGGGCGGGCTGGGCCGGTTCTTCTACCGCTACTGCGATGCCCGGAGAGCTGTAGGACGACAGCCGCGCGACAGGCAGCTGAGCCCATGACCGAGTCGCAACGGCGAGTGCGGCTGATCTTCGGCGGCGCTGCTGCTCGTGCTGCTGCTCGCGTCGCTCGACCAGACGATCGTCTCGACCGCGCTGCCGACGATCGTCGGCGACCTCGGCGGGCTCGAGCACCTCTCGTGGGTCGTCACCGCGTACCTGCTCGCCTCGACCGTCGTCGGCCCGCTGTACGGCAAGCTCGGCGACCTCTACGGCCGCAAGATCGTGCTGCAGGCGGCGATCGTGATCTTCCTCGATCGGCTCGGCGCTCTGCGGGCTCGCGCAGAACATGGGCGAGCTGATCGCGTTCCGCGCGCTGCAGGGCCTCGGCGCGCGGCGGCCTGATCGTGGTCACGATCGCCGTCGTCGGCGACATCATCCCGCCGCGCGAGCGCGGCAAGCTACCAGGGGCTACTTCGGCGCCGTCTTCGGCGTCTCGACGGTGATCGGGCCGCTGCTCGGCGGCTTCTTCGTCGACCACCTCTCGTGGCGCTGGATCTTCTACGTCAACCTGCCGATCGGCGCGTCGCGCTCGCCGTGATCGCGCGTCGCGTTCCACGCCGCGCGCCGAGCACGTCGCAGCACGCGATCGACTACCTCGGCGCGGCGCTGCTCGCGGGCGGCGCTGTCGGCGATCGTGCTCTTCACGAGCCTCGGCGGGACGACGTGGGCGTGGGGCTCGCCGCAGATCGTCGCGCTGGTCGTGCTCGGCGTCGTGCTGCTCGCCGCGTTCGTCTTCGTCGAGAGCGCGCGCCGCGGAGCCGATCCTGCCGCTCGCGCTCTTCCGCAACCGCACGTTCGCGGTCACGAGCGCGATCGGCTTCATCGTCGGCTTCGCGCTCTTCGGCGCGATCACGTATCTGCCGCTCTACCTGCAGATCGTCGAAGGGCTCGAGCCCGACGCGCGTCGGGCCTGCAGCTGACGCCGCTGATGGCGGGCGTGCTCGTCACGTCGATCGTGAGCGGGCAGCTGATCAGCCGCGCTCGGGCGCTACCAGCCGTTCCCGATCGCCGGCACGGCGCTGATGGCGCTCGCGCATGTTCCTGCTCTCGCGGCTCGAGCGTCGACGACGCCGACCTGGCGAGGCGGCGCTCTACATGCGTCGTGCTCGGCCTCGGGCTCGGGATGGTGATGCAGGTGCTCGTGCTCGCGGTGCAGAACGCCGGTCGACCTACGAGCTGCATCGGCGTCGCGACGTCCGGCTCGACGCTCTTCCGGCAGATCGGCGGCTCGATCGGCGTCTCGATCTTCGGGACGATCTTCGCCAACCGTCTGCACGCTCGAGATCGCCTCGCGGCTGCCCGCCGGGGTGCACGCTCTCGCAGGCGGACAACCCGGCAGCGATCCGTGCGCTTCCGCCGCAACGCGCTCGCTCGTTCGAGCAGGCGTTCGCAGCCGCGCTGCATCCCGTGTTCCTGACGGCCGCCGGCGTCTCGGTGCTCGCCGTTCGCGCTCGCGTGGCTGATCCCGGCTCTTCCGTCTCCGCGATTCCGTCGAGCTGGCGCCCGAGAGGTGTCCGCCGGCGGCAGAGCCCGTTTCTTCGCGAAGCTGCAGATCGATTTGACAGCGAACGTGTGTTCGTGTAGAACATACGTTCGTGATGGTGGCATGCCTCATCCCCGGCTTCGAGCTGCGGGCGGCACTGCGCGCTCGGCCCTCGCTCGCGCTGCGACCCGCCGCGCTCGCGCCCGGCCGAGGGCGAGGAGCCGCTGATCGGCCCGATCACCGCCGCGGCCGAGGCTCAGGGCGTCAAGCCGGGCATGCGCATGGGGAGGCGCTCGCCACCTGCCCCGAGCTCGTCCTCGTCGAGTAGGGACCCGTCCGCGGCCGAGCAGGCCTGGGAGGAGATCCTGCGCACGGCTCGAGGACGCCGGGTTCGAGGTCGACCTGCGCGAGCTCGGCTGCGCCTACTTCGAGACTCGGGGCGTCGAACGTCTTTACGGCGGTGCTCGAGGCTGCGCTCGAGCGCGCCCTCGCCGCTGTCGGTTCGGCCTGGGATCCACGCGCCGGTGCGTGCTGGGCGGCGGTTCGCCGCGCTCGCCGCGGCGAACGTGGCGCGCGCCCGGGCAGGTGCTTGATCGTCTGCCGACGAGCGCACGCGTGAGTTCCTCGCGCCTCTTCCGCTCGCCCTGCTCCCTCTGCGCTGAGCAGCGGCGACGCGAGCTCGAGGAGCTGGGCGTGCAGCGACGTCGGCGAGCTTGCTGGGCTACCGGGCGGCGCCGTAGCCGAACGACTGGGGCCGGACGGGCGGCGCGCCTGGAGCCTGGCGAGAGGACGAGAGCGGCGGGCGCGTGCGGGAGACGGCGCCCGCCGCCGAGCTCATCGAGACGCTCGAGTTTCCCGAGGGCGATCGGGAACGAGCTCACGCTGCGGCGCGCGCTCGCGGTACTCGTCGAGCGCCTGCTCGGGCGAGCGGAGCGCGGTGCGAGCGGTTCCTGCGCAAGGTCGCGATCGTCGGCGACGGCTCGTCGGCGGCGGTTCCTGGCAGCAGGCAGCTCACCTTGCGTGAGCCGCTCGCCGAGGCGCGACCGACTGCGCATCGCGCTCGGGCCAAAGCTCGCCGAGCTCTCCGGGCCGGTCGCTGAAGCTGAAGCTGGAGCGCTCGAGCTGACGGAGTCGACGGGCCAGCAGCTGATGCTCAGTGCAGGCCCGAAGGCGACGAGCTCCAGGATGCTCCGCGATGGGCTGCGCCAGGTGCAGCGCGAGCACCGGCGCGAGCGCGGTGCGTGCACGGTCGTGGAGGTGGCACCGTGGTCGCGGATCCCGGAAGCACGGGCGCTGTTCGTCGTCGCGAGGACGACTGAACTCACCGCAGTCGGTCCAGGTCGAGCCTGGTCTGGACGGAACGCCGCGGATGGTCAATCGTCGAGTGGTGGCGGTCGTGCGTGAGGAGTGGCGCGTCGTCGACCGCTGGTGGACCGACGAGCCGGTGCAGCGGCGCTATCTCGACGTCGTGCTGGACGGAGGAGAGCGCGCGGTCGTCTACCGGGACGAAGGGCCGGCGGCTGGTTCAGCCAGCGCTGGGGTGCTGATGGTTAGCGGCTTATGTCTGCGAACGCCGTCGATGAAAGCCGGTCCCGGGCGCGTGGATGTTCGAGGAACCTGGCGGAGCCGGCCCCGGGATCGCGAAGCCTGTGACGGACGCCGCGGCGGCGCGGCGAAGAACATGCCCGGGCCGGCGCGGAACGGTCTCGTCGCCGATGGTGAGCTCGATCTCGCCTTCGAGGACGTAGACGAATCGGTGTGGTCGTCGTGGACGTGCGGATCGACGCGGCCCGAACCTCGGCTCTGCTCCAGAACTCGAGCGATCTCGACCTCGTCGACCCTCGTGCCACGAGCGCGGATCTCACGCCGCGGACCCTCGACTCCTCGCCCTCGCCTGGGGCCTAGGAGGATCGCGTGCCGTTCGTCGAGCTGCACTGCCACTCAGCCTATTCGTTCCTCGACGGAGCCTCGCATGCCGGAGGAGCTCGCGGCGCGCGCGGCCGAGCTCGGCTACGAGGCGCTCGCGCTCACGGATCACGACGGGGTGTACGGCGTCGCTCGAGTTCGCGCACGCGGCGAAGGCGTTCGGGCGTGCGGCCGATCACCGGCGCAGAGGTCACGCTGTCGGACGGCTCGCACGTCACGCTGCTCGTCGAGTCGCCGCGCGCGGCTACGCGAACCTCTGCCGACTGCTGACCGCCGCGCACGCGGGGACACGGCCGCGGAAGCGCGACAGAACCGGTCCCGCCGAGCCTCGACCGGCACCTGTTGCGCGACAGCTGCAACGAGGGCTCGTCTGCCTGTCCGGCTGCGCGCGGCACGGGCTCGGCGGTCCGCGAACCCGAACGGCGGCCGCGCTCGCTGCGCGGTCGTTCGGCCGAGACCGCTTCTTCGTCGAGCTCCAGCGCCCGTACGAGCGCGGCGACGCGCCGCCGGAACGCCGCGCTGCGCGAGCTCGCGCGACGACGCTCGGGGTCGCCGACCGTCGCCACCGGCGACGTCCACGCGCACCACCGCAGCGCGGCGCGCCTCCAGGACGCGCTCGTCGCGATCCGCAGCCGCACCTCGCTCGACGGCTGCGAGCGCGAGCGGCGCGGCAACCACGAGTCCGTCCTGCTCGCTCCCGAGCGAGGTGGTCGAGCGCTTCCCGACGACCGCGACGCCGTCGCCCGCACGGCCGAGCTCGCCGACCGGCCTCGACGTTCGACCTGACCGCAGGAGCTCGGCTACCGCTACCCGGACTTCTCCGACGGCGTCGAGCCGCCGACGGCCAGCTCCGCGAGCGTCTGCGACCGCGCGTTCGAGGAGCGCTACACGCAGCGTCACACGGCCGCAAGCAGGCGCGAGGCGCGGCTGCGACGAGGAGCTCGCGCTGATCGCCGAGCTCGAGCTCGCCGGGCTTCTTCCTGCTCCACTGGGAGGTGCTCGAGCTCGCGCGCGAGGTCGCGCGTCGAGGTGCGCGGCCCCGGCTCGCCGCGCCACGCGCTGCCGCCCGGCCGCGGGCGCGGCAGCTCGGTCGGCTCGCTCGTCTGCTACCTGACCGGCCTCTCGCACGTCGACCCGGTCGCGGCGGACCTGTCGCTCGGCCGCTTCCTGAACCGCGAGCTCGCCTCCGTGCCCGACATCGACCTCGACTTCCCGCGCGACATCCGCGAGAAGCTGATCGTCGCGCGTCACCGAGCGCTACGGGCGCGAGCACGCCGCGCTCGTCGCGAGCTTCTCGACCTACCGCTCGCGCGGCGCGATCCGCGACCTCGGCAAGGCGCTCGGCCTGCCGTTCGCCGAGCTCGAGCGGCTCGCCCGCGTCACCGACGGCGAACCCGCAGCGGGTCGCGCGAGGAGGTCGCGAGCCTCCCGACGGCGACGCACGCCTCCGCCGCGCTGGCGCGCGTTCGGCGAGCTCGCGCACGCGAGATCGCCGGCCTGCCGCGGCACATCTCGCAGCACCCGGGCGGGATGGTGATCTCGTCAGCCGGCCGCTCGTCGAGCTCGTCCCGGTGCAGCCGGCCGCGATGGCAGGGCGCCAGATCTGCCAGTGGGACAAGGACTCGTGCGCCGACGCCGGGCTTCCTGAAGATCGACCTGCTCGGCCTCGGGATGCTCTCCGCGGTCGAGGACTGCGTCGACCAGATCGCCGCGACTGCGCGGCGAGACGATCGACCTCTCGCGCGATCCCGCTCGACGACCCGGACGTCTACGCGCGAGATCCAGCGCGCCGACACGGTCGGCGACTTCCAGATCGAGAGCCGCGCGCAGATGCAGAGCCTGCTGCGCACGCGGCCGGAGAACCTCGACGACCTGACGATCCAGGTCGCGCTCGTCCGGCCGGGGCCGATCCAGGGCAGGGCGGTGCACCCGTACATCGAGCGGCGGCAGCGGCTGCGCGAGGACCCGGCTTCGTCCCGCCGGTCGACCACCCGTCGCTGGCGCGAGCCGCTCGCGCGAGACGCTCGGCGTCGTCGTCTTCCAGGACCAGGTGCTCGAGGTGGCGATGGCGCTCGCCGGGTTCACGCGTCGGCGAGGCGGAGGGGCTGCGGCGCGCGATGAGCCGCAAGCGGAGCGAGGAGGCGATCGAGGCGTTCCGCGCGCGCTTCGTCGAGGGCGCGCGTCGCGAAGGGCGTCGACGGCGAGCTCGCGGACGAGGTCTACGACAAGCTCGTCGGCTTCTCGGGCTTCGGCTTCCCGAAGTCGCACGCGGCCGCGTTCGGCGCTGCTCGCGTACCAGTCGGCGTGGCTGCGGCACCACTATCCGGCCGAGTTCCTCTGCGCGCTCCTGAACGCGCAGCCGATGGGCTTCTACCCGCCGGCGAGCCTCGTCCGCGACGCGCAGCGGCGCGGGGTGGAGGTGCGGCCGCCGCGACGTCAACCAGCAGCCAGGCGAAGTGCGCGATCGAGAGACAGGTCGCGCGTTCGGATCGGGCTCGAGTACGTGACGTCGATCGGCGCGGACGATGCGCAGGCGCGTCGCCGCGGCGCGCGGCGGCCGTTCGCAGGACGTCGTCGAGCTCGCGCAGCGCGACCGCGATCGGCCGCGACGGGCCTCGAGAGCGCTGATCGCGTCCGGCGCGTGCGACGAGCTTCGGCCTCCGCGCCGCGGCGCTGCTCTGGGAGCTCGGGCTCGTCCCGCGCTCGCAGAGCGTCCCCGGCTCGGGCGGCGTGGAGCGGCAGCTCGCGCTTCCGCTCGACCCGACCGCCGAGACGCCCGAGCTCGCCGAGCCGACCGACTGGGAGCGAGATGCTCGCCGACTACCGCACGACGAGCCTCTCGGTCGACGTGCACCCGCTGGAGCTGCATCCGCCCGCATCTCCCCGAAGGTGTCCTTTCGAGCCATGACCTGTGCCAGGCACCGGACGGGTCTCGCGTGGCCGTGGCCGGAATGGCCGTGGCCAGGCAGCGGCCGTCGACCGCGAACGGCGTCGTCTTCATGCTGCTCGAGGACGAGTTCGGCCAGGTCAACCTGATCGTCCCGCCGCAGGTCTACGAGCGGCACCGGGCGATCGTCCGCGGCGAGCCGCTGATCCTCGCGCGCGGCGTCTTCGAGCGCGTGGAGCGAAACCAGAACGTCGTCGTCCGCGAGCTCGAGACCCTGGCGCCGCTCGCGCGCAAGCTCTCGGGCACGTCCGACCTCGTCTCGGCTCTGCCGGACGCGCACCACTTCGGGCACCGCTAGGGATCGCCCGCGTGCGCCTCACCAGGTTCCTCGCGCTCCTCTGCGACGCTCGCCATACTTGCTTTCGCGGCGGCCGGCTGCGGCGGCGGAGGCGACAGCTCGAGCGCCTCCGGCACGAAGCCCGAGACCTGGTCGGCGGACGTCTGCGGTGCGCTCCAGACCTGGGAGGACGACCTCAAGTCGGGGAGTCAGCAGCTGAGCTCCGACATCCAGAGCAGCACCGACCTCAAGTCGGTCAAGCAGAAGCTCGTCGCGTTCCTCGAGAACGCCGAGCAGAGCACCGAGAAGATGGTCACCGACGTGAAGAGCGCCGGAGCGCCCGCAGTCAAGGACGGCCCGGCGATCCAGCAGCGACCTCGAGTCCGGCCTGACCGAGGCGCGCGGCAGCTTCCAGCACGCCGTGACGCAGGCGAAGAAGCTCCCGACGAACGACCCGCGAGCCCTGACCACAGGCCTCTCGTCGCTCGCGCAGACGATTCAGGGCGAGCTGACAGCGACCGGCAACCACTTCTCGAATCTCGACACGAAGTACGACGTCGGCGATCTCAACAAGGCGATGGCAGCCGAGCCGTCCTGCAAGCCGTTCGTGTCGTCTGAGCGGCTAAGCAGCCGTCGTCAGGAGAGCGCCTGCTCGAGGGCGGCCCGGTCGAACGGGACGCCGTGGGTCGCGAGCATGTGCTCCACGGGCAGGTCGAGCAACGGACGCAACCCCTCGACGACCTGCTCCCGCGTCATCTCCTCGCTCAGCCACCGGGGATTGATCTCGAGCCCGCTGCCGAAGTCGACGAGCGTGTCGCCCGCGACGACCGCGCCGTGGCTCTCGACCCAGAGCACCGTGTCGTTCGGCTTCTGACCGGGAAACACCTCGACGCCGACGTCCAGGCTGTCACCGGCCGTATACGGGCGGGCATCGCCGACGCCCTCCCTGACCAGCCAGGCCACGTCAGGGCTCCCGTCCCCGACCTGCTCGGCGGTGAGGCCCCATTTCTCGCATCAGGTACTCGGCGCTGTCGGGCAGCGGCGTGTAGACGGGCAACGCCGAGCCGCTCGACGAGGCCCCGCGAGTCGCGCTCGTGCCATGGGCAGGTGAGGACGATCGCGGTCTCGCGGTCGGCGGCAAGCGCCTCGAGCTCGCTCGGCGGAGCGATCGGGTCGAAGAGCAGGCGCCGGCCGTCGTCGATCGCGTACGACGAGACCTCAGGCCCCCAGGGCGCGCCCGACTCCCACTGCGGGTGCGGTGCCTGCCAGTGCCACAGTCCGTCTTGCAACGTGCGCACGGCAATGATCCTAGGTCAGGCATTCTCGATTCCGAGCGCGAACCGCGGTAACCGCGCCTGGACCGTCCGGTTGAACTCCGCCTCGTAGGCCTCGGCGGCGTCCTCGTCCATGGTCGAGGCGAAGCTGTCGCGGAGCTCCGCGAGTCAGCTCCGTGCCGGTCTCGACGAGGTCCAGGTAGTCGCCGTAGCGCTCCTCGGCCTCGTCGCGGTCGGCGGCGTCGTACGCGCGCTCCGCGGCGTCGCAGTCGGCGATCAGGTCCGCGCGCTCCTCCTCGAAGAGGTCGAGCTGCCGCCGGATCACGATCCTCGAAGCTCACAGGAGCTCCCGGTAGAGCTCGAGGTGGGCCTGGGCGGCCGCGTCCCAGGTCAGCTCGCGACGCGCCCGCTGCGCTCCGGCGCGGGCGCGCTCGAGCGCCGCCGGGTCGTCGAGCAGCTCGCGCGCGGCCGTCCGCGAGCGCGTCGACGTCGCCCGGCGGCACGACCCGACCCGCCTCGAAGCGCCGCACCGGCTCGGCGATGCCGCCCACGTCGTAGGCGACGACCGGGACGCCGGCGCCCAGCGCGCAGGAGCGCGCCCGCTCTGGTCGATCTCGGGCCGGTAGGGAAAGAGCGCGACCGTCGACTCGCCGAGCGCCCGGTCGACCTCGTCGTCGGACAGGTAGCCGAGGCGCCACTCCGCCCGGTCACCGGCGGCGGCGCGGTAGCCGTCCGATGCTCTCGAGAGGATCGCCCGCGACGAGGAGCCGCGCGCCGTCGATCCGCTTCGTCGCCTCGATCGCGTCGCCGAGCCCCTTGTACTCGCGGATGATCCCGAGCAGAGGAGCGTGCGGCCGTCGTCGCGGCGCTCGGGGTTCGCTCGCGAAGACCGGGATGCGGGATCGACCCGGAGGCGGTGCGGGCTCGACGAGCTCGGCCAGCTGGTCGCGTGCGCGCTCGCTGTGGACGACGCACCCGCGCGAAACGGCCGAAGAGCCGCCGCCAGAGGTCGCGCTTTGTCGCGCGGTTCGCCGCGGCAGGATGTCGTGCGCCGTGAAGACGAGCGGCGCGTCGACCGCGGAGGAGCCGGTCGTCGAGCTCCGGGCGCGGCCAGCCACTGGAGGTGGACGACGTCGGCCTTGCGTCGCCTCAGCCGCGTGAGCCCGACCGGGTGCTCGAGCAGCTTCACCGGGATGCGCAGGCGCGATCGCCGGAAGACCTTCGAGCTCACGGGATAGAAGAGCTCCGAGCGCCGGTAGCCGTCGGGCGCGGGCGCCTCGCCGAAGCGAAACGGCGACGTGACGAGCTCGACCTCGGCACCCGGCACGGGCGAGCGCCGACGCGAGCGCGTGGTCGTACGGCGGCGTGAAGGCCGGCGGGTCGGCGAGCAGAACGCGCATTCGTGCCTAGACTAGGCCGTGCCCAGCTTCGAGGAGGTCCGCGCCGCCTTCCCGGTCCTCGAGCAGTACGCGTACCTGAACGCGGGCACGAACGGCCCGCTCCCGCGCGTCGCCGCCGAGGCGATGATCGCCGAGCAGCTCGTCGACGTCGCGCAGGGCCGTGGGGAGAGCCGTACTTCTCGCGGGCGCTCGGCATGCGCGACGAGGTGCGGGCCAAGCTCGCTGCGCTGCTTCGGCGTCGAGCCGACGCAGGTCGCGCTGACGAGGTCGACGACGGACGGCTGCAACATCGTGCTCGCCGGGCTCGATCTCGGACCGGAGGACGAGGTCGTGACGAGCGACGTCGAGCACTTCGGCCTGATCGGGCCCGCTCCACGCGTCGGGTGCGCGAATCGTCACCGCGCCCGAGGACGGGATTCTCGAGGCCGTCACGGACCGGACGCGGCCTGATCGCGATCTCGCACGTCTCGTGGGTGACCGGCAACTCGCTCGATCCGGCGCGGATCAAGGCCGAGACCGGGCTGCCGATCCTCGTCGACGGCGCGCAGTCGGCGGGTGTGATCCCGGTCGAGGCCGGAGCGTTCGACTACTACGCGGTCTCGTGCCAGAAGTGGCTGTGCGGGCCGGACGTGACCGGCGCGCTCGTCGTCGCCCGACCCGGACGAGCTGCCGCGTCGCGCTGCCGAGCTACTTCGCGCAGGCCGAGCACCAGCCCGACGGCTCGTTACGTCGCCCGGGAGGGCGCCGAGCGCTTCGACAGCGGCTGGATCGGAACGCCGTCGCTCGCGGGCCTCTCGGCGGCGCTCGACGTCGCTCCCGAGTGGCGCTTCGAGCGCGCGGCCGAGATGGCCGCCAAGTGCCGCGCGGCGCTTGCAGAGCGGTTCGAGGTCGTCACGAAGCCGGACCAGGCGCGGCCTCGTCACGTTCCGGCCCGACGAGCGACCCGACCGAGCTCGTCGAGACGCTCCGCGGCGAGGGCGTCATCGTCCGCGAGCTCCCGGGCCGCAACCTGATCCGCGTCTCGTGCGGCTACTGGACGAGCGACAGACGATCTCGACCGGCTCCTCACGAGCCTGGCCTAATCGAGACGTCGGCGGACTCGTCTCGATGGCGGGCTGAGCCAGTGGGGACGTCAGCGGCGGTGCGTAGCCCGAGCTCGCCGGCGATCGGGCTGCAGCGCCTCGACCACGAACGCGGATGTGCTCGTCGAGCTCGACGCCGAGCTCCTCGGCGCCGCGGTAGACCTCGTCGCGGTGCACGCCGGCCGCGAACGACGGCTGCTTCAGCTTCTTCTTGACCGACTTCGGCTCGAGCGTCGTCGATCCCGTCCGGCCGCACGAGCCCGCAGGCGTGGATGAACCCGGACAGCTCGTCGCAGGCGAAGAGCGTCTTCTTGAGCGGCGTGTCGCGCGGCATGCGCGAGGTGCTCGGCGTGCGAGAGGACGCGCCTCGATCACGACCTCCGGGTAGCCCTCCTCGCGCAGGATCGGCGCGCCGTCCTGCGGGTGCTTGTCGAGCGTCGGGTGGATCTCGTAGTCGAAGTCGTGGAGCAGCGCGGTCGACGCCCCAGAGCTCCTCGTCCTCGCCGAACTTCCGCGCGTAGCGCGCCGTCGACGCCTCGACGGCGAGCGCGTGGCGCAGCAGCGCCTCGCTCTTCGTGTAGCGGGTCAGCGTCTCCCAGGCGCGCTCGCGAGTGATCTCAAGGCGCTGGGTACCATAGCCCCGTCGCCCATGACCGAAACGGTCGTCGCCAGACGCAGCTGACGAGTCGTTCGTGATCGAAGGCGGCCAGCCCCTGCACGGCCGCGTGACGCGCCGCGGGCAACAAGAACGGCGTGCTGCCGATCCTGGCCGCGTGCCTGCTGACGAGACGAGCCGGTCGTGCTGCGCAACGTGCCGCGGATCCGCGACGTCGACACGATGCTCGCGCTGCTCGCACGACCTCGGCGCCGACGTCGAGTGGACCGGGCCGAACGAGGTCCGCGTCCACGCCGCCGAGCATCTCGCAAGACGAGCTCGACCGACGAGCTCTGCTCGACCGGATGCGCGCGTCGTTCCTGCTCGCCGGCCCGCTGCTCGCGCGCTGCGGCCGGGCGAGCGTCGCGCCGCCCGGCGGCGACGTCATCGGCCGCCGCCGGCTCGACCCGCACATCCACGCGTTCACGGAGCTCGGCGCCGAGGTCGAGGTCGGCGACGCGCTACGAGATGCGCACCGACGGGCGTGCGCGGCGCGAGACGTCTTCCTCGACGAGGCGAGCGTGATGGCGACCGAGAACATCGTCATGGCCGCGGCGCTCGCGCCGGGCGAGACGACGATCGGCAACGCGGCCTGCGAGCCGCACGTGCAGGACCTCTGCCGCTTCCTCGTCTCGCTCGGCGCCGACATCGAGGGCATCGAGTCGAACGTCCTCGCGCGTCGCGGGCGTCGAGCGCCTGCGCGGCGGCGAGTGGACGATCGGCCCGGATCACATCGAGGTCGCGAGCTTCATCGGCCTCGCCGCGGTCACCGGCGGCGACGTGACGATCGACGGCGTCGAGACCGACGACCTGATCTCGATCCTGCCCGACGCTTCGAGCGGCTCGGCGTGCGCGTCGAGCTCGGGCGACGGAACGGTTCGCGTGCCGCCCGGCCAGGAGCTCGTACATCGAGGACGACATCGGCGGGCACATCCCGAAGATCGAGGACGGCCCGTGGCCCGCGTTCCCGGCCGACCTGCACGTCGATCGCGGTCGACGGTCGCGACGCAGGCGCGGGGCACCGTGCTGCTGTTCGAGAAGATGTTCGAGAACCGCCTGTTCTTCACGGACAAGCTCGTCTCGATGGGCGCGCGGATCATCCTCTGCGACCCGCACCGCGCGGTCGTCACCGGCCCGGCGCGGCTGCGCGGCCAGCGGATGGAGAGCCCGGACATCCGCGCCGGGATGGCGATGCTGCTCGCGAGCCTGTGCGCCGAGGGCGAGTCGACGATCGGAGCCGTGTACCAGATCGACACGCGGCTACGAGCGGATCGACGAGCGGCTGCGCGCGCTCGGCGCGCGCATCGAACGCGTCCCGGCCTAGCGTACGCGGACCGAGCCTGAGCCGGATCGCCGGCGTGGAGGTCCCAGCGGCCGCGGTAGACGGCGCGCAGCACGTAGCGGCCGGGTCGCAGCCCGAACGTCCAGCGGATCCCTCCGCCACGACGGGTCGTCGTGCGCGCGAGGCGGTGCCAGCTTCCGCCGCGGCGGACTCTGGAGCGTGATCGTCCGGTAGTCCGGCGTCACGATCGGCGCGCTCGTTCGCAGGTGGACTGCGAGGCGGAGCGCCCTCAGCGGTCCTGCGTCCGGGACGCCGGGACGATCGGAGGTCACGGCTGCTGACACGCGGCGGAAGGTCAGCCAGGAGCCAGCTCTGACGCGCGGCGCGACCTGCTGGCCGCGTGCGGCTGCGACCGCGGCTGCGACGTCGATCACGCCGTAACCGAGTCGGGGATTCCACCGGCCGTCCGCCGGACGCCGTCGACTTGAGGATCGCCGGCGACCTGCTCGCGGTCAGAGCGCCGGGTTCGCCGCCCAGACGAGCGCGGCCGCGCCGGCGACCTCGGGCGTCGCGAACGGACGTGCCGCTCGACCACCCGTACAGGCCCGCATGCGAGCCGGGAAGCGCGTAGCGCGGCCACCACGTGCGCGACGACGCCGGCTGCGATCGCGCCGAAGACGTTCTCGCCGGGTGCGGCGAGCGAGATCTGAGAGCCCGTGTTCGAGAAGCTCGCGCGCTTGCCGGCCATCGTGCTGGCGGCGACCGAGAGCCCGACGCCGCCCTGGCCGTTCGAGCCGGGCGGCTGCAGCGCGGCGGCCGGGTACTCGATCGGGTTCGCCGGACTCGTACTCGTTGCCGGCAGCGGCGACGAGCAGGACGTCGTGGCTCCGCCGCGTACTCGATCGCCCGCTGCTCGAGCGCGGGAGGCGCCGACGCCGCCGAGGCTGAGGTTGACGATCTTCGCGCCGTGGTCGACGGCGTAGACGATCGCGGCCGCCTCGTCGACGTCGCTGAAGCTGTCGCCGAGGCGCCGACCGCCTTGACCATCAGGAGCTTGCGCGTCGCCGCCGAAGCCGGCGATGCCCTCCGTCGTTCGTGACCGAGCCTGCGGCGAGGCGCGGAGACGAAGGTCCCGTGGCCGTCCTTGTCGGCGACGCTCGTGCGGTGGTGGACGACGTCCCAGGTCTCGGGCGACTTGGCGGCGAGGTCGGGGTGCGTGACGTCGGCGCCCGTGTCGACGACGCGCGATCTTGATCGCGCTTGCCGCGCGCAGCACGTCGGCGCGGCACCTCGTTCTCCCGCGTCGCGACGTACTGCCACTCGTAGGGAAGGCCCGGGCGCAGGACGCGCGGCCAGGGCCGGCTCGACCTTCGCGTCGCTCGAGGAGCGGCGCCTGCGAGTACGCGATGCCCGGGAGGCCGTGAGAGGTCGCCCGCGCGGCCGGGCAGCTCGACCTCGACCGTCTTCATGTGCGGGAGGCGCCTGACGATCTCGCGCGCCGGGGAAGCGGCTCAGCGCTCGCGCAAGCTCGCTGGTTCGAGTGGAAGCCGACGACGGCGCGGGTCGCCGCGGGTCGGCTCGTCGAGCCGCTCGGCGCGAGGGATGCGGCCAGCGACGGCAGTGCTGCGACAAGCAGGACGGGTGAGACGGGGGAAGTTGCGGGCGTGAGAGCGCATCCGGGCGGCACGGAGAGCGGAAAGGGCCTGTCTTCCGTGGTCGGCCTGCGCCGTTCGGGTGCGGTACCCTGATCGAGGGATGGCGTCCGCCGGATCGAGCTGAGTCAGGAAGGAGCACGCTCGCGTCCGCGTCTCGCTCGACGGCGCAGGGCGCGAGCAACGTGAGCAGCGGCCTGCCCGTGCTCGACCATCTGCTCGGGCTGTCTCGCGCGTTACGGCTCGCTCGACCTCGAGCTCCAGCTCGCTCCCGATGAGCCGGAGGCCGGAGGTCGCCTCGGCGGGCCGGGCGCTCGGGCAGGCGCTCGCGCGAACCCGCTCGCTCGGACGAGGTGCGCGGCCACGGATCGGCCGTCGCGGCCGCGCGACGAGCGCGCTCGCTCACATCGTGCTCGAGGCGTCCGGGCCGCCCGCTCGTCGTCTCGAACGTCGATCTCTCCGAGGCGCGGGTCGGCGGGCTCGGCACCGACCTCGTCGCAAGCTTCCTGCACGAGCTCGCGGAGGGCGGAGGCTTTACGCTGCACGTCCGCCTGATCGACGGCGACGACCCGCAGCACGTGCTCGAGGCGATCTTCAAGGCGCTCGGCGTGGCGCTCGCACAGGCCGGCCGGCCACCGGAAACGGAGGGAGTGAGATGGACAAGACCGCGGTTCGGACCGAGAACGCGCCGGCGCCGTTTCAGGGAGCGCCCTACTCGCAGGCGATCACGGCGAACGGCCTCGTGTTCGTCTCCGGGCCAGCTCGGGCTGACGCCGGGCACGCGGAGATGGCCGGCGACGACGATCGAGGAGCAGACGCGCGCAGATCTTCGACAACCTCGAGGCGATCCTCGCCGCGGCCGGCAGCGGGCTCGACCGGATCGTGAAGACGACGGTCTTCCTGCACGTCGCTCGACGACTTCCAGGGTATGAACTCGGTCTACGCGGACCGGGTCGGCGACACGCCGCCCGCGCGGTCGACGATCGAGATCGCGGGCCTCCCGTCGGGCGCGCTCGTCGAGATCGAAGCCGTCGCACTCCTGTAACGAGGGACAGTCCCTCGTGAGGACCAAGGGACAGGCCCTGGTTGCGGGCGGCACAATGGCCTCGCCATGGCGACGCTGCGAGCTTCCCGACAGCCTCGCGCCGGTGCTGGACGCCGTCGCAGCGGTCAGCGACCCGTACGACGGCGTATACCTCGTCGGCGGCTCGGTGCGCGACATCCTGCTCGGCGAGCCGAACTTCGACGTCGACATCGTCGTCGAAGGGGACGCGATCGCTCTGGCCAACGATGCTTGCGGAAGCTCGACGGGCGCGTCCGGGCGCACCGCACCTTCGGCACGGCCGTCGTCCTCTACGGCAGACGACGGGCGCGTCGACGTCGTGACAGCCCGCAGCGAGTCGTACCACGCGCCGGCCGTCCTGCCCGACCGTCGAGCCCGGCACGATCGACGAGGACCTGCACCGCCGCGACTTCACGATCAACGCGATGGCCGTCTCGCTCAAAGGCGATGCAGTCGGCGAGCTCGTCGACCCGTTCGGCGGCCGCGCCGACCTCCAGGCCGGCAGCATCCGCATCCTCCACGACCGCTCGTTCATCGACGACCCGACCCGCATCCTCCGCGCGATCCGCTACGAGGACCGCTACGGCTTCCGCATGGACGAGGACACGGCCCGGCTCGCCCGCGAATGCATCGCCACCGGGCCACGTCGGCGACCTCTCGGGCGCGCGCCTGCGGGACGAGCTGATCGCGCTGCTTCGAGGAGGGCGACGTCGAGCCACGCGATCCCGCGGCTGGCCGAGCTCGGCGCCGAAAAGAGATCCATCCGCACGTCGTCGCGGACGACGAGGCCGTCCGCCTCTTCGACCCGGTCTCCGCGAGCTGAACGACGCAGTACGGCCTCGGCGTCCCGCTCTGGCGGCTCGGGCTCGAAGCGCTCGGGCGCAAGCTTCCGCACGACTGAGATCGGGCCGTGGCTCCACGGCCTCAAGGTGCGCCGCCGTGACGCCGAGCTGATCGCAGCCGCCATCGAGGACGGTCCGCGGATCGCCGAGCAGGTCGGACAGGACTCGCTCACACCGGCCGACGTCGTCGCGCTCGCCGAGCCGCGCGCCCCCGATGCGCCGCTGTTCGCACTCGCGCTCGCCGACCGCCGCAGCTGCACGAGTTCTTCGGCCGCCTCGACAGCGATCGGCCTCGAGATCGACGGCGCGGACGTCGCGGCAGCTCGGACTGGGCGAGTCGCCCGCGAGTGGGGAGATCCTCGCCGAGGTTCGCCGCTGGAAGCTGAACGGCGAGCTCGAGGACGCGGAGTCGGAGCTCGAAGCCGCGCGGGAGCTGATCGAGCAGCCGTGAGCGTTCCGTCCTCCGCTGGGACGCTCCGGGCCCGTACGAGGTCGCTCTTCACGACGCGCGTCGGCGGCGTCAGCGAAGGCCCGTTCGAGTCGCTCAACCTCGGGCGCCGGACCGGCGACGACGTCGAGCGCGTGGACGAGAACCGCCGCCGCCTGTGCGCCGAGGTCGGCGCCGACGACGAGCGGCTCGACGCTCGGCTTCCAGACGCACTCCACGGTCGTCAACCGCGCCGAAGCCGGCTCGCCGAGGCGCTCCGGGCGACGGCCTCTGGACGGACGAGCCCGGCATCCCGATGCTCGCCCTCGGCGCCGACTGCGCGCTGATCGCCATGGCCCGCACGAACGGCGCCGAGCCCGCGCTCGCCGGTCCTGCACGCCGGCTGGCGAGGGCTCGCTCGGACGGGATCGTCGACGCGGCCGCGAAGACGCTCGGCGGCCCGGTTTCGCGGCCGATCGTCGGGCCGGCGATCGGCCCGTGCTGCTACGAGGTCGGCGACGAGGTCGCCGGCCGCTTTCGCGCCCGCTTCGGGCCGGCATCGTCAGCGGCGCGCATGCTCGACCTCTGGACCGCGGCCGAGCAGGCGCGCTGCGCGACGCCGGAGCGCAGCGACGGTCGAGCGCCTCGACCTCTGCACGCGCTGCCGCGCCGATCTCTTCTTCTCCGAGCGCCGCACGGGCAGGCCGCGCGGCACACAGGGCGTCGCTGGCTTGTCCGCTGAGCAGATCGCGGCGCGGCTACGCGCGCGTCCGCGACGAGGTCGGCGCCGGACGTGACGATCGTCGCCGCGACGAAGTACGTCTCCGTCGACGACATGGCGACGCTGGCCGAGGCCGGAATCGAGGTCGTCGGCGAGAACCGCGCGCAGGACCTCGAGGCCAAGCACGCGGCCTACGGCGACGCGTTCCGCTGGCACTTCATCGGCCACCTGCAGAGCCGCAAGGCGAAGGTCGTGAACCAGATCTGCGAGCTCGTCCACTCGCTCGACTCCGAGTCGGCGGCGCGCGCGGCTCGAGATCGCCGGCGCTCGTCCAGGTCAACCTCGCGGGCGAGGCGTCGAAGTCGGGCGTCGCGCCCGAGGCGCTCCCGAGCTTCCTCGAGCTCTACCGCGACGTGCGCGGCCTGCTCGACGATGCCGCCGGCGACGGACGACCCCGAGAGCTCGCGGCCGTACTTCCGCAGACTGCGCGAGCTGGCCGAAGAGCACGGCCTGACCGAGCTTTCGATGGGCACGAGCCAGGACTACCGGGTCGCCGCGGAGGAGGGCGCGACCATGATCCGAGTAGGTTCGGTGCTGTATCGGCGGTTAACATTCCCGCCGCTATGGGCTTTGCAGACGTCTGGAACCGGACGCTCGTCTACTTCGGCATCGCCGAGGAGGACGAGGACTGGGACGAGGACGGCTACGTCACGAACGAGGAGCTCGAGCGCACCTACAGCGAGCGGCCGAACGTCCGCCGGCTCTCGCCGCGCCGGCGCGAGCGCGAGTTCGACGACTGGACCGACCCCGAGCCGGAGGCCGCCGCCAGCTCGCGCGACGGCGGTCATGCGCCCGCGCCCGCGCGCCGCGTCGAGGCCGCGCCCGGACGAGGCGTCGGTGCGCGTCCACCTCGTCGTCCCGCGGAGCTTCAACGACGCGCAGCAGATCGCGGACAAGTTCAAGGAGGCACGTCCCGGTGATCCTCAACCTCCAGAGCGCCGACGCCGAGCTCTCGAAGCGCCTGATCGACTTCGCGAGCGGCCTCACGTACGCGCTCGACGGCGGCATGCAGCGCGTCGCCGACAAGGTCTTCCTGCTCACGCCGCGAAACGTCGAGGTGTCCGCCGAGGAGCGCGCACGGCTGCTCGAGCGCGGCGGCTTCTTCAACCAGGCCTAGAGACGCAGAGGAAGCGGCTTGCCATGAGCCGAAAGCGGCCGCCATGGGCGGATGGCTCCTGATGGCCGACGCGATCTCGTCGATCCAGAACTTCGTCGCACGTCTTCATCTACGTCTACGTGCTGATCATCTTCGCGTACATCATCATGTCCTGGGTCAGGCTGCCCTACTCGCCCTGGCTGAACCGGATCCAGCGCTTCCTCTACGACGTCTGCGAGCCGTACCTGCGGATCTTCCGCCGGCTGCTGCCGTCCTTCGGCGCGTTCGACTTCTCGCCGATCGTCGCCGTCTTCAGCGCTCTTCTTCCTCGATCGATCGCGTCATCAACTCGATCCTCGACCAGCTGCACTAGAAAGGAGGTGAACCAGATGGCTCTCACACCTGTCGAAATTCGTCACGTCGAAGCTCGGACGCGGCTTCCCGGCTACCGGAGGACGGCGACCGACCGCCTGCTCGAGGAGATCGTGGACAGCTTCGAAGAGGTCTGGCGCGAGCGGGCCGATCTCCAGGACAAGAACGAGCGGCTGGAGTCGGACATCGCCCGCTACCGCGACCTCGAGACGCTTGCTGCCGGAAGACGCTCGTGACTGCGGAACGAAGCGCGCGAGGAGCTGCAGGAACAGGCGCGCCGCGAGGCGGACGTCGTGCTCGCCGAGGCGCCGTGCCGAGGCTCGGCAGATCACGCAGCAGGCGCTCGCCGAACGCGAGCACCTGCGCGGCGAAGCAAGCCGAATCCGGCCGCTGCTGCGCTCGGCGCTTGAGGTCGTCGGACGAGCAGAACGGCGACGACGAGGCCGCCGAGGCCGGCCTGACTCCGCGGATTAGACTTCAGTCCGTGGCTGTCGACGTCGACCAGTTCCGTGACGCTCCTCGAGGAGGAGCGGCAGCGCGTGCGTCGACGCGATCGAATACTCTGCACAAGGAGAACCCCGGCTCGATCGAGGACGAGACGCGACGACGAGACGTCCGACAACCACCTCGCCGAGACGGCGACCGAGACGCTCGACCGCGAGATCGACTACACGCTCGAGGAGAACTCGGAGAACGTCCTGGCCGTCGATCGACGGCGCGCTCGCAGCGCATCGAGGCAGGGACCTACGGCACGTGCGTGAACTGCGGCAAGCCGATCGCCGAAGAGCGGCTCGCAGCGCTTCCATGGGCGACGCACGTGCATCGACTGCAAGCGGCTGGAGGAGCGCGGTTGAGCGAGCCGGCGCGCGCCGTAACGTCGACGTCCGTGTCGGCTCGTCGACCGACGCGCTGACGCCCGTCGCGGGTGCTCGCCGCTCGCTGCACGCGCGGACGCAGCAGTGGCTCGGCCTCTCCGCGATCGCCCTGGCGGCGCTGGTCGGGCGACCAGCTGACGAAGCACATCGTCGTCGAGCCACCTCGCGCTCGACGCCGAGCGGCACGTCGCCGGGCCGCTCTCGATCCACCACGTCCAGAACTCCGGGATCGCGTTCGGCCTCTTCGCGCAGCGCGACGCCGATCGTGACCGATCCTGACCGCGGTCGCAGTGGCCTGGATGCTCGTCTTCTTCGCGCGCTCGGGCTCGCGGCACCCGATTCTGCCGGTCGCGCTCGGCCTGCTTGATCGGCGGCAGCGCCTCGAACCTCCTCGACCGCGATCCGGCTCGGGCCACGTGACCGACTTCATCGACCTGCGCTACTGGCCCGCGTTCAACCTCGCCGACAGCTTCATCGTCCTCGGCGTGCTCGTCCTCGCTCGCCGCGCTGCTGCTCCCGCAACGCGCGCAGCAGCGGCCGCGGCCGGTTCCCGACGCTCCGCGCTCAGGGTTCCTGCAGGAAGCGGCGGGCGACGCGGCTCGACCGGTTTCTCGCCGAGCTGCCCGAGATCGGCTCGCGCTCGGCGGCCGGAGCGGCTCGTCGAGGGCGGCAACGTGCGCGTCGACGGCGCGTGCGCGGCCGAAGAGCTACCGGCTCGAGGGCGGCGAGGAGCTCGAGGTCGAGCTCCCGCCGGAGCCGCTCGACGAGCTCGAGCCCGAGGCAGGTCGATCTCCGCATCGCGCTACGAGGACGAGCACCTGCTCGTCGTGGACAAGCCCGCCGGCGTCGTCGTGCATCCGGGCGCCGGGCCACGCGACGGGCACGCTCGGTCCACGGGCTCGCCGGCCGGATCGGCGGGCGGGGCGGAGGACCGGCCCGGGATCGTCCACCGGCTCGACTCGCGACACGTCCGGGCTGCTCGTCGTCGCCCGCTCGGACGAGGCGCACGAGCGGCTGCCAGGAGCTCGTTCGGCGCGCGCGAGCTCGAGCGGCAGCTACGTCGCGCTCGTCCGGGGGCACCCGCGCTCGCTGGCGCGGGCGGATCGAGGCGCCGATCGGCCGCGACCGCGACGATCCGACGCGGCAGCTCGCTCGACACCGACTCGCCGCGCGAGGCGGTCACGCACTTCGAGGTCGGCGAGCTGCTCGGGCGCCTACGCGCTCCTCGACGTGCAGGCTCGAGACCGGCCGCACGCACCAGATCCGCGTGCACCTGGCCGGCGATCGACCTCCCGGTCGTCGGGCGACCGCGTCTACGGCGTCCCGCGACCAGGCGCTCGAGCGCCAGTTCCTGCACGCGAACCGGCTCGCGTTCGAGCACCCGTTCACGGGCGAGCGGGTCGACGTCGAGTCGCCGCTGCCGGACGATCTGGCCGCGTATCTCGGCCGGTTGCAGGGCGGCAGGCTAGACTTCCACTGGCTCTGTAACCCGTCCCGGCGGGAGGTGGGTGGTGGTGCCGCTGTAACAGTGGTTCCACCCGCCGCCGCCGGCTGTACCGAAAACCAACCATAGGAGGCAAGTCGTGGCAGTCGTCACCATGCGAGAGCTGCTGGAGGCCGGAGTGCACTTCGGCCACCAGACGCGTCGCTGGAATCCCAAGATGCGCCGCTTCATCTTCGGCGAGCGCGGCGGCATCTACATCATCGACCTCGCAGCAGACGCTCGAGCTGCTCGAGGAGGCGCACGACTTCGTCGCGCAACCTCGCCGAGCGCGGCGGCACGGTCCTCTTCGTCGGCACGAAGAAGCAGGCCCAGGACGTCGATCGAGGAGCATGCGAAGCGCGTCGGCATGCCGTACGTCAACCACCGCTGGCTCGGCGGCCTGCTCACCAACTGGCGCACGATCTCGGAGCGGATCGACCGCCTGCACGAGCTGCGCCGCCTGAAGCGACGAGGGCCAGCTCGACCTGCTGCCGCCGAAGGAGCGGATCTCGATGCTGGCCGAGCTCGAGAAGCTCGAGAGCGAACCTCGGCGGCGTCGCCGACATGCAGCGCCAGCCCGACGCGATGCTTCGTCGTCGACCTGCGCAAGGAGGCGCTCGCGGTGCGCGAGGCGCGCCGCCTCGGCCTGCCGGTCGATCGCGCTCGTCGACACGAACTGCGACCCGGACGAGGCCGACTACGTCATCCCGGGCAACGACGACGCGATCCAGCTCGTGCGACCTCGTGATCCGTGCACGATCGCCGACGCGATCGAGGCCGGGCAAGCAGAAGGTCAAGCCGGAGGAGTTCGAGCGGCGCGCGACGGCGCCGCGCCGGAGCCGAGAGCCGCAGCCGAGCCGCGAGAGCCCGGCAGCGGAGCCGGAGGCTGCAGCCGCGAGAGCCAGCTGAGCCGCGGAGCCGAGGCCCAGCTCGCGGAGGAGGCCCCGGCAGCCGGAGAAGCCGCCGCCGTCGCGGAGGAGGCTCCGGCGCGCCGAGGAGCGCCGCTGCGGCGGAGGAGGTGCCAGCCGAATGACCGAGATCACCGCCGAGCCTCGTCAAGAGAGCTGCGCGAGATGACCGGCGCGCCGGATGATGGACGCCAAGCGCGCGCTCGTGGACGACCGAGCGGCGACCTCGAGGCCGCGAAGCAGCTCCTGCGCGAGCGCGGCATGGCCTGCCGCGGGCAAGCGGGCCGGCCGCGCAGACGACCGAAGGCGTCGTCCTCACGCGCCTGGACGACTCGAAGGGCACGATCGTCGCCGTCGGCTGCGAGACCGAGCCCGTCTCGAAGAACGACGAGTTCCGCGCGTTCGCCGAGAAGCGTGCTCGACGCGGTCGAGGCAGAACGGGCCCGACGCGGTCGAGGCGCTCGAGGACGAGCGGCATGGAGCTCGTCGGCAAGATCGGCGAGAACATCGTCGTCGCGCGGCGCCGCCCGCTTCGAGGCCGGCAACGGCGAGGCGATCGCCGCGTACGTCCATCCGCCGGCGAACAAGATCGGCGTGCTCGTCAAGGCGCGAAGGCTCGCCCGAGGCGGCGCGCAGGCTCGCGATGCACATCGCCGTTCGCCGCGCCGCGGTTCGCGACGCGCGACGAGGTGCCCGAGGACGAGGTCGCCAACGAGCGCGAGATCTACGCGAAGCTCCGCCGAGGTCGAGTCGAAGCCGGAGCAGGCGCGGCGCGAAGATCGTCGAGGGGCATGCTCGGCAAGCGCTTCTTCGCCGAGAACGTCCTCGCCGAGCAGGCGTGGATCCACGAGCCGACGAAGACGGTCGCGCAGGCGCTCGAGGAGGAAGGGCTGAGGTGCTCGAGTTCGAGCGCTACGCCCTGGCCGAGTGACCGGTCCGTCGCCGAGGAGAGCGCGGTCGCGCGAGCCGAGGCGCGGCCGCCTTCGACCGCGTCCTGCTCGAAGCTCTCCGGCGAGGCGCTGATGGGCGAGCAAGGAGTTACGGCCTCGACGCTGCCGCGCATCGAGGCGATCGCCGAGGAGATCGTCGACGTGCCACGACGACCGGCGTCGAGATCGCGATCGTCGTCGGCGCGCGGGAACATCTACCGCGGCATGGCGGCGGCCGCCGAGGGCATGGACCGCGCGACCGCCGACTACGCCGGGATGCTCGCGACGCTCCTCAACGCGCTCGCGCTCCAGGACGCGCTCGAGCGGCTCGGGCGCGCACACGCGCGTCCTGTCGGCGATCGGCGTGGCCGAGGTGGCCGAGCCGTACATCCGCCGCCGCGCGATCCGCCACCTCGAGAAGGGCCGGATCGTGATCTTCGCCGCCGGCACCGGCAACCCGTTCTTCACGACCGACACCGCGGCCGCGCTGCGTGCGCTCGAGATCGGCGCCGACGCGATCCTGATGGCGAAGAACGGCGTCGACGGCGTGCTACGACGGCGATCCGCGCGTCGACCCGGACGCCGAGCTGCTGCCCGAGCTCACGCACCTGCGAGGCGATCGAGCGCGGCCTCGAAGGTGATGGACACGACCGCGCTCTCGCTCTGCATGGACAACGGGCTCCCGATCTACGTCTTCGAGCTGGTCGACGGAAACATCCGCAGCGTCGTGCTCACGGCGAGCAGGTCGGCACAATCATCTCGACCCCCGACAGGAGGAGAGCGCATGAACGGCGATCGACGATCTCGATGCAGGACGCCGACGCGGCGCATGGACAAGTCGGTCGAGTCGACGCAGGTCGAGTTCAACGACCGTCCGCACCGGCCGCGCGTCGGCCGGCGCTGCTCGACCGCATCAGCGTCGACTACTACGGCCAGCAGACGCCGCTGAAGCAGCTCGCGACGATCAACGTCCCGGAGCCGCGCATGCTGACCGATCCAGCCGTTCGACCCGAGCTCGATCACGGCGATCGAGCGCGCGATCCAGGAGTCCGACCTCGGCCTGACGCCGTCGAACGACGGCAAGCTGATCCGCCTGCCGATCCCGCAGCTGACCGAGGAGCGGCGCAAGGAGCTCGTCAAGGTCGTCCGCCAGATCGCGGAGGACGGGAAGGTCGCGGTCCGCAACGTGCGCCGCGACGCGGACAAGCACCTCAAGGAGCTCGTCGACGAAGGGCGAGGTCGGCGAGCGACGAGGAGCGCCGCGCCGAGGAGCGCGTCAGAAGCTCACCGACGACCACATCGACCGAGATCGACGAGCTGCTGAAGCGCAAGGAAGCGGAGATCACGGAGGTCTGACGCCTGCTCGAGCGGATTCGCGGCGCTCTTCGTCGCCCGCCAGAGATCTCGCCGGGCGACGTTCCGCGTTCCGTGGCGATCATCCTGGACGGCAACGGCCGCTGGGCCGAGCGCGCGCGGCCTGCCGGTCGCGGCCGGCCACCGCGCAGGGACGCGGGCGCTTGCGCCGCACCGTGGAGGCGGCGATCGACCTCGGCGTCGAGTCGCTCACCGTCTACGCGTTCTCGACCGAGAACTGGTCGCGGCCCGCCGGCCGAGGTCGACGTCGCTGATGGAGATCTTCGACGAGACGATCGACCGCGAGCTGCCCGACCTCGCGCGCGCAGGGCGTGCGCACGCGCTTCATCGGCCGGCGCGACCGCGCGCCCGAGTCGCTGCAGGAGCGGATGGAGGCGCTCGAGGACGAGACCGCGGGCCGCAACGACGGCTCAGCCTCTGGATCGCCTTCGACTACGGCGGACGCGCCGAGCTGGTCGGACGCTGCGCGCGCGACTGATCGCAGGCGGGCGTGCGACCTGAGGAGGTCGACGAGGACGTGTTCGCTGCGTACCTGTACGCGCCCGGACATGCCCGACCCGGACCTGCGTGATCAGGACGTCCGGCGAGCTGCGGATGTCGAACTTCCTGCTCTGGCAGCTCGCGTACTCGGAGCTCGTCTTCGTGGACACGCTCTGGCCCGACTTCGGCGAGGAGCGAGCTGCGAGCAGGCGCTGGCGGCCTACGCGCGCCGGCAGCGCGCCGCTTCGGCGGGCGATGAGCTCGTTCTGGTCGCGGATCCTGGTCGCGGTCGGTCGGGCTCCCGCTCGTCTCTGTCGGCTGATGTACCTCGGCGGCTGGCTGGCTGTTCGGCGCTCGCGCTCGTCGCCGCGCTGATCGCGCTGCACGAGCTGTACTGGATGACGCGGACGCTGCGGCCGGTCGTGCTCGCCGGCTATCTCGGCGCGCCGCGCTCGCGCTGCTCGGCGCCGAGCTCGGCGGGCACGAACTGGGTGCTCGCGCGGCGTGTTCGCGACGCTCGCGCTCGCGTTCGTGCTTCAAGGGCTCGCGGACGCGCGCGCCGTCGTCGGTCGGCGTGACGCGTGCTCGGAGCGGGGTGGATCGGGCTCGGGCTCGCGCTACGCTCATGCTGCTCCGGGACATCGACCGAGCACGGCGTGCTCGCGCTGTACACGTCGTGCTCGCGGTCTGGGCCGGCGGACGCGGCCGCCTACTTCGTCGGGCTGCTCTTCGGGCGGCACAAGCTGGCGCCGACCGTTCTCGCCGGGCAAGACGTGGGAGGGCTCGTCGGCCGGAACCGTGGCGACGATCGCCGTGCCGTTCATCGCGCTCTACAAGCAGGACTTCCTCTCGATTCCGGAATCGCTCGTCCTCGGCGCGGCGATCGCGATCGCCGCCCCGCTCGGCGACCTGTTCGAGTCGGCGCTGAAGCGCGACGCCGACGTGAAGGACTCCGGGCGGCTGCTCGGCGGGCCACGGCGGGGTTCTCGACCGCATCGACGCGCTCCTCTTCGCCTGGGTCGCCGTCGTACTACGTGGTGGCCGCCTTCCGGCGCAGCTCTAGGCCCGCCTACACTTTGAGCGTGAAGCGAATTGCGGTCCTCGGCGCCACGGGGTCGATCGGGCGCCAGGCGCTCGACATCATCGACGCGCAACGCCGAGCTCGAGCTGTGCGCGCTCGCGTCGGGCTCGAGCGAGCTCGACGACTGGCTCGCGAGCGCGGCGTGGAGCACGCCCAGGTCGGCGGCGACCTGACGGCGCTGCTCGACACGCGCCGAGCCGGACATCGTCCTGAACGCGGTCGTCGGCTTCGCAGGCCTGCCCGCGACGCTCTGGGCGCTCGAGCGCGGCGTCACGCTCGCGCTCGCGAACAAGGAGAGCCTCGTCGCCGCCGGCGAGCTCGCGCTCGCCGCGCAGGGAGCGGGGCGGAGGCCTGCTGCTGCCGGTCGACAGCGAGCACTCCGCGCGTCTTCCAGTGCCTCGAGGGCCGCGACGCTCGAGTCCGGTCGAGCTCGCTCGTCCTCACCGCCTCGGGCGGCCCGTTCCGCGGCCGCACGCGCGACGAGCTCGCGGACGTCACGCCGCGCCGAGGCGCTCGCGCACCCGACCTGGAGCATGGGCCCGAAGATCACGATCGACTCGGCCACGCTCGCGAACAAGGGCCTCGAGCTGATCGAGGCGCACTTCCTCTTCGGGCTCCCGTACGAGCGGATCGAGGTCGTCGTCCACCCGACCTCGGTCGTGCACGCGCTCGTGCGCTTCCGCGACGGCGCCTCGCTCGCCGCACCTCGGCTACCCGGACATGCGCGTGCCGATCTCGTACGCCCTGACGTACCCCGAGCGCGCGGCGACGCCGGTCGACGGCGCTCGACTTCGCGGACGGGCTCGACCCTCGAGTTCGAGCCGCCGGATCTCGAGACGTTCCCGCATGCTCGCGCTCGCGCGCAAGGCCGGAGAGCCGGCGGAACGCATCCGTGCGCCTTCAACGCCGCGAACGAGGTCGCCGTGGCGGCGTTCCTCGCGCGGCCGCCTGCGCGTTCCTCGGGATCGCAGGCGTGGTCGAGGACGACGCTCGCAGCCGTCGACGGCGCGCCTGCGCGAGACCTCGACGAGCTCGTCGAGGCCGACGGCGAAGCGCGCCGCGCTCGCCGAAGAGGTCGTCGGAGCGCTGGTGCCGTGAACATCTTCATCGCGATCATCGGCCTCGAGCCTCCTCGATCCTCGTCCACGAGGCGGGCCACTTCTTCACCGCGCGCGCGGTCGGGATGCAGCCCGCGGCGCTTCTACGTCGGCTTCCCGCCCGCGCTCGTCAAGGTCGAGCGCAAGGGCATCGAGTACGGGATCGGCGCGATCCCGCTCGGCGGCTACGTGAAGATTCCCGGGAATGCACAGGCCGGCGCCGTCCGACGTGGACACGTTCTTCGGGCCGGCGCTGGACGAGGCCCCGCAGCTCGTCGGCCCGCTGGAACGCCTCAAGCGCGGCCTGGCAGAGGGCGACATGGCGGAGCGCACGCACGCACCTGCCGGAGCTGGCGCGTGCCGCTCGAGAGCACGTCGACATCAGCCGGATGGCGCGGCAAGCGTGCCGAGAAGGGCCTGAACGAGCTCGCAGACGGCCTCGGCACCGACGCGTACTGGCGCCAGAGGACCTGGAAGAAGGTGCTCGTCATCTTCGCGGGGCCGGGGACGAACCTCCTCTTCGCCGTGATCATCTTCGCCACGCTGTTCGTCGTCGGCAGCGGCGGCTACCGGCTCGGCTTCTCGATGGAGACGGAACGCGCCGATCGTGCACGACGTGCGCGCGGATCATCCCGCTGCAGCGATCGGCCTCCAGCCGGGCGATCGGATCCTGAGGATCAACGACCAGCAGGTCACCGACGTCTCCCAGGTGCCGAACCTGATTCAGCAGTCGAAGGGCAAGGAGATCAAGCTGGTCGTCCGCCGCAAGGGCGAGAGCCAGCCGATGACCGCTTGGCCCGGTCCGGCCACGCGCACGAGCCAAGCTCTCCGTCCCGCAGGCGACCTGGGAATCGGTGAAGCTGACCGCGGTGATCACGAAGGAGATCGGGGCGTCCCTCTCGCGAGCTGGTCCGCGGCGAACCGGAAGGAGGTCTCGAGCCCGGTCGGGATCGTCGAGGGCTCGTCGGAGGCGCTCGCACAGGGCGCTGCAGACGTACCTCTGGGTGCTCGGCCTGCTCAGCCTCTCGCTTGCGCTGCTGAACCTGCTGCCGCTGCTGCCGCTCGACGGCGGGCACATCGTGTTCTCGCTCGATCGAGGGCATCCGCGGCCGCGCGGTCGGGCGCGAGGTCTACGAGCGGGTCTCGGCGATCGGGATCGCGCTCGTGCTGCTTGCTCTTCTTCATCGGGCTCTCGAACGACATCGGGCAGATCTGCGGCGGCTAACTCAGCACGTGGCCAGCGAGCGGTCAGATCCGAGTCGGCGGCGTCCAGATCGGCGGCGGCGCGCCCGTCGTCGTCCAGTCGATGACGCTGACGCAGACGCACGATGTCGAGGCGACGACCGCGCAGATCGCGGCGCTCGCCTCGGCGGGCTGCGAGATCGTGCGCGTGCGCGGTGCCGAAGATCGAGGACGCCGACGCGCTGCCGAAGATCGTCCGCCTGTCGCCGATCCCGGTCATCGCCGACATCCACTTCAACGCGAGCGCTCGCGCTGCAAGGCGATCGACGCGGGCGTCGCCGCGGTCCGGATCAACCCGGGCAACATCGGCGGGCCCGGACAAGGTCGAGCAGGTCGTCAGCGCGGCGCAAGCGGCCGGGATCCCGATGCGGATCGGCGCCAACTCGGGCTCGCTGCCGAAGCACCTGCACGAGCTCGCGCAGCAGGACCAGGCGGAGGCGCTCGTCGCCGCGGCGCTCGAGGAGGTGCGAGCTGCTCGAGCAGCTCGACTACCACGACTTCAAGATCTCGGTCAAGTCGACGCCACGTGCCGACGATGATCCGCGCGTACCGGATGCTCGTCCGAGCAGGTGCCGTACCCGCTCCACCTCGGCGTCACCGAGGCGGGCACGCCGTTCGCGGGCTCGATCAAGAGCGCCGTCGGGATCGGCGCGCTGCTCGCTGGACGGGATCGGCGACACGCTGCGCGTCTCGCTCACCGCCGACCCGGTCAAGGAGGTCGAGGTCGCCTGGGAGATCCTCAAGGCGCTCGGCCTCGCGCGAGCGCGGCCCGGTGATGATCGCGTGCCCCTCGTGCGGCCGCGACAACGTCGGCGTCGAGAACCTCGCGGTCGAGGTCGAGGAGCGCCTGCAGGACTACCCGCAGGCATTCGAGGTCGCGGTCATGGGCTGCGCGGTGAACGGCCCGGGCGAGGCGGGCGACGCCGACTTCGGCATCGCCGGCGGCCGCGACGTCGGCTTCATCTACGCGCACGGCCGCGTGCTGAAGAAGGTCTCGTCCGACATCCTCGATCGACGAGCTCTTCCACGAGATCGACACGCTGGATCGCGGACGGGATGCAGCGGCCGAAGCGGCTGAAGATGGCGAAGCCGGCGGCGCTCGCCATGGCCGAAGCCTCGCTGATCCCGCTCGACTAGCGCTCTGCGACAACGATGATCGCCGCGCGCGTCACAGCTCTTCCTGCCGACCCTGCGCGACGACGCCGGCGGACGCCGAGGCGGTCAGCCACAAGCTGCTCGTGCGCGGCGGCTTCATCCGCCAGGTCAGCGCCGGCCTGTGGACGTTCCTGCCGCTCGGCTGGCGCGTCCACCGGAAGGTCGAGCAGATCATCCGCGAGGAGATGGACGCGATCGGCGGCGCAGGAGATGCTCATGCCCGTGCTCACGCCCGCCGAGCTCTGGGAGGCCACGGGCCGCGTACGCGATCCCCGAGGTCTTCCAGCTGCACGACCGCGACGGCCGCGAGTTCGTCCTGCCGATGACGCACGAGGAGACGGTCACGTTCCACGCGCGCGAGATCCAGTCGTACCAGCGAGCTCCCGCAGATCTGGTACCACTTCCAGACGAAGGATCGCGACGAGCCGCGGCCGCGCGGCGGCCTCATTCGCGTCCGCGAGTTCATCATGAAGGACGCCTACTCGTTCGACCGCGACGAGGCAGGCCTCGACGAGAGCTTCCAGCGGCACCGAGGCGCCTACGAGCGGATCTTCGAGCGCTGCGAGCTCGAGGCCTATCGACGTGCAGGCCGAGTGCGGGATCATGGGCGGGAGCGCAGCGTCGACTTCCTCGCACCTGCGGGCTCCGGCGAGAACACGCTCGTCACCTGCGAGAACGGCGACTACGCGGCCGACCTCGAGGTCGCGCGTGGCGATCCCGCGCGCCGCCGAGTTCCCGCGCGGAGCTCGACGCGCCCGAGGAGGTCGAGACGCCCGGCGTGACGACGATCGAGGCGCTGGCCGAGTTCCTCGGCGATCGACGCCGCGCGCGACCGTCGAAGGCGATGCCCGTCGTCGACGGACGACGGCACGCTCGTGCTCGCGCTCGTGCGCGGCGACGACCGGCTCGAGCGAGGTGAAGCTGCTCGAGGCGCTCGGCGAGCGCGTTCCGTCCCGCGACCGAGGACGAGATCCGCGACGCCTTCGGCGCCGAGCGGCGGCTCGCTCGGCCCGGTCGGCGTCGACGGTCGAGGTCGTCGCCGACGAGGCGCTGCGCGAGGGCAGTTCGTCGCCGGCGCGAACCGCGACCGGCTGCCACCTGCGCGGCGTCGCAGGCGGGCCGCGACTTCGAGCCCCGCTTCGCCGACATCCGCGAGCCGCGCGAGGGCGACACGTGCCCGAAGTGCGGCGGGCAGCTCCGCTTCCAGACGGCGATCGAGGTCGGGCACATCTTCAAGCTCGGGACGCTACTACTCGGAGCCGCTCGAGCGCGACGTTCCTCGACGAGGACGGCAACGAGAAGCCGCTGCGTCGATGGGCAGCTACGGGATCGGCCCGGCGCGCGTGATGGCGGCGATCGTCGAGCAGCACCACGACGAGCACGGGATCGTCGTGGCCGCGGTCGGTCGCGCCGTACGACGTCCACGTGGTCGCGCTGCCCGGGCTCGAGGAGCAGGCCGCGGAGCGTCGCGGCGACGCTCGACGAAGCCGGGGCGCGACGTGCTCCTCGACGACCGCGACCAGCGCGCCGGCGAGAAGTTCGCCGACGCCGACCTGATCGGCTGCCCCGTGCGCGTCACGGTCGGCAAGAAGACGCTCGAGGACGGCGCGGTCGACGTCCGCGACCGCGAGACGGGCGAAGAGCAGACGAGTGGCGATCGAAGAACTCGGTAGCATGCGCTGATGGCCCGGACGCCGCCGTTTCAGCGACGAGCCCTTCGGTCCGACGATCGAGCGGCTGATGACGAGACCGGCGTCACGTATCGCGGGCTCGCCGCGCAAGACGAAGCTCTCGGCGGGCTACCTGAACCACCTCGTGCACGGGAACCGGCCCGGTGCCCTCGAACGAGATCGTCCGCTCAGCTCGCCGACGGCGCTCGGACGTCGAGCCCGAGCACTTCCGCGAGTACCGCGATGCGCGTGATCACGGAGCGGCTCGAGGAGATGCCGGACGCTGATCGACCGGCTCTACAAGCGGCTCGCCGAGCTGGCTAGTCCTCGACGGCGTCTTCGGCCTGCTCGGCGAGCTCGACGATGTCGCCGTCCTTGAAGAGGATCTTCTGGAGCGCCAGGCGCCACTTCGTCCTTGCGGCGCGCGAGGAACTCGAGGTCAATCGAGAAGTGGAGGAACTCCTCGCGCTGGGCGTGCTCCATGATCCGGCGGGCTTGCTCGTCGGTCTCGACCGCCATGCGCTGCTCGTACCAGCCGATCGCCTCGGCTTCCTCCTGCAAGCGATGCGATGACGCGGGCGAAGGTGCGAGCCTCAGCGCCGAGCTCGTCGGGAGGCTCGTGATACTGGTCAGTGGGCATCGCGCTAATCTAGTCGCGAAGCGGGGCGTGGCGCAGCCTGGTTAGCGCGCTAGTCTGGGGGACTAGAGGTCCCGGGTTGAAATCTCTCGGCGCCCCGATCGCAAACGAAGCCCCGCAAAGCGGGGCTTTCTGCTCTCGGTTCACTGGTGAGTGCTGGTCAGCTACTTCCGTGCCCATTTCGTGCCCATCCATGAACTTCTTTCCGCCCCCGCCCGCGGTCGGGAGGGAGGTTTGTACTAAGGACGAAGGCAATCTTGCGCTCCCAGCAACCCGATCATAGGGCGGAGAAGGGTTCGTCGACGTGGCCCTGGCCCCCCTGACCCCAGAATTGTTCTCGGGTTTCAGCACTGCGGCGAGAGTCGCCACCCGGCGACGGCGCTCGCTTGCGCCGCCGCGCGGTCGCGACCGTAATCAACAAGGTCGGCGTTTGCTCTTGGTTGAAGATGTACGTGATACCCGCCACCGCGCCAGCCACGGCGGCGGAAGGTAAATGAACATCGCGACACTGCAGCCCCGGCGAGATCAGTGAACAAATGTCAATGATCCTCAACGAAGGCGGGGCCATGATCCTCGACGAGCCGGGCCGCTCCGTCTCCCTGAGCTCCACAATCGCCTTTGACTGGTGATCCCGAACCAGCAAGCGACGCTGGCCCGAAGGTAGAGCCGGGCTATTCATCCTGCACCGCCTTGAACGCTGTCGACGTGTGGTGGGTTCATTTTGCGTCCCAGACGTCGTGCTGACTTTTTAAGAAAAGGGCCGCGTACACGAGCGCAGCGCACCGACCGTGAGAGTAAAGCGGATAATCGTGGTCGCGCTGGATATGCGACGTCCACGTCTTCATCGCGTGCCGCGGCCACATGAGCACCTTTACACCGCACGGTTTCGCCGGGTCGCAAACGCGGAGGCGGCTGCCGACTCGCGACCGGGACGCGCAGACACGTCATTCTCGGTAACGACCGCCGGTTTGCTCGGCGCTCGGATGATCCGCCAGTGCGCGACGACTTCGGCCTCCAGGAGTCGTCCCGGAGGGCGGCACGCTGAATCACGGAGAATAGGGGTTTCCGGCGCTTGAACAGAGGGTTGCGCGGCCGTGCGTGCCATCGGCCTGGCACGGCCTCTGCTTTTCCGCCTCGATGCGTACATTCTTGGGCACTGTGACGAAGCGACGGTGTGGTGGAACGGCCGATCCGTGGGCGGCTGCGGCGTTCCCAAAAGGCGTTGAGCAGCCAGGGAGCCGCCTTCTCGCGGGGGCGTCGGCGTCCGCACGTCGCCCGCAACGACAACCCGGCACTCGGTGGGATCGGAGCGCGGCCTTGCGCTTGCGTCAGCGGCGCTTTGTCTCGCTAAGACCCGCACGAAGAACCGTACGACCTCTCCGGACGTCCTCCGTCTGCGGCGCGAACAGGCGTACACTTGGGTGAGTCGGCTGCGAAGGACAGGTCAGCCCTATGAATCGGGCGCCGGCGGGTCTTCGGAGACTGTGCAGGCTTCCGCGACGCCGCACCATATCCGACGCCCGCCTCGACGCTGCGACGAGATTGGCTCGACCGCGCGTTCCGGAACGCCAAGATTGACGCACCGCAATGGGATCCGACGCGCGGCGCCGGCGTGAACCGGCGGACGATCGAATGCGTCTATGACTACTACGGCAGGCTCTACCTCGACCACCCACGCCTGGAGTGGGCTGGCCGCAGCGAACATGATAGGCCCGTCGTTCTACGCAGGCTTCCTCGACATCGGGTTCCTTCCCGACCAGACGCGCGCCCGCCTTCTGCAGGACGCGCGGCACCTCGTCACGGCGGGCCCGAGCCGCCTCAGGCGGCTATTCAGCGCCGTGACGCCCGGGCAGAAAGGCTCTCGTAGAGCGACCTCCGAGGTTCTTCAGACGACATTTCTGACGATGCAGCGCAAGATCTTTGAAGACCAGGCGCTGATGCATGGGCCTATTGAAGGAGGCCTCGAAGCGATCGCAGCGCTTGGACTCGCCGGAATAATCGACAGCGCGACAGTGCGTGCATGGGAGCAGATCTGACGGGGTGACCCGCGGGAAGTCCCGCGGAAACCGCACCTCCTGTCCAGGGCAACACGACATCATCGACGGGTTCTGCGTCGACATGCGCGAGCACTCGCCACCCTCAGGCCGCGTTTTCACGTATCCACTGACGCTCGCCAGGAGCGCCCGCCGTTCCCGGCACGAAGAACTATTGCGAAGTAGTATTCCCGCTCACCTTGGTAGCGCCGATCGCGGCGGGCGCGCATAGCGCTGCGGACACCGCTTTCGCGTCGGGGAACCTCGCGCTGTTCATGAACCCGCTGGCAGCTGATCAGAAAAAGACACGCTTCCCGTCTACCAGCGGCTGATCGCAGAGCAGGCTGCGGAGGCGCGCGCGCTGATCCAGGAGCGCCGATGGCCAAGCGGGT
>ERZ1370068.744-contig-10680_pt1 | contig 34604 bp, 55 predicted proteins | sample MGYA00561227_ERZ1370068 | MGnify/ENA primary metagenome ERZ1370068 (study PRJEB38410, sample SAMEA6850437) | metagenome | study: Metagenomic assessment of the ecological functions of the soil: analysis of the soil microbiota associated with the...
TTATGCTTCCACGTTCAGTTACGTATTACTTTAAGACGAGCGCGCGCCCGTCGCTCAGTTTCGGCGACGATGGCGTGATCGATCTGAAGAAGGACTTCGATCAGGATTTGAGCCGCTTCGCGAAGCCATACGCCGATGCGCTCACGATGGCCGATATCGGGCTTCACGCCTCGCCAGTGGTCGGCCGCGACACGATCGTCGTCGGCTGCGGCGAGCACGGGAAGGCACGACACCGTTCAGGCTCGACGAGGTGAAGGGCTACGCCCGCGCGTTCGACGTCCGCACCGGCAAGCGGCTGTGGACGTTCACACGATCCCGACGAAGGGTGAGTTCGGCTACGACACGTGGCAGAACGGATCCGCCGAGCGGACCGGCCACGTCGGCGTGTGGACGCAGATGGCGATCGACGAAGAGCTCGGCATGGTCTACCTGCCGGTCGAGACGCCGACCAACGACTATTACGGCGGCGGACGTCCGGGCAACAACCTCTTCGCCGGAGCCTGCGTCGCGCGTCGATCTGAAGACCGGCGCAGCGCAAGTGGCACTTCCAGATCGTTCACCATCCGCTCTGGGACTTCGACATGTCCTCGGCGCCGATCCTCGCCGACATCACCGTCAACGGCCGCGCGATCAAGGCGGTCGCGCATGCCGAGCAAGCAGGCGCTTTCTCTACGTGTTCGATCGCGTCGACCGGGCAGCCCGGTGTGGCCGATCGAAGAGCGGCCCGTGCGCGAAGGGCAACGTGCCTGGCGAGTGGTACTCGCCGACGCAGCCGTATCCCGACGAAGCCGCCCGCGTACGCGCGACAGGCGTTTCACGTCGGACGAGCTCGATCGACTTCACGCCGGAGCTTCGCGCGAAGGCGGTCGAGATTCGCGTCGCAAATTCGCGCTCGCGAAGCTGTTCGATCCGCCGGTGCTGAGCAAGCCCGAAGGTCCGCTCGCAGTCGCTGACGTTTTCTACCGCGCTCGGCGGCACCAACTGGCCGGGCGGTTCGTACGATCCCGAGACGCACATCGTGTGCGTCCGCCAATCAGCAGGTCGTGGGTCTCGGCGTCGTGCCGGTCACCGACAAGCGGTTCTCTGAAGCGCCGTACGTCGGCGGCGACGAGCTCGCAGGCCTGCGCGATGTATGCGAGTCACTCGGGCGATGGTCCGCGGTTGAATGGCGGGAAGCCGCCAGACAAGCCGGCCGCTCCAGGGAATCCCGTCGCCGCCGCCGGGAATGGGCGCGGGATTTCTCGGCGCGCGCCGAACGTCGAGGGCTTCCGATCAACAAGCCGCCATACGGCGTCATCTCCGCGATCAATCTCGATCGCGGCGAGATCGTCTGGCAGATGCCGCACGGCGATACACCGGATCAAATCCGGAATCACCGGCGCTCAAGGGCCTGAACATCCCGCGCACCGGGCAGCAGACCAGCGTCGGCACGCTCGTCACCAAGACGCTCGTCATTGCCGGCGAGCCAAGCGTCACGACCGCCGGACATCCGCGCGGCGCGCTGCTCGCGCCTACGACAAAGCCACCGGGAAGGATGCCGGCGCGGTGCTGATGGAAGCGCCGCAAACCGGTTCGCCGATGACTGACATGTGGCAGCGGCAAGCAGTGCATCGTCGTGGCGATCAGCGGTCCGAACGTGCCGGGGCAGTATGTGGCGTTCGCGCTGCCCGATCCGTATCTCAGTTGCGACGGCGGACCGAACCTCGGCGGCGCGCAGCAATTCAGACCACGCCGGTAGCGCCGGAGTCTGAACCCGGCCTACATCTGATGCGACCGGTATCGCGCACGATGCCGACACGTGAAGGCGTCCCGGACTCTGGCTGCTGTGCTTGGTGCCGCGATGGGGCTGCTTCCCCTCGCGCCGCCCGAGCACGCGCACGAAGCGCAGGGAAACGGGACAACCACCGTCGTCGTTCCATCGCCACCTGAATCTTCACGCCATTCAGCCGCACCATCAGAAGCCATCGACGATCGACCACGATGAGGATCCAATCACTCACGCTCACTGCGGTATCATCAACGTTCCGCCGCAGCCGGAGATCGCGCCGTTCCGGTTCCTGACTGCGGGAGAGCCGATTGAGCCGCTGGCACTCGGCCACGGACTGAAGGCTCGTTCATCGACGTCGAAATCCTGATTCACGGCCCGCCGCGCACTCAGCTCCGCCTCGCGCCCCGCCCTCGTTTCACGCCATTTAACCGCGGCTGCACCGCCGCCGGCTCGATATCGGATCTGTCGCTTCAAGGAGTGGTATGCGGACACGCACATGGTGCGCCGCCGCGGCCCTGGTGCTCGCTCGCCAGGCTTGTCGCGGCCCAGAAGTGTTCTCTCGGAGGCCGATGCGCTCAGCGCGTCTCTCGGAGGAAAGCCCGCGCGTGCACGGGCCATCCGTGCGTCGGCCGGAGTTGCGCGTGCGGACGCGATCGCCGCCGGCCGGTGGCCGAATCCCAGGCCGACGGTACACCGCGGGAGCGGTCGCCAGGCGTCACCGAAAACATGTTTCTCTTCACGCAGCCCGGTTTCCGATCTCGGGACGACGCGGTCCGACGTGACGCCGCGTCGGCACTCGTCAGGTCAGTCGGTCTGAGAGCCGACCAGGAGATCACGCCAGCTTCGAGCGGCGCTGCGGAACTGCATCACGCAGACCTCGTCTCGGCACAGGTGCGCGAGTCTGAGATCGACGTCTCGCGCGAGCCCGGCTGCGTGGCCTCGCTGAAATCCCTCGGCCGGCGAGGACTGCCGGGGAAAGTGCCGGGTGCGACCGGCCGCGGGCCAGCGACGAGGTCCTGGACCTCGAAGCCGATTGGGCTACGGCGCGCGCAGATCAGGGCACGGGCGCAGGCGGCGCTCGCCGGAGTTTTTGCGCCCGTCTACTGATATCGCCAGCCTCGTCGCTGTGGGGCCGGATCGCTCGGTCGGAGTCCGAGCTGCCCGCGGTCGACGAGCTGGTGGCTGCCACGCGAAAGACGCTTCCGGAAATCGCGGCGCTGAAACAGAGATTGAGTCTGCAGATTTCGCGGCTCGTGCCGCCGCTCGTCCGGCAATACCGGATCCGGGGATCGTGCTCGGCACGAAATCCTCGAACCTGGAGTGGCGGCGACCTGGGCGGCGTGTTCAGCATCCACGCGTCGCTTCGCGCTCTTCGATCGGTCCACGGCCGAACAGACGCTGCGCAGGCGCGCATCGACTGCAAGCCGAGGCGCGGCTGGCCGCTCTCGAGGCTTCGCTCCGTGCCCGCATTTTCGCGCTTCGTGCGGCCGTACGATCGAACGGAGGCAGGCGGCGAGGCGGTATCGAACGGAACGACGTGGCCAGCGCCGACCGAGCTCGAGCGAATCGCGCAGGTCAGCTACGACGCTGGCGAGCGCGGCATTCTCGAATTGCTCGACGCCTATCTGGAACAGCGGCGCGGGCAGCGCCGGCCACTGCTCGACGCCGCCGTGCGATACGCCGAGATCGAACTCGAACTCGCGAGCGGTTGGGAGATCCGATGATGAGATGGGTCCTGTCGGTATTTCTTGCCGCCGCGATGGCGCGGGAGCGTGCCGGCGTGACGCCGCAACGCCCGCGCAAGACGCCGCAGGCAGGCCCACCCTCGACGTGACGGAGTTGGCGGACGGATCGGACCGAGCTGTATCGGAGCATCCGCCCTCGTTGCCGGCGAGACGGTGCGATTCGCCGTGCACCTGACGCGGCTCTCGGACTTTCAAGCGCTCGATGCCGGACGGCCGATCAATCGGAGCTGACGCCGGAGGGCGGCTCCACCACCGTGCTGCCCGGCTCAGAGCCTCTCCGCCCGGGAGCGTTTCGCGTCGAGGGCAAGCTTGCCCGCGGCCGGCCGCTATCGCTGGGCGCTGCTCGTCGCAGCGCCGGCACTGCCGGACGAGACGCATGATCTCGGAACCGTGATCGTGTTCCCCGATGAGGTTTCAGCTCTGCCGCCGACGCCGGGACGCGAGCCGAGAAGAGATCCGACGGCCATCGCGTACTGAAAGAGCAACGGTGGACGAATCCGTTTGCGACCGCGATCGTGCGCGAGGGCTGCCCTGAGGACGTCGATTCGCGTGCCGGCGGCGATCGCGCCCGTGACCGGCGGCGAAGCGATCGTTGCCGCGCCCGCCGATGGACGCTATGCCTCGACACGCGGTTGCCCTCGATCGGCGATCGCGCGTATCGGCTGGTCAGGGCTCGGACATCTGGAACCGCGGCTGTCCGGCGGGGTGAAGATCGCGCGACCCTGGAGGCAGCGCTACCGAAGCCCAGGCGACGCTTGACGGCGCAAAGCCGATCTCGCGCGAGCGGAAAAGCTGCTCGAGAACGCGCCGTGCCGGGCCGTCGCGTCGAGGAAGCCCGGCGGAGTGTGGCCGTTGCCGAAGCGCGCGTGACGGCACTCGTGCCCGGCTCGCGGCGAGGACGAAGTGCTGAAGATCGGCGGCGGGCGGCATCCGGAAACGCGTTCGTCCTTCGTGCGCCGATCGCCGGGCGCGCTCGCAGGAAGTGTTCGCGGCGCTCGGTGCGTCGTCGTATTCGGAAGGTGCGCCGCTGTTCCGGGTCGTTCGCGGCGAGTAGAGTCGAGCTCAGGGCCCAGGTTCCGCCATCGAGGGTGGCGCTAGCTCGCGCAGTGACTGCCGTCGCGCTCGAGTGCCTGGTCTCGCGGGCCCATCGAGCTCGAGCCGGAGCATGTCACGATGCAGGCCGTGATCGATCCACGGACGCGCGCGCTGCCGCTTCAGATCGAAGTGGAGAATCGAGGAGGGCGGCTGCTCGTCGGCCAGACCGGCACGGCCGTGCTCTACACTGGGCAACACGCAGCGCGATGCCCGTCGTTCCCAATGAAGCCGTCCTGTCGGAGGCCAAGCAGACCGCGTCTTCGTTCACGATCGCGGGCGAAAGTTTCGGACGTCGATTTGTCGATGTCGCGTCGACCGAGACCGCGGGATGGTCGGAATACGGACGGGTGTCAAAGCGGCGAGACGCGCGTCGTGACTCGCGGCGCGTGCGAGTTCAGCGCTCGCTTCCGCGGCAAAGGGTCTGCCCGCGGAAGGCCACGTCCACTGAGGTCGATGATGAAACGGCTGCATTCAATGGTCGATCGAGCCATCACTGGCTGATCATCGGGCTGTCGATGCGTCCTGTTCGGCGCCGGTCGCGTGGACGGCGCGGCAGATGCCGATCGACGTCTTTCCGGATCTGACCGCGCGCCAACCGTCACGATCCTGACCGAAGGCCACGGGATGGCGCCCGAAGAGATGGAATCGCTCGTCACGTTCCCGATCGAAAGCGCGATCAACGGCGCGTCGGGCGTCCGGCGCGTCCGATCGGCGACGGCGGTCGGCATCGCCGTCGTGTGGGTCGAATTCGACTGGGGCACCGACATCTTCATGGCGCGTCAGCTGGTGTCCGAGAAGCTGTCGCTCGTCGGCGGCACGCTTGCCGCCGCAGGTCGAGCGCCCGGTTGCTCGCGCCGGTGTCGTCGATCATGGGCGAGATTCTGTTCTTCGCCATCTCCGTCGGACACGGACGATCCGCTCACGCTCCGGACGATCGCCGATACGACCGTGCGGCGCCGGCTGCTCGCCGTTCCGGGCGTCTCGCAGGTCACGCCGATCGGCGGCGCCGAGCGTCAGTTCCAGGTCATCGCCCACCCCGACGCGCTTCGCGCCAACAACGTGTACGCTCACCGAGCTGCTCGTCGGCCGTGCGGGCGCCAGCCAGAACACGTCGGCCGGCGTCGTACACCGAGGGCGCGCAGGAGTACGTCCTCGAAGCGGTCGGCCGCGTCGCGGACGCCCGAGGAGATCGGTGAAACGGTCGTCGCGCTTGCGCGGCGATCGGTCCGTGCTCGTGCGCAACGTCGCCGACGTCCGGGAGGGCGCCGCGTTCAAGCGCGGCGAAGGCTCGCGCAGCGGCAAGCCGGCGGTGATCGTCGGCGTGCAGAAGCAGCCCGGCGCCAACACGATCGAGGTCACCGCGCCGGCTCGATCGCGAGCTCGACACGCTCCAGCAGCGAGCTGCCGCGCGGCATGACGATCGACCGCCGGATCTTCCGTCAGGCCGACTTCATCGAGGTCGCGGTCGACGAACGTCGTTCCGCGCGCTTCGCGACGGCGGCGTGCTCGTCGTCATCATCGTCTTCCTGCTTTCTCGCCAATACCGCGGGCGAGCGCCATCACGCTGACGGCGATTCCGCTGTCGCTCGCGGCGGCCGTCCTGGCGCTGCGCGCATTCGGCGCCGGCATCAACACGATGACGCTCGGCGGCATGGCGATCGCGGTCGGCGATCTGGTCGACGATGCGATCGTCGATGTCGAGAACGTGGTGCGGCGGCTTCGGGAGAATCGCGCGAGGCCGGAAGCGGAGCGGCTGCCCGGCGGCGACCATCGTTCGCGAAGCCACGCTCGAGATCCGATCGTCGATCGTGTTCGCGACCGTCATCATCGTCGTGGTGTTTCTGCCCGCTGTTCGGACTGGCGGGCGTCGAGGGACGGCTGCTCGACGCCGCTGGCGTTCGCCTACATCGTGGCGCTGCTGGCGTCGCTCGCGGTCGCGGTCGATCGTGACGCCCGCGCTCTGCGTCGCCTTTCTGCCTCGCGCCGCGTCGATTCGAACGCGGACACGACGGCTGGCTGACGCGCCGGCTGAAAGCGGCGTTCGCGCGCGATCGCTGCCGCCAGCCCTCGATCATCCGTATGCGGTGCATGGCGGTGTCAGCCGTTCCTGCTGGCTCTGGCGCCTCGGCGGCGCTCACGCGAGCCGGAACGGCGTTCCTGCCCGAGTTTCACGAGGGCAGCTTGACGGTGCAGGCGAACACGCTGCCGGGCACGTCGCTCGCGAAGTCCGAACGAGATCGGCCGGCGGGTCGAGGAGATCCTGCTCGTCGCAGCCGGAAGTCGTCGCGACGGCGCCGCCGGACCGGCCGCGCGGAGTACGACGAGCACGTCCAGGGCGTGGAGGCCGCCGAAATCGACGTCGGCCTGCGCGCAGACCGATCGCGCCGCGCGAGGTGCTGCTGGCCGAGCTGCGCCGGCAGTTTGCGACGCTGCCCGGGACGAACGTCACCATCGGGCAGCCGATTTCGCACCGCATCGATCACATGCTGTCGGGGACGCGCGCCAACATCGCGGTGAAGGTGTTTGGCGACGATCTGGGCACGCTGCGACGACTGGGCGAGCGCGTCCGGCGCAGCCGTCAGCGCCGTTGCCGGGCGTCGTGGATCTGTCGCTCGAACAGCAAATGGACGTGCCGTTCGTGCGGTTCGTGCTCAACCGATCGGCGATCGCGCGCTACGGCCTGCAGGCCCGGGGACGTCGCCGAGGCGATCGAAACGAGCCTCGGCCGGCGCGACGCGTCGGCCGGCATCTTCGATCGAGGGACCGCGTTCGATCTCACGGTGAAGTTCGATCCGGACGGCGAGCCGAGTTCGAGCGAATCGCCGACTCTGCCAATCGATACGCCGGGCGGAGCGATCGTGCCGATCCGCGTGCTGGCCGACGTCCGGCGCGAGCAGGGCCCGAACATGGTCCTGCGCGAGAACGTCCAGCGACGGATTGTCATCTCCTGCAACGTGGCCGGCCGCGGGACCTCGGGAGCGTCGTCGACGACATCCGGCGCGCGGTGTCGCGGGCCGTCCGATGCCGGCCGGGTATCCGCGTGGAATACGGCGGGCAGTTCGAGAGCGAGCAAAGCGCGTCGCAGCGGCTGCTGGTCCTCGGCGTGCTGTCGATCGCCGGCGGTATTCATGCTTGCTCGTGCCTGGCGTTCGGACGGGCGCGCGATGCGCTGATCGTGATGATCGAACCTGCCGCTCTGCCCTGATCGGCGGCGTCGCCGGCGTGTTTCTGTCGGGAGGCGTTCTCAACGTGGCGACGATGATCGGCTTCATCACGCTCTTCGGCATCGCGACACGAAACGGGATCATGCTCGTGACCCACATCCATCATTTGATGGACGTCGAAGGCGTGCGCGATTTCCGGGAGGCGGTCGAGCGGGGCGCCGAGGAAAGACTGCGTGCCGATCCTGATGACGGCGCGCTGCCGCCGGTCTCGCCCTGATTCCTCTGGTCTCTTCGCGGCGGCCAGACCGGCAGCGAGATTCAGACGCCGATGGCGATCGTCGATTCTTTGCGGGCTGACGACGTCGACGTTGCTGAACATGTTCGTCGTGCCGACCTTGCATGCTGAAATTTGGCTCTCCGGTTTGCGACCGTCGATGACCGGAGTTGAAAGCGTCAGAGGTTTGGCGGGCAATGGAGCCGCGGGACTCCTTCCGCCTCGTGACGCAGACAGCCGCTCCGCAGCGCAGCGCCGATGACCGCCGCCGATCGCCTGACCAACGCAGCAGTTTCGACGCCACGTAGCGAACGACTTCGGGAATCTGGACGACTGCTTGGATTTCCGCGCCGCCTTCAGCCCGCCGGGCGAGGTGTTATACCTGATGAGCGGCGGCACCACGAAGGATGCGACCGCAATGCCGAGCAGCGCGCCGCTCAGGATCAGCGGCAGCGTGCGTTCTTCATGTCACTGGTTCAAGTGTATAACCTGCGCGCGGGCGGAAAGCCGTTGAAGAACGTGCTGCTGGCGGCGGAGTAGGCGCCGATGTTCTGGCGCGTAGACGAAGTCGCCGAGTTCCAGGTCCGGCAGCTGTTCCGCGAGGCTGATCGTGTCGAGCGCGTCGCAGGTCGGTCCGAAGACCGAACAGAGCTGCGTCGGCCCGTTCTTGAACGCTCTTCAGCGGAGTACTGGCAGTGGTCGAAGATCGACGCCGCTGAAGGTCTGGTAGACGCCGTCGTTGACGTAGTAGCACAGCTTCCTTCGCGGACGCGCCTTGCCGATGATCTTCGCGATCGGCGGTCGCGGCAGACGCCACCAGGAACCGTCCCGGTTCGGCAAGAATCTCGATCGGCGGCGGAAACAGGCGGTCCAGTTCCGGAGTTGATGGCCTGCGCCACGTTCTTGAACGCCGGAACGGTGTCGTCGTAGTGGGCGGGAAATCCGCCGCCGATGTCCAGGAGCTTCAGCTCGATGCCACGCGACTTCGCCTCGGCGAAGATGTCGGCGGACAGTCTGCAGCGCCTGAACGTAGTTCTGAACGTTCGTGCACTGGCTGCCGACGTGGAAGCTCAAGCCCTCGACTTCGAGCTTGTTGTTGCGCGCGAACAGCAATGAGATCCACGGCCTCGCCGGGCGGCGGCGCCGAACTTGCTCGACAGCTCCACCATCGAGCCGGTATTCGGCACCCGCAGGCGCAGCACGAGGCCGGCGTGCGGCGCGTAGCTGGCGATCTTGAGCACCTCCTCGTGGTTGTCGTAGGTGACGAGCGGCTTGTACGGATCGAGCTGCTCGAGCGTCTCGGTCGCCTTGATCGGGTTGGCGTAGATGATCCGATCCCAGATGAACGCCTGCCGCTGCTCGTCCGGCAGGTCCTTCACGTTCTCGTGAACGGTCAGGAACTCGGCGACGCTGGCGACGTCGAAGCTCCGCCCGGCTTCGTAGAACGTCCGCACGATCTCGGGCGCGCTGTTGGCCTTGACGGCGTAGTAGACCTGCACGCGCGGCAGGTGCTTCCGGAACTGCCCGTAGTTCTCCCGTAGCGCCTTGTGATCGACGACGACGATGGGCGTGCCGTGCGTCTTAGCCAGGCGAAGCAGCGTCTTCTCGTCCACTAGTCACCCTCGGTGATCAGAAAGTTCTTGAACTGCCACGGGTCGCTCGGATCGAGCTGCGGCCGGTTGAAGCCGTGGAAACGCGTTCTGGTATTGCTTCAGCGGATTCCAGTCGGACGCGCACCGACACCCACGTGCCGAGATACGGCTTGCTGATCTTCAGGATGAAATCGTGCGGCAAATCGTCAGGCACGCAGACGCCGCTTGCGTGGATTATCGAGCATCCACATGACAGGCCGCGACAACGGAGATGGCCACCTGCATGGTCGTCGGCGTTCTGGTGCGGCACCAGCCGGCGTGATTCCTCGATGTCGAGGTCCGAGCCGGCACCACCACGACTGATAAGGATGTCCCATCAGGAGCGCGCCCAGGATGTCGGCGCCGCTCGTGATCTCGTCGGTCATGATGCGGATCTCGCGGCTGCAGCTCGTAGTCGAGGCCGCGAAGCTCGTGGAGCGAGACGATCGCGACGTCGGCAGGACAGTACGCGTAGTGCACGGTCGGCCGGTAGATCGCTTTGCCGTTTTCCCAGACCGTCAGCTTCTCGGTGATCGTGAACGACTCGCCGTGGCGGACGACCATGCCGATGATGTGGTGGTCGGGCGGGACCCAGCTCACGACGAACGTGTTGATGCCCATGCGCGCGCAGGCAGATCTGGCTTCTCGGGACCGTCGGCGTGTTCGTAGGCCAGCGCCGGCAGTTCCTTTCGTGCGTGCCCCAGCCCATTTCGGCCGTCGTGGTCCCTTCCTCGCGGAAGCCCTCGACGCTCCAGGTGTTGACGAACTCGTTCGACTTCCTTCGGCTGATCGGTGATCTGCGTGTCGCGCTCGCTGCAGTGAATCACCTTGACGCCGAGCTGGTGCGCCAGATGGTTGAACTCGAGGGCCTTCGCGTGGTGCGCGATCCGTCTCCGCCTGCGCGCCCGCGAACTTCCGTCTCGGCCAGCGCCCGCTCGGCGATGTCGAGCAAGCCCTGCTTGGTGAAATGGCTGATCAGGCCCGGGGTTGGCGCCGTGCTCGATGCACCGCCGTCGGACCCGGCTCCTTCCACTTCGGCGATCATCCGCCGGATGTTCATGTGCCGCCAGTAGAGCGTCCGCTCCGTGCGGCGACTTGTTTCCGCGCCCGCGTACGGATCCCAGAGCTCCACCGACGTGTTGATGTAGAGCACGCCGCGGTCGTGGCACCACTGCAGGATCTCGCCGCAGTCGATGTTCCAGGCGAGGTCGATCAGGAGGTCGCCGGCCGACAGATGTCTGGCGAGGAGCGTGCTCCAGGTTCTCCTGGCGACCTGTGCCTTGCACGAAGGTCATCCCCTGCTCGATCCAGCGGCCGCAGCGCCGCGTCGTTCGGGATCGAAATCCATGATCGTGATGCGCGTCGGATCGACGTCGATGTGCTTGCAGCAGAATCGGCAGCGTGCACCGCGCGACGGCGCCAAAACCCACGAACAGAATTCGCTGAGAAAATGTCGGCATCCGTCTAGCTGTCTCCTGTCGGTCATGTTGAGTTTCTTCACGAGCACCTTGGAGTTCCGGCCGCTCTGCTCGTACGCTTCGCGGCGCGCGCGGCGGCAGATCGTCGGGCGTGCCCTCGACGAAACCCGCTTTGGACTGGAAGTAGGTGAAGGCCTGCGTGGAGAGCGCGCAGCAGCTCGCGCAAGCCGAGTTCGCGCGCGCGGTCTCTCCACGAACTGAATCAGCTTGCGCCCGATGCCCTGATTCTCGTGCGACGAGCTGACGTAGAGGCGACGCCAGCTCGGCCCTGCTTCTGCTTCGCGATATTCGTGCAGGCGCGACGCACGCGATCGGGTTCTTGTCGACTTCGAAGATGAAGTAGTCGCCGAGGCTCTTCTCGATCATCGCCTCGGTGCGCTTCACGAGCTCCTCGGCTTCGACCGCCTGCTTGGTCAGCATCTGGATGGCGCGCGACGTCCTTCTTCTTCGCCGGGCCGGATATGCTCGTACTCGTTGGCATGAATCAGCGTGCCGAGGCCGTGAGTTGGAGAACACCTCGCCGAGCAGGCCCTCGTCCAGCGTGCCGTTGATCGACGTGCACGCGCGGCACGCCGGCGTTGCACGCCGCCACCGCGTGCTGCGCCTTCGACAGCATCTCCGGCCGGAAACCGCCGGCATCCTGCTGGACCAGCTTCGCCGAGTTCGGCGACGAGCATCTGTCGAATCGAGCTCGCCGCGGTAGATCAGACCGTCGCTGCGACGTCACGAAAATCAGCTTGATGGCCTTCAGCTGTTCGGCCACCGCCAGCGCCACGCCGTCGGAGTTCACGCGATAGGTCTTGCCGTCGCCGTCGAAACCCAGCGGCGGGATGACCGGGCACGACGCCCTGCGCCAGCAGCGATCTGCAGCAGCTCGGCATCGACCCGCTCCACCTTGCCGGTGAAGAGCTGATCGACGCCCTGGATGATGCCGACGGGGTGCGCGATGATCACGTTCGTCGACGCGGCGCGAAGATCGTTGGCCGACAGACCTTCGAGAATTTCGTGGGTGAGCCGGTTGGCGGCGGCGAGCGCCAGGTCGAGCGTCGGCGCGTCGGTCACGCCCGGTGCCGTCGAGATCCGACGCCTTGACGCTGCTGCTCTTCGGCGAGCGCTCGGATCTGCGCCGACGGCGCCGTGGACGAGCACGACCCGGATGTTCAGCGACCAGAGCAGCGCCACGTCGAGCAGCAGCGTGGCGAAGTTGTCGTCCGTGACGATGTCGCCGTCGATCGCCAGGATGAAGGTCTTTTCGCGGAATTGCGGGATGTACTGCAGGATGTCCCGCAGGTCGGTCAGTTTCACGTCTTCGCTCTACGCGTCACGGTTCAACCAGCGAAGCTGGCGAACTGCCAGAGGTCTGCGCTCGCTCACCGCCGGCGCGCCCCATTTCGCGAACAGGCGGGAGCGGCTCTCGAGCGGCGTCCAGTTCGATCTGCACCGACGGACAGGGACCGAGATAGCGGACCGGCGACGTCGAGAATCTCCTCGTGCGGCAGGTCGTCGGGCACGAGGATGCCCTGATCGCGGGTTGCCGATCATGTAGACCAGCCCGCCAAGCACCGCCGCGGCGACCTGGAGCGTCGTCGCGTTCTGCCCGGCGACCAGCTGGCGCGACTTCGTGGATGTCGAGCTGCGAGCCGGTCCACCAGGTCGTGAGGCCGTGACCCATCAGCGAGCACGCCGAGCTCGTCGATGCCGCCCGTGATCTCGTCCGTCATGATTCGCAGCTTCGGCTGCAGCTGGAAGTTCCGCATCGTCAGCTCGTAGAGGCTCGAGAATCGCGTTGTCGCACGGCATGTACGCGTAGTGCACGGTCGGACGGTACGATCGGCCGCCGTCCTTCGATCGTGTCCTCCCACACCGTGAGGTAGTCGCTGATCGTGAACGACTCGGCGTGGCGGACCACCATCCCGATGATCGGCCCGCCCGACGGGCACCCACGAGTGCACGAACGTGCGGATGCCCGGCTGCGCGAGAAAGATCTGATTGCCGGGACCGCCGATCGGCACGTGCGCGTGCTTCGGCAGGCGGCGCTCGTGCGTGCCCCATCCGAGTTCGGCCGGGCGCGGTGCCTTCCTCGTAGAAGCCTTCGATCGGACCAGGTGTTCACGAACTCGTCGACGGCCTTCGGCCGCGACGAGACCTGCGTGTCGCGTTCGGAGATGTGGATGACCTTTGGTGCCGGTCGCCTGGCTGAGCCGGGCGAACGATCCTTCGCGCCTGGCTTCTCGGCCGCGGCGATGAGCTTCTCGAACGCCGCCTTGTTGACGCCGGTCGCCGCCGGCAGTCCGCTCTCGATCATCGTCGTGGCGATCTCGAGCAGCGCCCGCTTCGTGAAGTGGCTCGACGAGCCCGGATTGGCGCCGTGGTCCATGATCGCGGTCGTCGGCGCGGTTCGACGCGCGAGTTGAGCCGGCTCTTCAGCTGCGCGGATGCGCATCTGGCGGGAATACAGAGCTGCGTTCGTACGGCGACTTGTTTTCGATGTCGCCGTGCGGATCCCACTCTTCGAGCGAGGTGTTGATGTAGCTGACCTTGCGGTTCGCCGCACCACTGCAGCATGTCGAAGGTCTCGACGTTCCAGGACAGGTCGACGATCATGTCGCCCGGGTCCGACGAGCTCGCTCGAGGACTCGATGCGTGGTTTTCCGGAGGTCAGCCGCATCTGTTTGAAGACGACGCCCGCCTCGGAGCGGCGCTCCTGGATGGTGGCGCGCACGTCGGCGAAGTCCATGACGGTGATGCGCGATTAGCCGGCATGTCGAGATGCCGCAGCACCAGCGGCAGCGTGCAACGGCCGACCGATCCGCAGCCGAGCATGAGAGGCTTGCCCCTTGAAAACGGTCCGATTCGACCAGGTGTCATCCGGAACGCCTTGTCTAGGTGTTCTTGCTACGCGCAGTCACGATAGTGCGCGATTATATTTGCCCGGACCGCCATTTACACCGTCGTCAAACGCGCGCCTGTTGTCATCGCTCAAGCGAGGGGGGTATTGTGCTGCGAAAGCAGAGAGAACGCCGGTCAACCGCCCAACCACCGTCAGGCTGCATCGTGAGTTGAGGGACGCGAGTCAGGAGACCGTGCCGGCGCTGCAGCGCACTTCGCAGCTTCCCACGCACGACGAGGACTGAGGGCGGGCATACCTACCCGACAGCCAGATATTTGAGGCGATTCGATTGAGGGGGTTTGCTCTAGTCTGCGGAGCCGACGGTCACGCCGAAATTGAACCAGCAGCCTGACGGCTCGCCCTTCTTCTTCACGGGCGCGGAACGTCCACTGATTCACGGCGGCCACCACCGACATCGTCGAGCTGCGGACCGGCCCTTCGACTTGCGCAGCACGCTGACGCGTGAAGCGTGACCGTTCTGCGAAACGAGCGCGCGACGATGACGATCTCGTGGACCTTGCGGGCTCGCAGATCCGCCGGCAGTCTTGGGCTCGACCCGAGCCGTTACCGAGCGTTTCGGTGACATCCCTTCGTTTCGAAGAACGGACCGACCGGGGGCCGCTTTCGCGACGCTCGGTGAGGCTGCCGGCGCAGGTTCGCGGACAGGCGGCGCCGGCGCGGGAGCCGCGGCCGCCGTCAGGGCCGGGGCGGCAGTCGCCGGCGAAGCCTTGCGGCTTCACCGGTTTCGCGGCCGGAGCCGCAGCCGCGCGCGCGGGCTTCGGTGGCGTGACGGGTTTCGGTTTGGCCGGCGCGGGATCCTTTGCGACAGGTGCCGCTGACGGCGCAGGACGAGCCGGCACTTAACAGCGTCAGCGGCAACCGCGTCCTTCACAGCCGGTCGTTCGTCGGGCAGCGGGGCGACGTCGGATGGCGGTGGTTCGCTCGCCGGTGCGCGGGCTTCTCGGACACGACCGGCATCGACGCCTGCGCCGCGCGCGCTACTTCCGCACCCTGTCGCACGAACAGCCAGTCGGCAGCGGCGCGCGAGCGCGGCCACGACGGCGACCGATGCCGCGATCAACCCAAATGAGTACGCCTTGCTTGGTGCCTTCGACTGAACGGGACGACGCGTGCCGGCCACGGCCGGTCTGCGCGATCGGTCGGGTGTAGCGGGTCGGTTTGCGATCTTCGCGGCATGAGGAGTCGGCGTTCTCTCTCTGGCCACCGGAATCGTTGGCAGCTCCGAGAGCGGAGGGCGGCGGCATCGCCCCGCTGCGGTGCCGGCGCCGGCGCCCCAATCCCCTGTTGCGCGGGCGCTGTCATCTGCGATCGCGGTGGCGTCCGCTCCTGCCGCCTCAGCGGACGGCGCGTGCGGCGCAACGCTCGCCGAGCTCCAGCGTGATTCGGGTGCTGACGAGGATTCCGTCCGATCGGGGAGGCGTCGGCCTCTGGCAAACCCGGCAGACGCCGCCGTCGAGACTGGGACCGCCGCACTTCGGGCAGCGAAGATCCCAGGCGGAACGCTTGGGCGCCCAGTCCGTATCGACCGTCTCGGGCGCCTTGGCCTGGTGTTGCGAGATTTCCTTCCCGCAGCACTCGCAGTAGCTGCGCGGGCTTTTTCGGTTCCAGTTCGCATCCAGCGCAGCGCACAACCCTCCCGCTTTGGCTCATTACGTATTCGCAAGGATGCTGCCAGCCTCAGCTGTTAGTTTTTCCTGCGCTGTCACAGGTACGCTTGAGGGGTTGGTGACAATCCATTGGTCGACAAGACCGCGGCGCAGGTGTCAAGAATTGGCACCTGCCTGCGTAGCTGGCGTGAAGATCTGCGTTCTTCAACCACTTGTAGTAGCCTTTCCCAGTTTGAACGAAGCCCGTAATCTACCCGTTTGAAAGCGGTTGGGAGAAATGGCGATGAAAACTGCAAGACTCGTCGGTTTGTCGGTCGTCCTCTTTTTCGTGGTTGGACTCGTCATCGTCTTCAGGACGCCGGCCGTGGATGCTCAGGCCGCCAAGCAGGCGCCGATCTTCGAGGTCGATCCGTTCTGGCCCAAGCCGCTGCCGAACCACTGGGTCACCGGCTCGACGATCGGCATCTCGGTGGACGCGCAGGACAACGTCTGGACCATCCACCGGCCGAACACCGTCGAGGACAACTTCAAGGCCGCCGACATCAAGGCCGGCGAGCGCAGGTGACGATGACGAGGCGCAGCCCGGGGCTCCGAAAGCTGTCAGCCGGCGCCGGGCGCGATGATCGGCATGTGCTGCAAGGTCGCGCCTGCCGGTGCTCGTCTACGACCAGGCCGGGAACCTCGTGAAATCGTGGGGCGGTCCGGGCACAGGGCTACGACTGGCCCGACAGCAATCACGGCATCACGGTCGATCACAAGGGCAACATCTGGCTGGCCGGCAACGGCGCCGAAGGACACGCAGGTCCTGAAGTTCACGCGGCGACGGCAAGTTCCTCTTCCAGATCGGCAAGCACGGCGTCCACAACGGCAGCAACGACATCGAGAACTTCTGGCAGCCGACGAAGATCTGCGAAGACGTCGCCGGCCAACGAGGTGTACATCGCCGACGGCTACGGCAACCGCCGCGTGATCGTGTTCGACGCCGACACCGGCAGCTACAAGCGGCACTGGGGCGCCTACGGCAACAAGCCGAGCGACGAGAAGATGCCGCCCTACAACCCGAGGGCGCCGCCGTCGAAGCAGTTCAACACGGTGCACTGCGCCATCGTGTCGAACGACGGGCTCGGTCTACGTGTGCGATCGCGTGAACGATCGCATCCAGGTGTTCCGCAAGGACGGCACGTTCGTGAAGGAAGCGTTCATCGACCCGAAGACGTACCGGTCGGGATCGGTGTGGGACATGACCTTCTCGCGAGATCCGCAGCAGACCTACATCTACGCGGCGAACGGCGTCGACGAGAAGATCAACATCCTGCTGCGCAGCTCGCTCGAAGTGCTGACGTCGTTCGGCGACGGCGGACGGCAGCCGGGCCAGTTCTTCGGCGTCCACAACCTGGCGACCGATTCGAAAGGGCAACCTCTACGCCACGGAGACCTACACCGGCGCGCGCGTCCAGCGATTCCTCTTCAAGGGCGTGCGGCCGGTGACGAAGGCGGAGCAGGGTGTGGCCTGGCCGAACAGGTAAACGGCGCGCACGGCGCCCTGTGAGGACGCTGGAGCGGGGCACAGGCCCGGCGAGCGACTGAGCCGGGGTATGGGGCGGAGCCCATGTTGTTGGACAGGATGACTATCAAGCGGTTCGTCTGCTTCCTCGCCGTTCTGTCCATCGCGCCGCTCGCCGCGCACAGGGAACCAAAGCCGGTTCGAAAGACTCCGTCCGCATCACGGTTCCCGGCTGCTCGAAAGGGCATGTCTTCACCGCCGCCCGGAAGGCCGAAGTGTCGCCGGGTTCTACCGTCCCCAGGCAACCCAATTTCGCGGTCTGAACGGATCAAAATCCTGATGGCCGACATCAAGGGCCAGGAAGGCTCGATGCTCAGATCACGCGGGGTGGTCAAAGAGGGCCAGATCATCAAAGACGGCGTCGGCGTCGGCGGTGGCGTGCGGATCAGACCAGGACGGGAAACCCTTCGTCGCGACGGGCGGCTCGGTTTCGAGCGTCATCGAGGCGGCTACGTCGATCGACGTCGAAGGATGGCGGCGCATTCCGGGCGAGTGCCGATCGCGTTAGAGCACGCGTCAATCAGGGCCGCTGATCATCCGCCAGGCGTTGCACGAGTCGTTGCGCTCGGCGCCAGCAACTGACCCGCGGCTTTCACACGATCGTTTCGACGCGCCGTCAAACCTGGGGCCCTGGCGTCGAATTATTCTGGCGCGCTCGGCCACGGCCGATCGTGCGGCGCGCACAGCCGGGTGTTCGGCCAGCGACTGCCCGGCATTCTCGAATGCGGGCTGTGGCGCGAGCTCGAATCGCGGCCGCCGATCCATACGCGCGCGCTCGTCACCGACGTCGGCAACGACATTCTGCCACGGCTACCCGCCCGGATGAGATCCTCGGGTGGATCCGCGAGACCCTGTCGCGCCTCCAGCGTTGCACCACCGACATCGTCATCACCGATCTGCCGCTGTTCAACATGCGGCGGATGTCGCCGGTGACATTTGAGGGCAGCTTCGCTGGCTGCTCTTTCCTCGTGCGAATTGTCGTTCCGGCGAGGAGTCCGGCTGCGCGCCGGAGCGTGTCAACGCCGGAGTCTTCCGAGACTGGCGAGCGCGTAATCCCCGCGAGACTCGTGCACCTGAATCCAGAGTGGCACGGCATGGATCCGATCCACATCCGTCCGCGGCTGCCGGCGTGCGGCGTGGCAGCACATTCTGGGCGGCGAGACTGACGTTCGAGGCCGCGACGGATCTCGCGGTGGGAAGCGGTCAGCTTGTATCTCAGCTGCGACCCGAGCGCCGCCGGCTGCTTGGTTCGAGCAATACAACGCCGCAGTCGGGACTCGCCAGGCCATCCGGCGGCCGAGTCTGGCTGTATTAGTCGCCGGGCGCATTCAACGCTCTACGCACGAGGGCGCGTTTTGGATTGCCGGTCGTGCGCACATCCCGTACCAGCGCCTTTCCTCCGTGGTAGTGGCCAGCCGTAAAGCGGGAGGCGCTGATGAACTCGATTCGGGTGTGCGGCCCTGGCCCTGCTGTTGTTCTTCACGCCGCGCGTGCAGTCGAAGCGATTCCGGCCTCTGACAACCCGGTTCAGAATCGCGCCTGCCCGCTCGCGTTCGCCGCGAGCGCCGGCATGGACCGGACATCGCGAAGCTGCAGGCCGATCTGCGCGAAGGGCGCGCTCCGGCGCGCGCGGCGGAACAGCTCGGATACCGCTTCATCTCGAAAGCGCGCCTCACCAACGACGCCGAGCTTCTACACGGTGGCCGAGCAGGCGCGCGGCGCTGCCTCGACCTCGATCAGCCCGGGCGAATCCAGCGGCGCTGCTGCTTCGCGGCCACGTCCTCCACCAGATGCACCGCTTCGGCGAGGCCGAGAGCGATCGCGCGACGCCTCGTGACGATGCGCGAGTTCGTCCTCGACTTCGGACTGCTCGGCGACGTGCTGATGGAGCAGGGCCGGCTGACGCGAAGCCGCGACGGCCTATCAGAAGATGATCGACCTCAAGCCGTTCTATCAGTCCTACACGACGCGCGCGCACCTGCGGTGGCTGAAGGGCGATCTCGACGGCGCCATCGAGATGATGAACGCCGCGGTCAAGGCGGCGCAGCCCGCGGGATCCGGAATCCGTCGCCTGGGCCTACGCGCGGCTGCGCGATGTATGAGCTCCAGCGCGGCCGGCTGGCCGAAGCGGAGCGGCTGACCGCACGCGTCGCTGCGAATACGTGCCCGACTACGCCGCCGCGTTGCTCGTGCGCGGCCGCATTCAGCTCGCGCAACACAACACCGGCGAAGCGCGTTCGGCACGCTCGAACGAGGCCGCGCGCCTCAATCCGCTTCCCGAATACAGCTGGACGCTCGCCGACGCGCTGCGATCGCTGAACCGCATCGACGAAGCGGTGAGCCGTCGAAGCGAAAATCCTCGCCGAGGGCGGCGATCCGCGCACGCTCGCGCTCTATCTGTCCGACCCGGCGCGAGGACGTCGGAAGAGCCGTCGTCCTTGCGAAACAGGAGCTCGAGAAGCGAAGCGACATCTTCACGCTCGACGCGCTGCGCGTGGGCGCTCGCGCGCGCCGGACAGATCGACGAAGCGTCCACCTTCATGGCCCGGGCGCTCGCCGAAGGCACGCAGGACGGCCGGCCTCTTCCTCCACGCCGCGGCGATTGCCGCGGCGGCCGGCGCGTTCCGAAGACGCAGGCGCGATGGGCGCGCAAGGCCCGGACGTTTCGTTTCACGCTGCTTCCCTCGGAGCTTGGGGTGCTCCGCACGGGAATCGTGGCATCACCCCGCGCATGAGGATCGCGATGAAAAGACTGGCTAGCGTGCTGCAGCTGATCGCTGCGGCGGGTCTCCTGCTCTGGCCGGAACCGGCCCGGGCATCGAGCCACATGGACGCCCCGCTCATCACCCTCGACGATGCGGCGAATACGACCGACGTCTACGCGTTCGTCTCGCAGCGCTTCGGCCGCAAGTATCTCACGACCGCCCTCGCGGTGTATCCGCACGAGGAACCGGGCGTGGGTCCGAACAAGATGCAACTTCGACGACGACGTGCTGCTACGAGATTCGCGTGGCGACCGGGAACGGATCGTCGCAAGGGCCGCACGACGCTCGCGTATCAGCTTCCAGCTTCGACACGACCTACCGCAACCGCAACACGATCCTGCAGTCGTATCTCGGGCGTCATCGGCAACGTCGGCGACGCCTCGCAGAATCTCATTCAGCGCTACACGGTCGACAAGGTCGACTGGCGCACGGGCCGCGTGACGCGCCTGGGCCGCGGCATCGTGCCCGCCGAACAACCAGGGCAACGCCACGCCGAGACTACAACCGCAACGACGACGGCGAGCAGCCGGCCAGGGACGGCGTCGCGAACGAGAACGATCTCGATCTGCTACACCGTCGCAGTCGATCGCGCAGCTCGAAGATGGCTACATCGCCTTCGCCGGCCAGCGAGACGACGGGTTCTACGCCGACGTGCAGGCGATCTTCGACCTGCTGAAGCTGCGTCCGTCGGACAAGGCGGTCGACTCGCAGGGCGGGTTCAACGTCCACACGATGGCGTTGAACATTCCGATCGAGGAGCTCGGCGGCGATCAGCAAATCGTCGGCGTCTATGCGACGACCAGCCGGCGGCGCGTGAGGATTCTCGGACCGTCGTCGGACGCCAACGTTGGCGACTTCGTCCAGGTGGCGCGCCAGGGCAACCCGCTGTTCAACGAAGGGCCTCGTCGCGATCAAGGACAAGGATCTCTACAGCCGGACGTCACCCGAAGTCGACTCGGCGCTCTTCAAAAGTACGCGCTCACGCCGGAGCTCGCTTCGCTGATCAACGCGCTCGTGTTCGGCTCGAACGTCGCGCCGACGACGAACCGCACCGATATCGCCGGGATCTTCATCCCGGATCTGATCAAGGTGGACCTGTCGACGGCGCCCGGCGCGGCTTGCCGGCGGCGGAGCCAGCCATCCGACCAATCCCGACGATCCGGGCTTCTCGCGCCTCGAGCATCTTCGGCGGCGACACGCTCACGAGCACGGTGCAGGCCGGCTTCGGCGGCGGCACGGTTCCCGGCGGATGGCCGAACGGCCGCCGCTTCGGCGACGACGTCGTCGATATCGCGGTGACGGCGCTCATCAGCGATCTGCGCGTGAGCCCGCCGATCATCGTGGGTCCGGCCGGCGACAACGTCAACAGCAACGACATCGCCTACAACAAGGTCTTCCCTACGCCGCGACCCCGCCTCAACGGCCGCACCCACCGTCACTGATCGCCATGCCATCTGATGTAGGGCGGGTCTTTAGATCCGCCACACGTCTTGCCGGGCTCTGCAGACCATTCGCGTACTGCAGAGCCAAGCGGCGGAAGCCCGGCTTCAGTGACCGAGGCGTCGCTCGTTGCCACGACCGTGGCCTGGTTGACACTCTCGACGGCGACGACCTGCTGCGCGCACGATCCAGGACTGAGCGCGCTGGATGCTCGGCGTCCGAGCCGCGGCGCGATTTCGATGTCACGCTGTCGATTGCCGCATCCGACATGACGCTCATCAGCCGGATCGGCAGCCGGTCGATGCGGAGCGGACTGCGCTCAGACGCGCTGCGCTCGCGACGGCGGTTCATCTGTCTCTGGATGGCGAGGCGCTCACGCCTGCGCGAGCCGGGGAAGTGCAGGTCGACGAGAGCGGTGCACGAGTTGCGACTGCTGTTCCTCTCCGCGGTCCGGAGTCAGGTCACGCGCAGGCTGGCGATCAGCGCCTGACGATGCCGAAGCGGCTCGCACAGGGCCATCGAGAACTGCTGGTCGTGAATATCGGCGGACGCCAGGCCGAGTCAGGCGCTGCTTCGACGCCGCAGTCGAGCTCGTGTTCGTCGTCGATCTTGGCGATCGGTCCCGGCATCCGCGCCGCGCATCGCATGGTCGTTTCTGAACGCTGGGGAACCATCACATCCTCTCGGGTGTACGACCACCTGCTGTTTCTCGCGGGCCTCTTCCTCGCGGCCGGCACGGCGCGAAGAGCTCGTGGTGCTGCTGACGTCGTTCACGCTCGCGCATTCCGATCTCGCTCGCGCTCGTGGTCATCTGGAGGCGTTCACCTGCCGCCGCTTCGGTTGTCGAACCGCTCATCGCGGCGTCGATTGCGTGGGTGGGCGTCGAGAATCCGGTGCGCGAACGTGCATGCGAGCCGCTGGCTGGTCGTCTTCGGGTTCGGCCTGATTCACGGATTCGGCTTCGCCGGTGCGCTGATGGATCTCGGGCTTGGAGCGACGGCCGATGCGATGTCGCGGTGGCGTTGTTCTTCTTCAACGCGGGCGTCGAATCCGGTCAGCTCGTCGTAGGCGGCGCCGTTTCGTGCCGGTCCGTTGATCTGCGATCGATTCAGCTCGCGGCCGGCCTGGCACGCGAAGCTGCAGCCGGTTGTGCTCGGTGCGCTAGATCGCGATCGCCAGGACGGATTGGCTGCGTTGGTTCGCGCGCTGCTTGATGTAGGCCGAGGTCTGGCCGAAGCTCAGCCAGGTGTGGGCGAGTCCGAGGCGAAGCCCCTCAGAGCGTACCAATCAGAATATTTCTCGCGCTTGGGGTGTCGTGCTTCCGCCGGCCGGCTCGATGGTGACGGCGAGTGCGACCGGCTGCGGAATGTCTGCCGGCGTGCTGATGGTTTCGTTGACGCTGCCCTGCGACGTCGGGCGTCAAGAGACCTGCGCTGAGCGGAGCCGGTTCCTTCGTGACGACCCACAGCTGATACACGCTTCCAGCGGGGAGCGGCGGCAGATTGGATGCCGTGAATACCATGCCGCGCGATCGGCTCCAGAATGCCCGCGCCGAGGCTCGTGGCGCGACCGGCGGCTGTCCGGCGAGATCGATCCGCGCGACATCCGGTGCAGTGAGCACGGCCAGCGACCTGCGGCGCCTGCCGCGGTCCGCTGCGCATCGGCCACTCGCTGATCGGCGGCGTTCGCGCGAGCGCGTGTCGCGCAGTTCGTCTTCGAGAACCGTGATCCGCCCGCGGAGCTGCGAGGTGTAGAGCCCCAGACCCACGGCAAGCGCGAACGATGCCGCCGTCGCGAGCTGCCAGGCAGCAGGGCGCGCCGGTCGCCGGACCGCACGGACGCCTTGCCCGCGATCGATTCCAGCACGCCGCGCGCGAAGCGCGAGCGGCGGATCCACCTGCGGTACGGCCTGACCGAGTCCCTGCAGGATCGGCGGCTGCAGCTCCGGGCGATCGTCGTCTCTGATCACATCCATCGTTCGACTCGTCACATCTGCCAAGCGATTCGCGAAGCTTCGATGCACCGCCTGGCGAATCCTGGTCTTCACGGTCCCGAGCGGTTCGGCCAGCCGCGAAGCGATTCCGCATGCGTGAGCCCCTCGTAATAGGCGAGCTCGGAGCGCGCGTGCGCTGCGCCTCCGGCAATTCCTTCAACGCGCGCTGCAGCCGGCCTTCACCTGTTCGGCCGAGAGCAGCTCCAGGTCCCTGCGTCGCCGACAAGTCCACGACGTTTTCGGCGGTCCCGGCGTCTGCGGCAGCCTCGGGACGCGCCCGCCGCGCGCGCAACCGGTCGATCGCACGGCTGCGCGTCCAGACACCAGCATCCACGCGGCCACCGCCCCGCGGCTCGCGTCGTAGCGTCCTGCCTGCGTCCAGACCTGCGCGAACACTTCCTGCACCGACGTCCTCGGCGTCGGCGCGCTCCTGGAGAATCCGCAGCGCCAGCGAGAAGACGACGCGCGTGCCGATCGTACAGCTCGGCAAACGCGAACTGATCGCCGCGCGCGATGCGCGCCAGCGACGCCTGATCCGCCTGGCGACTCTCCTGCGACGCTGCCGCCGATGATCCGAGGACTGCCAGCAACACCCACATCAGAGTCTACGGTCGATACCCGGAAAGAGATGAGGTGCCGGATCTTATCAGTAGATCCAATCCATCCCCGGCCCCTGTCCGTGGGTGTCCGCAGGAGGCGAGGTTCTCAACCCAAGGAGACGTGGCTCTGCCGCAGCGGCCTGACGAGTCTCCGCAGGCACGTCTTCTGCAATCACTGCTGGAGATGCTCGAAAGATGGCGACGCCCGGCCGTTGTTGTGGCATGCCTGTTTCTTCTTTCCTTCTTCGACATGCCATCTGCGGCCGGGCAGTCACAGCTCGGCGCGCGGCGGAAAACATTCGACCACAGCGTGAAACGGCCGGAGCGCTCCAGCGCGGTTCGCCCTGCGGCACTCTGCTGGACTTCTTCGTCCGGCTCGACAGGCAGGGTTTTTCTCCGGGTGAAATCGATCAGCGCTCGACCGCCAACCTGCGGCGGGCGCTCGGCGCATGCCAGGCGGCCAACGATCTACCGGTCACGGGCCAGCCAGGCTGCGAGACCTGGAAGCGGCTTCAGGACGCGTCCACCAGCAGCGGTCCTCGACTACGAGATCACCGCGGACGGATGTAGAGAGCCGTTTGCGGAAGGAGATTCCGCAGCGCCTCGAGGATCGAGTGCGGCTGCCGGCTCTCGAATACCGATCGCCGCTCGAACGGTTGAGCGAGAAATTCCACGCGGCGCCGGCGCTGCTCCGGCAGATGAATCCAGGCGCCGGGTTCAACGCTGGCGACCGCATCAAGGTCCCCGCCGTGACTCCCTTCGATGCGGTCGGCAAACCGGCGCCCGAGGCTGCTGTGGTGACATCACGATCACCGTCTCAGAAGGAGAAGTCATCGCTTCGAGCCGCGACCGGCGACGGGAAGGTGGTTTTCTTCTGCGCCGGTGTCGAGCGGCAGCGAACACGATCCGCTGCCGATCGGCGAATGGACCGTCACAGAAATCGCGTGGCGTCCGATCTTCCACTACAACCCGGATCTCTTCTGGGACGCCGATCCCCGTGACACATCCACCGCGATCAAACCCGACCCAACAATCCTGTCGGCGTCGTGCTGGATTGGCATCAACGTCGAACATTACGGCCTGCACGGATCGCCGGACCCTTCGCGCGTCGGGGAGACCGAATCTCATGGCTGCATCAGGCTGACGAACTGGGACGCGGCGCGCCTGGCGTCGCTAGTCAAGCGCGGAACGAGGCTCGTGTTTCAGTGAGACCGGTCCCCTTGTTCCTGGCAATTTTCTCGCGCCGGCGCGTTGACTGGCTGGCTGCTCCATTCGTGGTCCATCGGCGAAGCCGTCCCCGGCGGGCGGCCACCAGGGATGCAGCGCGTCGCGATCGACGCCGGCGATCGCGATCGGGCCGGCGGGCGTGTTGGCCGATCAACGCAGGCACTCCTGCGCCAGCCGATCCATCACGCATCGGACCGCCTCCCGGGCGTGACGCCGCTGTCGCGGAGATTCGCGATCGCGACCTGCGGCTGCCCCTGGACGATGTGAATGTCGAGTCGCTGAAGGGAAATTTCGGGAGCACCGATCCGGAAGCGGCGGCCATCAGCATGAAGCCGCCGACATGCTGGCGCCTCGCAACACGCCCCATTCACGCGGTGGTATGCCGGCACGATCGCCAAGCTGTTCTTCAGCCAGGCCGGGCGGACGCACGATCTATCAGTCTCGATCCGGGCGGGCGCTTCTGCTACTACTACGCGCACCTGGAACGCTACGCTCCCGGCCTGAAGGAAGGCGACCGTGTCGCGCGCGGTGACGTGATTGGCTACGTCGGCACGAGCGGCAACGCACCCCCGGCGCACCACCACATCTGCACTTCGCGCGTTCTCGTGCTCGGCCCCCGAGCGCCAGTGGTGGAAGGGCACGCCGATCGATCCGCATGAGATCTACGCAGCGTTAATTGTTCCAACTTTGGTCCCGCTTTGACCGTCTAACGCGTCTATGCACGGTCATCTCCTTCTGAGGACGTTCGTGTCGCCATCCGGCTGCTGATCCACACTCCGCGGTTCACCGTCCCCGCGGTCTTCGCCCTGGCGCTCGGCATCGGCGCGACCTCCTCGGTCTTCAGCGTCGTCCGCGGCGTCATGCATCGCTGCTCCCGTACCGCGACCCTGGCCCGGATTGTCTCGATCTGGGAGGCGAACGTCAGCCGCAAACCAGCTGCGCGGCATCGTTGCGGCGGCCAACTTCGTCGAATGGCGGGAGCGGAACAAATCGTTCGAATATCTCGGCACTGACCGGACCAGCTCGCGCTCAACCTGCTGTTGAACGGCCAGCCGTATGAGATCGCCGGCACGCAGGCCTCGGCCGATGCGTTCAATGCCCTCGGCACGAGACCCGCACTCGGCCGACGTTCACGCCCGCCGAAGATCTCGAGGGAAGCGACGACGTGGTCATCGTCAGCGACGAGTTCTGGCGGTCGCGCCTCGGCGGCGCGGCCAACGTGCTGGGCACCACACTCGACCTCGACGGCAGGCCTGTAGTGTTGTGGGCGTCATGCCTCCGGGATTCACTATCGAAGGACGGCAGGCGGACTTCTACATCACGTACGGCTGACGGCCGAGGGGATGCGGGCCCGCGCAGGGCCGTGGGAACTGCACGCGATTGCCCGACTGCGGGATGGTGTCTCGATCGAGCAGGCCCGGGACGACATGCGAGGCATCATGGCCCAGCGCGAAAAAGGAATCGTCGCGCCTGAATGCGGACGATCCGCCGTGCTCGTTCCGATCCAGGAGCTGACCGATCGAAACGGTCCGGCCGGCGCTGCTCAGTGCTCTGGGCGCTGTTGCGTCTCGTGCTGCTGATCGCCTGCGTGAACGTCGCGAACTCTGCTGCTGGCTCGCGCCACCGCCCGCCAACGGGAGCTTGGCGCTTCGCGCCGCGCTCGGGCGTCGCGCGGCGAGGCTGCTTCGCCAGATGCTGACCGAGAGCCTTGTCCTGTCGGTTGTCGGCGGCGCTGGCGGAGTGCTGCTGGCCGTTGCGCTGCATCGCGGCCTGCTTGCCCTGAGTCGCCGATCGCATCCCGGTTCCACGGCTCGACCAGGTCGTCGCTGGATCTTCCAGTGATTCGCGTTCACGATGCCGCTAGGCGCTCGGCACGGGCGTGCTCTTTGGCCTCGTGCCGGCGCTCTTCGCGACGTCCCAGCACCGACGAAGCCTTGCGGGAAGGTGGCAGGCACGGTGCGGGCCCCGCTCGCGTCGCGCTCTTAACAGCTCGTCATCGCGGAGGTTGCGGTCTCGCTCGTGCTCCTCGCGAGTGCCGGCCTTCTGATCCGCAGCTTCATGCGTCTGCAAACATCGATCCCGGCTTCAGGAGCGGCGGCAGTGCTGACGGCGCGCGTGACGCTCCCGCAGACGCGCTATCCGGAAGATCCGCAGGTGGCCGATTTTTCGCAAATGCGTTGTCACGTATTGAACGTCTCCCCGGCGTGCAGAGCGCCGCGGGTATTTCGCTTTCTCCGCCGCTTGCCGGTCCAGGCATCGGCACTGAGCTTCTACCGTCTCGATCAGCCCAGGCCTCCCGACGGTCAGCTGCCGTCGACAGTGGTCACGTCCAGCTCACACCTGGATTTTTCAGAACGATGGGGATCCGGCATACATTGCCGGCCGCGACTTCGCGCCTCGGACACCGCTGATTCACCGCAAGTCGCCATCGTCAGCGAAGGTCTCGTCCAGTGCTATCCGCGGCAGGCGAAAATCCCATCGGCAAACGGCTGTGGGTGTCGGTAAGGTGGGCCGGCGGCGGAATGGAAGTCGAGATCGTGCGGTGCGGTGGGCGACGTGAAGTTCGCGTCGCTCGATGTGACACCCGCGCGACGATCTACATCCCGCATCCGCAGCTTCCCATCGGCCTGATGACGTTTGTCGTGCGGACCGGCCTCGAGCCCACGTCGCTGGCGTCGAGCGTCGGAGCCGCCGTCCGCTCGATCGATCCTGAATTGCCCGTCGCAGACGCGTGAGGACGATGGAGGACGTCATCGATGCCACCGCTCGCAGGCCGCGGGCTGTTTCCGTGCTGCTGACGCCATCGTTCGCGGTGATCGCGCTGCTGCTTGCGGGCATGGAGTCTACGGCGTGATGGCGTACTTCGGTGTCGCAGCGCAACGCAGGAGATCGGCGTGCGGATGGCGCTCGGTGCGACGAGGCGGCCGTGTTTCGTCTCGTGCTCGGGCAAGCGCTGCGTCTCGTCGTCTTTGGTGTGGTCGCGGGACTGGCTGCCGCGGCTCGCGGCAACCCGGCTGCTCGGCTCGCTGCTGTTTCAGACGAAGCGTTGCGACCCGCCTCACGTTCGCCGCGACCGCGCTCGGTGCTTGTGATCGTCGCTGCCGTCGCCTCATACTTACCTGCAGCTGGCGTGGGACGCGCGATCACGCCAACTGACGCGCTTCGCGCGCAGTAGCCGCACGCCGGCCGGAGGATTCATGGAGCAGTGTCGACGTCCGCGCCCACGTCGAGCTCGATCGAGACCTGGACGCACGTCATCTACGGACTGCACGCCTTCCAGTCTGCTGATCGGCATCATCGGCGCGGCCACCGTGTTTGGTTCGTTTCTGATCGGCTGGCCTTCGCTGATCGCGGTGATCCTCAACTACGTGAAGCGTAGCGAGGCGCGCGGCACCGGCTCGATCCGCATTTCCGCTGGCAGATCCGGACGTTCTGGTTCGGACTGCTGTGGATCTCGCTCTGTCTGCTCTTCGTGATCGGCTACACTCGGCATCGGGATCCTGATCGCGTGGATCCCGATCGGCTTTCGTGAGCCTGTGGTTCATCTATCGCATCGCGCGCGGCTGGATCGCGCTCAACAGTCATCGAGCCGATGTAATGCGTAGGTGTATTTGTCCTAGGCCCTGGCCTTTAGACCGGGCTGAGCTATCGGCCCTACATCTTTGTGAATCAGGCCCTATCTTCTTCGCAGTTTAGTAATCCGGTTCGAGGCTCGTGATCACCCATTGGTGGGTTCCCGCGCGAGAGTCCATCACACGAGATAGCTTGCCTCTGTGAACTGATTCTCCTCGCCGCGGCCCGGGCCGCGTTGCCGATCGCTCCAGCACGTTGCCGTCCCAGTCGATCTTGAAGATCTGCCCGTCCTGGCCGGTCGCGAGCCACAGCTGCTTGTGCGGATCGACGTACGAGCGCGCAGGTGCAGGTTGCGCATCTGAATCGTCTTGATGAACTTGCCGTGCGCGTCGTAGCACGACGAGGCGATACTCCTCGCGGTCGGCGAGTATAGACGTTGCCGTTGTCGGGATTGACGGCGATGCCGTGGACCATGCTGAAGTGGCCCTGCCCGGCGTGGTTGCCGAACCACTGGTTGATGAACCGTGCCGTTCTTGTCGAGATGCAGCACGCGCGCGGCGCCGATGCTGTTGGTCGGCGACTTGTCGGTGTCGTTCGGGCTCTCGTTCGCGTGGCCCTCGCCGATGTAGATGTCGCCGTTCGGCGCGAACGCGAGTGCAGCGGCTGCCAGAGCAGCCGCTGTCCCTTCGCTTCGTCCCAGTCGCCCCGCTGCCCCGGACGCCGATCGTCATGAGCAGCTTTCCCTCGGGACTGAGCTTCATCACCGTGTCGCCGTTCTCGTCGCAGATCCAGATGTTGTCCTCCGCGTCGATGGCCATGCCGTGCGCCTTGTTCTGGTGGCCGATCACGTCGTCGCCGATGGCGCGCACGAGCCTGTGGTCTGATCCGAACTTTCGAAGAGTTGCGGCTCGCCGCGGCGGGATTGCGCTGGAGCGCGTGCAGACGTCGCGCTGAGTGAGGGCCGCCGGACGCGACGCCGCCCGTCAGGCCATCGGGCAGCGCGAACGGGGCATTCGTAGGTGAACGGCAGGTCCGGTTTCCGGATCTCGTGATCGATGAGCGGCTGCGGGCCGCGCCCCAGTTGCAGACGGCGACTTGCCACATGCCTCATGCCAGGGATTGCCATTGGCCCGGCAGCGGGCTCCGCGTCCGGCTGCGCCTCCGGCTTGCTAGCGGTTGCGCGTCTGCGCGGGCCCCGAACCGAGGGGAATGTCAGCATGGCGATGAGAATCAGACCGAGACCGACTCGCGCCACTGACGGCAAAGCGACGTTCGTTCATGGCAGCCTCCGCACGTAGGCGGTTTCCAGTGGGAGCCCGGGTTGGCGGCCATATCATACGCCCGTTGAGCCAGGGGTTGAGGGCCTCAGGGATTGGGGATCTCGTCTCGTCAATGGTGGTCATCCCCTGAGCCTCCATAAGCCCGATCTGGGGCGCTCTCGACGACGGCGATGCCCCACGGGCCCGGTGCCGACCGGAATCTTCGCGACGACCGTCTTCGATGCGGTGTCGATGACCGACACGTCGTTCGGACGGACCGTTGGCGGTGTAGCGCGGCTTGCCGTCCTGCTGATCGCGATACCCCAGGGACGCTGGCCGGCCTCGATCATGCCGACCTCTCTGTCTTCGAGTGTCGATCATCAACAGACTTTTGCTTCGGCCATCGGGAACGCCGATGATGCTGCCGTCGGGTGAGGACACTCTGTTCCCATCGGCCTGCCGCTGCCGAAGTTGAATGACCTTGGCGACGGCCAGTGTTTTGTATCGATGACCGCACGACGGTCACCGTTCTCCGAGGGATGTAGGCTTTCGATCCGTCCAGGCAGGAATGCGATCGTCGCGGACAGACTCCGGCGCTGGCACTGCGCGCGACCACTGTTGCCCGGCTGAACCTCAGCACGTAGACGGCCCCTTCATCTTCCGAGGTGACCCACACGCTCGCTGTTCCACGGGACGTTCCGGGTCCCGGTCGGGCACCCACAAGACGAGATCCGGAAAAGGAGAGGTCGGCGAACAACTGCCACTCCGAGACCAGCAGATCGCAGCCACTCCTGCTCGTCGTCGGAGAGCTCGGTGTGCTGCCCGATCACCTCCGACATCGACGGCATGCGAGCAACCCTATCCAGGCGCGGAAGGGGGCGGTTTCCACGCAGCTGCGGCCGCGAGTAGGTTGACGAGCAGCGCGGCCACGGTTGCCGGTGGCCGGAGTCGAAAGGACTGGCCAGATGAACGGTGCGACAAACCGAATGCTGGCGGATCCAGCGGACTCACCGACCGACCCGCGCTGGAAGCTCACCCCGACGAAGTACGCGGTGGCGGCGATACTGCTGGTCGGCATCGTCATCCGCTGCTGGTTCCGACCTATGCACCGGGTGGAGCCCCGCCTGCTGGGCTTCCCGTTCTTCTACTGGTACCAGCTGGTCTGGGTGTTCCTCGCGGCCGGGCTGTGTGCGCCTCAGCTTCCTGCTGCTGAAGCGGGAGCGTGCACGCTACGTCCGCGCGCTCCAGCATCCGCGCGGGCGACGGCCAGGAGCCGGCCGGATGACCGGGATCAACTGGGTCGCCCCTGATCGTGCTTGATCCGTGCTGTTCGCGATCGTCACGGTGATGGGCTTCATGGCCGCACGCTGGCGCCGGCCGACAGGACCTCGCCTCGCTGCACGAGTGGGGCCTGGGCGGCAAGAGCTTCGGCACGGTCACCACCTGGTTCCTGCTCGGCGGCGATCTCTACACCGCCTACACGTTCATCGCCGTGCCTGCGGCGATGTGGGCCACCGGGCGCGGTCTCGGGCTTCTTCGCCGTGCCGTACACGATCGTGCTCTACCCGATCATCTTCTTCTTCCTCGGCCGGATGTGGTCGGTCGCCGCACCGGCACGGCTACGTCACCACCGCCGACATCGTGCAGGGCCGCTACGGCACCCGCAGCCTCAGCCTCGCGGTCGCGATCACCGGGCATTCTCGCGACGATGCCGTACATCGCCCTGCAGCTGGTCGGCATCCAGGCGGTGCTCGAGGTCGACCGGCATCGGCGGCAGCAGCGTGCTGGCCCGCGACCTCCCGCTGCTGATCGCCTTCGCCGGTGCTGGCGGCGTACACATACTCCTCCGGCCTGCGGGCGCCGGCCATGATCGCTTTCGTCAAGGACGGGCTGATCTACCTCGTGATCGCCGTCGCGATCATCTACCTGCCGCTGAAGCTCGGCGGCTGGCTCGGGATCTTCGACGCCGCGCAGGCCAAGATGGCCGCGCCCAACACTGCCGACCGGAGGACGCCGACCGGCATCTTCATCCCCACGCGACCTCGACCGTACTGGGCGTACGCCTCGCTGGCCCTGGGCTCCGCGCTGGCCCTGTTCATGTACCCGCACTGTGTCACCGCCACGCTTGAGCTCGAAGGACCGCAGCACGGGACGCCGCAACGCAGTGATCCTGCCGGCCTACTCGCTGCTGCTCGGGCTGCTGGCCCTGCTCGGCTACGTCGCCATCAAGGCGCGGCACGAAGCCGATCGGGCTGGACGGCAAGGTCAATCCTCAGCTGGTGATTCCCCAGCTCTTCGAAGATCATTTCCCGAGCTGGTTCACCGGCGTCGCTTTCGGCGCGATCGCGATCGGCGCGCTCGTACCGGCGGCGATCATGTCCATCGCCGCGGCCAACCTGTTCACCCGCAACATCTACAAGGCCTACCTCGAAGCCCGGAGGCGACCGACGCCCAGGAGGCGAAGGTCTCCAAGATCGTCTCGCTGATCACGAAGTTCAGGGCTCTGCTGTTCGTCTTCTTCCTGGACCGGCAGAACGCCCTCAACTTCCAGCTGCTCGGCGGCGGTGTGGATCCTCCAGACGCTGCCCGTCGATCGTGTTCGGGCTGTTCACCCGGTGGTTCCACCGCTGGGCGCTGCTCGCCGGCTGGGCGGCTGGGATGGCGTTACGGCACCGATTGTCGCGTACGGCTTACTGCACGCTCTGCAGCGACCCGGCCGTTCGCCAACTCGCTGGTCGATCGTGCCGCTGCTGCGGCCGTTCGGCTACATCGCGCTGACCGCGCTCGTGGTCAACGTCGTCGTCGCGGTCGCTGCTGACGCTGGTACTGCGGGCCGCGAAGGTGTCGCAACGGCACCGACCTCACCGTGCAGTCGGACTACTTCGCCGACGTCGGCAGACCCGGGCGTGCTGCGTACGGTCGAGGAGTCGGAGCCGGTCCGCTGAGTCGCGGTCACTCTTCCGAAAACTGTCGGCAGATTGCTCTGATTCGCCACCATTCCTGCAATCTGCCGACGGTTTCCCAAGGTGAGCCGGTGGCACAATAGGCCGTCCAGCAAGAACGCAGAGGAGATCGTGATGGCCAGGGTGGACTGCAAGCGCCGCGCCCGGCGAAAGAAGAAGGCCAACCACGGCAAGCGCCCGAACGCCTGATCAGGGCGCGCCGACGCCTCTCCGGTCCGCGTAGGCGCGACACCAGGTGGCGTCAGGCCTGAGCGGATCCCCAGGATGCCGGCGGCTGCTGCCTGGCTTGTGCCAGCCGGCCCAGACGACCTTGTCCCGCAGCTGCTGCGGCGCGGTATCGCCGCCGCAGCGGCGGGCCACCAGCGACTGAACGCCACTTCGACGTCGAATCGTTCAGGCACTGCTCACAAGCCACGAGGTGCTGCACTGATCAGGTCGCCCGAGGCGTCATCGTCGAGCTCGTGATCCAAGAACACGTAGACCTGTTCGAGGACGTACTGACAGTCGTCGTCCAGCGACTCGTCCCGGCTCGGCTCATACTCGGCTCCCCTCCCGCTCGCACGAGGCCCCGCTCGCGCGCGTAGTCGGCCAGCAGGTTGCGTAGCTGATTGCGGCCGCGGTTCAACCGCGACATCACTGTCCCGATGGGTGTGCCCATGATCTCTGCGATCTCCTTGTAGGAGAAGCCTTCGACATCGGCCAGGTAGACCGCGAGCCGGAAGTCGGGGCCAGCTCCTGCAGAGCAGCCTTGACGTCTGAGTCCGGAAGGTTCTCCAGCGCGACCATCTCGGCCGACTTCAGGCCGGACGAGGTGTGGGACTCCGCGCGCGCCAGCTGCCAGTCCTCGATGTTCTCCCGTCGGAGAGTCTGCGGCTCGCGCTGCTTCTTGCGGTAGGAGTTGATGTAGGTGTTCGTCAGGATCCGGTACAGCCACGCCTTGAGGTTGGTGCCCGGGCGTGAACTGGTGGAAGCGACGCGTACGCCTTGGCGTAGGTCTCCTTGCACCACGTCCTCGGCGTCAGCCGGGTTCCGGGTCATCCTGAGCGCCGCCGCGTAGAGCTGGTCCAGGTACTGCAGGGCTCTCTGCCTCGAAGCGGGCGTGCCGCTCGTCCGGCGATCTCGGCATGGCCGGAGTCGGCCGCAGCCGAGGGTATCAGACGTGCTCGCTGATGTGCTCATCACGTAGGAGAGTACCGGTGAGCGAGCGAACCAACGCAGGTGTCGGCCACGCTGTCCACGAACATCGGCATGTCTGGTGCAACGTCGTCGCCGGGAGGGTATTCCCCCGCAATAGGAAGAACGCCTCCGCTCACTCCGGCCTCAGCACGGCGGTGCGCGATACCGACCGCCTCGCCGAGTGGATCAGCCAGCGACGAAGGCCGACGACGGACTCAACGCAGAGCGTCGCGTCCGCAGGTCTGCTGCTGCAAAGCCCGCGGTTTTGAGGCGAGCCGGTAGCCATGGTCGGCGCCTGGCAGGTCGATGACCGTGATCCCCGGGGCACCGTCAAGGGCCAACCGGATCTCGGCCGCGCCGCGTATGCGCGAT
>ERZ1370068.11097-contig-9741_pt1 | contig 34593 bp, 34 predicted proteins | sample MGYA00561227_ERZ1370068 | MGnify/ENA primary metagenome ERZ1370068 (study PRJEB38410, sample SAMEA6850437) | metagenome | study: Metagenomic assessment of the ecological functions of the soil: analysis of the soil microbiota associated with the...
TGCTCGGCTCGGACAGCCTTCGATCAGCGGATGAAGGCGCTCGTGCTTCGCTGGGGAACCGTTCGTGCGCACGAGCCGGTCCGCCTCCAGCTTCCCACTCGGCCGCTCGCCGCCGCAGGGCGCGGCTCAGGCTGCTGGGCGAGCTGAGGGCTCCTCCTGGACCTCGAACGGCTTCGACGAGGCGAAGTGGCTGCGCCGGCAGGGCGTCCACGCGATCCGGTGCGCGGTCAGTCGTATCCAGCGTCGTCGGGCGACGCGGCGGCAGTCTCCGGAGTCGGCGATGCGCGTCGGACGCTGGCTCGGCGGCGACACGACGCCGGGCGTGAAGGGCGAGCGTCGCGACGTGATCGAGGCGATCGTCCTCGGCCGCGCGTCCGGCGTCGACCAGAGCCTGCTCGACGACTTTCGCGCGACGGGCTCTACCACCGCCTCGCCGTGGACGGGCCACACAGGTCGCCGCAGTGGGGGAGGCGCTGCGGCGGTCATCCTGTTTCTCGGCCTCGGAATCTATGTCGCCCAGACCGCCGCCCTGCTCGCGGTGGCGGCGTACGCGCTCGCCGTCGGGCTCCATCCGTCCGTGGTGCGCGCGGCGCTCGCCGCCGGTCTCGGGTCGCTCGCCTGGCTCGCCGGCCGCGAGCGCGACCGCTGGCAGGCGCTGCTCGTCGGCGCAGCCGTGCTGCTCTGGCTGGAACCCGTACGCGCTGTTCGACGCCGGGCTTCCAGCTCTCGTTCGCCGCCGCTCGGCGTCGATTTTCGTCGTCACGCCTCGCGTCGTCCGGGCTGCTCGAGGGATACCCGGTGTCGCACGGGCTCGCGCAGCTCATCGGCGTCTCCACGGCGTGCGGCCTCGCGACCGCGCCCGTCACGTGGTTCCAGTTCCACCAGATCTCCCTCGTCACCGTTCCCGCGAACGTCGTGGCGGTCCCGGTCGTCGTGGAGGTGCTCGGCCTCGCGCTCCTGACGGCCGTCGGTAGCCCCTGTCGCACCCTCGGTCGCGGCTGACGATCGCGCAGCTCAACGGCTGGGGTGCCTGGTTCGTCGCCGCGTGTGCGCGCGCGTTCGCGAGCATCCCCGGCGCGCAGATCGCCTGCGCGCGCCGGCTGCCGTTCTCGGCCTGGGAGCGGTCGGCACCGCCGCCTATGCTTGGCAGCGTGGCGAGCGAGCGCGAGCTGAAGCCGGTCTACCTCCTGACGGGGACCGACCGGCCGAAGATCGCGATCGCGCTCCAGCGACTGCGAGGGCGGATCGGTGAGGACGCCACCGAGCAGCTCCACGCCGGGAGGCCTCGGCGGAGGACGCGGTCGCCGCCTGCAACGCCCTGCGGGCTCTTCGGTGGGGACGCGCGACTCGTGGTGGTCGACGGCGTCGAGACCTGGAAAGCGGCGGACGTGAAGGAGCTCGAGGCGCTACCTCGCCGCCCCCGCGCCGACCACGGTCCTCGCGCTCGTGGGCGACGGGGATCGAGCGCGACGCTGCGCTCGCGCCAGGCGGTCGCGAAGGCGGGCCAGATCCTCGCCTACGACGTGTCGAAGAAGCAGCTTCCCGAGTGGGTCGCCGAGCAGTTTGCGCCTCAGGGCGTCCTGCCGATCGTGACGCATGCCGTGCGCTCGTCGAGGCGGTCGGGGACGACGTGGGCGACCTCGCCTCCGAGATCCGAGAAGCTGGCGACATGGGCGGGCGGTGAGCCGATCACGCGCGCGGCCGTCGAGGAGCTCGCCAGTAGGGCGAGCCGAGACGCCGATCTTCGCGGTAACCGACTCCTGGGGCCGGCGAGACGTCGCGGCGACTCTGCGCGCGGCCGAGTCGCTGCTCGACCGCTCGCACCGGCCTCGCTCGGGCGAGCTGATCCGGGCTCGTCGCCTCGCTCGTGGCGCGTCGGCCGGGTGCGGAAGGCCTCGCGCCTCGCAGACGAGGGCGTCCGCTCGAGCGAGATCGCGAGCCGGTTGAAGATCCACCCGTTCGTCGCGGAGAAGTCCGCGAAGCAGGCGGGCTAACTTCTTCGCCGGATGGAGCTCGCGCAGGCGACGGTCCGGCTGGCCGAGCTCGACGCTGGGGCGAAGGGCGGCTCGCGCGCTCCCGCCCGAGCTCCAGCTCGAGCGGACGCTGCGAGACCACCCGCCGGCCCGACGCTCGCGGCGGCTGAGCGCGCTTACTTCGCGGCCGTGCCGGCGGCGAGCGCCGCCTGAGACTTGCGCCGGGCGACGGTGTTCCGGTGGAGCCCGCCGTTCGCCGCGGCCCGGTCGCAGCCACTGGACGAGCTCGCGGTGCCGCGTCTCGGTCTCCCTTCGCGTCGCCGTCGGCGACCGCCTCGTTGAGGCGGCGCATGAGCGTCTTCGCGGTCGAGCGCCAGCGGAGGTTCCTCCCGCCGCTGCCGCGCCGCCTGACGGACGCGCTTCTCTGCTGCTGATATTGGGCATCTCGGAAAAGACCCGCGGCTCGCGGGCCGGGCGATGGTAGCAACCCCGCTCCCTATGCTGCCCTCGTGGAGGACGCCGCGGCGGCAGCGGCAGGAGCGGCGGCTTGAGCGCGACCGCCGCCGGCGCGACGCAGGGCAAGCGGACGTACTTCGAGAGCGACGCGACGCTCGACTCCCGGCCATCGCGCAGGACCCTGCCGAGCGTTCGACGGCGATCATCCGTCCGCGCCGCGACCCGGACCGCGACGAGCTGATCGAGCTCGGGGCCCAGGCGCTCGACCAGGAGGGCAGGCCGCGCCTGCGGCCTTGCTCCGACGGCCACGCCCGAGGGCACGCGCCCCGAGGCGGCCGGCGACGGGTCGCGGCCTCGCGCGCTCGGGCGTCATCTTCGCGGTCGCGACCGGGAATCTCGCGGGTGATCGACCTGGTGCGGGAGATCGCGCAGGCCGCGGTCTTCGGCATCAGCGGCCCGATCAACGCGTTCGAGATCGCCTTCCTGATCCCGAACACCGGTGCGCGTCGCGCTCGTGGCCGACTCGGCGCTGTCGGCGGCGTTCGTCCCGTCTTCAGCGACCTGCTCGTGAAGGGCGCGAGCGGAAGCGCGCCTGGCGGGTCGGCGTCGACGCTCTTCTGGCTGATGCTGCTCGGGCTCGGCGGCATGACGGCGCTCTTCATCGTCATCGCGCCGCTGGGTCATGCGAGATCTTCGGCTACGGCCTGAACAACTTCGAGACGGTCGCGATTAGGCCTGCGCATCGCTCTTCCCGCTCGGTGCTCGTCCTCGGCTGACTCGGGATCGTGGTCGGGATCCTCAACAGCTACGACCACTTCACCGTGCCCGCTCTGAGCCCGGTGCTGTGGAATCCCTGATCATCCTGCTCGGTCTCGGGCTGGGCGTGCAGCGCACGAGCTCGGACTCGACGAAGCTCTACATCTACGCGGTTGCGATCCTCGTCGCGACGATTGCCCAGTTCCTTCTGCCGGCTGCCGTGGCTGCGCGGCCTCGACGGGCGAGCTGCAGCCGTGGTGATCGACATCCGCGACCCGGCGGTGAAGCGGACGTTCGTGCTGATGGTGCCGGTGACGATCGGGCTCGGTCTGATCAACATCAACGCCCTGATCGACCAGCTGTTCGCGACGCCACTACCTGGACCCGAACATCGCGCCGGCGGCGATCGTGCGGGCCTTTCGGCTCTACATGCTGCCGCAGGGCGTGTTCTCGGTTGCGGTGGCGACCGTCCTCTTTCCGCTCCTGTCTCGCCACGCGTCGCGCCAGGACTGGGGCGCCTTCCAGCACGCGTCGGCACCGGGCTGCGGCTGATCTGCTTCCTGCTCGTGCCCGGCGAGCGTCGGTCGCAGCGGTGCTGGCGACTCCGATCGTGCGGCTCCTCTACCAGCATCGGCACTTCACCGAGGCGGACACGAAGATCGTGGCGCCCTGCCTCGCCGCATTCGCGCTCGGGCTCACGTTCAACGGGACGATGCTGATGCTGAACCGCGGCTTCTTCTCGCTCCAGTCCCCGTGGATCCCGAGCTGGGTGGCGCTCGGAAACCTCGGCCTGAACGCCCTTCTGGACGCCGTGTTCTACCGGTTCGGGATCTGGGGATCCCGCTCTCGACCGTCGCTCGTGAACATCGCCGGCACGGGGGCGCTGCTCGTGCTCTTCCGGCGCCGGATGCGCGGCTTCCGGGCTCGAGACAGCGGCCGCACCTTCGGCCCGTGACCATCGCCTCCGCGGCGCTCGCCGCCTGGTGGCGTGGGGACCTGGCGCGGGCTCGACGCGGGGCTCGGCCAGTCGCTCCCGGCGCAGATCGTCTCGCTCGGCGCCGGGCTCGCGCTCGGGTACGCCGCGCTTCTTGGGAATGTGCCGGCTGCTCGGCGTGCGCGAGCTGGAGACGATGTTGCGCCTGCGCCGCGCGCGGCCGCCTGACGGCAGGCTCGTCAGTGAGCCCAGACAGAGCTGCGAGCCCCGGCGACACGGGCTGGCCGCCAGCGTCGATCGCGAGGGCGGAGGAGTCGCGGCCCCACCCCTGGGCGGGGTGTGTGGAAACCGCAGGACGGCGGCTCCGAGAGCCCCAACGGGCGGCCAGTACCATCGCCCGCGGGATGGACCAGAGCCACATCCGCAACTTCTCGATCATCGCGCACATCGACCACGGCAAGTCGACGCTCGCCGACCGCATCCTCGAGCTCACCGAGGCCGTCTCCGGCGCGCGAGATGCGCGAGCAGCTCCTCGACTCGATGGACCTCGAGCGCGAGCGCGGGCATCACGATCAAGGCCCAGGCCGTGCGCGTCATCGTGGAAGGGCCACGAGCTCAACCTGATCGACACGCCCGGGCACGTCGACTTCACCTACGAGGTCTCGCGCTCGCTCCAGGCGTGCGAGGGCGCGCTGCTCGTCGTCGACGCGCGCGCAGGGCATCGAGGCGCAGACGCTCGCGAACGCCTACCTCGCGATCGAGAACGGCCTCGAGATCGTCCCGGTCGCGAACAAGATCGACCTGCCCGCAGGCCGACCCGGACGGCGCCGGCCGTGCGAGGTCTGCCGATCTGCTCGGCGACGACGCCCGACCACGTCGCTGCGCATCTCGGCGAAGACGGGCGACGGCGTCGCCGACGTGCTCGACGCGATCGTCGAGCGGATGCCCCGCGCCGGCCGGCGACCCCGACGCGCCGCGCGCGCGCGCTCGTCTTCGACTCCTCCTACGACCAGTACCGCGGCGTCGTCGCCTTCGTCCGCGTCGTCGACGGCGTCGTTCTCGACGCCGCGAGGCGCTGCGGGCGATGGCGCACCGGCACCGCGCTTCGACGCCGAGGAGCTCGGCTTCTTCTCGCCGGCGCATGACGCCCGTCGAGCGCGCTCACGCGCCGGCGAGGTCGGCTACGTCGTCACCGGGCTGAAGGACGTCTCGCGGCTCCGCGTCGGCGACACGCTCACCGTCGTGCGCCGGCCCGCCGCCGAGGCCGCTGCCCGGCTACAAGGACGTCAAGCCGATGGTCTTCGCCGGGCTCTTCCCGACCGACTCCGACGACTACCCCGAGCTGCGCGACGCGCTCGAGCGGCTGAAGCTGAACGACGCCGCGCTCTTCTACGAGCCGGAGACGTCGCAGGCGCTCGGCTTCGGCTTCCGCTGCGGCTTCCTCGGCCTGCTGCACATGGAGATCGTCCGCGAGCGGCTCGAGCGCGAGTTCGACCTCGACCTGCTCGTCACCGCGCCGAACGTCGCCTACCGCGTGCACGACGCAGACCGGCGAGCTGGTCGAGGTGCACAACCCGGCCGAGATGCCGCGCGAGGTCGAGGAGGTCGAGGAGCCGTACGTGAAGGCGTCGATCATCGTCCCGAAGGAGCTACGTCGGCGCGGTGATGGAGCTGAACAACGACCGCCGCGGCACGTTCGACCACATCGGAGTACCTCTCGCCGAGAGCGCGTGCATGCTCACGTACGAGCTGCCGCTCGGCGAGATCGTCCTCGACTACTACGACCAGCTGAAGTCGCGCACGCGCGGGTACGCGAGCTTCGACTACGACCTCGCCGGCTTCCGGCCGGGCGACCTCGTCGCGCGTCGACGTCCTCGTCGGCGGGCGAGCCGGTCGACGCGCTGTCGCTCGATCATCCATCGCGACTTCGCGTACGACCGCGGGCCGGCTGCTCGTCGAGCGAGCTGCGCGAGGAGATCCCGCGCCAGATGTTCGACGTCCCGATCCAGGCGGCGATCGGCTCGCGCGTGATCGCCCGCGAGACGGTGAAGGCGAAGCGCAAGGACGTGCTCGCCAAGTGCTACGGCGGCGACATCACGCGCAAGCGCAAGCTGCTCGAGAAGCAGAAGGAGGGCAAGAAGCGGATGAAGCAGGTCGGCGCGGTCGAGGTGCCGCAGGAGGCGTTCCTCGCCGTGCTCAACATCGGCCAGGGGCAGAAGAGCTGATGGCGCTCGAGATGCGCAGCGTAGTGTGAACGGTGCGGCGTCGCGCTCGCGCCGGACGGTGACGGCGCGTCATCTGCTCGTTCGAGTGCACGTTCTGCCGGTCGCGTGCGCCGAGGCGATGGAGCTTCGTCTGCCCGAACTGCGGCGGCGAGCTCGTCGCGCGGCCGAAGCGGGTGACGACATGACGAGCGGGGCTCCGCACCTGTACGTCCACCTGCCGTTCTGCGCTCACCGCTGTGGTTACTGCGATTTCGTCACCGCGACCGGCCGCGACCACCTGCACGGGGCGTACGTCGACGCGCTGCTGCGCGAGCTCGCGCTGAAGAGCACGACGGCTCGCCGGTCGAGACGATCTTCCTGGGCGGCGGGACGCCGACGTATCACGGCACTGCCCGAGCTGCTGCGCGCTTCTGCGCGCGCTGCCGCCGGCACGTGAGCTGACGGTCGAGGCGAATCCCGAGACGGTCACGCCCGAGCTCGCCCGCGAGCTGCGGGGCGCCGGTGTCAACCGCGTCTCGCCTCGGCGCGCAGACCTTCCAGCCGCACCTCCTGCACGTGCTCGAGCGGCGCGCGGCGCCGACGGACGTGAAGCGTGCGTTCGGTCACCTGCGCGACGCCGGCTTCGACAACACTCTCGCTCGACCTCATCTACGGCATTCCCGGACAGACGCCGCCGCAGCTCGCGCAGCCGACCTCGCCGAGGCGCTCGCGCTCGGCCCCGAGCACCTCAGTCGCGCTACGAGCTCGAGGCGAAGCCCGGCACGCGGTTCACGCATCACCTGGGAGCCGAGCTCGAGCAGCCAGAGCGGAAGCGGATGGAGGACTACTTCGAGCGCGTCGTCGTACACCTGACCGGAGCCGGGTACCGCTGGTACGAGACCGCCAACTTCTGCCGCGACGGCGCAAGCGTGCCCAGCACAACCTCGGGTACTGGCTCGGCCGCGACTATCTCGGCCTCGGCATGGGCGCTGTCTCGACAGCTCGGTCACGAGCGCGGCGCAACACGCCGAAGCTCGGGCGCTACCTGCAGGGCCACTACGACCGCGAGATCGAGCTGCTGGACGAGGACACGCAGGCACGCGAACGCGTGATGCTCGGCCGCGACTGGACGAGCCGCTCCCCTCGGCGGGCTCCGCGCAGCGCGCTCGACGCCGAAGGCCTCGCGCGTGCCGAACAGCTCGGCCTAGCGGTCGGCGACGGCGGCGAGACCCTCGCGCTAACTCGGCGCGGGCGCTTCCTCGGCGGCGCGGTGACGGCCGAGATCGTCGCCTGAGCACCGGCTAAAATCTCCTGCAAATGCCGGAAACACTGCAGCTCAGCGAGCGGCAGCAGGCGGTACTGCGCCGCGTGGTCGAGGAGTTCGTCGGCACCGGACAGCCGGTCGGCTCGAAGACGCTCGTCGAGCGGTCGGGCCTTCGACGTCTCGCCGTCGACGGTTCGCAGCCGAGCTGGCAGAGCTCGAGCGCGCTCGGGCTGCTCACGCATCCGCACACGTCGGCCGGCCGCGTCCCCACCGAGCGCGGCTACCGCTACTACGCCGACGAGCTGCTCGGGCCGGTCGAGCCGCAGCCGCCCGACGTTCCCGCTCGACCTCGCGCCACGCGGCAGCGAGGTCGAGATCCGCGCTCCAGGCGACGACCGAGATGCTGTCGCAGGTCACGCGGCTGCTCGCGCTCGTCTCGGCGCCGCCGCCTCGAGGCGACGACCGTGCGGCACGTCGAGGTGCTGCTCCTGCAGCCCGCAGCTCGTGATGGTCGTCGTCATCACCGTCGGCGGGCGGCGTCTCGAAGCGGCTCTTCCACTTCGCCAGAGCCGGTCGACGCCGGCCTCGCTCAGTGGGCGGACGACTACCTGAACGAGAGGCCGTCGCCGGGCTGCAGCTGGAGCACGCGGCCTGCTGCAGCGGCGGCTTCGAGGATCCCGGCCTCACGCCCCGCCGAGCGCGCATTCCTGCGATGCGCTCCGGCCGGCGTTCACCGAGCTCGTCTCCGCCGAGCAGCGACTGTATGTCAGCGGCGGTGCCGCCGACCTGCTCGGCGAGGTGCGGGCGCGAGGAAATCGGGCGTACCGAAGCCTGTTCGAGCTCGTCGAGACGCCGGGCCGACGCTGCTCGACGTGCTCGGCCAGCCGAGCACTTCGCAGCGACCGTTCGTCCGCGCTCGGCCGCGAGCTTGACAGCCCGGCCCTCGCCGAGATCGCGCTCGTCGGCGCGTGCTACGGGCTCGTCCACCGGGCGCTCGGCGCAGTCAGCCTCGTCGGCCCCGTGCGGATGGACTACGAGAAGGCGCTCGGCGCCGTGCGCTCGGCCGCGCTCAGAGCTCTCGCGCTTCGCCGAGTCGTCTACGACGACCGAGTACGCGCGAGCGCTCGCCCACAGAGCAATGGCGACGAGACCGACGCGCGACTACTACGAGCTGCTCGGCGTCGCGACGGGCAGGCGAGCGAGGCCGAGATCGAGCGGGCCTTCCGCCAGCTTGCGCGCGAGCTCCATCCCGACGTGTCCGACGCGCCCGGACGCCGAGGAGCGGTTCCGCGAGGTGGTCGAGGCGTACGAGGTGCTCGTCGAAGTCGGAGACGCGCGACCTGTACGACCGGTACGGCCACGCGGGCCTGCGGCAGCGGTGGCTTCCAGACCGGTCAGCGTCGACTTCGGCAACCTCGCCGACCTCTTCTCGGCGTTCTTCGGCGACGACGTCCTGCTCGGCGGCGCGCTCGGAAGGCGGTCGCGGGCGCGGCGCCGATCTGGCCGCGACGGTCGAGATCGAGCCTCGTCGAGGCGGCTCGCGGCACTACGCGCGACGGTGCCGTTCGAGGTCGGCGGTGACCTGCACGCCGCTGCGGCGGTGACGGCGCTGAACCGGGCGGAAGCGTGATCACGGCTGCCCGACCGTGCGGCGGCGTCCGGACGGCTGCAGCAGGTGACGCGGAGCGTCTTCGGCGAGTTCGTCCGCACCCAGACCGTGCCCGACCTGCGGCGGGCTCGGGCCGCCAGGATCGAGCAGCCGTGCAGCGAGTGCCGCGGCGCGCGGGCCGCGTCGTCGAGGAGCGAGCGCTCGAGGTCGACATCCCGCCGGGGATCCACGACGGCCAGCGGATCCGCGTGACCGGCGAGGGCCACGCCGGGCGAGTCGGCGGCCGCGCCGGGGACGTCTACGTCAGGTGCGCACATCCGTCCGCGACGAGCGATTCGTGCGCGAGGAGCGACGACATCTACTCGACCGTCGACCTGACCTTGACGCAGGCCGCGCTCGGCGCCACCGTGACGATCGCGACGCTCGACGGCGGAGGAGCTCGAGCTGCAGCCGGGGACGCAGCCGGGCGAGATCGTCGTCCTGCGCGGTCGCGGGCATGCCGGTTCTCCAGAGCCACGGCCGCGGCGACCAGCCGGATGCTCGTCAACGTCCTCGTGCCGCGCCACCTGAACGACGAGCAGCGGCGCCTGCTGCGAGGAGTTCGACGAGCGCGCCGACGACCGCACGTACGGCAAGTACGAAGGGCTTCTTCGAGCAAGCTGAAGAGCGCGTTCCGCTGAGGCGCGTTCGTCGTCGTCAGGCGGCGAGCCCGAGGAGCTCGCGCTGACTGCTCGAGCTCTTCCCGGAGGGCGTCGAGGAGCTCGGACGGCGCGTACGCCGTCTACACCGACGCGACGGCGAGCGCGCGCTGTCGGCGTTCGACGTCGTCGCGGTGGACGACGTCGAGGAAGGGCTGGGAGGACCGGCTGGCGCGAGTTCCACCACGGCGTCGCGTCGGGCGCCTTCTGGGTCGGTCCGCCGTGGGAGGAGGCGCCGCCGGATGCAACGCCTGTCGTGATCGACCCCGGCCGCGCGTTCCGGCACCGGCGCGCACGCGACGACCCGCCTCTGCCTCGAGCTGCTGCAAGACGCTGGAGCCGAGCGAGCCTGCTCGACGTCGGCTGCGGCTCGGGCGTGCTCTCGATCGCGGCCGCGAAGCTCGGCTTCGCACCGGTGCATCGCCGTCGACGTCGACGAGGTGGCGCTCGAGACGACCCGCGCCAACGCGGCCGCGAACGGCGTCTCCGTCGACGCGTCCGGGCGCCGGCAGACTCACGCCTGCGAGGCTCGCCGTGATGAACATCGCGCTCGACGTCGTCGAGCGGATGCTCCGCTGAGCTTCCGCGTCGAGCGCGGCCGATCACGTCAGGCTACCTCGAACGAGACGAGCCGCGCGTCGATGGTTGGCAGCGGCTCGGCGCGACGCGTGCGCGACGGCTGGGCTGCGGACCATGCTCGACGATTGCAGCGCCGTGACGACGTTCTCCGTCCGCTTCCTCGGCTGCAAGGTCTCGCACGTCGACGCGCAGGCGGTGCGCGAGCGGCTGCTCGCGGACGGTCACGCACGGAGCGCGACGGCGGTGCCGACGTCGCGGTCGTCAACACCTGCTGCGTCACGCACGAGGCGGTCGCGAAGTCGCGCAAGGAGGCGGCTCGCGCGGCGCGCACGCACCGCCGCGTCTACGTCACGGGCTGCGGCGCGAACCTCGCCGGCGACGCGTTCGCCGGGCTGCCCGAGAACGTCGTCGTCGTCGCCGCGCCGCAGCGAGGAGACGCCGCAGTTCGTCGCGGGCGACGTCGGCGCGATCGGCTGCGTGCAGGCGGACGCGCGCCTCGACCGCGTGCGTGCCTTCGTCAAGGTGCAGGACGGCTGCTCGTTCTCGTGCAGCTTCTGCGTGATCCCGCTCGTGCGCGGGCGTCGCGCAGCCGCACGCGCCGAGCCGTGCTCGGCGAGATCCGGCGCCGCGTCGCGCCAGGGCCACCGCGAGGTCGTGCTCACCGGCATCAACCTCGGCTGCTTCCGCGACCGCGCGCGCCGGCTACGACCTGCGCGCGGCTCGTCCGCGAGGCCGGCGCGACGCCGGGCCTCGAGCGCCTCCGCGCTCTCCTCGATCGAGATCAACCACGTCGACGACCGAGCTCGTCGCGCGCTGCGCGAGACGCCGACGGCTCGCCGCCACCTCCACGTCCCGCTCCAGTCGGGCGACGACGGCGTGCTGCGCGCGATGGGCCGCCGCTACACGGTCCGCACGTACCTGCGCAGGCTCGAGCCGCTGCGCGAGCGACTTCAACCTCACGAGCGACGTCGATCGTCGGCTTCCCGGCCGAGGACGAGCGCGGCGTTCGCGCACACGCTCGACGCGGTCGCGCGAGCGCGGGACTGACGAAGGTGCACGTCTTCCCGTACTCGCCGCGGCCGGGCACGGCGACCGCGGCAGAGGATCCGGTCCGCCCGCAGGTGAAGAAGCGAGCGCAGCGCGCGGCTGCGCGCCGCGTCGCACGAGGCGTGCCGTCGCGCGCTGGCACGCGAAGATCGGCTCGCGACGACGTCGTGCTCGTCGACCGCCCGGGCCGCGGCTACGGCGACGACTACTCGCCGCTGGCTCGTGCGAGCGCGCCCGTCGGCGAGCTCGTCGCGCGTGCGCGGCGACGCGCGGTCTCGGAGGAGGGGATTCGTCGCTGCCTGACGACTGCCTCTTCTGCAAGCTCTACCGCGAGGGCGACCACGTCGCCGCGACCGACGGCTTCGTCGCGATCCGCGACATCAACCCGCAGGCGCCGATCGCACCTGCTCGTCATCCCGGAGCGCCACGTCGACACCGTTCCGCGACGATCGGCGAGTTCCGCGCCGACGAGGCGAAGCGGATGCTCGAGTTCGTCGCCGACGACCGCTGCACGCGAGGGCCTCGACGGACTACCGTGGTCGTCGTCAACGTCGGGCCCGGCGGCGGGCCAGACGGTCTTCCACCTGCACTGGCACGTCCTGGGGGCGAGCTGCCAGAGGCTGGCATGAGCTGATCGGGAGATCGAGCGACGAGCTGAAGCGATGCGATGACGCGCCCGCGACGCCGAGCGCCGCGACGCGCTGCGCTCTGATCCTCAACGCGCTCAAGAGCTCGGAGAAGGAGCTCGCAGCGGCCGCTGCAGCGAGGAGGAGGAGCTGCAGGTGCTGCAGCGCGAGCGGAAGCGGCGCGTCGAGGCGGCGGAGGCGTTCCGGCGCCGGCGGCCGCGAGGAGCAGGCCGAAGCCGAGGAGCGCGAGCTCGATGTCCTCGAGGAGTTCATGCCGGAGCCGCTCTCCGAGGACGAGATCGACGAGATCGTCGACGACGTGATCGCCGAGGTCGGGGCGACGAGCATGGCCGACCTCGGCCGCGTGATGGCCGACGTGATGCCGCAGATCGCCGGCCGCGCCGACGGGCCTCACAGGGGTGAGCCAGATCGTGCGCGAGAAGCTGGCTTAGCGCTGCTGCCATCGGGGACGCGGCGGGCGCCGTCGTAGCCGCCGAAGCTCGAGATGCTGTCGATGCGGACGACGGAGCCGGTGTGCGGGGCGTTGACGAACCGGCCGCCGCCGAGGGTAGATCCCGACGTGACCGAGGCCGTTGAAGAAGACGAGGTCGCCGGGGCGCCGGCGACGAGACCGGCTGGGTCGCGTTCCACTGCGCCACGGTGTAGTGCGGGAGCGAGATCCCGAGCTGCGCGGTAGACGTACATCACGAGGCCGGAGCAGTCGAAGCCGCTCGGGCTAGCGCCGCCGTAGACGTACGGGACGCCGGAGATACCGGAGCGCGATCGAGGCCGCCGGCAGGATGGCCGGCGCCGGATCCGCCGGTCGGGACGCTCACCGGCGGCGGCGGAGCGAGAGGTGGGGCCGGACGACGACTGCGGCGCTAGCGTCGCTGCGGCCTGCTCATGCCGCCTCGCGGGCTGCGATCTCGGCTTGCAGGCGCGCCCTCGCCGCGGCCGCGGCCGCCCGCTCGCGCGCCGCCTCCTGCGCCTGGAGCTGCGAGGATCGACGAGTGGATCGACGCGAGCAGCCGCTTCGCTGCGCGAGCTCCGGACGCGCGTTGCTGCTTCCGCGCGGCAGCTTCCCTGACGGTTTGCTCGCGCTTCAGCTTCAGCTGGTGGAGCTGCCGCTCCCGCGCCTGTACGGAGTGCTCGAAGGAAAGCGCCTGCTGCCCCAGGTGCCGCATCCTGATTCGAGAGCACCTGCGCCGACTCGGCGCGGTCAATGAGCTGCGGGAGGCTGTGCGCGCCGGCGATGACGTCGATGGTGCTCGGCGCCCCGTTCACGTAGGGAGTAGAGGCGCGCTTGGAGCCGCTGCTGCGCGGCCCTGAGGTTCCCCTTGGCCACGTGAAGCCGGTACTCGTTCTGTGCCGCAGGCTCGCGTTGACGAGCGCGTGAGCCGATGCTGGGCGTTCGCCCACTGGTCCATCGGCGAGCTGCAGATCCTTGCCGATCGCGTTGACCTGCGAGCCATCACGGCGCGCTCGTGGGCCTGCGCGGCCCGGATCTGCGAGTCGAGCGGGCGCCCGCCATGGTGGCAGCGACTCCCGCCGTGAGGTGCGACGAGACCGAGCGTGCAGAGGAGTAGGAGACCGTAACGTCGCATAGGAAAGGCGATCAAAGGGGACCCGAAGTTCGTGACCCTAGCGTATGGAGCGACAGAGTCAGGTTCGTGACCGACGCAACCAACCCTTCCGAGACCGCCCAAAGCCTGCAGGAAAGCGCCGTAGCGGCACCTACACTGCGGTCTGTGCAAACGGTTCTGGACGTCTCGAACGAGGTCGCCGCGGAGCTCGCCGGGCATCGGCGACGGCGGTGCTCGGACGCGCTCCGCGAGCGGCTCGGCTGCACCGATCAACCTGCGCGGCAACCGCCTCACGCTCGAGGGCGACGACCTGAAGGTCGCCGAGGCGCGGGCGGTCGTCGACGAGCTCGTCGAGCTCGTCGAGGGCGGCCAGGAGATCGGCGCCGACACGGTCGACGCCGTGCTCGGCGCGCTCGACCAGGCCGAGGACGTCCGGCGAGATGTTCGACGACGTCGTCTGGCGCCACCGCGGCAAGAAGATCGCGCCGAAGACGGTCGACGCAGAAGCGCTACGTCGACGCGATCCGCGACTGCACGGTCACGTTCGGCATCGGCCCCGCCGGCACCGGCAAGACGTACCTCGCGATGGCGCTCGCCGTCGCGGCGCTCGCCGAGCGCGCAGGTCGGCCGGATCATCCTCACGCGGCCCGCGGTCGAGGCCGGGCGAGCGGCTCGGCTTCCTCCCGGGCGACATGCTCGCGAAGGTCGACCCGTACATGCGCCCGCTCTTCGACGCGCTCTACGACATGCTGGACGCCGACGCGCTCGAACGCCTACATGGAGCGCGGCACGATCGAGGTCGCGCCGCTCGCGTTCATGCGCGGCCGCACGCTCAACGACTCGCTTCATCATCCTCGACGAGGCGCAGAACACCACGCCCGAGCAGATGCAGATGTTCCTCACCCGCCTCGGCTTCGGCTCGAAGATGGTCGTCACCGGCGACGTGACGCAGGTCGACCTGCCGCGCGAGCAGGCGTCCGGGCTGATCCAGGTGCGAGACATCCTCGCCGCGGTCGACGGCATCGCGTTCGTCGAGTTCAGCCACGAGGACGTCGTCCGCCACAAGCTCGTGCAGCGGATCGTCGAGGCGTACAAGCAGCACGCCGAGCAGACCGGTACCGCAGCGGAGCCGAGTGATCGAGGTCGAGGTCGACAACCGCTCGCGGCGTCGAGGTCGACGAGGCGGCCGCGTGTCGAGCTAGCGCAGTCGCGTGCTCGCCGCGCGAGGGCGTCGAGGACGGCGAGCTCGGGCTCGCCTTCGTCGGGCCCGGACGAAGCCGGGCGCTGAAGCGCGAGCACCTCGGCATCGACGAGGCGACCGACGCGCTCGCCTTCCCGATCGACGCGCTCGACGACCGCTGCCCGACGGCGTGCCGCGCGCAGCTCGGCGACGTCGTCGTCTGCCCGCAGGTCGTCGGCGACGAGTGGCGGCGCCCCGCTCGTGCACGCGTGCTGCACCTCGTCGGCTACGACCACGGCCCCGAGATGGAAGCGCGCGAGGCGGCTGTACTCCGGATGAGCATCACGCCGCCGCCGCGACCGAGGACGAGCAGCGCGACGGTCGCCGCGCCGCTCCCCGCGCCGGCCGGGCAGGGCGCCGTCCCTGATCGACAGCTTCAACTACGCCTTCGAGGGGATCATCCACGTCCTCCGCACGCAGCGGAACCTGCGCATCCACTTCCTGCGTCGCGATGCTCGTGCTCAGCGCCGCGATCGCGGTCGGCGTCGACCGGCTCGCAGCTCATCGCGCTGCGTCCTCGCGATCGCGCTTCGTCGCTCGTCGCGGAGATGCTGAACACGGCGATCGAGGGCGCGATCGACGTCTCGACCACGTCCGTTCGACCCGAACGCGAAGCTCGCGAAGGACATCGCCGCCGGCGCCGTCCTGATCGCGTCGGTCACCGCCATCGCGATCGGCTACCTCGTCTTCCGGAGCGCGGTCGGCGACGCGTGCGACGACCCGCTTCGACCGCGTGCCGCGACGCGCCGGCCGACATCACGCTCGTCGCGCTCGTCCTCGTCGTCCTCATCGTGATCGCGACGAAGGCGTGGACCGGCCGCGGGACGCCGCTGCGCGGCGGGCTTCCCTCCGGGCCACGCCGGCGGTCGCGTTCGCCGGCTGGGTGCGCGATCACGTATCTCGGCGGCGACGATCACCGCTTCCTGATCTCGGCGCTGACGTTCATCATGGCCGCTGCTCGTCGCGCAGACGCGTGTCGAGTCGGGCGATCCACTCGACGCTCGAGGTCGCCGTACGGCGGCGTGCTCGGCGCGCTCGTCACGCTCGTCGTCTTCCAGCTGTCCTGAGGCTCGGCTTCTGCCGTATGACCGGCGAAGGAGCTGTCGCTCAGAGCGGACGCCGGCCGGCGGCGAACGCGTACGCGCCGTACTCGAACTACCCGTCGGCGCGGCCGTGCTCGCGCGCGACGGGCGCGTCTTCGACGGCGTGAACGTCGAGAACGCGGCCGTATCCGCTCGGCGTCTGCGCCGAGAGCGCACGGCGATCGCGAAGGCCGCGAGCGGAGGGCTGCGGCCTGGGCGACCTCGAGGCGATCGGCATCACGGCGTCGCCCGTGCGGCGGCTGCCGCCAGTGGCTGCACGAGTGGCGGTTCGAGCGCGTCTACTTCCGCCGCGACGACGGCTCGATCGCGACGTACGCCGCCGGACGAGCTCCTGCCGGACACGTGGAACCTGCCCGAGGCATGAAGTCCGGCTTCGTCGCCGGTCGCGGGCCGCCCGAACGTCGGCAAGTCGACGCTCGTGAACGCGCTCTGCGGCGGCAAGGTCGCGATCGTCTCCGACAAGCCGCAGACGACGCGGCGGCGCATCTTCGGGATCGCGAACGGCGACGACTACCAGCTCGTGCTCGCCGACCTGCCCGGCTTCCAGCGCCCGCGCGACGCGCTCACCGAGCGCATGCAGCGCACGGTCGACGCGCTCGTTCGAGGACGTCGACGCCGTGCTGTTCGTGCTCGTCGCGCGCGCGAGCGGATCGGCGCCGGCGACCGCTTCATCGCGTCAGCGCGTCTTCGCGCTCGGCGTGCCCGTCGTGATCGCGCTGAACAAGGTCGACCGGCCTGAAGCCCGGGCCACATCGCGCACGCAGATGCACGGCGGCCGCAAGCTCGGCGACTTCCACGCGCTCCACCCGGTCAGCGCGAAGACCGGCGACGGCATCGGCTGAGCTCCGCGACGAGCTCGTCGGGCTGCTGCCGGAGGGCCCGCTGTACTTCCCGCTGGAGCAGCAGCACCGACCTGTCGCTCGAGGCGCAGATCGCCGAGCTCGATCCGCGAGAAGGCGCTGCGGCTGACGCGCGACGAGGTGCCGCACGCGATCACGGTCGAGGTCGAGGAGATCGGACGAGAAGGTCGTGCGCGCGAACCGTGCTCGTCGAGACCGAGTCGCAGAAGCAGATCCTCGTCGGCAAGGGCGGCGCGATGGTCCGCGAGATCGGCACGCGCGCGCGCCCGAGATCGAGCGCTGCTCGGCCACCACGATCTTCCTCGAGCTGCATGGTCAAGGTGCCGCCGCAGCTGGCGCCGCGACGACGCGACTGCTCGAGCGGCTCGGCCTCTAGGAGGAGCTCGACGCCGACAGGCGCCGCCAGCCGTGACGGCGAATGCCTCCGACCGGCTTCCCGAATCCCTTCAGCTCCAGCGCGCCGAGCGGTTCTGCCTCGACGATGGTCTCCACCTCCGCGAGGACCCGCGGGCTGACGCAGGATCTGCCCAGGGCCGGGCCGCGGCGCAGAGCCGGGCGGCCAGGTTGGTGCACGGTGCCGATGGCGCGCGTAGTCGAGCGGCCCCTCGAACCCGACCCGGCCGAGGGTCGCGTAGCCCTGCGCGACGCCGACGCCCAGGGCCAGGTCGTGGCCGCTGCCGCGTCCAGTCCTCGCGCGAGGCCTCTCGACCCGGTTGCGCATGGCCACCGCCATCCGGACCGCGCGAGCAGGGGCCGTCACGCAGGGCATCGGGTCGTTGAAGAACACCATCAGCCCGTCGCCGGTGAACCGCTCGAGGCGTGCCCTCGAAGCGGATCGACGAGGTCGCCGAGCGCCGCGTGATACTCGTCGCAGCGACCGCCATCACCTCCTCCGGCTCGAGCGGTCTCGGCGAACGGCGGTGAAGCCGCGCAGGTCGCAGAAGACCACGGTGATCTCGCGCCGGTGGCTCTCGAGGAACGACTCGTCGCCGGACGACACGACGAGGTCGGCGAGCTGCGGCGAGGAGGAACCGCCGCAGCCGGCCCATGCGCTCGAGCTGGCTCGACCTGGTCGCTGACCCGCTGCTCGAGCGTCGCGGTTCCACTCGGCCAGCTCGGCCGCCTGGCCCTCGATCGTGTCGTGGTAGCGCTTGATGCGCAGCAGCGAGCGGACCGCGGCGAGCAGCTCGGCCTGGTCGAAGCGGCTTGGCCACGAAGTCGTCGCGCGCCGGCGCTCGATGCGCCAGTGAGCCGCTCCTCGGTCGCCGCTGGCGGTGATCATGACCACGGGCAGGAAGCGCGGTGGCCGGCGTCCTGGCGCAGATGCGGCGGCAGACCTCGTAGCCGTCCATCTCCGGCATCACGATGTCGAGCAGGACCAGGTCGGGGCAGGTGCTCGGCACGACTCAGTTCCAGTGCCTCGGGGCCGGACCCGGACGCCGAGACACCCGCGTAGCCCGCGCGGGCTGAGCACGGCGTCGAGCAGCGCCGGACGTTGGCCGGCAGTGTCGTCGACGACGAGGATCGCGGGGCGGGCTCGGTCTCGGCGCTCATCTCAGCGCGTCGCGGGAAGCGCCGCACCTGGCCGGGAGCTCGCGCACGCTGATCGGCTTCTGCAGGTAGCCGTCGAAGCCCCGGCAGGAGTCGCTCGCGGTCGTCCTGCATCGCCGAGCGCCGTGACGCGCGACGACGGGGATCCCGGCGTGTCGGGAGTGCCTCCTCTGCAGCGGCCGGCAACGCCTCCATGCCGCGAGATGGCTCCGGACGTCCATCAGGACGAGCCGGGCAGGTCTCGCGCGCGGGCGGCGATGCCCTGGCCGTCCGCCGGTGGCGCCTCGGCGGTGCAAAGCCGCGCGAACTCGAGCACGTCGCGCGGACCAGCTTCAGGTTCCGCTCGTTGTCGTCGACGATCAGGATCAGCTGGCTCACGAAACCTCCTGCCGGGCAGGGGAGGGGTGAAGCGGAACGTGCTGCCGTCCTTAAGGCGCCGCTCTCGACTTAGAGCCGGCCGCCGTGGAGCTCGCTCGGAGCCGCCGGGAGCAGGGGCCGGCGGAGGTCGGTTGCCCTCGGCCTCGCTTGCCGGCCGTGGCCTGCTCGAACTCCTCGAAGATCGTCTCGTGCTCCACCGGCGCGGTATGCCGGGGCCTGGTGTCGGCGACGGCGATCTCGACCCGGCCGTCGTCGGCGCGGGCGGAGAGGTCGACGCGGCTCCGTCTGGAGCGTGAGCTTGACCGCGTTGGAGAGGAGGTTGGAGACTGACCTGGCGCACGCGTCGCCCGTCGGCGCGTGATCGTGATCTCCTCCGGCTCGGCGTCGATCGGCGAGCGCGATGCCTGCGCGGCTCGCACGCCCGCTCAGCGTCAGTGACGGCGCGCCTGCGCACCTCGGGAATCGCCGCACCTCCGGAAGAGCGCCAGCTCCATGCGGCCGGCCTCGATCTTGGCGAGGTCGAGGACGTCGTTGATCAGTGCGAGCGGGTGGCTCGCCGGCTCGAGGACGTCGTCGACGTAGGCGAGCGCCGCTCGTTCCGGCTCCCGAACATCTGCTCGTGCGGCACCTCCGGAGAAGCCGATATTGATCGCGTTCAGCGGCCGTGCGGAGCTCGTGCGACGCGATCGTGGCCAGAAGTCCGACTTGTGGCGGCTCGCGGGTCGCCGAGCTTCGCCGATGCAGGCCGCTGCGAGCTGATTCGCTCATCCGGTTCACGTCCGCGGCAAGAAGCGCACCGATCTCGTCGCGGTTCGGGACGTCGAGCCTCCCGGCGAAGACTCTCTGCGGCGATCTCGGCGCGCCTCGGTGCGGCACCGACCACCGACCAGGCGAGTAGGAGGCCCAACGCGAGCGCAGGCGCCAGGCTACCCGCCCCGACACCGATCAAAGGGTTGCGCGGGGTCGCGAACGAGCTCCGGTTGGCGGCGATCAGGTCATTCGCGCTGGCGCTATCGGCGCGTGCATCGGCGCGGACCTTACGCCGCGAAGGGAGTGGCGAATCTGTCGGTGCGCCGAAGGGTCGATTGGTTGACGCTGACCCGCAACGTCCGCGTTGATGATCCGGATAGAAGAGGGACGCTCGTCGAGAGCAGCTGGGAACGCTTTCAGGATCGACGGTGGAAAGGTGGAATGAACCGAACTGAGCGTTCCGGCAGAAGCAGTCAGGCCCGAGTCGACGCAGAGCTGTCGCGATGTCGTTCCCGATCGCCTGGTCGAGTCCCGAGAGCCGAACCCCTCCACTGAATCCCGGCCCAGGCGGCGCGTTGATGCGGTGACTCGATCGTGCGCTTGACTGCGTAGCATCAGTGAGGACGACCTGGAGACCGACGGCCTGCCGCTGCAGGCGGAGCAGCTGTTGGTCTCCGCGGGAGTTCGACGCTGGCTGAGGCCAGGAGACCCAGGGAATTACCGATCGCAAGCAGCGCTCCGACGAATACGAAGCCGAGCAGGAGCTTTGCGCCGAGCGGCAATGGCGAACGACCCACGGCGCCGGCGATGCAGCCGGTGCGCAGAGCCGACGCGCACTTCTCGACGGGGCGCAGACGCTGACTTCCATCAGCTCGCGGCCTCATAACGCACGGGGAGGGTGAACGCGGAAGCGTGCTGCCGACGACCGACCTCGCTCTCGACCCGAAAGAGGCGGCCGCCGTGCGGCTCGACGAGCCGCTTCCGGGAGAGCGCGGGCCGGGCCCGGTCCCCTCCGGCGCTGCTTCGCGCCGGCGTCGGTCTGCTCGAACTCCTCGAAGATCGTCGGTCGAGGTCGGCTCGGGGGATGCCGCGGCCCGGTGTCGGTGACGGCGAGCTCGGCCAGCCGTCGCCGACGCGAGTGGCGGCAGACGTCGACGCGGCCGCCGGCCGGGCGTGAATCCTGACCGCGTTGGAGAGCAGGTTGAGGAGGATCTGCTTGACACTGGCGCTCGTCCCCGGAAATCAGGCCGAGCTCGGGCTGGCCGACCGTAAGGACGAGCGCGATGCCGTGTCTTGGTCGCGCGCTCGCGCATATGAGCTGTCACCGCGCTCCGCGAGCGCGGTCGGGGAGGTCGAACTGCGACAGCTCGAGCTCCATCCGGCCCGCCTCCATCTTTGACAGGTCGAGCACGTCGTTGATCAGCGTTGAGCAGGTGCTTGCCGGAGGAGCGGATGTCCTTCGAGGTAGTCGTCCTGCTGCGCGTTCAGCTCGCCGAACAGCCGCTCGAGCAGCACCTCGGAAAAGCCGATGATCGCGTTCAGCGGCGTGCGCAGCTCGTGCGACATCGTGGCGAGAACGCGGACTTGTGGCAGGCTGGCGCCGTCGAGCTCGCGGTAGAGCCGGCGTGACTCGTCGTTCATTCGGTTCACGTCGGCGGCTGGCGCTTGATCTCGTCCCGGTTCGGCACGTCGACGTGTCCCGAGTCGCCGCCCGCGATCTCAGGCCGTTCCTGCGTGCGGCGGAGCGGCACGACCACCGACCACGAAGAAGGAGGCAGAGCGCGAGGGGCAACCGCAGAGGCTCCCGATGCCCACCCGATCAGGAGGTGCGAGAGTTGACGAAGCTTTGGCGGTTCGCGGCGAGGAGCGCCTTCGCCCGCGCCCCGTGTGACGCGTGAGTGCATTCACCGCTGCGCCTGGGCGTGCTCAGAGAGCGTTAGTGCTTTGCGGTAGGCCTCGGGCAGGGCGTGCTTCCTGCTCCCGGTGATGTCGATGTCAGCGACTCGTTGCCACGTCAGGAAACTGTTCAGTGTCGCCAGCAGCTTCTCCACGAACCGAGGGCTGACGTTCCCGCAGGGCCGCTCGGCGGACCGCTATTGTCCGCGAGGCCGAGGCCAGGCCTGGGGTCATTGTTGAACTGCGTCAGCTGTCGAAGGCATCGCTGTCGATCGCCTGACTGGCAGGGCGCCACCCCGAGCGTGAGGCCGTAGCCCCCTGTCCGCCGCGCCGAACGACGAGCCTGTTGAGCGCGTTCGCATCTCCGGCGAGCAGTTGCGCGTACCCGGCCTGTGAGCTGCAGGCTGCGGAGCCTCGCCTCGTGAGTTCGACTGGCTCAGTGCGACCAGGCCGAGCGCGGCGACGATCGCGAGCAGCGCGGCAACGACAGCAAAGCCCACGAGCAGCTTGGCGCCGAGCGGCAGGCATTACGCGTCCCACCGCTCGCACGAGTTGATTGTCGGCGATGCAGCGTTTCCGCTCGGGAGCTGCCGGGGCATCGCTTGCGATCGCCATTCGCGGATAGTCGCGTCCGGGCAGCTCGTGTCTATGGTCGCCCGAACTAGGGGCTGTGCAGGTGGGACCGCCGCGGGCGGCGAGCGGGCCTTGAGCGCGCGGATGCGGGCCGACGCCTGAATGAGCCGATGAAGCCGGATGGAGCCGGCCTGGTCGGCGGGGAGGGTCAGTAGCCGAGCTCGCTCGCGCTCGGCGCCGAAGATGAGAGATCGGAGCCGGCAAACATCGCCCGGGTCGCGGTGTGCGGGATCCCTGTTCGCCGCCGGCGCGGTGAGCGAGTCGGTCACCGTCACGCCTTTGAAGCCGAGCTGCTTCGCAGCAGTCCGTTGATGATCGTGCTCGAGAAGGCGGCCGGTCTCTTCGAGCCCGTCGGGCAGAGGCCAGATCGCGGTGAAACCATCACGGCTGCACGCCGGCCCGGACCACGCGCTTTCCGGAACGGCAGCAGGCCCTCGTGGAGCTTCCGGGCGGCTGCTCTGATCACGATCCGCCCCTTGTCACGGTGTTTTTCCGCTCTCGCGAGGCCGAGGCCGGGGAAGCGCTTGGCGGTCGCCGCAGATCGCGCTTTCCGTCTGCAGGCCGCCTGGCAGAAGGCGTGGGCCATGCTGTGCGTTCCACGTTGCGGGGAGTGCGAGAAGGCGCGCGAGCCGAGGAAGTTGCCCGCCGCGGCGGGCGTGTCGACGACGGGCGCGAAGTCGATGTCGATCCCACGACGGAGCGGAGAGCCGCCGCCGCTCCCGAGGCCTGGGAGCGTGCGACGGGGATGGGCTCGACATGTAGGCTGGAGTGCCTCGGTGGGAGGGGCCCGGGCGGGCCGCCGGACGAGCCCGCCGCTCCTGCGGTCGACGGCGATCAGGAGCGGCTCGCCGCGCGTGCACGCAACTTGCTACCAGCTCACGGTCAGCCGACCGGTTGCCGGCGGTGTGGCGACGTGGGCCAGCCCGTTTCCGGGCGGCACGACGCCACGCATCTTCCGTTGCAGAATCCGTGTTAGGAACCATCCGGTTCGCGACGGCGCCGTCGAAGGCGATCCCCAGCCACCGTTCTGGCGGCGGTGTCGGAGGAAGCCGGTGACAGCGTGCGCCTTTGGCGCGGGGCCGGAGCCCGGCACGGCGGCCGGAGACACCGCGAGCCGCCGCCACGGCGACGGAGACCCGCAAGCTCCCTCAGCATGGCGGACAGGGTAGCCCTGGTTTCTGCGCCCTCAGGGGCGGCAGAATTGCCGGGCTGCGGGCGGGACTAGAACTCCAGTTGCATGGCTCAGAGCGCCTGCACTTCCGAGCGGTCCGAGGCTGCCGCTCGGGGCCCGGCTGCCTCGGATCGGGGCCGTCGACGCAGTCCCGCGCTCGAGGAAGCGCGCGGCGTCGCTCGCGGCAGCAACTCGATCAAGCGCGATGCGAGGTCTGGGCGCTCACTCCTGGCCATCCGCGACCGACCTGACGACGCTCGAGGACGGACACACCGGCAAGGCCGGCGATTGCCGAGCGCGCCGTCCGATCAACCGATCATCGATCCTCCGTCGCAGCCGTGTGGAAACCTGCGAACCTCGTGAAGGTCGCGAGAGGCGCGCAGGGCGACGTGAAACGCGGCGGTGGCCACCGCAGTTCCCGACCGGCCAATCAACGGCCGTAAGCTCGACGACGTGCGCGCACCGTCGAACTCGGGGCGGACGAAATCGACATGGTGATCGACCGCGGCGCCTTCCTGTCAGGGCGCTACGCGAGGTCTACGGCGAGATCGTGCAGCGTGAAGGAGGCGTGCGGCGCCGCGCACCTGAAGGTGATTCTCGAGACCGGCGAGCTCAGGCACCTACGACAACGTGCGCCGCGCGAGCCTTCTGCGATCGCGGCCGGCAGCGGACTTCATCAAGACGTCGACCGGAAAGATCTGCCGGCGCTGCGACGCCCCGGTCGCGCTCGTGCATGCTCGAGGCAATCCGCGACGTCTACGAGGAGACCGGGCCGGCGCGTCGGCTTCAAGGCGGCGGGCGGGATCCGACAACGCGAAGCAGGCGGTGCAGCACCTGGTGCTCGTGCACGGGACACACGTCGGGCCCGGACTGGCTGACCGCCCGACGCCTGCACCGGCTCGGCGCGTCGTCGCTTCGCTGAACGACGTCCTGATGCAGCTGCGGGAACGCACCGGCGCGTACCAGAAGCGGCGGACGAGTTCACGGTGGATCGCAAGAGGCACGCCCTCAGTGACGACAGGCGGCCTTGTGTACCGTGCGAGCCACGCTGGGCGGCGCGATGCTGCGATCCCCAGTCGCGTTCAGGGTGGGGGTGGGTTCCAATAGGGAACGCTCGGCCATCGCGTCTCCGCGCCCGCCCATCGCAACCGGACGACGTCGGGAGCAGGCTGTGGCTGAGCTCTGAGGTCGAGCCGCAGCGCGGAGCGCCGACGCGGGCGCCGGCGAGCTGGGACGTACGCGCGCGCGCCCGAGTCGCGCGACATCGTCGACGCTCCGCGAGGCGCTACGGCCTCTTCGTCGGCGGCGAGTGGCTCGGAGCCGGCGCGAGACGTTACACGACGATCCGCCCGCGCGACCGAGGAGCCGCTGCGCCGAGATCGGGCAGGCGAACCTGACCGGCCGATGTCGGCCGCGCCGTCGCGCGCCGCCCGCGACGGCGTTCGCAGAACGGCTGGTCGTCGCTGCCCGGGCTCGCGAGCGCGCGAAGTACCTGTTCCGGATCGCGCGCATCCTCCAGGAGCGCTCGCGCGAGTTCGCGGTGCTCGAGTCGCTCGAACGGCGGCAAGCCGATCAAGGAGTCGCGCGACGTCGACCTGCCGCTCGCCGCGGCGCACTTCTTCTACTACGCCGGCTGGGCCGACAAGCTCGAGTACGCGTTCCCGAACCGGCGCCGACGCCCGCTCGGCGTCGCGCGGGCAGATCATCCCGTGGAACTTCCCGCTGCTGATGCTCGCGTGGAAGATCGCGCCCTGCGCTCGCCTGCGGGCAACACCGTCGTCCTCAAGCCCGCCGAGACGACGCCGCTCACCGCGCTCCTCTTCTGCGACGTGCCGTCCGTCAGGCCGAGCTGCCGCCCGGCGTCGTCAACATCGTCACCGGCGACGGCCGCACCGGCGCCGCGCTCGTCGAGCACGCCGACGTCGACAAGATCGCGTTCACCGGCTCGACCGAGGTCGGCAAGGCGATCCAGCGCCGCGCTCGCCGGCACCGGCAAGAAGCTGACGCTCGAGCTCGGCGGCAAGGCCGCGAACATCGTCTTCGACGACGCGGCGCTCGACCAGGCGGTCGAGGGGATCGTCAACGGCATCTACTTCAACCAGGGCCACGTCTGCTGCGCCGGCTCGCGGCTGTTCGTGCAGGAGTCGATCTACGAGCCGCTCGTCGACGAAGCTCGAAGCGGCGCCTGACGACGCTGCGCGTCGGCGACCCGCTCGACAAGAACACCGACGTCGGCGCGATCAACTCGCGCGCGCAGCTCGAGAAGATCCGACGAGCTCGTCGCCGCCGGGCGAGGAGGAGGGCGCCGAGATCTACCAGCCGCCGTGCCGTCCTGCCCGAGAAGGGCTACTGGTTCGCGCCGACCGTGTTCACGAACGTCGCGCAGAGCTACCGGATCGCGCAGGAGGAGATCTTCGGCCCCGTGCTCTCGCGTGCTCACGTTCCGCACGCCGGACGAGGCCGTCGAGAAGGCGAACAACACGCCGTACGGCCTGTCGCGCCGGCGTCTGGACGGAGAAGGGCTCGCGCATCCTCTGGATGGCGCGAGCGGCTGCGCGCCGGCGTCGTGTGGGCGAACACGTTCAACCGCTTCGACCCGACGATCGCCGTTCGGCGGCTACAAGGAGTCCGGCTTCGGCCGCGAGGGCGGGCGGCACGGGCTCGAGCCGTATCCTGAGGTTCGATCGAGCTGAGTGGCTGAGCGGCTCCCGGTCAGGAAGACCTACAAGCTGTTCATCGGCGGCGCCTTCCCGCGCTCGCGAGTCGGGGCGCACGTACGAGGCGGAGGGTCAGAACGTCGCGCGCGCCTCGCGCAAGGACGTCGCGCGACGCCGTCAGCGCGGCGCGCGCGCGCGCAGCCGAAGTGGGCGGCGGCGACCGCCTACAACCGCGGCCAGGTGCTCTACCGGCTCGCCGAGATGATCGAGGCGCGCGTCGCCGAGTTCGCCGAGCTCTGCACCGGACGGGACGAGGTCGAGCGCTCGATCGACCGCATCGTCTGGTACGCCGGGCTGGGCGGACAAGCTCGCCGCAGGTGCTCGGCGGCTCGAACCCGGTCGCCGGCCCGTACTTCAACTTCACGGTGCCGGAGCCGACCGGCGTCGTCGCGGTCGCTCGCGCCCGACGAGCCGCCGCTGCTCGGCCTCGTCTCGCGGCTCGCGCCGGCGCTCGTCGGCGGGAACGCCGTCGTCGCGGTCGCGTCCGAGACGCAGCCCGCTCGCGGCGATCGAGCTCGCCGAGGCGCTCGCGACGCAGCGACGTGCCCGGCGGCGTCGTCAACCTGCTCACCGGCTACCGCGCCGAGCTCGCGCCGTGGCTCGCCTCGCACATGGACGTGAACGCGATCGACCTCACCGGCGCCGAGCGGCGACGCGCCGAGCTCGAGCGGCTCGCGGCCGACAACGTCAAGCGCGTCGTCCGCGGCCGTGCCGACGCGCAGAGCCCGTGGGAGATCGCCGCCTTCCTCGAGCTGAAGACCGTCTGGCACCCGATGGGGCGAGTGAGTTGCGAATCGCCACTCGTGAGCGCAGCCGCCGCTTCCAGTCACGCAATCGCCGAGGGCGACGGCATCTCCGTCGTGCCGCCGTCCGAGGACCCGACGCGGCGCGAGCCGCGCCGCGGAACGCAGCGGGCCGAGGCGCTTGTCGTCAACGGCGACCCCAGCCGGCCTGCGGGATGCGACGCGCCTCCCGATCCTCTGGCGCGCGAGCGCCGCGATCGATCGAGCCGCCGAGGTCGCGGATGCCGTGACCCTCACGCTTCCGGAGGACGAGGACGACGATGCCCGATCCGAGCGCAGCGCCGGCACGAGGATGCGCTCGCGGCGGAGCTCGACTGCTGCGGTCAGTGCGCAGCGAGGGCTCGAGCGCGCTCGAGGTCCTGGTCCCGAGATCCTTCCTCCTCGTGCCGCCGCAGGGCGAGCAGGAGGAGCGCCTCGGGCGGTGCTCGAGCTCCTCGCCGCGGTGCCCCGCCGGGAAGCTGGCGATCGCCGACCTCGCGTAACGACCGAGCACGGTGCAGGAGCTCGAGCGCGCGAGGCGTGGACGCCGTGATCGTCCATGCGGCCGACGTGTCGCCGCTCGCCGGCGACTCCGCCCGAAGTTTGACCGGCGGCGGCTAGCCGAAGAAGCGCGCGACGTCAGTGCCACCTCACGGGGCACGACCTTCAGCTGCGCGGTCGCCTCGGCGAGCGGCACTGCGATCGACGTCGTCCCCGCGGAGCGCGGCCATCTGCCCGAACTCGCCGCGTGAGCGCGAGGTCAGCCGCCTTCAGCCCGAACCGCGTAGCAAGCACGCGGTCGCGCGGCGTGGGGAGCCGCCGCGCTGCACGTGCCCGAGCACGCGTGACGCGCGTCTCGAAGCCGGTGCGCTCCTCGATCTCGCGGCCGAGCGCGTCGCCGACGCGCCGCGCCTCGCGAGGAGTCACGTGCCCGAACTGGTCGCTCGCCCGCGTCCGCGAGCGCCGGGCAGCTCGCAGCCCTCGCTGACGACGACGATGGAAGTTCTTGCCGCGCGCGTGCCGCTTCCGGATCGTTCTCTGCGACCTCCTCCGAAGTCGACCGGGATCTCGGGCACGAGGATGACGTCGGCGCCGCCGGCGATGCCGCTCATGACCGCGATCCAGCCGGCGTGGCGGCCCATCACCTCGACGACCATGACGCGGTTGTGCGACTCGGCGGTCGTGTGCAGGCGGTCGATCGCCTCCGTCGCGATCGCAGACCGCGGTGTCGAAGCCGAACGTGTAGTCGGTGCCGGTGAGGTCGTTGTCGATCGTCTTCGGGACGCCGACGACCGGCAGCTCGTGCTCCGCGTGCAGGCGCGCCGCGACGCCGAGCGTGTCCTCGCCGCCGATCGCGACGAGCGCGTCGAGACCACGGTCGCGAGAAGTTCTGGAGCACGCGCTCGACGCCGCCCTCGAGCTTGAACGGGTTCGTGCGGCTCGTGCCGATGATCGTGCCGCCGCGCGGAGGATCCCCGAGACCTGCTGCGGGCCGAGGTCGCTCGAAGACCGGCTCGACGAGCCCGCGCCAGCCCTCGCGAACGGCGACGACGTCCCAGCCGGCCGCGTCGCGCCCGGCGGACGACGGCGCGGATGACCGCGTTCAGCCCGGGGCAGTCGCCGCCCCCGGTGAGGATGCCGACGCTCTTCGCCATTCTGCCCCGAGCCTGAAGGCTTCGGTCCGCCACGTAGACTGTTCGCGTGACCGTGCAGCCGCACGCGACCGCCCGCAATCTCACCTCGCGCGGGCTGTGCGGGCCTCTGCAATATGGGCGCTGGTCGGCGCGGGGTTGGTCTTGGGCGATCGGCTTCATCGTCTTCTTCCATGATCCCGCCGGTCGTGCTCGCGGTGCTGCTGGCCCGCCGGTCACGGTGGAGCGATGGCCCGTCCTGATCGGCCTGGTGGCCGGCGCCGGCCTGCCGCTCCTGGTCGTCGCCGGACTCCAGTGGAACGCCTGGCACGACCGCGCAGTGGGCGACGGCACGCCAAATCCCTTACTGGGGTGGTGTGGTCTCCTCTTGCTCGTCGCCGGGACGGTCGCGTACGCCGTCCTCGGAGGTCGCGAGCCGCTAGATGCCGAAGGTGGGGGTCGAACCCACACGGCCCGCGAGGGCCACCGGATTTTGAGTCCGGCGCGTCTGCCAATTCCGCCACTTCGGCGTGCGACGCCATCGTAGCGTGGCACCGACGCGGGCCACCTCACAGTTTCGCGCAACAGCAATTCGTTGCGCAACAGAACACGTTGCGCTAGCCTTTGCGGCATGGCAGTCGCTGATCGCCAGCGAAAGGTGGACGCGCTCCGCATCGACTTCGGCTCGGCGCGCGCGCCTCGCCGACATGCTCGGCGTCAGCCGCGCCGCAGGTGACACGCTGGCTGCGCGGCTCCGGGATCGACCCGCTCAACGCCGAGAAGGTCGACCTGCTCGAGCTCGTCTGGTCGAACCTCCTGCGGCTGTACGAGCGCGAGGCGGCGCTCGCCTGGCTCTTCGGGCTCAATCCCGTGCTCGGCGACCGGCGGCCCGATCGACCTGATCCGCGGAGGGCGCACCGGAGGAGCTGATGCGGGCGATCCGCGCCGAGCGCTCCGACTCGTTCGCGTGATCCTGCACCGGTGCCTGGCGTGGAACGGCGCGCCGCGCCGGATGCGGCGGACGGCGCCCTCTGGTTCCCGCGGCCGTACAGGGCGAGGGCCGCCACGACCACCCGGCGTGTGTACGCTCACTCTACCTCCGAGCAGCCGCTCTCGTGCGTCGTTGAGCAGCTCGCGCGCTTCCCGCAGCCAGCGGCTCACACCGGCCCTGCTTCGCCGGCGTGGGTTGCCGCTTGAGCTCGCGGGGCTCGAGGCTCCCGGACGACGCCCAGCTCGTCTGACCTCGACGAGCCGGCGGTCACTGCGTCGCGGCGGCACGCGACCGTCTCGCGTGGCGGCAGCGGGGAGCGCGCGCCATCACGCAGCCGCAGGCGCTCGCCCTGCACGAGAAGCACGGCGAGGCCGCCGAGGCTGCGCTGGTGGTGATCGACCTTCGAGTCTGCAGCGGCTGAGAACGTGACCCTGTTCGACCGCGCCGCGTCCGTGCTGCGGCTCGTCTCGGTAGAGAGCTGGAGGTTCGCCGACGAGCGAAGATCACGCCGCCGCCGCGGACGTCGCTCGGCTTCCACGTCTCGCCTGATCCAGGCACGCAGCGGGAAGTAGGGCGGCGCGAGCAGGAAGCCGATGCGGGCGTCGGGGCCGCGGTGGCCGCGGGCCATCTGGAGCGCGGCGCCGATCCCGCCGATCGGGACCGAGACCGAGGCTGCCGCACCGCGGCTGCGTCCCGCGCGCCGGCGACGTGGGCGACGCCGGGCCGCTCGAGCGCCGGCTCGGCAGGCCGCCCCAGTCGCGGAACGGCGGCAAGCCGGGTGGACGGTGCGGCCGGCGCGGTGCTCACCTCGATCGCGCGCGCGTCCGCGGCGACGGCGTCCTCCGCGGCGGCCCGGCAGCTCCGGGTCTCTCGCGCGATCGGGTCGGAGCGGAAGAAGACGACGGTAAATCGCGGCTGCTGCGTGGGCCGAACCGAGCAGTGCGGCGGAAGCGGTGGACGGCGAGGATTTGACGATGCCGCCGTCGTCCGGACGCGGAAGGAGCGCGTCCCGCCACAGCCCGAGCGCGCGTGCGCGAGCCCGATGGGCGTGCGGCCAAGGGCGCGGGTTCGGCTTCTCGCGGGGTAGGAACGGCGTGGTGGCTTCCGGGATCCCACGATCACCAGGGCGTCAGGGGCGCGTCGAGGCTCGCCAGGCGCAGCTCGATCGCGCCGGAGCAGCGCCTCGGCGTGCCGCCGCCGACAGCGCTGGCCCCGCAGAGCACGGCACGCCGCCGACCGCGCATCCCCACGCAGCGTACGGAGCACGCGATTGCGCACTGCTTCCGGCGAGGCCGAGAAAGCGCGCCGCAGCGGCGAGGAGCGCGCGATCCGCTCGGCGGCCTCGGGGTCGTAAGGGATCGCCGCGCAGGAGGCCCGCGAAATGCGGGTGGTTGAGAACGAGCGAGACGCCGAAGAGGCCGGGACGCTTGCGCCGCCAGCGACCGCTCGGCAGAGCGTCGCGAGGCGCCAGCCCTCAGAGCCTCCGGTCTCGAGCAGCGACGCCGCGGTCGCGCGGCGCTGCGTCACCGGCGTCGGTGGCGGCGAGCAGCGCGTCGCCGGCCCGCCGTGCCAGGACGGTCTCCGCCGCGCTCACACCACGACGACGAGGTCGCGTGTCGACAGAGCTCGCGCGCGATCCGCACCCGCGGCGCGCCGGGAGGGACTCCCGCCACGAGCTCCGGGTCCGCGGCGTCGATGCACCTCCGCCCGATCCGTGGAAGCGGCGCCGCAGCTCCGGCGTCACGAGCGCCGCGATCTCCCCGCGGCCCTCGCCTGGCGGGCGGGCCGCCCGCGACGCGAGCAGCGTCTGGCGCTCCGGGCGTCCGCACGCCAGAGCTCCTCGGCGCCTTTTCGCTCACCGCCGCGATCGCGAGCCGTCGCCGAGGTCGCCCAGCACGTTGGTGAGCGGCAGCGCCGGCGGCTCGACGACGATCGTCGCCCGCGAGGCCCGCGCGGCGAGCGCCTCTCGAGCGGCTCCCCGTCGAGCGGAAAGCGCAGCGCTCCGTCGCTCGCCGCCTGCGACGTCCGGTCGCGCGGCCCGGCGCGGGAGGCCGCAGCAGCGCGCGCATCGTCGGGCGCCGAGGCGACGACGATGCGGGTGCCTGAGGAGGAGGATGCGCGGCACCTGCGGATTCAACCAGCGGAGGTCCGCGGCGAAGCGGATTGCGAGTCGGGCGTGCCGGGTAAGAGGATGGGCCAATGGCGGACGAGGGAGCGCTCCCGGCGCGAGGTGCGCATCCACTGCCGGCGGTCATCGCCGCCGGAGTCGCCGTCGCGATCGCCGTCGGCATCGTCGCCTATGCGGCGGGCCACTACGGCGAGCGCACGCACCTGGTCACGCTCAGGCTGCCGGGCCGGGAGGGACGGCGGTGGCGTCTCCGAAGGTGTCCCGCAGGTGGCCGCCGGCGCGCACACGTTCGTCCAGTTCGCGTGCGTCCAGTGCCATGGCTTCCGGGGACGCGGCGGGGTCGACCCGGCCGTGCCGGCGCTGGCGACGGCCGGCCAGAGCCCTCACGGTCGCTCAGCTCACGCACATCATCAACCACGGCCTGGGCGAGTCGGCGGACCTGAAGCAGCCGTACATGCCGGTCTGGGGAGAGGTGATTTCGAAGCCACGCAGGTCGCGGACCTCGTCGCCTACATCCGGGCCGGCGCTGCCGCCGGTCGGCGCACGCAGCCCGTCGATCCCGGCGGGAGAGCCGCGGTCGCCGGCGCCGCGCCATACGTCCGCTCGGCTGCATCAACTGCCACGGCAGTAACGGGCTGCGGCGTCGCCGAACTCCCCGTCGCCGGACAAGACGATCCCTTCGCTCTCGGGTGGCGACTTCCGCGGCAGCGAGTTCAACACCGACCGCGCGAAGATCGCCAGCCGTGATCCAGCAGCGGCAGCGTGATCGGCTGGGCACGCCGATAGTGAAGCATGCCGCACTGGGGCGGGATCCTGTCCGATCAGCAGATCGCCGAGCTGAACGTCGTGCCTCAAGACGCTGAGTAACGCGCAGCAGACTCGGGCGATGTCTCCGAGGCCCTCACCGGCGCCGAGCTCGAGCCTCGAACGACGCGCCCGCGCGCGAGTCGAGCTCTTCCTCGTCGACGGCAACAACCTCGCCTACCGCGCGTTCTTCGCGCTGCCGGAGGAGCTTGCGACGAGCGAGGGCTTGCCGACGAACGCGCTGCTCGGCTTCACGAACATGCTCTTCAAGCTCCTCTCCGACTACCGGCCGAAGGGCGTCGCGGTCGCCTGGGACACGCGCCCGGTCGCACCGCACCGCGGTCGCCGAGGCGGCCGAGGTCGTCTACAAGGAGGGCCGCCGGCCGATGCCGGACCTGCTCCGCGAGCAGTTCCCGCACTTCCGGCCGATCGTCGAGGCGTTCGGCTACCGGAACCTCGAGTTCGAGGGCTGGGAGGCCGACGACGTGATCGCGACGCTCGCGACCCGCGCCGACGAGGCGGGATCAAGACGTGCGTCGTCTCGACCGACCGCGACGCGTTCCAGCTCGTCTCCGAGAACGTCTGCGCTGATGATGACGCCGCGCGGCGTCGCGCGACGTCAACGTCTACACGCCGGAGCGCGTCGAGGCGCGGTACGGCATCCGGCCCGACCAGGTGCCCGACTTCATCGGCCTCAAGGGCGACACCTCCGACAACATCCCGGGCGTCCCGGGCATCGGCGACAAGACCGCCGGGCAGCTGATCGCGCAGTACGGCTCGCTCGAGGCGGTGCTCGAGCACGTCGACGAGCTGTCGCCTGCGCGGCGGAAGGACATCTGACCGAGTACGCCGACCAGGCGCGCGCGCGTCGAAGGAGCTCGCGACGATGCGCCGCGACCTCGACATCGACTGCCGACCCGGCGAGCTCGTGCTCGCGCCGCCCGACCGCTCGCAGCTGACGGAGATGTTCCGGCGCTTCGAGTTCCGCGAGCCTGCTCGAGCGGCGTCGACGAGCTCGACGAGGCGCTGCCAGCCGCGCGCGCAGCGGAGGTCGCCGGCGACGAGCGTGCGCGTGGCGCGAGGGCGACGTGCCGCGGCGTCGACGTCGCTGGCCGCGGATCGCAGCCGACGACGGACGCGGTCGCGCGTCGCGCCGGGCGACGAGGTCGTCGTCGCCGCCGCGCCCGGAGCGGCTCGACGGGCGACGCTCGTCGTCGCACGACGCCAAGGCGCTGCGGGTCGACGCCGCGCGACGACACGATGCTCGCCGCCTACCTGATCGAGCCCGGCCGGGCGTACCTGAGCCTCGACGACCTCGCGGCCGAGTACGGCGTCGAGGTCAGCCGCGAGCCGGAGGCCGGACGAGGAGACGGCCGCGCTCGTCCGGCACGCAGCTGCGACGCCTGCGGCTGCGCGACCCGCTGCTCGAGCCGGCGTCCGCGAGCGCGGCGCCGAGCACGCTCTACCGCGACGTCGAGCTGCCGCTCACCGCGCGTGCTCGCCGCGATGGAGGACGCCGGCGTCCAGCATCGACACGCTACCGCATGGGCGAGATCACCGCCCGCCTCGCTGACCGGGTCGAGGAGCTCGAGTCGAAGCGCGTACGAGCTCGCGGGCGAGGAGTTCATGCTCGGCTCGACGCAGCAGGTCGCGCCGCATCCTGTTCGAGAAGCTCGAGCTCACCCCCGGCCGCAAGGGCAAGACCGGCTACTCGACCGACACGCAGCGTGCTGCGCTCGATCCGCGGCGAGCACGAGATCGTCGGCGTGATCGAGGAGTGGCGCGAGCTGCTCAAGCTCGCTCAACACGTACCTCGGGCCGCTGCCGTCGCTGATCGGCGACGGACGGCCGCCTGCACACGACGTTCAACCAGGCCGTCGCCGCGACCGGCCGGCTCTCGACGACGAACCCGAACCTCCAGGCGATCCCGATCCGCACCGAGCTCGGCCGCGAGATCCGCTCGGCGTTCGTCGCCGAGCAGGGCTACCGGCTGATCTCCGCCGACTACTCGCAGATCGAGCTGCGCATCCTCGCGCACGTCTCCGGCGAGCCGAAGCTGCGCGAGGCGTTCGAGCGCGGCGAGGACATCCACACCGCGACCGCGGCCGAGGTGCTCGGCGTCGAGCCGGCGAAGCTGACGACGGCGCGAGCGCTCGATCGCGAAGATGATCAACTTCGGGATCGTCTACGGGATCTGGCCTTCGGCCTCTCCGAGGAGCAATACGTAAC
>ERZ1370068.933-contig-10853_pt1 | contig 34593 bp, 60 predicted proteins | sample MGYA00561227_ERZ1370068 | MGnify/ENA primary metagenome ERZ1370068 (study PRJEB38410, sample SAMEA6850437) | metagenome | study: Metagenomic assessment of the ecological functions of the soil: analysis of the soil microbiota associated with the...
CGTTACGTATTGCTCAATGGAGTATTCGCCGTCTGTGACCCAGGCTCGCCAAGTACCCGAGCTTGCCCCAACAAAGCCGGAAATTGCCTGTAAGGGTACGGACTTTTAAATCACCTCTTTGACAGTCGAGCGTGTGGTTAGCTACGGCTTCCGGAAGCCCTCGGGCGTGATGATCCGTCCGGATTCTCCGCCACACTGCAGGAGCTATCCACGGTACAGAATCCTTCGCAAAACAGCTGCATCGTGAAAAAGATTCTATGGATTTTGGTCGTCATTTCGTTCTTGGGCTCAGTGATGAGGCACCTGCGACTACATCGTTGATAGAGATGCCGTCGCCCAGCTGGCCGAAATCCGGCAGAAGTCTGCTGCAAGCTACCTGAAGCAAGCAGTTGCCAGATGACCGAATCCCTGTTGAGACGATCGAGCGCTGAGATCGGAAGCATGGTTCGCCCTAGACAGCAGACCGCCCGCTGCTTTTCTGATTTGTCTGGTCGCGCCACACGTCCTCCAGATCCCGATCATCGTGATCGCGGCGCGCCAAAGATGGTACGCGAATTTCCGACTTTCTTCGTTTACACGTGTTTCCAGATATTGCAGACCGCGCCGTTCTCTGCTTTACTATCGACCAGTCGGACCGATTCAACGGCGGAGCAGCTCATCCGGGGCCGGTATAGCGGAAGACGTATATCAGCGTAGCGCTGCGTTTTGCGGTCATTCACAGAAATCTTTCAGCACGTGTTCCGAAGTCGCATCCCGCACATTGCAGCGATTGGGCGGACGCTTGGCCCGATGGTCAGCCGTAGCCCCCGATGATCAACAGGCGAGCGTGTACTGGCGTGGTGGCATATGACACCGGACACAAATCTTGACCGGGGCCTGGCTTAGTTCTTAGCAGCTGTAAATCGGACCGCGCAATACTACATGCGAAAGGCCGGTCTGGCTGGTTTTTATTGCTCTTGGGTCGTAGGTGCTTACATCTCGCGTGCGTCAACCTATGTTTTGCCAATGGCGTTGCTGAGAGAACTGGGGCTCTAGGCGCCACGAAGCTGCTGAGATGCTCGGTCAGTACCGCTGGTGCGGCAGGCTCACTTCGGCGCTTTCGTTAACCTTACTCTCACGCGAAGGATTGGGGTCTCTGCCTACGGCTGCTGCGTTTCGGTGTGGCTGACCGGTGGTCTACTCGCTGCCGCAACCAGCAGCCAGGCGAGATCGAGCCTCCGGCGATCACATGACCTGGAGGACGCCGGAACGCTGCGTTACAAAGGCTTTTGCAGCAACGATGATCACGGTGCTCACGATCGCCGTTTGCGGCCCCTGGCGCTGATGTCTTCTGCCGGTGAGATCAGCCGCTGAAGGCCCTTTGAGTGCAGAGCTGTGAACTGGACTCAACGATCACCATGCCCGCCGATTTGAGGTGCATGACGCTGTGTGCACCCCGACCGATTTATCGAAGAGTGAATTCTCCGCACCTCGTCTTCCGCCATAATTCAGAGCGATTCGGCGCGAGAGGCTGCGCGCTTCGATCTGGGATATCGGGCGAGTATCGCACAATGCAAACATCTTCTAAAACTGGCAGCTTGCGCAGTTCAGCAGCCCTGATGGATACTGATCGCAGAAGGTAGCATTGAGGCTGATGATGTCTTTGCGCAACAGCAGCTCCGCGAGATCATGATGGCGATCTGCAACTCGGCGTGCGCTATAAAGCTCCCGGCGATGCTGCCTTGCAGCCGGGTGCAGTCATCGATCGCTATGAGCAAGTCACTAAGCAGCCAGGCAGTTAGCTTCGCCGTAACATCCGGATCGCGGCGGTCTGGTCTCGCGGCATTTTAAGATCCTGCCGCGCCAGGGATCGATACCATCCCGCGTCGTGCGATCGCTAACAGCCTGGTTTTCGTAACATTTCAGAATTAGAATGCCCGGCACGTGCAGGTTAGCCTTTCCCGCACTTTGCGTGAAGTTCACTGAAGCCTGCCGCGCCATCCTCTTCACGCGGTTGCGCCGGACATTTTAGGTTTTTCAGAGGAGCGTTCGATTCGCCGCGAACCGGATAGGCTTCTCCTCGAAGTTTTACGCTGCCTCCGCGATTCGCCACGATCAGTATGGCTATTCGACGGCAGATAAGCGCTGTTCTGGATACGAACTTTCGCCGAGGTCCTGGTGTGGGCTGAACTGGACGCTCACCACGACAAGGTGATTGTCTCGTGCAGTGTCGCGGGTTTCAGGAACCTGTCTGAAACCCCGCAGAGCATCAGCAAATGATTTAAAGCAAACCAGACTTCTTCGTTGCGGAAAGCGTGGGATCATTTAGTCGTTACCGATCGTAGCTTAGAGTTTTGCTTTGGCATCGGGACTTAATCTTGAAAGAGAGGCGGAGCGCCTTTCGAAACTGCAGAAGATGCGCTTATAATAAAACGGAGACAGCTGGGCTTGGACTTCAGTAGCGGCAGATAAACCGATCTGTGTCCTTAACTAATCTCACCAGAGGGCGCTGGTGAGTTACACGAAGCATCCGCCCTGCGAAAGTGCAGCTCTGCACTTGCAAAACGCGGTGACCCCCGCAAAACGCTTGCGGTGGCGACCGGGACTTTCTCGTAACTCTTCCTCCCCTTCTCGCGGGTGCAACCTGAGTTCTCTCAGGCCTCCCATCCTCCTTCATCGCTTTTGCCACCGACGCGCACTTCCCTGTTATGCGCGGGTCGCGGGACGCGCTGCTGAGCGCAGCGGCGCTCGACCTCGTGACGGCGTGGGAGGATGTCGGTGTGCGATTTCTGTTTGTTCTGCTGATGTTTCTACCGTGATGTCGATCAGCTACTTCCGAGCTCGGGTAGAAGCGGCCGTGCAGCCTGAAGTCTGGGCCGGACCGCCCGCGCCGCACCTGCAGCTGCGAATATGGCTTCTCGATCCCCGAGGCTATGCCTTCCATCCCGGACACACATGGGTACTGAAAGAAGACGCGAGAATGCGCGGCGTTGGCATCGACAGCTTCTGCAGCAAACTTGGTCGGAAAGATCGACGCATTGAAAGTGTTGGGCTTGAGTCGCTGGGTGCGCCAGGGACAGAGGCTCGTGACACTGGTCAGCGGCGGCCAGAGAGTTCGAACTGGTGTCGCCGGTAGAAGGCGTGGTGATGGCGGTGAACAGAGGAAGTGGTCGCCGACCTGGGGCCTGCTCGCGCGCGATCCGTACCAGAATGGGTGGATCACGATGGTGAAATCTCTGACCTCGCGCTCAACAAGAAAACCTGGTGCAGGGCGTGGAATGGTCGCGCCCTGGCTGCAGAACAGCGTGACGCGGTTGAACGGCATGGCGTCGCAGCTGTCCGCCGACGATGGCGGCCGATGGCGGCGCGTGCCGCTGCCGGGACTGTTTATGCAGGCTCACGCCGGAACTGCGCGAACAAGTGGCGCGGGAATTCTTTTGGCTTAGGAGCGGCGAACGATCTCAAAGGCTGAGGGCGAGACGCTCCCCGGACGCCGGCGCTACGCAGGGCAAGCAGCGGGCGTACGCGGGCGAGGACGCCCGCGCTACACGGAAGAGCACTAAGGAGAACGTTATGGAACGCACAAGAGCCATCCTGGTGGACATTACGAAGTGCATCGGATGCCGGAGTTGCGAGCAAGCTTGCAAGCGAAGTCTGCACGGCTTTCCTAAAGAGCACGGAACCGAAGTTGTCGACGACGGCGCTCACCGTCATCGAAGAGCACGGCGACAAGTATCGTGCGGCGGATGTGCATGCACTGCCAGGATCCGGCATGCGCGTCGGCGTGCCTGGTGGGCGCGCTGAAGAAGACGGCGGCTCGGGCCCGGTGACGTACGACGGCGCGAAATGCATCAGGTGCCGATATTGCCTGGTGGCTTGCCCGTTCAGCGTGCCGCGCTACGAGTGGACGAAGCTGGTGCCCTACGTGAAGAAGTGCGACATGTGCGCGGCGCGGCAGGCTGCGCGGGCCAGCCGCCGGCATGCGTGGAAGCGTGCCCGACCGGCGCGTCGATTGTCGGATGGCGCGACGAGATTCTGGAAGAAGCGCGAGCGGCGCGTGCTGCTCGATTCGCAAGTACGTGCAAGCACATCTACGGAAGCGAGGAAGCGGGCGGGACGTCGGTGTTCTTCATCTCGGATGTGCCCTTCGAGAAGTTCGGCTTCCTGGACGCCGCCGCAGCAGGCCGATGCCGGCGTTGAGCGCTGCCGCGTCTGGGCGGATGTGCCGACCGTGGTGCTTGGTGGGCGGATCGTAATGCTGGCCGGGATTGTATTGGATTACGGGCAGCGTCAGTACGCAGGTGGCGAGGACTGGAGGCATGGAGAAGTCCCGCCACAGAGGAGCATGAACCGAGCGATCGGACACCAGAGGGTCAACGAAGCATTTCAACCACGAGTTTAGTGACTCGGGCGGCACGGCAGCGTGCACGAGCACAGGAAAGCGGCTCGAGTTATGAGCGGCACACGGGTTACTCGAAGATCACGTTGTGGCGGGTGATTGTGGCGCGTGATTTTTGTCAGCTGGGCATTTACGCCACGTATGCGCGGCTTCGCGCTGGGCTTCAGCCAGTCGACGCATCTAACCGATCCGCAGCCCTGGGGATTGTGGGTGGGGTTTGGGAACGCTGTGCGGCGTGGGACCTGTCGCGCGGGCGGGTTCGGAATCGCGGCGGCCGTGTACCTGCTCGGCTTCGAGCGGTACCGCCCGGTATTGCGCACGGCGGTGCTGGTGTCGTTTCTCGGTTACATGAGTGTGATCGCGGGCATGATGTACGAACTCGGGCTGCCGTGGAGAATCTGGCATCCCATTTTTATGTGGAACCGGCACTCCATGCTGTTCGAAGTGTCGTGGTGCGTGATGCTGTACTCGACGGTGCTGTCGCTGGAGTTCTCGCCCGCGCTGGTCGGAAAGATTCCATGGAAGGGGCTGCGCGATTGGTACCTGGAACAGCAGCATCGGATCCTGATCAGGACTGGTGCTGGTGGGATGCGTGCTTTCGTCGCTGCACCAGTCGTTCCTGGGCGGGCTGTATCTGCTGACCAAGGGCAAGGCTCGATCCGCTCTGGTACACACCGTACCTGACCACGCTGTTTTACTCTGTCGGCGATTCCGGCGGGGCTCGCGCGTGACGGTGATCGCGCTTTACTCGTGCGTGCGCTCGCTGAACGTGAAGCTGGACACGGCGATCCTGAGCGAGCTGAGCCGCGTGATCGCACCCATGCTCGGCCTGTATGGAATGTTCCGGTTTGTCGATCTGTTTCGCGCAACGCACTGCCCTATCTGTTCCGCCGGCGTGAAGAGTCGTTCTCGTTCTGGCTGGAGTTCGGGTTGTTGGTGGTAGCACCGATCGTGCTGTTGAACATGAGAAAGTGCGGAACAATCCGCAGCGCTTGTACTGGACGTGCAGCCTGGTGGTGATGGGATTCATGGCGAACCGGCTCAATGTCTCCATCACCGGGCTGCAAGCCAGTTCGGGGATTTATTACGTGCCGAAGTGGACGGAGTTTGCGGCGTCGTTGATGGTGTTGACGGCGGTCGTGATGGCGTTCCGGTACGCGGTGACTTATCTGGATATTCTGCCGAAGAATTCCTCGACGCGGTGGATGGCTGGGGAGCGAGTGGCGTAGGGTTTTGGCTGGTGGCTTATAGCTGGTGGCTGGTGGCTTTGTCGCAAGACTGCTTTGGGCGCGGCCTTGATGGCCGCGCCCTTTATTCTTCGTGAAGCAGCGGCAGTGTCGTCCTTGAAGGAACTCCTCGTTTTGATTTACGTCTAGTTCCCCCGCACTGAGGCGCGGGGCTTGCTTCTGGCGTCCCTGCGGGACTTCGATATGGCGCCTGCGTGCCTGCACTGCGGGTAAGCCCGCGTTTTTTGCGCTTACGGCACGCCCTGAAGGCGCGCACGGATACGAGTCTCTTCAGGATTGTAGTGAGCAGACCTCAGCAGGTGTACTCGCGGCGAGCCTTTCAGCACGGTCGATGCCGTACCCTTCCGCGGTATCTGGAGGATGAATCCGGTAGAGTAGGTTCATGACGCCATCGACCGAGAGGTCCTTTCTGCATCAGCACTCGTTGAGCATCGGCGCGCTGGGAGTGGTGCTTTGCGTTGATTTTTCTGTACCGGCATGCCGATCCGCAGACCCATGTGGGGTCGTTTTTGAAACGCGATCGCAGATTGGACCGGCGTGTTTGTGACCATCGTGCTGACCAAGTTCTCTACGAGAAGGGCTCAAGAGAGAGCAAGCAGCCCAGGGGAAGTTGCCGGATAAACTGCTGGAGTTAGCTGCGCGAGCACTCGCTGACAATTTTTCTCGTGATCACGGGAATTGGGTGGGTCGTGGCGTTTGGGGCGATGGATCCGCGTAGAGCAAGTGGGGGCAAGTGGTCGGGAACATTGTTTCCGAATGGACGCAGATTCTGGGGCTGGTGGTGATGACGAAGAAGCTGAGTCGAGGTGGGCACGAAGGCGTAGGGCTTTAGCGTGTTGTAGCGGGCGGCGTGCCGTCCCTGAATGGACGTGTTGTCGGATTCTTTCTCACTACACCCGCACTCACGCGCAGGGCTTGCTTCTGGCGTCCCTGCGGGACTTTGTGATGCCTTCGTGAGTGGACCTCAGTTGCTGAAAAACTTTCGTTGCCGACGGTTGTGCTGATCCCACGTTGGCGCAAAGAACGCGCGAACGTGGGGCGCCACCGGAGCACAACGGTCGCCTAAAGCGTGGATCACCGGCGGAGTTGTTGCTTCTTGATGAGGCCAGCGATTCCGGCGAGGCCGGTGAGCGTCAAGGCGATGTGTGGACGGCTCAGGGGCGCTGGCATGGAAGGTCGCGCTGTCGAACTCGTGGTAGCCAGGAATATCGCCGCTGGGCGGAATGATGGTGAAGTTGGCAATCCACTTCCGTTGGTTGGAAGTATGAGGGTTGAACTGGGTGAAGGAATCGCCCTCGCCCGTCAAGCCACTCACAAACCGGAAAACGCCGCCGACGTCATTGAACAAGCCTGCTGATCAAATCCCGTGTTCGAAGCCTGGATAACTCACCCGCGCCGACTGACAGAGTCAGAAGATGATACCTGATGAACACCTGGCTGGGACTAACAACGAGTGCCGAAAATCAGCTGATCGCTGCACAGTCCGAAGCATCCCATGCCGCCGATGCCGGTCATTTGGAACTGCGGACCCGTGAAGCTGAAGGAGATGTTGTCGCCGGAGCCGTTATTGGGCGACATCTGCATGGAAGTGCTGGTGACGACGTAGGTCTTGATGCTGTTGTCGGCGAAGAGAAGTTGGCAACAGAGGACAAGGAAGAGGCGATGGCCAGACGGAGGTAAGTCATCAGTGCGAGATCCTTACTGAGACGAGGCGCGCTCGGTCTTGCAGTAGGCAGAGAGACTGTACTCCTGTTTTAAAAATTGACAATCGGGATGTTTGGGTCTCGAGAGCATACGTCCCTCGACTCCAGTGGCGTCCTGCGGGACTCTTTAGGGGAACGAAGTCTTGGATCGAGGTACCTTGTGGAGTCCCGTCACGCGCAAAAGAACGCGCGAACGCGGGCACCCGCTTCTGGTTAGATTCGGGCTGGCGCGGGCGTTCGGATCTTCCAGGGACTCGAGTTCGTTGACTGGGGTTCACGGTGAACCGCAAGATGCGCGCGAGTTTGCCGGACTGCTGCCGACAATCTCATATACATTGCTAGCTGAGTTTCTGGAGGCATCGTGCTGCGATTGCTCCGTAGGTGTTGTGTCGTCTCGAATCTTTGCGCGCTGAGTCCGGCGACCTGTTTTTCTCTCCTCTTGCTCGGTGCGTTGTTGGCGGCTTCTCCGCTCGCACTTCGTGGGCAGGAGTCGTCGATCAGCGAACAGCCAGCTGAGCCCCTATTCACGCTGCAGGAGGTCATGATTCCGGTGCGCGATGGGGTACACCTGCAGACTGCGATTTTGACTCCGGTCAATCAGACCGCGCCGCTGCCGATTCTTTTTCGGCGCACGCCTTACGGAGTTCGGACAAGCCGTACACCAAGATCCCCGCGCATCTGAAAGAGCTGATGCAGGATGGCTACATCGTGGTGATCCAGAACCTGCGCGGGCGGTTCAAGTCGGAGGGCGAGTTCTTGTCTCGTCGTGGGTCGACTTGAAGGATCCCAAGGCGACCAACGAGACGACCGACGCGTATGACTCGATCGAGTGGCTGGTGAAGAACATTCCCAACAACAATGGGAAGGTAGGGATGTGGGGTGTGTCGTATGACGGGCTGACGACCGCGCTGACGCTGTTGCATCCGCATACGGCGCTGAAGGCAATCAGCGAGCAGGCGTCGCCGGTCGACCAGTGGATGAACGATGACGATCATCGTTATGGTGCGTTGCGCGAGAGTTACAACTTCGAATATGACGTGCTGGAACAGGCTGACAAGAACAAAAACACGCACTTTGAATTTGAGACGTACGACACCTACCAGTGGTACTTGGATCTCGGCCCGGTTTCGAATATCAACGACAAGTATCTGCACGGTTCGATTCCCTACTGGAATTCGAACGTGGAGCATCCGGACTACGACGAGTTCTGGAAGAAGGAGGCGTGGGTGCGGCAGTTGCACTCATCGTCTGTACCGAATTTGAATGTGGCCGGGTTCTGGGATCAGGAGGATCCGTGGGGGCCGTGGCAGATTTTTCGGCACTCACTGGAAAGCGATCCGGAGCACACCAGCCTGATGGTGGCCGGGCCGTGGTTCCACGGGCAGTGGCAATCGCCTAAAGGGGACTACATCGGTCAAGTTCAATTTGGCGGACACGAGACGGCGCGCGAGTTCCGCGAGAACCTGGAGGCGCCGTTCTTCCGCTACTACCTGCACGGCAAGGGCGAGAAACCGCAATGGCAAGCGACCATGTTTCAGAGTGGATCGAATCAGTGGCGCACTTATGCGGTGTGGCCGCCGAAGGAAGCAAAGCCGACGAAGCTCTATCTGCATGCGGATGGGACGCTGTCGTTCAAGGCGCCTGCGCCAGGGGAACTTCAGCGGGAAAGTGGGATACCGCGAGTACGTGTCGGATCCGGCGAACCCGGTGCCTTATCGCACGCGGCCGATTTCGCCGACGTATCCGGGAGGCGACTGGCGAACGTGGGAAATGGCGGATCAGAGATTTGTCGATCACCGGCCAGACGTGCTCTCGTTCGTGAGCCAGCCGCTCGATCACGACGTGACCGTGACGGGGACGGCTGTCAGCACACGCTGATCGCGTCGACGTCGGGAACGGACAGCGACTTCGTGGTGAAGTTGATTGATGTGTATCCGGAGAACGCTCAGAAGAGCGCGTGGAATGAAGAGGATGGGCCGAAGCCGGGTGAGTATGCGCAGTCGTTGAACGGATACCAGTTGCCGGTTGCGATGGAGGTGCGCCGCGGACGCTATTTGACGAGCAACGAGAAGCCGCATGCGCTGATGCCCAACAAGCCAACGGAGTGGAAAGTGCCCCTGCGCGATCACGATCACGTGTTTCTGAAAGGGCATCGCATCATGGTGCAGGTGCAGTCGACGTGGTTTCCGGTGATTGATCGCAATCCGCAGAAGTTTGTGCCGAGCATTTACAAGGCTGGGGCTGCGGATTTTGTGAAGGCTACGCAGCGGGTTTACTGCTCGCCGGGGATGGCGTCGTATGTGGAGTTGCCGGTGCGTGAGAGTAGGGGCTTTTCTGAAAGTCCCGAGCTGGGCGGCAGCCACGCAGAATAATTTTTCGGATGACGACTGGCATCGTGCTTCGGTCTTGATGAAGTGGGGGAGCAGATGGTTGAAGATTTGCACAACTTTTCAGGCGTCCTTCCAGGAGAGTACGCAGGGACGGGTCGTTACCCGGCGCTATGAGCGTCGGGCTATTCTCCGGCAGCTCCATCCGGGAGGCAGGGCAGCTACAGCGGAACCTCACGCATGAGTTAGCGCCAGACGATTACGGTGTGCCAGTTCCACACTGGCTTGCCCTTGTCGTCGCGCAGCATGATGCGTGTCGGTGCCCTTGACGACTTCTGCGCGCGAGGATGAGGTCGGTTCCGTCCTGCTTGATTTTTGATCCCGTGATGGTTACTTCGTCTCCCTTGGCGAAGGGTGGCGCCCATGTCGTCGAGAAAGGCTTTCGGGCAAAGGTAGATGTCGATGGTGTCGTCGCCGTTTTTAACGAGGAGGTGCGCGACGTCTTTTGCATCTCCTATGGCCGGAGTTTCAGATCCTGCACGGTGACTTTAAATTTCGCTTCGGCGGCCAGGTCGTACTTGGGGGCTCCGGCTTGGGCAAAGACGGACGTCGCAATGAGCAAGCTGAATGCAGTGGCGAACAGACGACGCGCCTGGATCGACATGGATCCTCCTCGGGTGACTGAGCAAACGGGTAATGCGCTCCTAAATTATGCGGGTAAAAAAATGCGAGTGCTGGTATGAAGGCTAATGAGGACATACCTATTGCACCCGCATCTTGAGTGTTGAGGATGAAGGAGCATCGGCCGTTCGCGATCTCAGGGACTGAAGCCCGCTTTAGTTTTGGACGCTCCGTGCGTGGTTTAAGAAGGTCAAAAGTCTTCGGCACGACCTTACGGCGCTCACCACGCGGAGTTGCTCGGGTTCGGTCAGGTCATTGTAGAAGGGCAGGCGCAGCAGACGGGTGGCTGAGGTCTCTCGGTGACTGGGCAGTTGGCTTTCCGTGCTGCAGTGATTTCTGTCCCATCTCCGAAAGATGCAGTGGGCACGTAGTGGAAGACGCTTAGGATGCCTTGCGCCTTCAAGTGAGCGATCAGGACTGGCGGATTTCGAGCGACGGCAATATAAGGTAGAACATGCTGCCAGGCTTGTTCACATTCAGCGGGCACCATTGGAAGGCGGACGCCGCGCTGGGTGGCCCAGTCGGCCAGGTGCCGGAAGTAGAGATCCCAGATGCGTTGCCGCTTGTTCTGGATTTCATCACGAGCTTCGAGCTGGGCGAGAAGGAAAGCGGCCAGAAGATCGGATGGCAAGTAACTGGAACCAAGGTCGACCCAGGCTGTACTTGTCGACCTGGCCGCGGAAGAACTGGCTGCGGTTGGTTCCCTTCTCGCGGATGACGAGCGCCCGTTCGATCAGGTCGGGATCATTCATCAGGAGAGCTCCGCCTTCGCCGCAGGTAACGTTTTTGTTTCGTGAAAGCTTTTGCGTGCCAGCGATCCGAAGGTCCCGGTGTATCTGCCTTTATAGCGAGCGAAGAGCGCGTGGGCGTTGTCTTCGATAATGCGCACACCATGGCGACTCGCGGTGGAACTGATCGCATCCATTTCGCACGCTACGCCTGCATAGTGCACGGGAACGATCGCCTTGGTGCGAGACGTGATCAGTGATTCCAGACGACCCTCGTCGAGGTTCAGGGTGTCGGGGCGAATGTCTGAGAAAACGATCTTCGTTCCCCTCAAGGCAAAGGCATTCGCGGTGGAGACAAAGGTGAACGACGGAACGATGACTTCGTCACCGGGTCCGCAATCGAGCAAGAGAGCCGCCATCTCTAGCGCGTGAGTGCATGAGGTGGTCAGAAGAGCTTTGGGGACGCCCAGTTCCCTCTCAAGCAATCCATTGACAGCGGCGCGTGAACGGCCATCGCCGGAGGCGTGCCGTTAGCGATCGCCTGGGCAATGTACTTGTACTCGTTGCCCGCGAGGCACGGGCGGTTGAAAGGGATGGAGTAAGTCATTTCAGGAAGGACGCCAGGACTAGCTTGGCTTCTCCAACGATGAGTTGAGTGCCATCATCTTTTACGACTTCGGTGGCCAGGACGATGCGGCCCTTTACGCCATCCCAATCGGTCACGCGAACCTTCGCGGTGAGGCGTTCCCCTACTTTCGCCGGTGCGCGAAATGAAAGTTGCTGGCCGAGATAAATCGAACCTGCGCCAGGTAGCACGGTGCCCAGCACCGTCGAAATCAAAGATGCCACCAACATGCCGTGGATGATTCTTCCGCCGAAGCGCGTTTGGCTCGCATATGCTTCGTCGAGATGCACGGGGTTCGTGTCGCCGGACAAGCGGCTGAAGAGTTCCACATCGTCCTGGGTGAAGGTCTTGCTGAAGACCGCCTCTTCTCCGACGGTGACAGCTAGTGCGTGCCACTGGCGCCATCGTCTCCCCTGCGGTGAACCACTTGTGGAAAGTGTAGTACGGACTGACTGGGCTCGAAGCCCACACGGCACCAAACTTTTTGTACGGCGATGTTGGTGATTTGCGTGGAGACCACCATGCGCTGCACGCCTTGTTGCTTGCACCATTTCATTCCACTGAGCATGAAGAGAGCGGTAGATGCCAAGGCCCTGCGCCTCGCGGAGCGACGCCGAAAAGCACACCTTCACCTTCCTGCGGCGAGTTAATGCGAAGGGTTGCGAATCCGACGACCCGGCCGTCTCGTTCCGCGATGGGGACTTCGTTGGCGACTTCTTTCGAGACACAGGATCGAACCGCCCAGGACATGTATCCCCTCGTCGGACTTTTTGCGATCGAGCCTGGGGTCGGCGTGATAGTGGCCAAAATAGCCTTTGAAGGAGGCGGCGGCGACTTCCTGCACTTGCGTTTTGTCTTCGGGGCGAAAGGTGCGGATCTGGACTTTGGGGGCCTCGTCGGGGATCGGTCGCTTCGAGAGATCGAAGGTGTAATAGATCAGCGTATCCATTAGCAGGAAGCCGGCCTCGCCCATTTTGTGAACGGCTTCAAATTCGGTGGTGAGGCAGCGGGCAATCAGCAGGTCAATTTGTTCGGAGGTGCAGAACTGCAATACCCGCGGCAGACTGCCCGAATCCAGATGCGCCCTCGCAATGCGAAACCCCGAAGCGATCGCTGTCGATCTCGGAAAACGCTACGGCTTGGTTCCGGACTTGCGGTCATCTGCGCTCCTGAGGATTCGATTGCATTCGTGCTGGCGGAGCGGGCTGTCGGTTCTGACCAGCCCGAGATCGCTCACTCGGGTCCCCGCTTCCAGCGGTGGTACGAACTACGTAACTCGGGCGCTGCATCATGCGGAAGTGCATGCGTGCGAGATACTCGCCGATGATCCCCAGCGCGAATAGTTGTGCGCCGGAGAATAACGCAACGATGTGACGCGAGGAACGGGAAGCCCGGGACCGGAGTGCCGTGCAGGAAGTAACGCACCAGCACGTAGACCAGGACGCCGAACCGAACAGCGTAAAGAAGAAGCCGACCAGGCTGGCGATCTGCAGGGGCTTGGTGCTGAAGCCGGTCATCATGTTCATGGCGTGCGTGACCAGCTTGCGGAAGGTGTATCCGGAAGTGCCCTGGCTGCGCGGTCGTGCCGGACCGGGGTCGCGGCGAAACGGTTCGTGCCCCAGGTCAGCAGCACGTCGATGGAGACGAAAGCGCCGCTCGTAGTGATTGAAGGCATTGCGCGACTTCGGCGCGGAAGACGCGGAAGGCGCTTACCTGGCGGGCGATTTCAGCGCCCATGACACTCTGCAACGCGAGTTTCGTGGTGAGTGACGCGAGATCGCGCAGGAAGCCGTGCTGTTCCTGCGATGGAGTGCCGTAGACCACGTCGTATCCCCTGATCGAGGACCGCGAGCAGCTTGGGAATTTCTTCGGGCGGATGCTGAAGGTCGTCGTCCATGGTCACGAGGATGGCGTACCGGGTGGCGCGGATTCCGCAGAGCAGCGCGTTGTGCTGGCCGTAGTTGCGCATCAGGTTGATGGCGTGAATCCACGGGTGCTGCGCGGCCAGGCTGGTGATGACGTCCCAACTGTTGTCGGGGCTGTTGTCGTTGACGAGGATGAGTTCGTAATTTTCGGCGAGCGTGGGCAGGACTTCGCCCAGGCGGCGGGCGAGTTCGGGCAGGATGGCTTCGCTGCGATAGACCGGGACGACTACGGAAATTCCAGGCGCGTGCTCGCGGGCGCCGCGGCTCGCGGGCGAGTCGAGACTTTGCGAAAGCGCGAAGTCATGACGGGCTATCCACGCGCGACCGTGGTGATGCCGACGATGATGATCAGCAGGCCGAGGAGTTTTTGCGCGGATTTTTCGTGCAGGGAAATACAACGCGCCGATGGTGATGAGCGCATGTCAGGCTGACGAAGAGCGGGTAGCAGGTGGAGAGCTTTTGGGTGGCGAGGACGCGGAACCACATGAGGGCGGCGATGCCGGAGAGAAGAAATCCGCCGACGAAGGCCGGTCTGGCGCAGCAGCGAGAACAGAGCGGAGACGGACGGGGAGAATCCGCCGGCGTGGGCGATGCCATTCTTCATCAGGACGTTGGCCACCGCCATGCAGGCGGCCGTCAACAAGACGAGGAGAAAACCCGCCAGGGTCACGCGCGTCGCCTCCGAAAATTAGAGTTTGCCATTTGCTAGTTCGTCGGAGTGCTTGCTGGTGAAGGGCTACGTTATCACAGGGGAGGAAGAGGAACCAGAAGGCGCGCGATCCAGCCAGACTCAGATCTCGACGCGTGCGAAAAGATCCTAACCCCAAAGGCGCTAAGGAGGACCGCGATGGACGCAGCCCGCTAACACCTGGGCCATCGAGATTCACGAGCGATCTCACTTCTGAAAGAGTCCCCTAACGGACTTTTCTCCACCCTTGGAGCCACCGCGATGTTTCCCCTAGCACGGTCTCTTGCGAAGCGCTTGCGGGAGTTGCGGCCGAAACCAGGATCTTTCATGGAAGCAATTTCGCCAATTGACCCATGGCCGCTACTTAGCCGATTGACAAAACGCGCCGAACGACCAGAAGGGCTGTCATCTTTGCGAATAGGGTCAGCAATTCAGCGGTAAATCCAGATGACCACCGAGCGGATCAGCGCCTAGAGATGGGCCTCTGGGCACTGACTTCCTGTCTGCCCGCGATTCGAAGCGCGTGAGAACTAAAGATCGAGTCTTTGAGGCTTTCTTGCAATTTTCCGCCGTCTTGAAGAAGGATCAGTATAATGTCGCGTCAGACTACAGGAGCCTGCTAGCAAGGTGATGCGCGCGTTTGCTCAGTCACTCGTCTGGTCTGTGCTAAAGCGGTTAACGATAGGTCTCGCGCTGATCGCCCTCCTCTCGTCGATCTTGCTGGTTTCCGACCTTGGACATCAGAAGGACGGCTGCCGCAGCCAATGCAGCCGCTAGAGGGCCGGAAATTCAAGGCTGCGATCGTGTACTACGCGCATGGTGTGAGTAACGACGATTGCGTGAACGGTCTCCTCGATGGGCTCAAATCCAGTGGTCTCGTACAAGGAAAGAACCTGGAAGTAGTGAAGGCAGATGCTCAAGGGGAAATGATCAACATCCCTGCCATTCTTCAGAACTACGACAGCTCTGATGTCGATCTAATCATGACCATCTCAACGCCATGCCTCGCCGGAGCTTGCAACATCGTAAAGCACAAAAAAGTGGTCTTCACCTGTGTGAGCGATCCGATTGCCGCGGGGGCGGGCAAGAGCCAGATGGAACATTTGCCATTCGTGACCGGGTCGGCAGTTTCCCGCCTGTGAGCCACATGTTGGATTTCATGCAGAAACTGGTGCCAGGACTGCGTGCCGTAGGAACAATGTACAACCCGGCGGAAGCGAATTCGGTGAAGGAGCAGGCGGTCGCGCGCGAAGTATTTCAGAAACGCGGCATCAGACTCGAGCAGATTGCCGTCAGCGGATCAAGCGAGGTGTTACAAGCGGTGCAAATCCTGGCTGACCGCGACATCCAGGTGGTGTGGTTGCCGGCCGACAATACTGGTATTCAGGGATATGAAGGTGCAGTGAAGGGCGCGAAGGATGCACGACTTCCCTGATTACCGACATATCGCTCGGCGCTGCCCCGCGGTGGTCTGGCGTGCCTCGGCGTGGGAATGCAGTACTCCTCGTTGGTCGCCGGAAAGCTAGCGGGTCGCGTTCTGCTTGGCGAGAATCCGAAAGACATGCCGATCGAAGAAGTTGCCGTCGAGGAAATGGCGATCGTCCGAAGCAATGCGGCGGAATTGGGTATCACGATTCCTGCCGAGTTCGCGCAGAACGTACGCCCGGTAGCCTAGGCATGGAAATAAGCACACAACAGGTCGAGGACGCGCTCGCAGTGAGGGTAAAGGGGCGCCTCGACAATTATTGGACAGAACATTTGCGCACGAACCTGGAGGAGTTTGTCCGGAGAGGCGCGCACGTTATCCGGTTGGACTCTCAGAGGTTTCGTTCTTAAGCTCTGCGGGTGTAGGCCTTTTGGTGCTGACCTATCGGCAGCTAAGGGAGATTGGTGGCATCGCTAACTATTGCGAGCCCTTCCGTCCGGGTCAAACAGGTCTTGGATCTTTGCAAACTGTCAACCATCCTGCTGACGAGCCAAGCGCCGGCGGATCCCGACGAGCGCAAGTCGGAAATACGCCGCTTTTACGTCAGCCTCCGCAGCATTCGAGATGCTGGAATGTTCCCCGCAAAAGCCGTTGACCTTCGAGCTTATCGGAGATCCAGGATTATTGAAGTCGTGCAACTTCGGTCCAAAAGACTGTCAATCGCTAAAGTTTCCAGCATCAACGTTCGGCCTCGGTCTGGGGGCTTTCGGGAACGGCTTCGAAGATGCGCAGTCGCGGTTTGGGGAATTCCTTGCAGGCAGGCGGATCCGCGGCTTATTCTCCCGACAGACGGGACCAATGTCCCGGACTTCATGGTTTGCAGTGGAGATCTGGTTCCAGAGGTGAATGTCCTCTACGGTCTCCGATGCGAAGGCGGGTTCACCCACCTATTGCGGTTCGAAGCTGCCAATGCTGATGGTCCCATCGGTTTCTCGGACTTGGCGGCCACGGCATTGGATGTATCCGGCGCGCCCGTGATCGGGATGGTGATGGGTGGTCGAATCCGCTGGGCTAGTTGGCGCCGCTCTTCGTCGCTCGCCGGCAACGGCGCCAGTTGCGAACACCTCACCGTTCCAATATCCCGAGGTGCGCACTTGGTTATCGTTCTCCACGGAGCGGCTCTATTCGCGGTCACTGGTGTTGATCTCAGGGTAGCGGCCGGGTTTCCCCCAGCGAGCGGTTAGCTCCGCTGCTTCGACGAATGGGAAGCGAAGCATCGCCACATGGGACACTTTCACGCCGCGGCGTTTTCCTATCGGCCCCTCAAGAAGGGGAGACATCGATCTGAAAGCCACGGTCTCGACCTTGTTTGAGACGGAGACCTTGCAGGGTGTGCTCCACCTCCTCACCGATGACCGTACAGCCGCCGGGGCACAACAGAGCGAGTTTGTCCGCGGTGCCTGCTGGATCGGCGCGGTGTCTGAGAAAGAAATAAAGAGTGGAACGCATATGAGTCTTCTGGTTGGCACGTTCACGATCGGCTTCATCCTGTCGCTGCTCGCGTTGGGGGTGTTCATCAGCTTCCGGATTTTCGCATTTCCGGATATCACAGCCGATGGGTCAGTGACGCTTGGCGCATCGATCGCCGCGGCGCTGCTGATTCATGGCGTGACGCCGCCGGTTGCATCGCTTGCGGCGTTTGGAACGGGAGTGCTTGCTGGCGCCTGTACGGGCACGCTGCACACGCGATTCAAAATCAATCCGCTGCTTTCGGGCATCCTGGTGATGACAGCGCTTTATTCCGTTAACCTTCACGTTATGGGCAGCAGCAACATTTCCCTGCTCGGGGTAGAATACTCTAGCCACGCAATCGGAGCGGATCGGTGTGAAGCTGATGCGTGGGGCTACCAGCTTCGATCTAGCAGGCTGGAAGTCAGCGTGCGCGATGCCACGGTGCTGGGTGCGATTGTTTTGGCTGTTCTGCTGACCGGCACGCTGTTGTATTGGTTTTTGCGGACGAATCTCGGCATCGCTATGCGGGCCACCGGCGACAACGTGCAGATGATCCGAGCGCTAGGAGTGAATGACGGGAAGATGATCGTGTTCGGAATAGCGATCTCGAACGGCTTCGTGGCGCTGTCTGGCAGCATTGTTGGCACAATACCAAGGCTTTGCGGACGTAGGCATGGGAATCGGAATGGTGGTGTGGGGACTTGCGAGCGTCATCATCGGAGAAGCGCTCGTTGGAACCAATCAGCTGGGCTTGACGATTATTGGAACCGTGATGGGGTCCGTGCTGTTCAGGCTGATGGTAGCGGTGGCGTTGCGTTGGGGTCTCAGCCCCAATGATCTGAAATTGATTACTGCCGTGTTCGTGTTCGTGGCGCTCATCGTTCCGCAGTTCATTCAGAAAGGGCCGGATGTTGGGCGCACATGCTTGACATCCGGGCGGTCTCAAAGACGTTTAACCTGGGCTACGCCGAATGAAGTGCACTCGCTGCGCGGCGTCAACCTCGAACTGACTGCCGGATCGTGGGTCATTATCATCTGGAACCAACGGCTCGGGGAAGTCCACGCTGCTGAATGCTGTGGCCGGAACATTTTTGTAGACGAAGGGAGCATTCGACTGGCGGGGCGGGAGGTCACGCGATGGCCGGAACATACGCGTGCTGAGCTGATCGGACGCGTGTTTCAAAATCCATTTAGCGGCACATGCACCAAGCCTCACCATCCAGGACGAATCCTCAGTCTCGCTGGCGCTGCGCGGGCGGGGACGTGGTGCTTGGTTGGGGGTTGAAAGCGTCGCTGGGTGGGGAGAATGCGCGATGAGGTTGAGTCGGCTTGAACATGGGGGCTGGAGGATCGGCTCGAGAATGCCATTGGCAGTCTCTCCGGCGGACAGCGAGCGGCCCTGACGCTGTTAATGGCTACCGTGGCCGCGTCCCGAACTCCTGCTATTAGATGAGCACACCGCTGCCCTCGACCTTAAAAGCGCGGACCAAGTGGTCGCGTTAACCGAACACGTCGTAGCGCGTGCCAAACTCACCACATTAATGGTGACCCACTCGATGCACCAGGCAGCAAGCTTGGGAGACCGCCTGATCATGATGCACCGCGGCCGGATCATCCACGATTTTCAGGAGTGCCGAAAAACGACGGCTACGGCCTGACGATCTACTGGCGCGCTTTGAAGAAGTACGTCGCGCGGAGCAACTGGATGAGAGCGCCGCTGAGATGCTCGCCGAGCATTATGTTTGAACGTGATGAGGTCACTCCCCTGACCTGCTTCGGCTCTCCAGACACGCTAGTGCCTGAGGTACGCCTGAGCCTCGTCGGTCGGCACGAGCGGACTGCTGTCAAACGACGTGATAACGATGTATTTTTCCAGCCCCACATCCGGGCAGATTCGCAGAAGATCAAATTGTCGATCTGTCACAAGCCATTCGTAAACGCCTTGCGATCCAATTGTGCGCATCGGCCCTGATTTTACTTTGCGGCCCTTGGTTGACGAAAACCGGGCGACTTCACCAGTGAGTATCAAGACAATGACTGCCAGTAACTCGGTGGAATGGGAATTCGCCAGGCGCGGCGGTGGACCTGGATAAACAACCGCGGCTGTGACGGGTCTGGCTGTGGCTGAACGGCTCCTTATGTTGTGGAGACAACACGCGGGAGCAAGGTCATTTTCGGTGTAGAGCGCTCAGATCGAATAGACTACGGTGGTAACGGTGGGATGAGAAAGAGGGGATCTTTCTTCTTTGGTGCTATCGCCCACGATCGTAGGATGCGTTTCCGAGATTCCGTACTCTCTTCAAGCGCGGTCCCCAAAATCCTTCCGAGAGGGCTCGGCTCGGGCGAACCTCTGCTGGTTTGGGCGCGTTCGCCCTCCTCGTGCTCCTCCAGTCGGCCTGACAGCGAGCGAATGATCACAGAGTTCTGCTGCTGCAACTCAAGCTCGCACAGAAAGCCTTCCCCTAACACCCTGAAGGTCGCGTTCAACCACATATTGACACGCTCAGAAGCGGCATCAACTGACACCGCTGAGCCAACCCTGAGATCTGAAACCGGGAAACTGATTCCTTGATTTCGACAAGTCACCTAACGACACGGTTGGACCATATTCACCCTTTGGCTCACGACTCCACCAGTTGCCAGTACTGTTTCTCTCGGCTGGAGTGGTGAAATGGTACTGATAAAGCATCGCACGCAAGTAGCGCGGCGAAGCATTTGGGAAGGGGTTACGGTGCATGAGCTTCAGAACTTCTGGTGAGCCTTCCAGTATCCGCGCCATGAATTGGAGAACCCAAGGATCAGTCCGATAGTCACCGAGCGCGGCGAACCACATCTGCCAGTCCAGCCGAGGCTGGTGTGGCGCAACCCAGGGCGGACGGTGATCCAGTTCTCCCGGCTTATACTTGAATTCATACTCCAGCCACGTCGCCCCATCGTTTGGATCCCTCCACAACAATTTCCGCACGGGTGGTCGTCATTACGGCGAACAAGCCGTAGGTATTGACGATTTCGAAAGGTGCAACCGCCCGGCGATGACCTTGTCCGCAGCCGCCCACGTGTACGCCCGAGAACATGCCAACCAATTCGAAGCCACTGACGAAAAGCACCAGCAAATAAAACGTGAAGCATGACTCGGCGGACTAAGGGGCGCGTGCTGCTCTCGGAGAAGGCATGAGGAATTCGGCTCAGCTATGCTGCCCGGTAAGCGGCGCCGGAAGAAGGCATCATCGAGTAGGAAAAGGCAGAGTGCCACCGTAAGCAGGTTAAAGAACGCGTAGTTGCCCTGTGAGGGTGATGAGATCTGAAGCGAGTGTGATCGCAAATGCTGCCGAACACACGCAGCCGCCTTGGGCGCCAGAATAAGAAATGGCATCAGGAGTTCGACGAAGAACTACGAATCCCACCGACACGCGCTGAAAGGTTGGAGGAAATTGGTAGAAGTACCAGGCCACAGGTGTGGGGAGGGGCTGTGTTTCGTAGTGGACGGGAAGAGCGGTGGAAATTGTGCCAGGCAGGATCGTGACTCAAGAGTTTCACCGCACCAGAAAGAAGCACCAAGCCGAAATAAGCAGCCAGCGGAAGAGCTTGACGAATGAGCGTTGAAGAGCCAAGAAAGATGGTGAGGAATCCGGCTTCGAGCAGCAGGGCGTCCCATTGGTAGGTCATGAATCACCTGACCGGCGGTTACGAGCGACAGATAGAAGACAAATAGCGCGACGCGCACGAGGCGCCAGTTTGTTCCCGCGGCCAGAAGGACTGAAAAATCAGCACCGGCAACGCCAGATGGTGTGGATCATGGCGTCGCTGGTGTTCAGCCAGAGCAATGTGGGCACGCTCCAGAGCCCGGCGGTCCCGACGTATTCCCGCACCGCACGCAGGAAGTCGGCTGCCGGCGAGATGCCATGAGAACCAATCAGGCTGCTGGCTTGCACACCGAAAGACAAGAAGGCGATCAGGTAGATGACGCCGAGCAGACGCAGGAAGACCCAACTGGCATACCCAAAAGTCTCGCGGCTCAGGGAAACACCGAGAGGTACTTCGTGAGCTGGTAGGCGAATGAGCGCTGGCGAGCGATCCGATCGTAACCCGCATCGGCGACAGGTGCGAATCCTGGCACGCGCTCATACAGCCAAAGCAGAGTAACTTTTCCCGGGCACCGAGGGCAGAGCAACTGGAACACAGCATGAGCACCGCTAAATGCTTCTCCGTTTGGCAGGACGAGCTTGACAGCGGCGGCGAACTCCTGCCGGGAAATGTCCGGGAAGCGATCGCCGATTTCCTGATAGGGCACGTAAAGATACCCATCCGTGAGTCTGCTTCCAATATTCAACCCAGGCCCGACAAAATGAACACTCGCCATCAAAGATAAGAAATGGACGCTCTGGCGGTTGTTGAACACAAGGATTCTCAAAAGCATTCGAGACATAATAGCGACTCGAGGATCCTTGGATCGGTCCAGATTTTCGCTTGCTAGTTGATCAGTTCCAGCAAGTCTGCTCCCTACCGGGGGCCCCAAGCCCTTCTCCGCCTTCGCGTTATTCCGTCAAGCGATTCCCAAAACATTGAGCAACCGCCAGTGCGAGATTGTTGCAGTGTCACTCCACGTGGAATTTGATTTGGCAATTCCCTCGTCTGCAGTGCACTCAGGCGGCCCTCCTAGAGCACACAAGGAAGCTCTGATGAACGTCCTTTTGCTCTCCATGCCGGATTATTTCGAGCACATGCCTCCGGTCGCGGTGCGCATGCCCAATGGCGCTCTGACCTCGCTTGCTGGAAATGTGGATGATCACCACCGCGTCGCCGTTGCTGATCTCATCCTCAGCCATCGTCGGGTGCGGGAGACTATCAACAGGCTGTTTCACGAATTTGATCCAGAGGTTGTCGGGCTCTCGGTGATGACGTTTCCAGCGCCAGACCGCCCACGCGCATCATCGATCTGGCACGTGCGCTGAAGCCCGGCGTGAAAATCGTGGTGGGCGGTTATGATCCCAGTCTTGCCCCCGATGCCTACGAGGGAATGGGGTGGATTACATCGTGCGCGGAGAAGGCGAGGTTACATTTCGCGAACTTCTACGGGCATTAGAGAGGGGCGGAGGCTTCGAAAGTATCTGTGGCCTGTCGCGTCGCGAAGGCAACCGTTGGCGTCCATAGTCCTGCTCGGCCGGTGCATCGCCTGGAAGATGATGAGATCCGCCCGCCTAATCGTGGTGCTCGGGTACTCCAAGGCTACACCTTGCTGGGCCGCCAGGTGGATGTGGTCGAGACTTCGCGCGGCTGCACGTATGACTGCAGTTTCTGCTCGATCATCGAAATGCGGGGCCGCAACTTTCACACGTACTCTTTGAACGCGTGCTGCGTGACATCCGCGATGCCCGCGACCGCGGAGCTAGGACTATCTTCCTCGGTAGACGACAACATTACCCTCAACGTGCGCCGGTTCGAACAGTTGTGCCACGCCATCATCGAGGCGAGGCTAAACAAGCTGGACTACTTCGTCCAGGCCATGACCTCGTCCATCGCCAGCCACGGGGAAACTCTCGCACCACTAATGCGCCGTGCTGGGTTCCGGTATGTTTTCCTGGGGATCGAAAACATTCTGGAGGGCGACCTGCAATTCTTGCGTGCCGCGGCCAAGAACACGGCACGCGATAACGGCAAGAACAGCGGGAATGCCACGTTGAAAGCCATCGAGTGCCTGCATCGAAACAGAATGTACGTGGTGGGAGGGCTGATCGTGGGTAATCCTGACGACACTCAGGAGTCGATCGAGGCCAACCTCGCATTCGCGCGCCGCTACGTAGATTGGCCGTACATCCAGCACCCCACGCCTTATCCGCGCACACCCATGGCTGAGCATTTCCGCGAGCGCGGGCTGATCACAAATGAGCGATTCGAGGAGTATGACGGTACGACTGCGGTGGTGCGAACCGAGCACTTGCCGGCCGAAGAAATTGAGTACCTGCGCTGGAAAGCTGAGCGCTGGATGAAGGTTCGCCACATGCCGGTGGCCTTTGCCACGACCCGTGGTTCGTCGTGCGCCACGCTCCTGAGATGCTGGCCCATACCTTTCGGGGCTGCACGCTTCGTTCGGTATTGGGGCTGGAAGACGATCGAAAAGCATTTGGGCGCTACAAGGCGATACGACGCCAGAGCGGGCGCGTTTGTGTGAAGCGTGCCCGTGCTCGGCGGAAACGCAAACGCCTCACATTGGTGCGCTAGTCAGAAAAGAATCGCGCGCTACATTAGCTCCTCAACGAACGGAGCGGAGCCGCGTCGGGCAGGTATCCGCTATCCCCGTGCAAAAGGGGCCCTGCATTCAATACCGGCTCCAGCTCCGTGCAGAGGTCAGAACGTCGGTGCGCTCGAAAGAATTTTCCGATGGGGATTTCGTCGCCCCAAAGCAAGGACTTTTCCATCGCGGACAGTCCAGTTGCTCGGGATCGTAAGCGGGAGTCGTCCTCGAGCTTTTTCACGCGCGGCCGGAACCATTGGTAGGTATTGTCGTGGTTGTAAGTGACGCACGGGCTGAAGACGTCGAGGAACGAGAAACCCTTGTGCTCGGATACCTTGCTTGATCAGCTCGTGTGAGGTGCTTCTGCTCGCCGCTGAAACCGCGAGCAACGAAACGTAGCGCCAGCGGCCAGCGCCAGCGAAATCGGATTGACCGGCGCTTCGATGTTGCCAAAGCGGCATGCTTTCGTCTTCATGCCAACGCGGCTGGTTGGCGATGTCTGGCCGGTGGTGAGGCCGTAGATCTGGTTGTCCATCACGATGTAGAGCAGATCGACGTTGCGACGCATGCTGGTGGACGAAATGGTTGCCGCCGATGCCAGAAGCCATCGCCGTCGCCGCCCGTCACCAAGCACGGTCAGATCGTGATTGGCAAGCTTCACTCCGGTGGCCACGGCCAGCGCCCGGCCGTGCAGGTGTGCATGCCGTAGGTATTGATGAACCCGGGAAAGTTGGACGAACAGCCGATGCCGCTGATGGTGACCACATTGTGGTTCGGGATCTGAAGGTCGACCAGCGCCTTCTGAACGGCGGCGAGCACACCGAAATCGCCGCATCCGGGACACCAGTCGGGATCGACTTTGCCTTTCAGATCGGCCATCGCCACGTTGCTTGGTATGCTGCTAGAGCCGGTCGCCATTTTCAGTTCTCCTCAAACCAGGATTTCGTGCGCGGGAACGGAGAGTTTGGTCTTGCCGGCCAGCTGTTCCTTCACCGCTTCGACGATGTGGTGCGGCATGAACGGTTCACCATCGTATTTTCGAATGTATCCGTTCGGCACAAAGCTGGTTTCGCTGCGCAGGTAGCGCGCGAACTGGCCGCTGTAGTTGTTCTCCACGATGATGGTGTGGCGTGCGCCTTTCAGGATGTCGAGAATCGCGTCGCCATGCAGCGGCACGAGCCAGCGGATCTGAAGCTGATTGGCCGAAATGCCTTGTTCGTTGAGGATCTCGCAGGCTTCTTCGATCACGCCTCTTGGTGGAGCCCCAGCCGATCAGAGTGACATCGGCATCCCGGCGGCCCCCACAGCACCGGCGGCGGAACGGCGGCTTCGATGCCGGCGACTTTGCGCATGCGCTTTTCCATCATGGCGCGGCGCTTGGTCGGATTGGTGAATTCGTCGCTGATCAGCACGCCGTCTTCATCGTGTTCGTCGCTGCGCGGCGGTGTGGGTGTGGCCGGGCACGCCGGGAACGGCGCGCGGCGAGATGCCGCTCTCGGTGATCTTGTAGCGTTTGTAGATCTCCGTCGCCGTTCGTTCCCGCAGTCGACGTGCGCTGTCGGTGATGAGTTCGCCGCGATCGACAACCGGGGCGAAGTCCAGATCTTTCTGGATCTACGCTGAGCCGGCCTTCCGACAGCAGCAGATCGCAGAGCACAATGCCCGGGCACTGGATAGCGGTCGGCGATATTGAAAATCTCGGGGATGATCTTGAAGCAATCTCCAATGTCGAGCGGAGCCGCGATCGCTCGCGGATAGTCGCCGAAAGCGGCGCCTAACATTTGCCAGAGATCGCCCTGCTCGGTCTTGGTGGGAACGCCCGTGGACGGGCCGGCGCGTTGGCAGTCGATGACCACCACCGGAGTTTCCATCATCGCCGACATGCCCGAGGCCTTCGCTCATCAGGGCGAAGCCGCCGCCTGAGGTAGCGCACATCGAGCGAACGCCGGCGTGAGCGGCGCCGATCGCCATATTCACCACGCCGATCTCGTCTTCCACCTGGCGGACCATGATGCCGGCTTTGCGAGCATGAGCGGCCATCCAGTGCAGAACGCCGGTCGAAGGGCTCATCGGGATAAGCGCAATAGAATTTCACGCCTGCGGCAGCGCCACCCATGGCCATCGCGATGTTGCCACTGAGCACCGCGTAGCGGTTGTCTGGTCATGGGAAGCGGCCAGGCGAAGGGCTTGAAATTGGCAGGCGGCGTAATCGTAGCCGGCCCGCGCGATTCCGACGTTTTCCGCCACCACGGCTTCGCCCTTCTTCTTGAACTGCTCGGTGAGGACCTCCTCCAGCGCCTGGAAACCGATGCCCATCATGTTGAGGCCGGCGCCGACCGCCAGCGTGTTCTGGGCGACCTTGTTTCGAGTGATGTCGGCCAACTTGGAAACCGGAAGCGGGCAGAGCTGCGCCCTTCGCCGGCGGCAGCCCGGCTTGATCGTATCAGCGTTGTAGATACACGCGGCGCCCGCCGTGAGCAGCCCAAGGTGGCGATCCATGGCGTCCTGGTTCAGCGGAATCAGCAAGTCGAGGCGGTCGCCCATGTTGGTGACTTTTTCCGGGCCGGTACGGATCGTGAGAAACGTGTGGCCGCCGCGAATGATCGACTGATAGGCGTTGTAGGCATTCAGGTGCAGGCCCCGGCGGCTGAAGATCTTCGCGAAGATGTCGCCCGGCGTCGCGACTCCCTGACCGGCAGCGCCTCCAATCGCCAATGTGAAGGTCTGCTTCATAGCAACTCTCCTAACCGGGATACCTGCCCGCAATGTAGCCTTCCAGTTCCTGAATGACCTGTGCCTGACCAGAGATGATCCACTTCACCAGGTCGCCAATCGAAATCACCCCCACCACGTCGCCATCCTCCACAACGGGAAGATGGCGAAAGTGGTGCTTGCGTCATGATGGCCATACACTCATCGACGGTGTGTTGCCGAGTCACGAAGACGACCGGGCTTGTCATGACCTCCCTGACGAGAGCTTCCCTCGAAGAACGGCCTCTTGAGGACGACTTTGCGGCGCGTAATCACGTTCCGACAGGATGCCCATCCAGTCTGCCGTTTGATATAACCAGTAGCGCCCCACGCCCGCCTCGGCCATTTCTCTCAATCGCCTCATATGACAGACTGGTCCGGTGTTACAGAAAGGACTCGCCTCTGACCTTTGCTCTTCAGCACCGATTCAATCGTGTCCGAAAATTTCGCATGAGTTCCCCTCAACCATGCAATGCTCGGCGGTTTCTTCCACCCGCATAGCGGGCTGGGCATCGCGTGCACACAAAAGCGGATCGATGTTGGACTAGCGCTGAAAGGGATATGGCGTTCGTAGGGCAGGATGTAGCTTTTCGACCGAGTGACACGGTTCCCTGGTTGCAGGCCGGGAACGCAATTCGAGGGTAGATGCTCGATCTGTACAGCCCCGAGAAGTGAGCTTCGATTCCCGGATTCACCTTACTGGCTTGCTAACGATAAGAGCCGTCTTCCTGCAATTGGCTTGCTAAAGAAGAGCAGCAGTATCGTACACCCAATAGGCTCTTTAAGGCCAGAGTTGTACTTGCGGAGCGCCCTTGAGATGCCCGTGTTGGTGTTTCTCGCCGAATCGTCGGTTTAACTCTCAGGCTACTGCTGTGATTCGGAATGCGCCATCGCGCAGGCTCACTGGAACCACGCGTCACGTTCCTTCATTCGAGCCGGACGTAGTCGGCGTCTACAAGTTCTCCAACTGCTTTTCCCGACCATCGAGTCGGTCTGCGACGACCGCAGGGTTCTCCGCTACTGTCGCCGACAGCAGGACCAGCGACATCAATAAACGGGCAACCATGTACTTAATTGGTGCACGACCGCACTGCGGAGACCAAGTGGCATACAACGAACTACCCGCAGCGCAGCGATCGCACGATGTAATTCCTTCCCATCCACCGGCGAACGCCATCGGCGAAAGCGGCGGGGCGGCTCTCACCCATTTTGAAATTCTGCCACCAAGGCTTGCCAGTCATCGCATCCAGTGCGATAAAGTTGCCCTTCCGCGTCGCCAAGTAAATCAATAGTCCCCCTGCGGTCGCGACAAGACTCCCGACCACGTGGGCGAAGAAGGATGCCCGGAACTCCCACATCACCCGTCCGCTTCCCGGATCAATCGCGCGCAGGGCTCACGCCACAATACGGCTGGCCTCGGCAGCGGACGGAGAAAAGCCACGCGCACTGCCGTAGTACGCGTGCCCGGCTTCGTAGGAGGCTGCGGCGCAGTGCTGAAGGTGTCGCATTGCTCGCGCGCACCTCACGTAAAACAGGTTCCTGTCTGGGGGGTCGAAGCTTTTCGGGTGACGCATCCACCCGTGAGTACCGAAGGCTCCCGGGCTGCACCGTCCGCCCGGTTGAGGTCGGCTTTTTCGTTGTTTGCGGGACAGGGCGGCCCACGTGTGTCCTTGCTAGCTGCTCCATGTAATCTTCCCGTACGGCGTTGGCGGAGAGGGAGCTTGCCCGGTAGTGCGATCCAAAACATAGAAGAAGCCATTGCGGTTGGCTTGTGCGATCAGGTGCTTGCCTGCCGGAATCAATCATGATCGGCACTTGCGTGGCGTCCCAATCATGCTCGTCGTGCTTGGTGAACTGGAAATACCAGTTCAGTTTTCCGGTGTCCGGGTCGAAGCGCCAGCAGGCTGTTGCTGTAGAGGTTGTCGCCGGCGCGACCCGCACCGCGATTGGATGGTGAAGGATTGCCTGTGGGCCAGAAGAGCTGGTTGGTCGATGAATCATACACACCCGTCATCCATGCCGGCGCACCGCCAATCTTCCAGGAGTCCTTTCCCAGGTATCATGGCCCGGTTCGCCGACGCCGGGTACCGTGTAAAACCGCCACTTCCGCCGGCCCGTGTCCGCATCGTACGCATCGATAAAGCCGCGAATGCCGTACTCACCGCCAGAAACGCCGAGAATCAGCGAGGTTCTTCAGCACAAGCGGCGCCAGCGTAAAGCTGTAACCCTTTGACGTAGTCGATGGCGGCTAACATCCCAGACGCACATTCCGGTCTTTGTGTCGAGGGCGACAACGTGTGCGTCGAGCGTGCCCATGAAAACCTTGTCGCCCAAGATGGCTAGCCCGCGATTCACGCGGCCACAACAGGGTCGAATGTCAGCCGGCAGTTGACGCTGATATAGCCATATGGGTCGCCCGGTGCGGGCATCGAGAGCAAAAGCGCGGTCATCCTGGCCATGTCGCGTACAGTATGCCGATCCACTACCAGCGGCGTCGTTTCAAACTTGCCGGTCGCGCCGGTTTGATAGACCCACTTCACCACCAGTGATTGCGCGGTGGTCGTGTTGACCTGGTCCAGCACGCTGAAACGATCGCCGGCGTAGTCCCCGAATACGTGAGCCAGTTCTGCGGGCTCCTTCGCTGAATTGAGCAGCCGCTCGAAGCGTGACCTGCCCGCACGCATTCGGTGCAGAAGTAGAGCTGCAGGTCAACAATAAGAAGGTCCCAATGGACAACACCTGCGGTGTCTTCTTCACGGCCGGCTACCCTCACTTCTCGCACCCTCAGCGAGCAGGTAGGCGATGATGTCGCTCAGATCGTGGTCACTCAACGTACCCGTCGTTGTCAGGAGGGCATCGGGATTGACGACTCTTCTGTGATCGAGCGTAGTTTGTCCTTTTCAAGCAGATGAATCCGCCTCGGCTGTGTCCATTAGTTGAAGGCTGAAGCTGTCTTCGTTCAGAGTTACGCCCTTGATCTCCTCACCATCCGAGGTCACGACCGTCACCGTCTCATACCGCTGGGCAAATTCTTTGGTCGGTTCCGTGAGTCCCCAGGCGAGCCGTTGGCTGGGCTTTCGGACGGACTCCACCAAGGACTCCACCGTTCGCGACGCTCCCACCGACGTCAGGTCGGGCCCGAGCGCGACCTCCCCTTGCGCTCTTCCACCATGTGACACGTCGAACAGTTGGCGTCACCATAGAAGAGTTGTTTTCCATGCACATGGCATTGCCGAGGCTTTTGACGGTGCCTTGACCTGAATGCTGCGTAAGTACCGTGATGATCTGCCATATCTCTTCGTCCGTCATCCCCACGCCTTGCCCATTGGTGCCGTTGGCCGGCATGGCAGTGCCCGGAATCCCTGACTGATGTTTCGGAAGAGATCAGCGTCAGAGTCTCCGTGACGCTTGTGCGCCTCGTAAGATCGGGACCGCGGCCACCGCCGCGAGCACCAAGGCCAGTGGCATAAAGCACAGTTTATGCGGAACCTCGAATTCACCAGCTTTAGCAGCTCTGGGGTCTGTCGAGAGTGGATTACGAGTTTGCGCCGCAATCGGACACACCAGGAGTGCACAGCGATGCAACCAACGCTGAAAGCGGTAGGCGGATAGGCAAATAATCGCGTGCCCAGAATTCTGGAGCAAAGTCACCTGTCTGCGGGACATAGTAGATGTCGTCCTCCTTCAGCCAGAATGCTATGGCGTTTACAACATCTCAAACACGACCATGCGGGAGACTTGACTCGGCAAACATTCTACTCGCGTCTTCAACCGTGTCGAACGAGAGGTGCAAAGCGCCCCTCCAATCCCCCTCAATCTGCAAATCTCCGAAGGAGCGCATTTCGACGATCCGGCTCTTGCAGCTCGTCGAATTGAGAAAGCCAGTTGAGGGCGTCACCAATCGCCACCAGAAGTCCGCTCCGCTCATGCGGCAGCACAGCGCCGCGGTTAAGGTTCCTGCTCTACGGTCGGCACTGCTTGGCCGAGAGGCAGACTCTGCGCATAGTCACCAGGATCTGTCGCATTTGCCTGGACGCCACCGTTAGAAAGTGCGCGCGATTCTCAGCGTCGGAACGCCGCCTTTTGCCGAAAAGTCTCAGATAGTTCATGAACCAGCGCTGCGCTCCGCGTGTCCGGACGTTGTATTGAGATGGTAATGTGCGATGTCGCGAAATTCCTTGTAGACCAAGGGAATCAGTCTGTCGAGAGCTTGCTGGTCGCCAGCGAAGTTCCGCTTTACCGGCTGGGAAGATGGTCCACACACACCCACGGGGATAACACAGCTTAGTATTCTTAGAACGATAAGATAGCGCCTCGCCTTTGCGGCAAGTCAATGTCCAATTCGCTACATACTTTCGCCCCAAACTGCTCCCTTCTGAAAATTTCTGGACCTTTGCGCTTTTCCAGCTAGTAGAGCGACCAAACAGAGTGAGGATGGTCGCAGGACATTCCACCCTTAAACCAATATCATAATCCCGGAGCGCCGCTGCTCGGTTCGAAGATCGCGACGCACTGAATGCAGCGCTGTGAGACGGAGATGGTTATTGCGAGGTGACTTACGACAGCCAACGAGGCGATCGCGCCGGCAACAGCGCAAACTCATTCCTTCAATCTCATTCTGCGTTCTCCCAGCCGTGGCTGGATCGCAGCATTGCGGCCATCGCCGTCCAGACCGGTCTATGTCTCCTATTACCGCTATCAACACTGCATCACGGATTCTTCAAGGATCGCAGCAGCGCTCAACACGCTGATCGTAGTGGTGACAATGATCATTCTCGCCGCCCGCCCAAACGTGACGCCGAACCCTTTGTATTGGCTGCTGGCCTTTGTGGCCACGTACTGGCTAATCCTGATTCTGGGTTTGTTGCAAAAAGGCAGGTGGCCCTTGGCTACGAATTGATCACCGATTCGATTGCGGCGGTGGGCTTGCTCGTGGTCGTGGGCGCGATTCAGCCTCGGACGGAACATCGGTTTGTACCGGCCCAACGCGAGCCGTACACACCGGCGCCTACGCGTGCATGCGCCATCCCATCTATACGGGAATGCTTACCAACATTACCCGTGCTACGCGCTTTCAGTCCCCTGAATGCGCTGTTGATGGCCCGGGCGCATTTTTGTTCATCCCGGTCAAGAGCCTGGTTGAAGAAGATTTCTGCGTGACGACCCACAATACACCGCCTACATGCAGAGGGAGAGCGCGGTGGATTCCATTTGTGATCTGAATCGGGGGCATACACGACAACACTCAATTCCAAATTCACCAGCCGCATTCCCAGGGCATGCCGGCATTTCTCACGTACAGTTGCAGCCTCCTGGTCTGGGCTAATTATGCTGGATCGTGGCAATCGATCACCGCGGCGCCGTTGCTGAAAAATGAGTTGAGCATCTCTGCCTCACAACTTGGCATTCTGTTCTCGTCGTTTTTCTGGACTTATACCGCGTTGCTCTTTCTGCGGCTGGTTTGTCGATCAAATGCTTTGACGTCAATCGAGGGTTGGCGCTCGGTTTCGCTTCGTCGCTCGCCACCGCCGCAACCGTTACCACCGATTCACGATGCTGCTGATCATGCGTTGATCTTGGTATGGGTGAGTCCGTCGCTTTCCCGCAGCTATTCAAAGCCGTTCGCTCAGCTTTTGCCGGAGCATGCCCGCGGTTTTGCGAATGGCGCCATCATTGCCGGTATGAAACTTGGGCCTGCGGCGGAACATGCTAGCGCTTTTGGTGCGCGCCTGCCACTTTGGTCCAAAGTTGTTTCTGCGATTCACAAACGTTCTGCGCTCCGGCGTCAAACACAGAGATGGGGCTCGATCTCTACGCCGCAGTCCAGCAGGCTGGCCTCTCCTGCCCCAGCGATGACACACATGGAGATTCTCTTAGAGGGCGATGCCGAATGCATGCAAAATGCCGATCGACGTTCTTCGCAGTCTGCACCCACTTTTGCTCAGCAGCACAACGTCTCTGCAAGAAGTTGGCAATTTGGAAACACTTCCGGAGCGAGTCCACACTGAAGCAGCGGCGTGGGTTAAACACCGTGGTTAATGTCATCCCCATCGTGAGTGTGGGCCTACAAAACCGCTGATGACAGTGAGGGGCAAAGAACAGATGACTGACCACCAAAAGGACCTGGCATGACAAAGCCATGCGAGTGACGTGCTATCTGCTCGTTGCGCTCGCCATCACCAGGCTTCTGTGACGCTCTCGACTACGAGATTCTGAGATGAAAGGCGCATAAGAGAAGCAGAGATGTGGCCACAATCTCTGTTGACGGTCCCGGAGGATCGGGCTACTGGAAGCAATGGTTGCAACCAAGCGACTTTATTTTTGAACTCCCTTCGGGCGGTAGGCTCTTTCGCGAAAGGATCCAAGCAGAGCCTAGCAGGAGTGTACCGACGCCGGCCGCACCCGCAGCTCCTCTGAATTCTCGGCGATCAGAAGAGATTGTTTCCTTTGTCGAAAGATTCGTGCCTTCGGTGACAGGATTGTATGGATTTTTACGACAGTTCCTGTCTAATTGCTTGCAGTTGTCTTCACGGCGTTCGCCGTAGCGGTCGTTCACGACTGCTCCGGAGCGGTTTAGCCGGGAAAATGGCGTCACTTCCAGCGGCATCTTGTGGCACACCGAGGTGATGCCCAAAGGTACGGTCCTGATCAATTCCACACGGTCATCCCAGGCGTTGAGCTTGACGCGTTCGCCCAACGGCAGCGTGCTGCGATCTGGTCCAGTTTGTTGGGATCGAGGGCCGGAGCAGAGTTCATCAACACAACCATACGATCCATGGCTCCTTTACGATCAGGTGAAGCCAGTGCCCAAGTGTGGAGTCAGTAGTGCGGAAAGCGACGAGCCTCGCGCTGCCACCTCGCGCAGGAACAGTCCTGGCGTGTTCAGCTTCTGGGCGTAGGAGGCTCGGCATCCGTTGAATCCAGGTTTAATGGCTTTGAAACAATGCGAGAGGAATCGCACCTCCCTCGGCGCGGCAGCCTGCATTGTTGGGATGCAGATGGTCTCCACTGTCGTAATTCGGGAGCAGTTGCGTAGGGTGACTCGGATCGCGTACAACCGCATCGAGATCCACCACGCCGTCGAATTCTTCGCTGCTGAGAATCCAGGCGTTGACCTTCTGTCGCATCCTTTCTTTCTCCGGAGTGTAGAAAGTGATCGGAGGCCCCGGCGGCCCCAAATCCAAGAACGAGTTTTCGAACGGTGGGTTCGTCGTGCCGATGATTCGAATTCCCTTTGATGCGCCCATGAAATGAGCCGCCGATAGCCGGCGATAATACTTTCGGCCTTGATGCCCTCCGTGGCAGGTGTTAGCGAGCCGGGCATCGCGATGTCATTAATTCCAGGCCAACGATCACATACTTAACACCAGATTGCGCGAGTACGTCGCGGTCGAAACGTGTCAGGCCCGCTTGTCCGAGAACTGGCCCAAATCGACCTCCGGCCGCTTCCATAGGGCTGTCATTCAATAGCCGATTCCCGATGATGCCTTCATTCAGAACGCCCAATTCCGCTTTCCCGCCGGAACTTTTCTGCAGCTGCTGCGCCAGCACGTCAGGCCAACGTCCATTGCTGTCGGACTCAGTTCCATCTCCATCCGTGAGCGAAGAGCCAAAAGCGACGATGGCTGCGCCGCGCGCGGAGGCCTCCACATCCACACCAGTCAGGAACGGCCACGTATGGATTTTCTCTGCCACCGGAAACTTTGCGTTCGCCGTAGCGTCCCCGGCCTGGGAAACGTAGCTCGTCTGCAAGGCCAGAACGTGCAGCGTTTTCACCTCGGTGCTCTCGGGTAGGAACAGGCTGACCGCCATATCCGACAGAGCCGGTGCCTCCAACGCGACCGAATCGCTCACAACCATCGATCCTGCCTGCAACGGTTGTGGACGACTTCCCCTCGAACGTCAGGGTTCGGTCAGAATTCGGATCGATGTCCGCCACGTCCGTTCGACGGGCAATGTGTGCGCTGCCGATCACCAATGGATGATCACCAAAGGTGTTCGAGATCTTAATCCGTACTCTTGTCCCGCCAGTGCTGATGTGCACGATAAGGCGCAGAGTTTGGTTCCGGAAGCTCTTGACATGCCGGGCTCCGGAGGCTGCGGAGCCGTTGCCCACGTTCCGATCCACTGTTTGCCGCTGGGCTTCTGCGTCGTTGCCAGCAATGACAACAGTCCAATGAGGACGCACGTAAATGAATTCGCAAACAGTCTGTTCATGGCGCATTTCTCCACAGAAATGTCTTGCTGACATGAATATAGTTAGACGGTGGATAGCGGTTGCAGTAAGCACTCCCAGGAATCCCCGCACAACGCGCAAGGTACCTGTCTGAATATTTCTTGGTCTTTGCCACAGTTCAAGCAATACGTAAC
>ERZ1370068.8322-contig-7186_pt1 | contig 34579 bp, 40 predicted proteins | sample MGYA00561227_ERZ1370068 | MGnify/ENA primary metagenome ERZ1370068 (study PRJEB38410, sample SAMEA6850437) | metagenome | study: Metagenomic assessment of the ecological functions of the soil: analysis of the soil microbiota associated with the...
AGGTTACGTATTGCTAAACGCCGGAAGCGAGATACGCGTGGGCGATGTCGCAGGAGAACATACCCTGCGGCGAGAACGTACCGGGGCGGGGAAGGGAGACGAGGAGATGTCCAAGGACGTGACGGTGGTGATCATCAAGAACGAGCCTCGGTGAGCTTCGCGGCGCTCGGCGAGGCGACGGGCGCGGCCGGGGTCAACATCCAGGGTAGCGCCGGGTTAGGGCGAGCGTCGCAGTGTGATCCATCTCCTGTTCGACGACGACGATGCGCCGCGCCGCGCCGTGGTGCCGAGGATCTTCGGCCTGGCGTTGCCGACGAGCGCGAGGTGCTCGTGATCGACGCCGAGGATCGGCCCGGCACGCTGGGCGACCTGGCGCGCGCGCCGGCGACGCCGGCGACCGAGCTCGCCTACACACCTTTGGCGGATCACGCGCTGCGTGGCAGATAGGCTGGGCCTGCAACGGGACGGATGAGACACCGCGGGCTCGTCGTCGCCGCCCTGACGACATGGGAGGCGGTGCGGGCGGCGTTATAGCGTCGGCCGCGACCGCCGGCCATGTCTACGAGCTGGAAGATGGACGCGTGGTTCGGGCGAGGAATTACCCCAGCCATGCCAGGAGGCCGTCGAAGCCGCCGGCCGTCGCGGCCGTGCTTTGACGAAAAGCAGCGCCCGTCCGCGTGATACTGCGTGGGCGATGTCGGAGGAGAACGTCGCCATCTTCAGCAGGGGCTACGCGGCGGTGAACCGTGGCGACATTGAGGGGCCTGCGATTGTCCACCCCGACGTCGAGTTCACGTCCCTGATCGCGGAGGCTGTACGGCAGACCTTCCGGGGCACGACGGGTCCGGCGGTGGTGGAAGGAGGTTGTGCTCCCACTCGGCGGCCTGCACGGCGACCCTGAGGAGGTTCGCGACCTGGGTGACACCGTGCTCGCACGGATCGTCGGGACGTATCGCCCAAGGGGGCGCGGAAAAGCCAGACGGTTTGGCAGGTCCGCTACCGCGACGGGATGGCCGCGTCGTGGCAGTTCTTCCGCACCGAGAACGAAGCCCCCAGCCGCTGGGTAAAACGGAGTAGGGGCGCATTCAGCCAGCTGCAACTTCCTGTTCGGTAGTAACGCGGCGCGGTACGGCTTCCCGTTATTCATGCTGGGGCGGTCCTTCGGCAGGCACTCACAGTGCAGGCGGGGCCGCCCCTTTTCTCTTGGAGCTAACGACTATGGCGATGCCTCGCGGGTCGGTAGTCGGGGTCCCAGGTTGCGGGCTTCGATGAGGGGCGACTATGGACGAATCTACGGGCGCTGGCAGCTTCGTCCGCGATCAGCTCGAGGCCCTGCTCCAAGTCCGCTATTCGCTTGGGTGCCTCTTCCTCGCGCCATTCCTGCATTCGACGCTGAATGCAAGTGGGCTGCCTTGTCGAGCCGCTCTGTGGAAAGCCTGCGTCTCGGCGTCTCCCAGCCCTCGACCCCGTCTGTGCGCGTGGTGGCTCTGGTCCTCCCATCGCCCGGGTTCTGCGCCGGAACGTGCGTGGCCGGAGCACCTTGAGAACCGCTTGAGCGAACTCCAGTGATTTCGTGGACTGGCGGATCAGGTGGTCGAGGGCCTAGCTCAACCGTGGCGTACCCTGGCGTGGGGGCGATGGTCGTGAAATCAGGGCCGGCGGCAGGAGTGCCATCGCCTTTCGCGGAGCGATCGCGGGATTTCGAGCGGGGAAACGGACGACGCTTCTTCCCACAGTCCCGCTACAGAGCTCGTCGAGCATGATCGCCTGCTCTCCTGAGGCTGTCGACCCTCGATGTCCGCCCCACTGGTATTGGCGTCACGCGGATCTGTGTCCACGCGCCGAGGTCGACCACGCTTTTTGTCACCCCCGAGACGGCCGAGCGGGCTGTTTCATCTTCGGCCATGAGTCGTACTACTACCGATCGAAGTGGACGCCGCCTGCAGGAGGCAGCACGCGAGGCTGCCGGCCTGACCCGTATCGAGCTCTGCGATGATCGGTTGCTCGCTGTCCCAGCTCGGCAATATCGAGCAGGGCGCGTGCCGAAGCGCAGCCGCGTCCCCGATGCGGCGATGGCGGCGATCGAGAGTTCGTCCCCCAATGACGAGCGCCCGCCAGACACGGCGCCGTCCAAGAATCCCGCGGGCAGGCGGGACACGGCGAAGTGTCTAAGCCCGCACCCCGACGCGGCGTCCAGCTCTCTCGACGGTCTGCCGCTCGATCCGCAATCGAGCTCGCGCTCGTCCTGCCTCGATCGCCGCGGATCCGCCTCTACGAGAGATCGGGCTCGTCTGGCAGAGGGAGCCGCTGAACAGGTGTCATCCGCCTGGTGGTCGCCGCGAGTGCACCGGAGTCGCCGCGTGGTAGAATCGGAACACGCGGCCTCGAAGGCCATTGTGGGTCCGCAAGCATCGGCGGAGGTTATTCGCTGACGCCGCTCAGTCTCCACTCGTCACCAGCTGGTCAGGAGTCGGGCCGATGAAGGTCTGCGCCGAAGCGGCGCGAGATCGTCTACTGGTTACGTCGACGAGGCGTCATAGCTCTTTGGGAAAGGACCTTTGTTGAATCGCTCCAGGAGGTGCAAACGGCACCGACCGGGGGGGCGCCCTGCACAACCGTGCAACCGCGCAACCGGGTCTCGCATCAGAGCCGCGTACTCGACCGCTTCGCACCCTCGACGCCTGCAAAGCCGGCCTAGCCGGTGAGGAACGCGGCCAAGCTCGTCTATCTGGTCCTGACCTCCAGGCGGGCCGCTCGACCGACCGATCTCCGCGGCGATCGCTGGCGCCGTCAGCGGCCGGCAAGAGCTACCTGGTCGACACCGTTCTGCGCTTCTTCCCCGAGTCCGCTCACGGTCACCGGGATGTCGGAGAGGGCGCTGGTCTACCCGAGGAGCCTGCTCGCCCACCGACGCTGGTGATCTACGATACTTGGAGCCAGTGACGGCTTCGCCCCCTATTTCCTGCGGACCCTGCTCTCAGAGGGCCATATCCGCTACGAGACCGTGGAGACCCCGAAGAAGGGGAAGCCGAAGGGTGTCGTCCTGGAGCGGAGGGACCCACTGGATCCTCACCACCACCAGGGTCAAGCTGATCCTGAACTCGGTGACACGCCCCGATCCCGGTCACTCGACTCGCTAGAAGCAGACCGTAAGGCGGCCGCGTAGCGCGCTCGCTGATGAGGATGAGGGCGAGCCCGAGATCGACGCTGAGTGGCCCCAGCTCCAGCGGGCAATAGCCGAGGAGGGGCAAACCGTCATCCCGTTTTGCCCACGCGAGCGCCAAGCTGAGGCGATTCCTCCCGCAGCGACCCGCCTGCGCCGCGACTTCGGCGCCATCCTCGGCCTGATCCGCGCACGCGCTCTTGCATCAGCGAGTCGCATCGCGACCACGTGGGAATTTCTGGCGCTGTTGCTACGATCGAGGACTACCTCGCGGTTCTCGGAGCTCGTCGCCGACCTGATCTCGAGGGCGTCGGTCAACCGTGAGTCCCGGCACCAGACGGTGCAGGCCGTCGAGATCCTCGCCCCCGACCACGAAGACGGCGTTCGTCAGACCGCATTGGCTGAGAACTCGATCTAGACCAAAAACCGTAAGCCGGCGCGTCCGCAAAGCCCTGGACGGCGGTTACCTGCGGAATCTGGAGGACAAGCGTGCAGACCCCACCGGCTCCTCCCCTGGACGATCCGCTTCCCGACGAGCAGGTGATCTTGCCCGCGCCGGAGAGCTGCACGCGTTGCACGGTTGCAGAGACCACCCCCAAGGGGCGATCGCGCCCAGATGCGAAGTGGGGATTGAGCCCCCCGGAGCGCCAGCGACCTCGCCGGCCACCCCAAGAGAGTTCGAGGAGCTTCCTCGCCCAGCTCGAAACCGCCCGCTGATCGCCGCGGGGCGATCGCTCGGATGGTCTTCGAGCAGGTCGGCACCTGTCCGCGCTGTGGCGGCCCGTACGCCGTTGCGACTCCCGCCGCCTTGTCGGCGACGACGAGGATCGCCAACTCGTGCAATGTCGTTGCGACGGGGCCACGGGTGAGTCGCCCCGCGGCTACATCGAGGACTCAGCGCAGCCCAGTGGGCGGCTGACGACCGCGAGCTGCTCTTCGCCCAGGTCGAGGTGTTGAGACCTACAGCAGCGAGCTGCCCCTAACCGGCCGGCAGGTCTTCTACCACACTGTCGGACGGTCGATTACCCGAAGGACGAAAAAGCCTATGGGCGGTTGATGGAACACCTCGGGAACTTCCGGCGGGCTGGGTTTGTCCCATTCGAGTACACATCCGCGACGACGGCGCCACCGTGTCGCCCCCATCGAGTTTGCCCCCCGCCGGAGGAGATTCTGGAACGTGCTGAGGAACTGGCGGCGGAGGGACGCGGCGTCCGGCTGGAGGGACAGCCGTCTTGGATTGAACTGTGGTGCGAGGCGGCAGACCACAGCTCGCCCGGGTTGTCCACCCATATGGCGTCACGGTTCACTCGTCCGGTGGTTTCGACCGCTCACCGTCAGCAGAGCACTGCCCAGCGGATTGCCGCTCGGACGCGCCGACGATCGTGCCCACGTCGGCGTGACTTTTGACCCTCCGGGCTGACCATCTTCCACGCGGCGCTCGAGGATCGTACGTGCGTTTGTCGAGCATGACGGCAACGGGTCGAGCTCCAAACGAGTTGCAGTCACGCCCGATCAGGATCGACTGTCACGACCTGCCCGGTACGCCCCCGAAGGCGTCCTCTCATGATGCGATCTGGCGAACGGGCGACGCTGTGCAAGGAAGCCCTGCTTCGCCGGATGTTCTCGGAGAAGAAGTCCGCAGGTCGTAAAGTACTCGACATGGCCACTTTCGAGAAGGCCGTGGTTAGGGAGGCGGACAACCGGCAAGCGTCTGATCAGATGATGCCGCCAGCTCCGAGGGGATGGCGAGATCTGGTCGAAGCCGACCTCGGAGCGAAGTTCGCTGGAGGCGCTCGAGGAGGTCCTACGCCGCCGCCGCCCGACCTCGCCTGGGGGAGGCGTCATCCCAACCGTCGGGGCCGGCGAGAAATGGCGCCCGGGGCGGCTGAGATCCGCAGTGCGGCTCATCGCTTCTAGTGGCTATCAGCCGACCCGGTCCTCAACGGCGTCCTTGCGGACCCAGATCGCACCGAGGACGCGGGCTAGAACTTCCGCACGGCGATCCTCGACGCTCAGCTCGGCCCGCGTCGAGCGCGTCGGTGCTGGGCTGCGGGCGCGGCCCCTTCCCGTGATCGCCCCAGCGTCTCCTGGCTGCGTTCGACGCCTCGACCTGCTCCCGCAGGCCGGTGGCGAAGTACTGGCTCCCACGCCGGCGGCTGATCGCGGGTCTGGAAGCTCTGAGCTCCCTTCTGCCGCGTCAACCCTTCCGGCCTTCGGCCTCGGCTGCCGGGTCGGTGCGAGGGCTGACGCGAGCCTGGCCCGGAAAGTCGAGAGAGGACAACCCTCGACGTACGGTTCGATGAGCCGCTGGCTGATGATCGAGGGTGCCTCGCAGACGTGCCTGAGTATGGCCCAGAGCCTCGGCCGTGGGCCTGGTCGACCGTCATCGTGTGCCCGCAGGGAGGCGCAGCGGACGAGTCCCGCCAAGAGGCGGGGGCCGTGGGTGCCGCGGTTGCTGCGGGTGCGCGATCTGGGCTGCCTCGAATAGATCGCGGCTCAGGATCGGCTCGTGAGCGTTCGGGTTGCGGACGACCTCGCCGTCGATCTTCAACCTGACCTGGCCTAGATAGACCCGGCGTTCATCGCGCCTTCCGTGCGCCGCCATCTGGCGTCCAGAATGTCGGCGACCTGATGCCACGAGGCGCCACCTGCCCGAGCTTCCTAAGGCCGCGATGACCTTCCTGCCACCTTGCGATCGATCACCGCCGAGATCCTTGCCGCGCTTGTAGCCGCGGGGACGACCGAGAACCACGGTGATTCGCGTCGAACGCTCGGCGCTTGTCCTTCCGAACTGTGCCGAGCGGCTGGTGCCGCATCTCCCGATCGAGAAAGACATTCCGTCCCATCTTGCCCTCAGGAGGGAATCGTCAAAGTTCTCCGCGACGGCGACCACCTTGCCGCCAGGCGGCCTCAATCCGTTCGATCTGGAGGGTTTCGGTGATCCCGGCCCGCGAGAGCTCGGTCCAGCTGGGCGACGATGATCCCTGCCGCCTTTCCTGCCTCGGATCTCCGATAGCCGCGGTGAAGATCGGTCTGTCGACCTCTTCCCGCCGCTGACGTCGAGCTCAGGCTCGCTATCCGCACCTCCAGGCCGCGAGTCTTGGCGTAGCCCTTGATCTGCTCGGCTTGCGGGTCCGGGAGACACCAGCTGCTCGGCCCGACTCCGACCCTGGAAACCCGCGTGTAGCCGTTTCACTCCATACCGGACAAACTACTACGCCAAGACTGGGAGGGCTACCAGGTGCGCGTCGGGCCCGAGGGGACCTTCGCCCGAGCAACCTCCCATCACGGGTACAACGGCTGGCAGCCCGATGGCGACCGCTACTACATCTCAGGTGGAAGCCACGCGGGCCGGCCGCTCGCCCGGCCTGCGAGGTCCTGATTCCGGTGCGCTTCCCTTCCCCTCACGGCTCGGCCACGCAAGGACCAGGGGACCGTCCTGATCCCGCTGGAGACGCTGCAGGATCGCGATCGGTATGCCTCGCGATCAGCCCGCCCCTGGCGGAAGCGCGTCTCTTCGATCCGGGTAGCGGAGGGACCGACTATCGAACAAACGGGTTGCTTCGTCGGCTTCGCCGCCGAAAGCACCCTCGCACTATCGCGGCGGGGCATCCGCAGCGCGCCGTCGAGCCGGATCGCTCTCGCCGTTCAGCATCGTGTTCTCGACGATCTGGCGGGCCAGCTGCGCGTACTCCTCGGCCGCCCGAGGCGGCATGGGGAAGGGGATGCCCGCGCCCAGCGCCTGGCGCTGCTCCTCCGGGCAGCGCGGCGAGGAGCGGCGTGTCGAAGGCCCGGGGCGATCGGTGACCACCCGGACGCCGCGCCCGGCCATGTCGCGCGCGGCGGGCAGCGTCAGGCCGACGACGCCGCCCTTCGAGGCCGAGTAGGCGACCTGCCCGATCTGGCCGTCCCAGGCCGCGATCGAGGCGGTGTTGATGCAGACGCCCGCTCGCCCTCCTCGTCGGGCTCGTTCGTCGGACATCGCGCCGCGCAGGCGAGCCGCAGGACGTTGAAGGTCCCGACCAGGTTCACCTTGATCACGTTGTGGAAGATCTCCAGGTCGTGCGGTCCCTGCTTGGAGGCGCGTGCGCTGAGCCCAGCCGATGCCGGCGCAGCAGACCGAGATTCGCAGCCCGCCGGGCGCGTCCGCGGCGCCTCGACCGCCGCCTGCACCGGGTCCGGCTCCATCACGTTCGCCTCCATGAAGGCGCGCGTTTTCGCCCAGCTCGGAGGCGAGCGCCTCGCCCTTCTCGGCGTTGATGTCGGCGATCACGACGGACGCGCCGCGCCCGTGCAGTCGCGCGGACGGTTGCGGCCCCCAGGCCGGAGGCGCCACCTGCGACCAGCGCGCTTGCCCCCTCGATCCTCATCGGCGCGGCACGGTAACGAAATAGTCAACGGCCGGCGTAGCCATCCCGTTAGGGTTGTTCTCATCGCGGAGGTTGCAGCCCCCACCAGCGAGGGTGGCGCGCGTCCAGCTTCCGACCGCAAGGCCGAGCTGGCCGGGCGCTTGGAGGAGGCACGTCGCCACACCCTGAGGTTGATCGAGCCGCTCACGGAGGAGCAGCTGAACCGGGTCTACGACCCGATCCTCAGCCCGCTGATCTGGGACCTGGGGCACATCGCGCAACTTCGAGGAGCTCTGGCTGGTCCAGCGCATCGGCGGCGCCGAGCCGCTGCGCGGCGAGCTCGGTGAGCTCTACGACGCGATCGAGCAGCCGCGCAAGATCCGCGGCGAGCTGCCGATCCTGCGCGGCGACGAGGTGCGGCCCTACATGGAGCGGGTCCGCGAGCGGACCCTCGAGGTCCTCGACGAGATCGAGCTCGATCCCGAGGACCCGCTGCTGGCGGACGGCTTCGTCTACGAGATGCTGCTCGCCCACGAGTACCAGCACAACGAGACGCATGCTCCAGCTGCTGCAGATGGTCGAGTCCTACGAGCCCGCCGAGGTCGACGGCGCCCCGGCGGCCGAGCCGATCGCAGACGGTCCCGAGATGGTCCTGGTCGAGGGCGGAGCCTCACGAGATCGGCGCGGCCAGCCGTTGGATTCGCGTACGACAACGAGCGCCCGCGCCATCGGGTCGAGCTCGAGCCGTTCTGGATCGACCGCACTCCGGTGACCAACGCGCGCCTACATCGACCTACCTCGAGGAGACCGGCTGCCGAGCCGCCGATGTACTGGGAGCGCGACGGGCGGAGGGCTGGGTCCGCACCGCGATGGGCCGAACGCGAGGAGGTCGACCCGCGCCTGCCCGTGGTCCACGTCTCCGTGGCACGAGGCCGACGCGTTCGCGCCGCTGGGCCGGCGAAGCGCCTGCCCACCGAGCCGGAGTGGGAGGCCGCCGCGCACGGCGCCGAGCCGCGAGCGAGCCAACCTCGACCGAGTTCTCCTTCGGCCTGGCGCGCCGCGCCGGCGCCTACGCCGACGCCGCCCCGGATTGCGGCGCCGTGCAGATGCTGGGCGACGTCTGGGAGTGGACGAGCTCCGACTTCACCGCCTACCCCGGCTTCGAGGCCTTCCCTACCCCGAGTACTCGGAGGTCTTCTTCGGCGACGAGCACAAGGTGCTGCGTGGTGGGGCGTGGGCGACTCGCCGCAACGTGATCCGAATCAGCTTCCGGAACTGGGACCTGCCCATCCGCCGCCAGATCTTCTCGGGCATCCGTTGCGCCAGGAACGACGTATGAACAGCATCAACGCCGCAGCCACCGACCGAATCACCGTGGAGGTCAACTCTGCCTCCGGGCGGTCCCCTGTCAGGAATGGCCGCGGACGTCAGGGCCGGTCTCACCAGCCCCTTCAAGGAGCTCTCGCCGCGCTACTTCTACGACGAGCTTGGCTCCGAGCTCTTCGAGCGGATCACCGAGCTCGATGAGTACTACCCGACGCGCTGCGAGCGCCGAGATCCTCCAGGGTGAGTCGGAGAGCATCTGCGAGGCCGCCAATCGGCCCGCCAGCCTGATCGAGCTGGGGTCCGGGTCGGCTCGCAAGACTCGTGTGCTGCTCGACGCGATGCGAGGGCGCGGGCTGCCTGGAGACCTACTGCCCCGTCGACATCTCCGAGGAGATCACCCGCGAGACCGCGGAGGCGATCGCCGCCGAGTACGAGGACGTCAACGTCCACGGCCTCGTCTGCGACTTCGAATTCGACCTCGAGCGGGTGCCGGTCGGGGGCCACGCGATGATCGCGCTGCTCGGCGGGACGGTCGGCAACTTCGCGCCGCACCAGCGCGCGGGTTTCCTGACGGCGGATCTCGAACCTGCTCGGACCGGAGGACCGCTTCCTGCTCGGAACCGACCTGGTCAAGGATCCGGCGATCCTCGAGGCGGCCTACAACGACTCAGCAGGGCGTGACTGCCGAGTTCAACAAGAACGTCCTGGCCGTCCTCAACCGGGAGCTCGGCGCGGACTTCGACCTCGAGTCATTCGAGCACGTCGCCCGTTGGGATCCGGAGAACCTCTGGGTGGATATCCGGCTGCGCTCCCTCGCGAACCAGGTGGTCAACTTCGAGCGCGCTCGACATGCTCGTCCCGTTCGGGCGCCGGCGAGGAGATGAGGACCGAGATCTCCACCAAGTTCCTTCGGCCAGGGCCTCGAGGGCATCTACGCCGAGGCCGGCCTCGAGCTCACCGATTGGTGGACGGACCGCGAGGGCCTCTACGCGCTCAGTCTCGCGCGCGGCCTCGAGCTCCAGCTCGTAGCGCTGGAAGGTGACCGACTCCCGTCCCCAGCGCGGGGCGGTGTCGGCAGAGGTGACCACGAAGCCCGTGCTCTGCGGTAGAGGTGCGCGGCGGCCTGTAGATCGCTGAAGGTCCCGAGCCAGACCCGCCGGTAGCCGTGATCTTCCGCGAACGCGAGCATCTCGCCGAGCGAGCCGCCGCCCGAGCCCATTGCCTCTCACCTCGGGACTGAGGACGACCCAGCGGATCGCGGCCTCGCCGTCGCCCTCGTCGCTGAGGCCGATGGAGCCGGCGTGCTCGCCGTCCAGTTCGACGATCCGGATCGCCTCACGGTCGCCCGGGAAGCCGCGCTTCGGCGGTATGAGCCACGGCCTTGGCGACGAAGTCCCCGAAACCTGGAGTCGACGCCGTACTCCTCGCCGTAGACGCGCCGGTGGTGGGCGACGATCGCCTCGAGGTCGCCTGCACGGAGCTCGTCGCGAACCACGATCCCACGGGTTGCTCCTCGGCTACCGCCTCGGAGCACCCTCGCATCAGTCACGCCGTCACCAGCCTCCGACTCGGTGCGCGTGGCGCTGCGGGTACGGCTCCGGGCGCACCCGGATCTGACCGGCGTGGCAGCGGAGCGAGCTCGCAGAGCTCGGCGGTACGCAGGAAGGGGTCGGCTTCATAGGCCACCGGTCGCCAGCGAGATGGCCGCCTCGATCCGGCCGCCGCGCTCGGCCACCAGGTGAGGGCCGGGAGGGAGCGGGCGAGTCCAGCTGGGCCAGTCCCTCGAGTGCGGCGTCGTCGCGTCCGGCGGCGAGCCTCAGGGTCACGGGACGCTCCCACGCTGCCCTCCGGTGCAGCTCGTGATCCGGTGCGAAGTTCGGGCCGGCTGCGCCATGAATCGATTATGGCCAGGTTCACGATCTACGCAAGATGTTGTTGTCACCGAATCGATCGTGATTTACGATCAATCACGGATGGAGCTGCGTCAGCTCCAGATACGTCGAGGCGGTCGCGCGACACCGGCACTTCACGCGCGCGTCCAGAGGCTCCACTCGCCCAGTCGGCCCTGCTCCCACCAGATTCGCCGTCTGGAGGCGGGCTCGGTACGGAGCTCTTTACCCGCAACAGCCGCTCAGTGACCGTCACCGGAGGCGGGAGAGGCCGTGGCCGCGGGTGCGCGGGGGTCCTCGATCAGGTCGATGGCCTGCGCCATGAGGTGGACGAGCTTCGGGGCCTGGTGCGCGGCGAGATCAGGGTCAGGGCGACGCTGCCGGCCGGGCGAGGTCGACGTCCCCGGGGGTGCTGGTCAGCTTCAGCGAGGCCTACCCCGGGATCGAGGTCGAGCTGCGGGAGGGGACCGCCGGCGACATGCTCGCGCCACCCTCGCCGAGAACCGAATCGATGCCTCCTTCTGCCTGCTCGCCGAGGACCCCCGCCCGAGATCGCTGTCGAGCAGCTCAGCGAGGAGGAGATCGTCGCCGCCTTCCCCGCGGGAGCGGGCCGGACCGGGAGCGTGTCACCGCCGCCAGAGCTCTCCGCACACACCCTGATCACGCCGCGATCCGGCTCCTCGATCAAGCAGGCGGCCGACGAGTTCTTCGCCCGCGCCGGCAAGACGATGGACGTCTCACTCGAGAGCGGCGATCCCTTCCTGCTGCGCTGCCTCGTGTCCAGCGGCTTCGGTGCCGCCGTGCTGCCCTCCTCTCTCACCCTGCGGGGAGGGCCCGCCGGTCGACGTCCGGGGCCTGCGCCCGGCAGTGCGCCTGCGCGCCACGCTGATCTGGCACGACCGACGCCACCAGACACCCGCGGCCCGCGCCTGCATCGACTTCATCCGGGCCGAGGCCCGCGGCTAGTTCCCGACGAACTGCCCGTGGAAGCCGTACGGGATGTGGTGCGGGACCTCGGCGCGCGCCAGCTCGCTCGAGGTCGGCGGCGTCCAGCACGAGCAGGAACGAGCGGCCGGAGCTCGCGTCGAAGACGACCGAGACAGCAGTACGCCCTCGTCCTCGGCCTCCGCGCTCCGGGCGCCGCGACGAACACCGGCTCGCCTGGGCTGCAGTCCAGCCTCGGCCCACTCGGTCCGTCGAGCCGCCCTCGACGTCGGCCTTGACGATCCGATCGAACCAGCCCGACTTCGCGTCGACGCCCCAGACGTAGCGGTAGGGCCGCTCGTTGTTGGGGCCGTAGTTGATCCGGGGCAGCTCGAGGCCCTCGGCGAGCTGCTCATGGGTGACCTCCCCCGAGCCGACCTCGATCCGGAAGCGGCGCAGCTCGGCCCGGGCGGCCGGCTTGCCCTCCCGCAGGCGATCGAGGTAGAAGTCCTCGACGATCTGCGCGTCGGCGTAGGTGCAGGCGTCGACGACCACCGAGCCGTTCTCCTCGTAGGCGTTCGCGTGGTGGAAGCAGAAGAACGGGTCGGTCTCGAAGGGACCGGTTGTCCTCGCCGCTACGCCGGTCGATCAGGCGTGATCTTGGTGCCGAGCTCCGGCTTCCAGCGGTAGTTCTCGATGTAGGGCCGGCCGGAGGCGGGATGCTGATCGGGTTCACCACGAATGGGAACTCGGCGAGGACGAGCCAGCGCTCAGTGAGCCCGAACGAGTGCATGTAGGCGGGCTCGCGTGACCGGGCAGCTCGGCGGTCACCTGCGGCTTGGCGTCGCCGGGGCGCAGGAGGTAGAAGCGAGTAGCGATTGCGCGGACCGAGCTTGGCCGCGTAGTTGAGCATCCCGCCGCTCCGCGCGATCGAGGTGGGGGTGGGCGGTGGTCAGCATCCCCGGGGCCTTGTAGGCGACTCCCGCCGTTTCCAGGGTGTCGGCGTCGAACTCGACGGCGATCGGCGTCTCGGTCATCGGAGATGTATCGCTCGCCCAGCTTGACCAGGTTGACGTTGGCGTTGTCGGTGAGCTTCGGCGAGAAGATCGACATCGCCCGCGCGAACAGCGAACGGCACGGGTCGGTGGCGAACTCCGAGTAGACGATCTCGCCCTTCTCCTGCGCGCGCGCGATATGCCTTGGTCTGCAGGAAGCGGTTCGCGTAGGAGACCTCGCCGTCCGCGATGCCGAAGCGGTGCAGCATCGCGAAGCCGTCGAACCAGTGGCTTCATGGTCTGGCTGCCGACCTCCCACTTCGCCGGCGCGGTGCGGACCAGCGAGCCCTGCAGCCAGTCTGGGAGCCTGCCCTCCACCGGCAGACGGTCGACGTGCGTCTCGTCGATCGAGCGACTCGAACCCGGCGGTCAGGTCCTGGTCGGTGGCGGCCTGGGTGGTCTCGGCAACCTGACTCATGGCTTCTCCTGAATAGTTCAATCCGTACGATTCGCATCGTATCGTATTCTGCACGCGGATAGCAAGGATCCCGGCTCACCCCGACCTCTACGTCGTCCTCGGCCTGATCGAGCAGATGCAGCCCGCCTCGCCATACGACCTCAAGCGTGCGGTGGCGATGGGCGTCAGGCAGTTCTGGTCGCTGCCCCACACACAGCTCTACTCCGAGTGCGCGCGTCTGGCCGAGGCGGGGCTTCTCCTGGAGCGGCGCGAGGAGTCGGGCGGGCGACGGCGCATCTACCGGCTGACCAAGGCCGGAGGCGGAGGAGCTCGACCGCTGGCGGGCCGAGCCGACCAGCGAGCTCTACGAGCTGCGGGATGCCGAGCTCTGCTCGAAGCTCTTCTTCAGCGCCGACGCGGGAAGCTCGCCCCGCGGCAGCTCGAGGGCCCACGAGAGCCAAGCTCGCGCGAGTACGAGGCTCAGCTCGAGCGGATGCCGCGCGGATCGAACGCGCCCGAGGGGATCATTCACGCCGATCGAGAGCCGGCATCGGCCACGAACGCGAGTACGTCCGCGTTCTGGAAGCGGCTAGGGCGCTAGGGCGTCGATCAGCTCGCCGAGCCTGTCCGGCGTGGTGAGCGGGGTGATCACCGGGCAGCGTGATGCCACCCTCGACGAAGGCGTCGAGCCGCTCGCGCATCTGCTCGGGTGAGCCGAAGATGAACATCTCCTCGATCAGCTCCCACGGCGCCGCGGCCGCCGCCTTCTCGCGGTCCCTGGCGTTCCAGGCCTCGACCATCTCGTCGATCCGCTCGCCGTAGCCGAGCCAGCGGTAGAAGGCCTCGTAGACCGGCACGGTGATGTAGGAGGAGAACATGAAGCGGGCGAGCGGCTCGATCTGCTCGCGCTCGCCCGGGAGGCAGAAGAAGCGGCAGAGAGAGCTCGAAGCCCTCCGGGGCCCCCTCCAGCTGAGCCGACGACCTTGGGCAGGCCTGCCAGCGGCAGGAAGTTCGTGAAGGCGCCGTCGCCTTCTCGACCGCGAGCGCAGCATCTTGCCCCGCAGCGCGGCGACGATGATCGGCACCGTCTCCTGGGCGGCACGCTCGAGCTTGAAGCCGCCGTCCGTCCGCTCGCCGGCGAGGGCGGTGCGCAGGAAGTCGATCCTCTCCGACATCTTGCTGAGCGGCTTCTCGAAGCGGCATCGCGTTCCAGCCCTCGATGATCCGGTCGGAGGAGGCGCCGATGCCGAGCGCGAAGCGGCCGCGCGAGGCGTCGGCCGCGGCCGCGGCCTCCTGCGCCAGCAGCGCCCGCCCGCGCTGCATCACTCCGACGACGCCGGTTCCCAGCCGCACCTTCTCCGTCCAGGCCGCGCCAGGAGAGCGGCGAGAAGCCGTCCGGCCCGTTCGTCTCGCCGACCAGAGGTCGGTGTAGCCAGGCCGCCTCGGCGCGCTTGTAGAGCTCGCCGTTGTCGGCGAGCGCGACGCCGGTGAACGGCACGGTGAGTCCCCAGCGCTGCATACCCAAGCGGCGATGCTCTCTCATGAAACGTGGCCGGCAGCGCCTCTCATACGCCCTCGCATAATGTTGGGATAGGGTCGCCCCATGGAGAGGGATGTCGGCCGGAAGGCCCAGCTGGATGCGTCGAAGCTCGACCGCACGGAGATCATCGGCATGGTCGCCGCCGCGCTGCCGTGCTCAGCCTCTTTCTCGCAGTGGTACTCCCTCTCCACCGACCCGAGCGTCGTCCAGCGCGGGAACGATCCGGCCAACTGGGCCTGCGGGGTTGGGGGACTCGAGCTGCAGCGGCTGGGAGACGTTCCCGATCCTCCGCGTGGCTGCTGATCGCAGCCGCGGCCGCCCCTTCATCCTCGCCTGGATCGTGGTCCGCGGACATGCCCTCTCCTGGCCTCGCGGAGAGCTGACCGCGATCGTCGGGGCCACCGCCTTCGTGCTGATCGCCTACAACGGTCTCGTCTCCAAGCCCGAGAACGGCCTCGAGATGAGCCTCGGCATCGGCTACTGGCTGCGCCCCTGCTGGCCTCGATCGGCATCTTCGTCTCCGGGAGGCTTCCGCGCGGTGGAGAGCGGCGGCGGCGGGGCCAGCGAAAGCCGCCCGCAACGTTCTGAGCCTCGACGGTCGCGCTGGCCGACGCCGACGAACACGTGATCTCGCACGGACCTCCGGGACCCGACGCACCCGGACCGCAACCTGGCGCTCGAGCTCGTCCGGGTCACCGAGGCGGCGCGCTCGCCGCCGGCCGCTGGGTGGGCCGCGGCGAGAAGGAGAGCGCCGACGGCGCCGCGGTCGACGCGATGCGGCTGATGCTCGACACCGTGCCGATGGACGGCGTCGTGGTCATCGGCGAGGGCGAGAAGGACGAGGCGCCGATGCTCTACAACGGCGAGGAGATCGGCGACGGCAGCCCGCCACGAGGTGGACATCGCCGTCGATCCGCTCGAGGGGACCACCTTGACCGCGCGGGGCATGCCTTCGGCGCTCTCGGTGATCGCGCTCTCGGAGCGCGGCACGATGTTCGATCCCGGGCCGTCTCGTCTACATGGAGAAGATCGCCACCGGCCCGCGAGCGCCGCCGACCTGCTCAGCCTCGAGGACCCGCTCGAGGACGTGGTCCAGCAAGATCGCCGAGCGCAAGGGCGGGGAGCCGGGGACGTCACGGTGATCATGCTCGACCGCCCCCGCCACGAGGAGGCCATCGAGGCCCTGCGCGAGGTCGGCGCCAGCATCCGCTTCATCTCCGACGGCGACGTCGCCGCCTCGCTGTTCGCCGTCATGCCGAACACCGGCATCGACCTGCTCTGGGGCGTCGGCGGCACGCCGGAGGGCGTGCTCTCCGCCTCGGCGATCAAGTGCCTCGGCGGCCGCATCCTCGGCCGGCTCTGGCCGCGACGACGAGGAGCGCAAAGTCGGCGGAGGACGCCGGGCTACGACCTCCACAGGGTGCTCGACACCGACGATCTGGTCCGGAGGCGACGACGTCTTCTTCGCCGCGACGGGCGTCACCGACGGCGATCTGCTGGACGGCGTCCGCTACCTCGACGACGGCCACGCGACGACCGAGTCGCTGGTCATGCGCTCGCGCTCGGGCACCGTGCGCCGCGTGCAGGCGACCCACGACCGGCCGAAGCTGCGCGAGGGTGGTCGGCGAGCGCGCTACGGCGTGCGCATACCAGCCGTCGAGGGGCGGAGAGCCCGGTGTCGTCCTGCGTCGATGCCTGGAGCGAGTTGATCACCGCGCCGGCGAGCATCGCCAGGCTGATCGCGTAGAACCAGACCAGGGCGATGAGGATGAACCCGATCGTGCCCCGATCCGGTGCAGGTCGGAGATGTTGTTGTTGAGGTAGAGGGGAAGATGCTGAGTTGCCCGCCGAGGTGACCAGCGCGAAGAACAGCGCCCCGGCCACACGGAGCGCCAAGGCATGTGGCCCTTCGGGGACGGCCCAGTAGATCGCCGAGATGATGAGGAAAGTGGCGAGCAGGCCGCCGATCACGACGATCGCCGTCCGGACTGCACCCACTGGTCGAGGCCGAACGGCAGGCCTGTTGGCACTCGTCAGCACGGCGCTCTCGACTGTCGGCACGGTCACGCTGGCCGCGAGCAGGAGGAGGAGCGCCAGCAACATGACCAGCGACCAACGCTTCTGCTGCACCCACCCGCGGCACTCGACGTGGTAGATCCGGCAGAAGGCCGTGTCCATCGCGCCCCAGAACGAGGCCCCGATCCAGATCCCGCCGACGGCGGCGGCGATGCCGATGGTCGTGGAGCTGGCGCGGACCGATCGATCGCATGCTGCAGCGTGTCCTGCTCGATGTTCGGGAAGAGACGCTGGATGTCGCGCACGACGCTGAGCTCCGATGTCCGAGCTGTTGACGACCTGGCCGAAGATGAAGAGGACGAGCAGGGCGAACGGGAAGACCGCCAGCATCAGGTTGTAGGCGACCATCGCCGGAGAGGCCGGTGATGTTCTCGCTTGTAGGCGCGCGGTTCCAGAAGGCCCGCAGCCAGGGGCGGTGCCAGAGCCGCCACGAGCGATCCGGAGTCACCGGCTTCGGCATATGACCGGTCGCGCTGCTCGCGCAGGCCTCGCGTCCACGTTCATGCGTAACGAACGTCCACCGAGGAGGTACCTCGATGGGCGGCCGGAACTTTCCCGAAAATGGCTGTTTCTTCTCTTGCCACAGGAGATTACGCGGGCACGCGGTGTGCGTTGACTACAAAAGTGAAGTGGCTACCATGCGAACGGACGTTTGAGGAAGACTCGATTTCGAGGTCATCAGAGATGCAATTCGACGCGGAGCCGGCTTCACCGCTCCGCGTTTTCTGGCCTTCAGGGGGTATTTCAGTAAAGGTCTTTTCGTTAGCGGCCGAATTCAGTCAGGCCCGCGATAGAACTGAGGTCAAGCCAGGAAGCGAAACCACAGCCAGGAAGGAAGAGCGTAGGCGAATGCTCGGTAGCGGAGATTCAGGAACTTGAAGAAGTAAAGACGCTGGTCACAAGGGGCCAGCAGCTCGGCGTGCTCACCTTCGGCGACGTCGCCACCGCCGTGTCCGAGGTCGAGCTCGACGAGTCCGACGTCGAGGACCTCTACGGGCACCTCGAGAAGGCCGGCATCGAGCTGGTCGAGGACCTCGACCCGGCCAGAAGGCCGCCGCCGAGAACGAGCGCGTCCGACGGCAAGCGGGGTCGCAAGCGCCGAGAAGGCGCTCGACCTGAAGCCGGACATGACCACCGATTCCCTGCAGCTCTTCCTCAAGGACATCGGCAAGGTCAGGCTGCTCACCGCCGCCGAGGAGGTCGATCTCGCGAAGCGGATCGAGCGCGGCGACCTCGACGCCAAGCAGAAGATGGTCGAGTCGAACCTTCGCCTCGTCGTCTCGATCGCCAAGAACTACCGCAACCAGGGCCTGCCCTTCCTCGACCTGATCCAGGAGGGCACGCTGGGCCTGGTGCGCGCCGCCGAGAAGTTCGACTACCGCAAGGGCTTCAAGTTCTCGACCTACGCGACCTGGTGGATCCGCCAGGCGATCGCCCGCGCGCTCGCCGACAAGGCGCGGACCATCCGCATCCCGGTCCACGTGGTCGAGAAGCTGAACAAGATCGGCCGCGCGGAGCGCAAGCTGGTCACCGAGCTGGGCCGCGAGCCGACCCCGGAGGAGATCGCCGAGGTCACCGGCATCGAGCCCGAGGAGGTCGACTCGATCAAGCGCTCGGCCCAGGCGCCGGTCTCGCTCGAGAAGCCGGTCGGCGACGAGGAGGAGTCGGAGTTCGGCCAGTTCATCGCCGACGAGCAGGCCGGAGTCCCCGTTCGAGCGTGCCGCCGAGCTGCTCACCAAGGAGGCGCTGAAGGAGGCGCTCGAGAACCTCTCCTACCGCGAGCGCCGCGTGCTCGAGCTCCGCTACGGGCTCGGCGGCGAGCACCCGCGGACCCTGGACGAGGTCGGCCGGACGTTCAACGTCACCCGCGAGCGGATCCGGCAGATCGAGAGCCAGAGCCTCAGAAGCTTCAGTCGCTGGCTGAGGCTCAGAAGCTCCGCGAAGTCGCCTGAGCCGAGCTTCCCTCGTGGCACCAGGCTCCTTGCGCACGATCACGCGAGGAGAGGAGAGGCATGCTGGTCTTTTCAGCGCCCGGCGTCTGAAGGGCGATCAGTGGGACGAGTTCCGCAAGGCATGGGGGGAGGCAGCGACGAACACGCCTGAGGGCTGCCTGAGGGTTCGGTCGTCTACCACGCCGCGGAACATCAAGGACGAGAACGAGGTCATCTCGTTCGGGATCTTCGACGTCGACCGGAACTCGCTCGACGTCGTGCGCGGTTCGGCCGAGGACGAGGCACAAGCGCCGGGAGGACATCGCGAAGTACGTCCACGACATCCCGCTCGAAGGGGGTCTATGAGGTCGTGGAGGAGCTTCGCCCGTAGCACTCCACTTTTGCTGATCTAGCTGAGGCGCGCCCACGCCCGATAGGGCGAGGATGGGGTTTCGACATCAATCAGGCGCTCGCGCGTCGTCGAGCGGGAGGGATCCGACCTCCACATCAAGGCCGACTCGCCGCCGGTGGCGCGCGTGCATGGAGACCTCTGGGCGTTGCAGGGCTCCGAGACCCTGGCCGCCAGCGATACCGGAAGCGCGCTGCCAGCAGATCGTCGACGCCCGAGCACTGCTCGCCGAGTTCGAGGAGAACGGCGAGGCCGACTTTCTCCTACGAGCTGCCGGGCGTCTCGCGCTTCCGTGTCAACGCCTTCCGCCAGCGTGGCTCCGTCTCGATCGCCCTCCGCGCGATCCCTTCAGGTCGGACGATCGATGACCTCGGCCTGCCCGAGGTCGTGCGCCAGCTCGCCGAGGAGCCGCGCGGGATCATCCTGCTCACCGGCACGCACCGGGTCGAGGCAAGTCGACGACGCTGGCGGCGATGATCGACCACATCAACTCGACCCGGGCGCGCCACATCGTGACGATGGAGGACCGATCGAGTACCTCCACCGAGGACAAACGCTCGATCATCAACCAGCGCGAGGTCGGCTCCGGACACCGAGGGCTTCGCGCAGGCGATGCGCCGCGTCCTGCGCCAGGACCCCGACGTGATCCTGATCGGGGAGATGCGCGACGAGGAGACCGTCCGCACCGCGCTCTGCGGCCGCGGAGACCGGCCACCTCGTCATGTCCACCGCTCCACACCCTCGACGCCAGCGAGACGATCAACCGGATCATCGACTTCTTCCCGCCGCACCTGCAGCAGCAGGCGCGGGTGATGCTCGCCTCGACGCTGAAGGGCGCGATCTCGCAGCGGCTGGTGCCGCGGATCGACCGCGACGGCCGGGTCGCGCGTCTCCGAGGTGATGGTCGTCACCGGGCCGGATCCAGGACCTGATCCTCGAACCCGGAGGAGACCGGGCGGATCACCGAGGTGATCTCCGAGGGCGACTTCTACGGCATGCAGACCTTCGACCAGGCGCTGCTCGGCTATGTCACCGAGGGATCGTCTCGGAGGAGGTCGCCATGGAGACCGGCCTCGAGCCCGCACGACTTCAAGCTGATGCTCGCCGCCGGGGACTAGCGCGCGAGCGAGCATCGAGCAGGTGTCGGCAACAGCGACGGTGAGCCCGTGGGAGCTGAGCTCGGTTGAGGCAGGCGATCAACAACAACCCGATCAGCGCGGAGTGGCACGTCCTGGGAGGCCTGGCGTTCTCGTGCGGGCTGTTCTTCGTGATGAACATGAAGGAAAGGGGTCTTCGGAGACCGCCTCCACCGCGCTCACTCGGCGGCTCCGGCGCCTTCGACGCCTCGGCTCCAGCCACGCGCCGGCGTCCGGGTCGACGAGCGCTGCCACCGCCCGCCTCCGCACCACTCGGCGACGGTAAGTCCCGACGCGCTGGTCCTGCGGTCGCGGCCTCCCAAGCGCGGTCGTCGCCGCCTGGAAGCGGGGAACACGGTGGTGCTCCTGCGTCGTCCGGCAGCAGGGGATCGACGACCGCCGCGTGCGCAACTCGGTTGCGGTCCGCTCTCCAGCGATCGCGGCAATCCTCGGTCGCTTCGTGACCCGGGCGGACACGTCGCCCGCTACTCGCGGATCACTCAGGGCGTCGGGGTCATCGCAGGCTCCCGCCCTCGTCATCGTCCGGCCGAAGAGGGTGAGCGGGTCCGTCCCCGAGGCGCAGGTGGACTACGGTTCCGCGACTCGGGGGCCGTGCAGGCCGTCCACGACGCCCTCTACTGCGGCAAGGACGACCTGCCGTACAGCCCGAGAGTGAGGTGCCCCCGTGCGGGAGCTGCCTGAGTACCTTCGTCCGGCTCCCAGGCCGGCGACGCGTCGGGGGCGTGCGCCGCCGCAGAGCCTGCCGCCCCCGGGCGCCAGAGGAGGCCGGCGGAACCCCCGGCCTGAATCGCGCCGAGGCAGCCGCGGGCACACCGGCGGCTTCCTCACCGACGCGATCGCCCGAGCTCGGAGCTACGCGACTCCGCAGAGCAGGTCGACCAGGCCATTGCCGCATGCCGCGTGCCGCGGGCAAGCGGCCGGAGGAGGTGCTGTCGAGCAGGGGCGATCAACTCGGAGCAGCTCTCCGCGGGCGACCGCCGAGCGCTACGGGCTCGGACTACGTCGACCTCGTCGCTCTTCAGCGTCGACATGGCGCGCGGCGAACCTGGTCTCGGTCGGCAGTCGGCGCGCCGCCACCAGGTCGCTGCCGGTCGCCTTCGTGCGACGAGAGCACGCTCCTGCTCGCGATGGCCGACCCGACCAGCCTGCTCGCCGCTCGACGACGTCCAGATGGCGACCGGACTCGACCTGCGCCGTGGCGGTGGCTGCCGCCGGCGACGACATCGAGGTCGCTGATCACGCAGCTCAGCACGCATGCAGAACACCGTCGCCGATGCGATCACGCGAGGAGGCGGAGGCGGAGGAGGACCGAGGAGGCGCCCGCCGAGATCATGCGACATGCGCGCGTCAGGCCGAGGACGGCCCGGTCGATGAAGCTGGTCAACAGCATCCTCGGCCAGGCCGTCGGCGGAGGGCGCCTCCGACATCCACTTCGAGCCCGAGGACGGCGACATGCGCATCCGCTTCGCGATCGACGGCGTCCTGCAGGAGAAGCTGCGCGCGTGCCGAAGCGGATGGTCGCGGGGGTGATCTCGCGGATCAAGATCATGAGCGAGCCTGGACATCGCCGAGAAGCGGGTTCCGCAGGACGGCCGCGTGGGCATCACGGATCGACGACCGCCGGGTGGACCTGCGTGTCACGACCCTGCCCGACCCAGACTGGCGAAGGGGCGTCGATCCGCATCCTCGACGAGGCGGACGCGCTCAGCGCACGCTCGACGACCTCGGCATGGACGGGGACCAGCGCTCAGCGCTTCGAGAGACTCGCTTCCGCAAGCGCCTACGGCGCCGTGCTGGTCACCGGTCCCGACCGGCGCCGGCAAGTCGACGACCCTCTACGCCGCGCCTGCAGGAGCTCAACGAGGTGGACAAGCACATCGTCACGATCGAGGACCCGGTCGAGTACCAGGCTCGCAGGCGTCAACCAGATCGGCGTCAATCGCGCAAGGCCGGGCCTCGACGTTCGCCACGGGCCTGCGCTCGATCCTGCGGGCCGACCCGGACGTCGATCATGGTCGGCGAGGATCCGGGACAGCCGAGACGGCGCGGATCGCGATCGAGGCCGCGCTGACCGGGCACATGGTGCTGACCACGCTGCACACGAACGACGCGCCGGGCGCGATCACCCGCCTGCAGCGAGATGGGGATCGAGTCCTTCCTCACCTCCTCGGCGGTCGAATGCGTGGTCGCCCAGCGCCTCGCCCGCAAGCTCTGCGCCCACTGCAAGCGGCGCGATCGTCATTCCGCAGGCGGACGCTCGACGAGGCCGGCTTCCGGGTCGGCGACCGACCTCGAGGCCTATGAGCCGGTCGGCTGCCAGCGCTGCCACGGCAGCGGCTACCGGGGCCGGATGGGGATCTACTCGGTGATGGTGCTGAGCGAGCGGATCAAGGAGATGGTCGTCGAGCATGCCTCCGAGGCTGAGATCGCGCAGCTGCTGCGCTGCGAGGAGGGGATGCTCACGCTGCGCCAGGACGGGTCTGGAGAAGGTCCGGCCGGGCGTGACCAGCATGCAGGAGATCTCGCGTCGCCGCTGACCGCATGATCGCACCCACTTTTAGGTGTCAAGCAAGAGCCGACAACGGACGATTGGTAAGGGACATGGAAGCGCGCTGCCGCAACTGCGACTTCGACTTCGCTGAGGTCCTCACGCAAATGGCCGAGGAGCGACGCCTCCGACGTCCATCTGACCGCCGGGCTTTCGCGCCGGCGATCCGCGTAGCGGGGCAAGATCATCGCACTGGAGGAGTACGCGCCGCTGTTCGCCGCAGCAGACGCGCGACACCGTCTACAGCCTCCTCAACGACGACCAGCGCAAGCGCTTCGAGTCCGACAAGCAGCTCGACCTCGCCTACGCCGTCCCGGGCGTCGCCCGCTTCCGCGTCAACTGCTTCTTCCAGCGCGGATCGATCAGCGCCGCGTTCCGCCGCATCCCGCATCAGATCCCGGCGCTGGACGAGCTCGGCGTGCCGCAGGTGCTTGAGGAGCTGACCCGCAAGCCCCGCGGCTCTGGTGCTCGTCACCGGACCGACCGGCTCCGGGCAAGTCGACGACTCGCTCGCGGCGATGCTCGACATCATCAACGAGGAGCGCGAGGAGCACATCCTCACGATCGAGGACCCGATCGAGTTCCTCCACAACGCACAAGCGCTGCATCGTCAACCAGCGCGAGATCGGCGCCGACGCGCGAGGACTTCGCCAGCGCTCTGCAGCGCCGCGCTGCGCGAGGACCCCGACGTGATCCTCGTCGGCGAGATGCGCGACCTGGAGACGATCTCCACCGCGCTGACCGCGGCCGAGACCGGCCACCTCGTCTTCGCCACCCTGCACACCCAGTCGACCGCCGCAGACCGTCGACCGGATCATCGACGTCTTCCCGCCCGAGCAGCAGGCCCAGGTGCGCGATGCAGCTCTCGATCGGCCTGCAGGGGATCGTCACCCAGCAGCTGCTGCCGACCGCCGACGGCGACGGGCCGCGTGGTCGCCGCCGAGGTGCTGGTGCCGACGCCGGCGGTGCGCAACCTGATCCGCGAGGGCAAGACGCACCAGATCTACTCGGCGATCCAGACCTCCGGCGCGGTCGGGATGCAGACGATGGACGCCGCACCTCGCGCAGCTGGTGCCGCCTCGGCAAAGTATCACGCCGCTCGCTCGCCGAGCAGCGGGCCTCGGTGCCCGAGGAGCTCAAGCGCCTGCTCGGGCGGCGGCCGCCGGCCAGCCAACGGCGCCGGCGACGGCGATGACGCAACGGAGGCTGGCGAGATGAGCACGACCTACGCGTTCCGCGCGGTCGACCTGGCCGGCGTGCCATCGGCAGGCGAGGTCGACGCCGAGTCGAAGGCCCAGGTCACCGAGCAGCTGCGCGAGCGCGGGCTGATCGTCCTCGGACGTCTCCGAGAAGAGCGAGGCCGTTCAAGCTCGAGGACGTCCTTCGATCGCTTCCAGAGCGTCGATCATGACGCGGATCTGTCCGTCTTCGCGCGCCAGTTCGCGACCCTGGTCGCGTCGGGCATGCCGATGCTGCGCATCGCTGTCACACGCTGGAGGACCAGACGGAGGACGAGAGGCTCAAGCGACGCGATCGCCGGTGTGCGCAACGACGTCGAGGCGGGCAGCTCGCTCGCGGACGCGATGGGAGGCGCCACCCGAGGTCTTCGACACGCTCTTCCGCGCGATGGTGCGCTCCGGTGAGCAGTCGGGGCGCCTCGACGATGCGCTCGAGCGGATCGCCTTCCAGCTCGAGAAGCTGGATGCGCTGAAGCGCGCAGGTCCGATCGGCGCGTGACTCTATCCGGCGCTTCGTCTTCGGCCGCGGCGCTGGTGATCATGATCGCGGTCGTGATCTTCATCGTCCCGATCTTCGCCGGACGCGTTCAAGGAGACCGTCGCGGACCAGCCTGGTGAAGTCCGCGTCCCTGCCGCCCTGACGCAGCTCATGATCAGCTTCTCGAACTTCGCTCACCGGCTACTGGTTCATCTGGTCGTCCCGGCGATCGATCGCCCTGCTGATCGGCGCTTCTTCAATGGAAGAAGACCGACCGCGGGCGAGGACGCAGTGGGATCTGGTGAAGCTCCGCTTGCCGATCCAGCATCGGCGACATGGTCCAGAAGGTGGCCGCTGGCCGCTGGTCGCGGACGCTTCTCCGGCGCCGGTCGCCTCGGGCGTGCCGCATGCTGCAGGCGATCAAGCTGACCGGGCAGACCGCCGGCAACTACCGTCGTCGAGAAGGCGATGGAGGACGTCTACGCCTCGGTGCAGCGCGGCGGCACGCTGGCCCATCCGATCGAGGAGAACTCGGTCTTCCCGCCGATGGTCGGCCACATGGTCGTCGGTCGGCGAGGAGACCGGTCAGCTCGAGGCACATGCTCAGCAAGATCGCCGACTTCTACGAGGCCGAGGTCGACGTCGAAGGTGAAGGCGCTCACCGCCCTGATCGAGCCGCTGATGATCGTCGTCGTCGGCGGCATGGTGGGTTTCATCGTGATCGCGATGTACCTGCCGCTCTTCTCGCTCTACGACAAGATTCAGTAGAGGCGACCGCGCCGGCGCTCTGGCCTGGACGCAAGTTCGAGCGCCAATCTCCTAAGCACTATTGAGGGACTTGCTAAAGGCGGGTGCCCCGGGGCCGATTCAAGCGGCGTCAAGGAAATAGCCAGGGCCTCGGTGTTAAAGGCAAACTCGTCGCGAGGCGGGGACGCAAAACCAACGGGGCTCTAGAGAGAAATCTCAGAGCCAACCGGGCTGCTCCACCGGGGTTCAGCAGACTCCCAGGAGGCACGGGGCTCTGGCAGCAACTGAACCAAGGAGGGTTCAAATGCTGTTGAAGCTCCGAGAGCGGATGTCCAGCGAGAAGGGTTTCACCCTGATCGAGCTGCTGGTCGTCATGCTCATCATTGGAATCCTGGCCGCGATTGCGATTCCGACGTTTTTCAATCAGCGGAACAAGGCCAGCGATCTGAGCTCCAAGGAGATGGCTCGCACCAGCTCAGATCGCGGCGGAGACCATCGCCCACGACAACAATGGCTCCTACCGACCTGTCGCCCCCGGCACCGTGGCTGACGATCGACGCCCCGGTCCGGACACGGCGCCCGGCAGCCCCGAAGCCATACGTGAGTGCTGCGGAGCGGGACCGCCGACAGTTGGACCGTGACCGTCACCTCATCGACCGGGAACACGCTCTCGATCGTCAAGGCGACCGGCACGGCGCCCTGACGTATACTCCCGCACCGTTTCCGGGACGCGACAGAAGTGGTTGTCCGAGCAGCGGCTTCTGGGGCTAACCCAGCCAGCCGATCTGCGTGAAGCTCGAGAGCAGCCTCACGCGAGGGAGGGCGGGCCTTCGGGCCCGCCCTTTTCTTTACCTGGACGCTGATTCCACCCTGTGCCAGGGCTCGTCAGAGGCTCATACGGTCGGCCAGTTCCCCCACTCCTGGGTATGGGCGGGTTCTACGCTGCGGGCCGATCCGGGCGGCGTAAGAAATAGCCAGCGAGCCTCAGTGGTAGTTAGAAGGCAAACTCGTCGCAGGCGGGGACGCAAAGCCAACGGGGCTCTGAGAGAAATCTCAGAGCCAGCCGGGCTTCCACCGGAGTTACAGACTCCCAAGGCACGGGGCTCTGGCAGCAACTGCTGAACCAAGGAGGTTCAAATGCTGTTGAAGCTCCGAGAGCGGATGTCAGCGAGAGGGTTCACCCCCTGATCGAGCTGCTGGTCGATCATGCTCGTCATTGGAATCCTGGCCGCGATTGCGATTCCGACGTTTTTCAATCAGCGGAACAAGGCCAGCGATTCGAGCTCCAAGGAGATGGCTCACACCGCTCAGATCGCGGCGGAGACCAATGCGCCACTGACAACAATGGTTCCCTACTGACTGTCGCCCCGGCACCCTGGCTGCGATCGACGCCTCGGTCCGGACGGCGGCCGGCAGCCCGCCGAGCCGTACGTGAGTGCCGCGAGCGGGACCGCCGACAGTTGGACCGTGACCGTCACCTCGCTCGACCGGGAACGCGTTGCTCGATCGACAAAGCGACCGTCACGAGCGCCTGACGTATCCCCGCACCGTTTCCGGGACCGACAGAGGTGGTTGTCCGAGCAGCGGCTTCTGGGGCTAACCCAGCCAGCCGATCTGCGTGAAGCTCGAGAGAGCCTCACGCGAGGAGGAGGAGCGGGCCTTCGGGCCCGCCCGCTTTCCGTTTGCCTGACGCTGATTCGCCCCTGCGCGAGCTGCACTCGGGAGGTATCATACGGTCGGCCGGTTCCCCCACTCCTGGTGTGGGCGGGTTCGCGCTCGGGCGCCGATGCAAGAGCAAGGCTCCGACCCTCATGGAACTACCCAAGCTGACACGGATCGGCCGTGACCAGGCCGGCATCGCCATCGTCGAGGTGCTCGTGAGCGCCCTCGTCCTGCTGATCTTTCCCCTCGGTGTCGTCACGGTCTGACCGGGTCGACGCGAGCGACTGCTCAGGAGCGTCACCGCGGGCAGGCGAACCGCTTGCTGAGCAGGAGCTCGAGCGGGTGCGCTCCTCCGCATCGTCGACCTGCGCTTCGCTCCAACTCCACCGAATTGGGTGCTCGACGACGGCACGCAGGTCGCGACCGGCTGTCAACATCCCAGGGGCCCAATCGGAGACAGACCTGTTACACGATCCACTTCGACTTCTGAATTCCGGGACGAGCCCGCCGCCACGAACGGTTGCTCCGCCGGTTCAGGCCCACGCGACTACATGGTGTGCTCACCGTGAGCGTCAGCTGGACCGGCATGGGGCGCTTCATCCCGTGAAGGTGGCGACGATCGTCTCGCCCCGAGCGGCTCGTTCCGTCCCGAACAGCGGGTCCGTGCTCGTTAACGTGACCGACTCGCGCAGCGTCAGGAGTCTCCGGCGTCGCGCTGTCGGCTCCGGTCCCGGCTCGTTCAGCGGTTCCGCTCAGCGCGACGGGCTGCGTGCTGTGGCGCAACGTGCGGTCGGGACCTACACGATGTCTGTCGGCGGCACGGCTGCCGGCATGGTGGATCAGAACGGCAGCGCGCCGGCTAACCAGCCGGTGAGCGTCGTCGATCAGGGCACCAACACGGTCAACCTCCAGTACGACCGGCCGGGCTCGATCCAGGGGCCACCTTCCGCACCCCGCGACTACTCGAACGGCCTGGTCGCCTCATCTGCTGACTCGGTGATCGTCAGCAACACCGGCATGCAGGTCGCCAAGCAGTTCACGCCGGTTGGCGTGGCGGGCGGGCGGCATCGATCTGACGACGTCGACTCTCTTCCCTTCACCTCGCCCTACGCCGTCTACGCCGGGACATGCGCGTCGAACACCCCGCCGGCCGGGCCGATGCTGGAGCAACTCCACGGTCCCCGCGGCGGGTGCCGGGCACGCTAGCTGCGCCGGGCTACATCCAGCTTCCTCGCTGCAGGTCACCGTCTGGAGCGGCACCAGCACTCGTGCCGGGTAGCCGTCTCTCCGCCGCCAAGGTGACCGCCAGGGACACCGGCTGCAACTTCACCCGGACTCTGACCACGTCGACGAACACGAACGGCCAGGTCCCGACCGGCGGCGACATCGGACTCCGCATGGCACCTATGACGTCTGCGCCCAGAACTCCGCGGGAACCGCCAAGAGGACCATCACCGGCGTCGGCCTGACCTCGGCGGGCGCCACCGGAACGACCCTCGACATCTTCCTGGGCGGCCAGCCCGCGGGGACGTGCCCATGAGGGACGAACGAGGAACCACCATGATCGAGCTGCTGGTCAGCATCAGCGCGACTCTGATCGTGATGATGGGCGTCGTCACCCTGACCACGACTGTCCTCCATCATCGGACCGGATCAACCGCCGCGTGGGCGCGAACTCGCGCGGGCGGCCGGTGATGACCTCGCATGGTCCAGGGTTGCACCCGGCCTGCGTGACCTCGCCACATCGTTGCCGATCCGACTGGCAGTACGGGGAACTCGATCACCTTCCTCTCGAAGAGCGGGTCGGCGGTCGGCCCGATCCCCGACTCTGCACACGATCTCCATGAGCGGCTCGACGCTGAGGGAGGCGGTCTTCCCGGCGACGGGCGGCAGCGGCCCCGACGTGGACCTTCTCAGGGACCCCCTCGTCGAACCGCGCAGCTGCTGACAAACGTCGCCGCGCCGGGGAGGCGTGATCTTCCGCTACTACGACTTCGTCAACGGAGGCTCTCCACGACTCCGCTGCCCACACCGCTGAGCGACACGAACGCCGCCCGGGTCTCCTACGTGACGATCGCGTTCACGGTTTCCCCGGAGCGCTGGGGTCTCCAGCCAGGACCTCGGCTCGCCGATGATGCTCAACAGCGGGGTGGACCTGCGCCTCGAGAACGCCGCCCAATACCCGAACCAGGACAACCTGCCATGCATTTGATCAGGGCCACCAAGAACCGCCTCCGACTCCTGAGAGAGGAGGACGGCTACTCGATGCTCGCCGTGATCGGCGCCATCGCCGGTCACGACGATGCTGGTCAGCGCAGCGGTCGCCGCCACCAACGACGACCAGACCCTTCCTCCGCCGGGACATCAACCAGAAGCGGGCGTACGCGGCGGCGCAGGCCGGGATCGCCGACTACACCTACCACCTCAACACCGACAGCGGCTACTGGGCCCGCTGCACGAGACGTGCCGGCACCCAACGCCGTGAACCTCAACACGAACGGGAATCCGACCAACACCAGGCCGGTGCCCGGGTCACCGACGGCTCTCGCTACGCGCATCGAGCTTCTTCAGGCCAGCACCAGCCCCGGTGGCTCCCAGTGCGATTCGCAGAATCCCAACGCGACCATGCTGGAAGCGAGCGGGCGAACACCGGGACGTTCCGAGTCCGGTCCACCGGCTCTCGGCGACGAGGAAGGTGTCGATCGTCGCGACGTCACAAGCAGGCGACGTTCCTGGACTACCGTGTACTTCACGCAGCTGGAGACGTCCGATCCGGTCACCTATGGATTCCCGAATCCTTCGGCGGCGCTCACCGGCGCGTACTCGCCAGTGCACAAGTTCCGGCGCGATGGCCGCGAGAGCGCGCCGATCCCGGGCACCAAGCAACCAGTTCTGCGACCAGATCGTCTTCGTCGGCGGCGATCACGATCGACGGGCCGCTGCACACCAACGACGACCTCCGGGTCTGCGGCAGCCCGACGTTCGGTCGCAACTGGCGCCGACGTGACCGAGGTGAGCGCTCCTCCGGTCGGCTGGGCGCACGGCAACAGCAACTGCACGGCGAGCCCCACGTTCAGGGCGCTCCCTGGTGACGCGGGCGCCGGTCCTGACCTCCGCCTGCGACGAACACCACCCTGAAGGCCATCGCCGGGCCGGAGCTACACGTTCACCGAGTCCAGACAGAAGATCGTCCTGAGCGGAACAACATGACCATCACCGGCCAAGCACCGGCCAGACGATCGGTCCGGCTGCCGTGCCCAGCGACGGCGTGGTGCGTGCAGAACGGGGCCGGCTGCTCTCAACCTGCCGCCGTTCACGACCGCCTATCCGGCGACATCGGGTTGCGGAAACGCGATCGTGCATACGGCGTCGGAGCTCTGCAGCGGCCAGCTGACCATCGCGGCCGAGAACGACGTGATCATCGACGGCAAGCTCATCCGCCGCACGAGCAGCTCGGCGGACTCCTCGGCCTGATCGCCAACAACTTCATCCGGGTCATGCACCCGGTCTGCGAGGAGCAACGATCTCGGCCAGTGCGGGCGGGACGGGAGTGCCCGGCTTCGGTCAGCGAGGAGTCGGCGAAGGGTGACTGCGACGCGGACAACGACGGCAACCGGGGTGTAGAACGGCACCGGCTCGAACTCGAACCTGAACATCGATGCCGCCCTCCTCGCCATCGATCACTCGTTCATCGTGGACCACTACGACCGCGGGGGCAGCCTGGGAACGCTCACCGTGAACGGGGCGATCTCCCGTGAAGTTCCGCGGCGCGGCCGGGACGACCGGGGGACGGGCTACATCAAGGGACCACAACTACGACGACCGCCTTCGCTTCCAGGAGCCACCGCACTCTCTCTCGATCCGGTGCAGTCGGCCCGGTACGTCCAGCGGAGACCCTCGGGTAGCCGCATGTTCCCGGTGGCCTCACTCTGCGTTCGTCGGCGGGATCGTCACCGGCAGCTTCGTCGGCGTCGTCGCCCATCGGCTCGCCACGGGGCCTCTCGCTGATCGTGGGGTCCCCGGTCGGTCCTGCGTATTCATGCGGCACGCAGATCGGGGCAAGATGTACGCCGACAACGTGCCGGCTCCTCTCCTGGCTCGCTGCTCCGCGGTCACTGCCGCAGCTGCGAGGCGGCGATCCCCGCCCGATACCCGCTTGTGGAGCTCTCGCGGTCGGCGTTGCATTCGCCGCCACCGCGGTCAGCCTTCCGGCACGACCTCGGCCCAGCTCGCTCCTCGGACTGCTCTTCGTCGCGATCCTCGCCGCGATCACCCTGACCGATCTCGAGCGAAGGGTGATCCCCAACGTGATCCTGCTGGCCGGGTCCATCGCAGGACTCCGCGGTGGTCGTGGGGCCACCGATCCCGCGAGCCTCCCGGACCGCGCGCTATCAGCGCCGCCGCGGCCGGCGGATTGCTGCTCGTGTTCGCCCTGGCCTACCCACGCGGCATGGGGATGGGCGACGTGAAAGCTCGCCGCGGTAATGGGGGCTGTATTCGGGGAGTGCCGTGGCCCCGGCATTGCTGGATCGCGGTGCTGGCCGGGACCCTGGCTGGGGCGGGCGTGATGCTGAGCCACGGCACCGGTGCCCGAGAAAGGTCGCGGTCCCGTTTGGCCCGTTCCCGGCGCTGGGCGGTGCGGGATCGCGCTGCTCGTGGGCCCAGAGCTCATCGACTGGTACCTGAACGCCTTCGTTCGCCAGGCGAGCGTTTCATCAGTCTTTGGTATGCGGCCCGGTGGCAGTCTGGCCGATGGGAGAGGAGGCGCAAGGAGCGCCCCGGCCAAATGATCTCTGGACTCTCCACGTAAGAAGACAGGCTCCGTCGGCCCTCGACATCACCTGCGACAGCATCGCCGCCACCGAGGCTCAGAACGGCGGCGGTGGGCCGGACGGCGATCGTCCCGCTCCAGCCGGGCGTCGTGAAGGAGGGGGGATCTCGTCAACCGTGAAGTGCTCTCCGACGCGCTCAAGGACCTGTTTGCCCGGCACAAGCTGAGCAAGACTCGTCCAGTGTCGGCGTCGCCAACCAGCGCGTCGTCGTCCGCGTGCCTGCAGCTGCCCCTGATCGAGACGACGCGGAGTTGGAAACGGCGATCCGCTTCCGGGCCCAGGCGGCATCCCGGGGATGCCCCCTCGACCAGGCGGTTCTCGACCATCAGGTCGTCGCAAAGGCGGGACGGTCCGGATGGCAAACCGAGTGGACGGACGCTCGCGGTGGCAGCCCGCCGTGACATGGTCGTGGCGCTGCTGGAGGCCGTCCGGTCCGCCGGCCTGCAGCCCGTCGGTATCGACTCCGTCCGCCTTCGGCATGCTCCGGGCCCTCAGAGATCGCTCGGTGCCCAGGGCGGAGGAACTGGGGGAGATGCCTCTCCCGACGAGCCTCTACTGCCACCTCGGCGACGTCACCAACCTGGCCGTCGCTCGCGGAACGAGTGCGTGTTCGCGCGAGTCAGCCCCTTGGAATCGAGACGATCGCCGATCGTCTCGCGAAACGCCGGCAGGGACTCTCGATCGATGACGCACGCGAGATGGTCATGGAGGTGGGGCTCGAGGAGATGTCGAGGCCTTCCGTCAGGAAGACGCAGGGCGGTACGCGAGGGGCCCGAGGAGGGCGCCACCAAGCTCGCCGAGGAGCTCCGGATGTCCATGGACTTACGGCGCCCAGGACGGTGTGACGCCGGTCGATCGCGTTGTTCTCTGCGGCCCGGGGAGCACCATTCCCGGTCTGCCCGAACGGATCCAGGCCGGCGCCTGACCCTCGACGTCTCCGTCGATCTTCCCCGCGGCGCTCGCGCACCTCGACCAGGAGGACGCCGCGCGACTGACCGTGTCCTACGGGCTGTGCGTTGGAGGAGTGACCCGAGATGCGTCCTGTCAACCTCATTCCCAAGGATGAGCGCCGCGGTGACCGCGCCGCGATGCGGACGGGCGTCGCCTCGTATGTCCTGCTCGGTGCGCTTGTCATGGCCGTTCTGGCGGTCGCCGTCCTCGCGCTGACGAGCAAGCAGATCTCCGACCACAAGTCGGAGATCCGCGCAGCTTCAGGTCCAGGAGGCAGGCGGCCTGTGGCCAAGGCTCAGGAGCCTCCAGTCCTTCACCACTTTCAGAGCGGCTCAGGAGGCTCGTTCGGGCACGATCACGAGCCTTGCCCAGAGCCGCTCGACTGGCAGCGGGTGCTCAACGAGTTTCGCGCGAGTGATCCCGTCCAACGTCTGGCTCATCAAGCTTGCCGGGACAGTGGACCCCACCGTCACGGTGACGGATGGGCCGGACCTCCAGACGCGGGACGCGGCGACTGGTCCCGCCCTCGAGATGGTGGGCTGCGCGTCCAGCCAGGATGCCGTCGCCGGCCTGATCGCGAATCTCCAGGAGATCGACGGCGTCACCCGCGTCGGCCTGGAGTCGTCCGAGCGGCCGGATGTGATCCAGGGCACCGCCAGCGCCGCTCCTACGACCTCGACTCGAATGCCACGACCACGGACTGCCGCACGCGCGACTTCATCACCCAGTTCAAGATCCTGGTCGCCTTCGACGAGGTGCCGACGCCTGCCACCGCCTCGTCCACACCTCCGTCCCACCGGGCGTCCCGACGTCCGGGGGCTCCCAACTCACCTCGAGTTCGGCACGGGGGCTGACATGAGGTCGAACGAGCGAACGATCATCGTCGCAGTGGCCATCGTCGCCCTGGCCGCCGCCTCTCTACCTGCTGGTTCTGGGACCGAAGCGAGACAAGGCCAGCGAACTGACGAGCCAGATCGACCAGCTGAATGGCTCGATCTCGGCCGCCGAGCAGCGGGCGAGCTACGGCGAGCAGGCGCGTCAGGGAGTTCCCCAAGTACTACGGCCGCATGGTCGTCCTGGGCAAGGCCGTCCCCGGCGAGGCCGATACGGCCTCGCTCCTGGTGCAGCTCAACGGGATCGCCGACCGGTCGAAGATGGAGCTCCGGGCGATCGCCCTGAACCAGGGCGGCGCCACCGCGGCGACCACTGCGCCTGCGCCCACGCCCGCGCCCGCCGCACCGAGCACGGGATCAGCGCCGACCGCGGCTAGCCAGCACGGCGGCATCGCACCGCGAGCACCGCGAGCACTGGCAGGTTCCTACCACGCCCACAACCGGGTCCTCGCCCGCTCCTTCGCCCACTGCCACTGCCAGCCCTGCGCCCGCGACGGAGGCGACCGCCGCGCGCGCTGCCGGTTGGCTCGGTGGTCGGCCCAGCGGGACTTCCCACCCTGCCGTACACCGTCACCCTGGCGGGAACCTACTTCGACGTCGCGAACTTCATCGGTGGAGTCGACGGACTGAGTGCAAGCCGGCTGCCGACGGTACCCAGCTGTCGCCCGACGGACGGCTCCTCACCGTAAACGGATTCAGCTCGTGCAGCTCAGCGGCGCGGGCTCGTTCCGCCGAAGCTGAAGGCGAGCTTCGCGGTCGCCGCCTACTCCAGCGGAGACCTGGGGCTCACCGCCGGGGCGTCCTCGTCCGGGCCGGCCCATGTGAGCCCTGGTGAGACCCAGGTGCAACCGCGCGAGCGCGGTGGTGGCCAAGCGAAGCTCTGGAAGCTGCAGAAGTTTGCCGGGGACGTGGTCTACGACCTGCGGAGCAAGAACCTGCTCCTGCCGGCCGTGGCGCTGCTTGGTCGCGCTCGTCGCGGTCCCGGTGAGCAATACGTAACCGAACGAAGTACAA
>ERZ1370068.3293-contig-2408_pt1 | contig 34574 bp, 37 predicted proteins | sample MGYA00561227_ERZ1370068 | MGnify/ENA primary metagenome ERZ1370068 (study PRJEB38410, sample SAMEA6850437) | metagenome | study: Metagenomic assessment of the ecological functions of the soil: analysis of the soil microbiota associated with the...
TTAGCTACGTATTGCTATCATGGGCGACGAGCGGCGCGGACAATGGGCAAGGCCTGACCGGTCGACGATGCCCGACGGCGGCCCTGGCTTCGACGGCTCGGCTTCCTCGTCGGCCTGGTGCTCGCGCTCGTCGGCGCTCTCGGCGGATCGTCCGCGCGAGCTTCGAGCGGCGGGGCACGTTGGGTCTGAGCCCTCGGCCCCGTCGTCGGCGTCGTCGAGCCTTCGGGCGTCATCAGCGACGCCGCAGACGGTCGTCGAGTCGCTGGCGTGCGCTCGCGAAGGACGCGCTCAGGTGGTCGTCGGTCGTGCTGCGCATCGACTCGCCGGGCGGCGGCGTCGCGCCATCGCAGGAGATCTACGACGGAGGTCGCGCGCGTGCGCGGAGGCGAAGCCGGTCGATCGCGTCGCTCGGGAACATCGCGGCGTCAGGGCGGCTACTACGTCGCCGCCGGCTGCCACCACGATCGTCGCGGCACGCCGGGACGCTCACCGGGTCGATCGGCGTCATCATGGAGTTCCGCCGGCTGCAGCGCCAGCTCGCCGAGAAGGTCGGCGTCGCGCAGGAACGTCGTGAAGAGCGGGCCGTATCAAGGACATCGGCAATCCGCTGCGGCCCGATGCACGCCGGCGGAGCGCGACGCTGCTGCAGGGCATGGTCGACGACGTCTACGGCGCAGTTCGTCGAGCGCGCGTCGCGATCGGGACGCGGCATCGATCCGGCGAAGGTGCGGGCAGCTCGCCGGACGGCCGGCTCTACTCGGGCCGCGCAGGCGAAGGCGGCGGGGCTCGTCGACGAGCTCGGCGGCTACAACGCCGCGCGTCCGAGATCGCGTGGGAGCGCGCGGGCCAGACCGGCGAGCCGCGGGTGCGGCGCGTCAACGGCGCGTGGCGTCCCTGGTGGATCGACATGATCGGCGAGCGCGCTGACGCCCGTCGCGCCCGGGGGTTGGCGGCGGGCTCCTCTTCCTGTACGGGGGTCCGACACCGCAATGACCAAGCGCGATCTGATCGAAGAGCTGCTGAAGCAGTTCCCGCGGTTCGCGCGCCGCGACGCCGAGGTCATGGTGAACACGGTGTTCGACACGATGACCGAAGCGCTCTGCCGCGGCGATCGGATCGAGATCCGCGGCTTCGGCAGCTTCGTCGTGAAGCATCGCCAGGCGCGCGAAGGTCGCAACCCGAAGACCGGCTCGCTCGTCTCGGTGCAGGCGAAGCGCGTGCCGTTCTTCAAGGTCGGGCAAGGAGCTCCGGCTCCGCGTCGACGGGAAGCCCTGGACGCCCGGACGACGCGGCGGCGCTCTGAGCCGCAGTCGCGCACCGTCCATGGACGTCCTCTGGGCGCCGTGGCGCATGGCGTACATCGGCGGGCCGCGCCGACGCCGCGGCTGCATCTTCTGCACGCGCTCGACGCGGCGATCCGCGCGAGCGCGCTCGTCCTCGGCACGACGGCGTCGTCGCGTCGTGATGCTGAACCGCTACCCGTACGCGAGCGGACACCTCGCTGGTCGCGCCGCGGCGGCACACGGCCGACCTCGCCGGGCATGGCCGGCGGCGCGAGCACGCGGAGCTCGCCGAGACGCTCCGGCGCGCGCGTCGCGACGCTCCAGCGAGACGCTGCCGCGCCGCAGGGCATGAACATCGGCATGAACCTCGGCGCGCCGGCGGGCGCGGGCGTGGTCGACCATCTGCACTGGCACGTCGTGCCGCGCTGGGTCGGCGACACGAACTTCATGACGACCGTCGCCGATGCGCGCGTCATGCCCCAGCACCTGCTCGACACGTGGGATCGCCTGCGGCCCGGCATTCGCGTGGCTGGACGCGTCGGACGCTGAGCTCGCGTATAATCCGCGCGGCGAGGTGGCCGTGGACGCATCCGATCGACCGCGAACGCTCGGCGCACTTGAAGGCGTCCGGGCTATCGACCGCAGTCCGTGCGCGCCGAGATGCGCCGCAACCTGATGCAGCGGCTCGCGACCGGCGAGCCGATCCTGCCCGGCATCATCGGCTACGACGACACCGTCATCCCGAGATCGAGAACGCGATCCTCGCCGGCCACCACATCGTCTTCCTCGGCGAGCGCGGGCAGGGAAGAGCCGCATCATCCGCGGCGCTCGTCGGCCTGCTCGACGCCGTCGTGCCGGCGGTCGACGGCTGCGCGATCAACGACGATCCGATCGCGCCGCGCTGCCGCGTCTGCCGCCGCCGCGCCGGCCGAGAAGGCGACGCGCTGCCGGTCGTCTGGATCGACCGCGACGACGCGCTACGGCGAGAAGCTCGCCACGCCGGACGTCTCGATGGCCGACCTGATCGGCGAGGTCGATCCGATCAAGGTCGCCGAGGGCCGCTACCTCGCCGACGAGGAGACGATCCACTACGGCCTCGTGCCGCGCACGAACCGCGGCATCTTCGCCATCAACGAGCTGCCCGACCTCGACCGAGAAGGTGCAGGTCGGCCTCTTCAACCTGATGGAGGAGAAGGACGTCCAGATCAAAGGCTACAAGATCCGCCTGCCGCTCGACGTCGTGATCGTCGCGTCGCGCGAACCCGGAGGACTACACCAGCCGCGGCCGCATCATCACGCCGCTGAAGGACCGCTTCGACGTCCAGATCCGCACGCACTACCCGCGCACGATCGAGGACGAGATCGCGATCGTGGAGCAGGAGGCGACCGGCGTCGAGCGCGCCGGCCGTCGCGACCGTCGCGTGCCGCAGTTCCTGAAGGAGATCGTCGCGCAGATGACGCATGGAGGCGCGCGCCTCGAACGAGATCAACCAGTCCTCGGGCGTGAGCGTGCGCGTCACGATCAACAACTACGAGACGCTCATCTCGAACGCCGAGAAGCGCGCCGTCCGCACCGGCGAGCGGGAGATCGTCCCGCGCCTGACCGACCTGCCCGTCGGTCGCCGCGTCGACGATCGGCAAGCTCGAGCTCGAGTACGGCGGCGAGGACAAGAGGCGAGGGCGACCTGATCGAGCGGCTCATCAACCGCGCGGTGCTGAAGGTCTGGGACAAGCTACCTCACGCTCGAGGCGCTGCGAGCGCGTCGTCCAGCACTTCGAGTCCGGGCTGGGGCGTCGAGGTGTCCGACCGGATGCGCGCCGACGAGTATCAGGAGGGCTCCGGCAGATCCCGGGCCTGCGCGACGCCGTCGCGCGGCTCGTCGGACCCGTCGAGAGCCCGGGCCTGCTCGCGGCCGCGACCGAGCTCGTGCTCGAGGGCCTCCACCTCCACCAGAAGCTCAACCGGGACCGCGAAGGCGGCCGGACGAGCTACCGCGCCTGACGCGTCGCGAGGCCATGCTGCGGGTCCGCTACACCGCCTGGGACGGCACGCAGCAGGTCCGGCTCGACCGCCGACCGGCTCTTCGACAAGCTCGGCGAGCTACCTGTCCTACACCGACGACGTCCAGCAGGCGCTCGACTGGCTCGCTGCATCAGGGCCTCGACTGGGAAGGCATCCGCGTCATGGGGCCTCGACGACCTCCTCGAGCGAGCTCCGCAACGCGATGCGCGAGCGCATGCAGGACGTCCACCTGCGCGACGCGTTCACCGAGCTGCGCGAGCGGCTCGAGGACATCGCTCGACCAGGAGCGCGACGCGCTCGACCAGGCGGGCGGACGACCCGAGCGCGCGCGCGAGAAGCGCGCGCGGCTCGACCAGCTGCCGCGCGCGGCTGTCCGAGGCGCTCGACGCGCTTCGCGACTACGACGTTCGAGAGCGCCGACGCGCGCGCATGGCGTTCGAGGACCTGCTCGACGACGCTCGACGACATCAAGCGGCCTCGAGGACTTCCAGCGCCGCTACGGCGAGCTCCTGCACGGCCAGAAGCGGGCTCTCGTTCGACGAGGCCGTCGACCTCATGCGCGAGATGGAGCGCTGGAAGCGCGCTCGAGGACGCGCTCCTGTCCGGGCAGCTCGACGCGATCGACCCCGACGACGCTGCGCGCGCTCCTCGGCGACGACGCGGCGCAGAGCCTCCAGCTCCTGCGGAACGTGATCGCGATGCTCGCGAACGCGGGCTACGTCACGCAGCGCGAGGGCCGCACGCACGCTCACGCCGCAGCGGCGTCCGGAAGCTCGGCCAGCTCGCGCTCCGCGACATCTACCAGGGCCTCCTCCGCGACCGGAGCGGCGGCCACTCGAGCGACCACCGCGGCGTCGACCCAGCGCCGGCCCGACGAGACGCGGCCGTACGCGCTTCGGCGACCCGTTCGAGCTCGACGTCGTCGCCGACGCTCCGCACGCGCTCGCGCGCGGCAGCCTGAACCCGCTCAGCATCGCGCCCGACGACTTCCAGGTCGCGCGCGACCGACCGCACGACGACCAGCTCGACCGTCGCTCCTCCTCGACATGAGCTGGTCGATGTCGTGGGAAGGCCGCTTCGCCGCCGCGAAGCGGGTCGCGATGGCGCTCGAGAGCCTCATCCGCGCGAAGTTCCCGCGCGACTACTTCGCGATCGTCGGCTTCTACACGCGCGCGGTCGAGCTGAAGCTGCGGGACCTGCCCGAAGCGAGCTGGAACATGGGCGACCCGTTCACGAACCTGCAGGACGGGCTCCGCCTCGCGTCGGACCTGCTCGCGAAGCACCCGAGCCAGAACCAGCACGTCATCGTCATCACGGACGGCCAGCCGACGGCGTACTTCCTGCAGCGGCCGGCTCTACTGCGAGTGGCCGCTGTCGTTCGGCGGCATCAGCATGCGGGCCGCGCAGGAGACGCTGAAGGAGGTCGAGCGCGTCACCCGCCGCGGCATCGTCATCAACACCGTTCATGCTCGACGACAGCCCGAGCCTCCGCGCCTTCGTCGAGCGCATGACGCGCATCAACAAGGGGCGCGCGCTCTACACGCGGCCCGACCGGCTCGGGCAGTACCTGCTCGTCGACTACCTCGCGAAGAAGAAGAAGCGCGTGTGAGAGGCGCGCTGCTCGCGCAGTACCTCCGCATCAAGGCGGAGCACCAGCACGCCATCCTCCTCTTCCGGCTCGGCGACTTCTACGAGATGTTCTTCGACGACGCCGTGGCGGCGTCGCGCGTCTGCGACCTGACGCTGACGGCCCGCAACCGCGGCGAGCCCGACGAGGCGCCGCTCTGCGGGCTTCCCGGCGCACGCGAGCCAGCCGTACGTCGCGCGGCTCCTCGCCGCCGGCCACGCGGTCGCGATCTGCGAGCAGGGCGAGCAGCCGCGCGGCCGCGGGATCATGGAGCGCGAGGTCGTCCGCGTCATCACGCCGGGCACGATCCTCGAGGAGGAGAGCCTCGACCCGCAGCGCGCCGAGCCTGCTCGCGGCGCTCGCGGTCGACGGCGCCGCGTTCGGGATCGCCGACGGTCGACTTCGCGACCGGCGCCGTCCGCGCGACCGACGCTCGACGACGCTGGCCGCGGCGCTCGAGGAGCTGGCGCGCCTCGCGCCGCGCGAGCTGCTGCTCGACGCCGGAGCTGTCCGGACGACGCTCGCGGCGGCCTGCCGACGACGGGCCGGCCGTGGGCGACCGCCGACGCTCCCGGATGACGGCGGGCCGCTGCGAGCGGTCTCGCCCGCGCGGCCGCGCGCGCGCCGCCGGCGGTGCGCTCGCCGTACGTCGACGCCGTCTATCGCCGGCGCCCGCGCACCTGCGCGCCGCCCGAGCCGTACGCGCTCGCGGGCGTCCTCGGCCTCGACGTCGCGACGCGCCGGAACCTCGAGCTCGTCGAGACGCTGCGCGGCGAGCGGCGCGGCTCGCTCCTCGGCGGTCCTCGACCGGACGGCCACGCCGATGGGCGCACGCGCGGCTCCGCGAGTGGCTGCTCTGCCCGCTCGTCGACGCCGAGCGCGATCGGCCGTCGCCTCGACGCCGTCGAGCGCCTGGTCGAGCAGGTCGAGCTCCGCGGCGAGCTCGCGCGCCGTGCTCGACGGCATCGGCGACGTCGAGCGGCTCGCGGGCCGGATCGGCGCGCGCGGCGGCGAGCCCGCGCGACCTCGCGGCGCTCGCGCGACGCGCTCGACCGGGTCGGCCGACGCCGCGACGCGCGCTCGCCGGCGAGCCGGGCGGCCTCGTCGGCCGACGCCGCGGCGGCGCTCGATCCGCTGCCCGCGGTCGTCGGCGGAGATCCGGCGCGACGCTCGTCGACGCGCCGCCGCCGCACACGCGCATCGCCGGCTACATCCGCACGGGGCGGAACCCGGAGGTCGACGAGCTCCGCGGCATCACCGTCGACGGCAAGAGCTGGCTCGCGCAGCTTCGAGGCGGACCGAGCGGCGAGCGGACGGGCATCCACGTCGCTCAAGGTCCGCTACAACAAGGTCTTCGGCTACTACGTCGAGGTGACGAAGGCGACACCAGCACGCTCGGTGCCGGCCGACTACGAGCGCAAGCAGACGCTCGTCGGCGCCGAGCGCTACGTGACCGCCGGCGCTCAAGGACGTACGAGGCGAAGGTGCTCGGCGCCGGAGGAGCGCCTGCGCACGCTCGAGCAGCACCTGTTCGCCGAGCTGCTCGACGTCGTGGCCGCCCATCAGCCGACGCTCGTCCGGATCGCGGACGCGCTCGCGCGGCTCGACGTCGCTGGCGCGCGCTCGCGGAGGTCGCGCACCGCGGCGGGCTACGTGCCGGCCGCGCATCGTGCACGAGCCGGTCGATCCGCATCACGGGCGGGCGCCATCCGGTCGTCGAGGCCGTGTCGTCGACGCCGTTCGTGCCGAACGACGTCACGCTCGACGCCGGCGCGGGCAGATCCTCGTCATCACGGGGCCGAACATGGGCGGCAAGTCGACGTACCTCCGGCAGGTCGCGCTCGCGGTCGATGCTCGCGCAGATCGGCAGCTTCGTGCCGGCCGTCGAGGCGCGAGATCGGGCTCGCCGACCGCGTCTTCACGCGCGTCGGCGCGAGCGACAACCTCGTCGGCGGCGAGTCGACGTTCATGGTCGAGATGCGCGAGACGGCGCACATCCTGACGCAGGCTGACGCGCGCGGAGCCTCGTCGTCCTCGACGAGATCGGGCGCGGCACGAGCACGTTCGACGGCATCTCGATCGCGTGGGCGGTCGCCGAGCACCTGCACGACGGCGCCGAGCGCGCCGCGGACGCTCTTCGCGACGCACTACCACGAGCTGACGGCGCTCGCCGCCGAGCTCCCGCGCGTGCGGAACCTCTCGGTGGCGGTCGCGGAGTGGAAGGGCGACATCGTCTTCCTCCGCCAGATCGTCGCCGGGCCGCGTCGCGGAGCTACGGCGTCGAGGTCGCGCGGCTCGCCGGCGTGCCGCCGGCGGTCGTCGGCGCGTGCCCGCGAGCTCCTCGCCCGGCTCGAGCGCGGCGACGGCATCGGCAAGGCAGCCGGCGCGCGCCGCGCCGGCCAGCGCGCGCAGCTCGCGCTCTTCCCGTCCGCGCGACGAGCAGCTCCGCCGCGAGATCGCCGGGCTCGATCCGGACCGCATGACGCCGGTCGAGGCGCATCGCGATCCTGGCGGGCCTCGTCGGGCGCGCCCGCGACCGCGCACGCCTTGATCCGCCCCGCCTCGCGTCCCGTATCCTCCGCGCCGTGGTGGTGAGGGAGGCTGAGGATGGCCTGGCGGCTCGCACTCGGTGCTGTCCGGGCGACGCGCGGCCGCGGTCGCGTCGCCGGCGCGAGCTGCGCGACGATCGCGCTCCGGCCGGCGCGCCGACGGCACCGCCGTCGTGATCGACTCGCGCGCGCGGCGACGCCGCGCGTGCGCGGTCGTGCGCGACGAGGACGGCGCGCTCCGGCGCATCCACGTCGATCTGCCGTCGCGGCACCGACGATCAGCGGCCCGGCGCGCGCGGCCGGCGGGCTCGCCGAGCGGTCCGATCGAGCGCGTGCGGCGTGGGCGCTGCGCGTCAGGTCGACGGCGACCATCCGCGCGATCGTCGCATCGACGGCTCGACGGCCGACGGCGGATCCGTCGACCGCGTCGTGCGCGACGACGCGGCGCGCGACGGTCACGCAGCACGCGGCCGTCGGCGCCGACGCCGCCCGGCGCGCCGCCGGCGCCGCAGCACCGGCGCCCGCAACGCGCGCGTACGCCGCGCCGGGCGCGCCGGCCGAAGATCGTGCTCGACCCCGGCCACGGCGGCGACGATCCCGGCGCGCAGGGTTACGCCGTCGAGAAGGACGGTGACGCTCGACATCGCCGCGCCGCCTGGCCGCGCCTGCTGCGCAACGCGACTCGGCGCCGAGGTCGTCCTCACGCGCGAGGCGGACGAGACGCTCCGCGCTCGAAGGAGCGCACGGCGCGCGCGAACGCCGAGGGCGCCGACCTCTTCGTCTCGATCCACGCGAACGCGAACGCCGACCGGGCGGCTCCGCGGGATCGAGACGTACTATCTCGACAACTCGACCGACCACGGCACGCCTGCGGCTCGCGCAGATGGAGAACGGCCTCGATCTCCTGCATCAGCCGCAGCCCGGCGAGGCGAGCCTCCGCGTACATCCTCTCGGACCTGGTGCAGGTCGGGAAGCTCGACGAGTCCGTGCGGCTCGCCCGGCAGCGTCCAGCGCGGGCTCGTCGGCCACGCTCCGCGCCAGTACACCGGGGTCGTCGATCTCGGCGTGAAGCGCGGCCCGTTCTACGTCCTCGTCGGCGCCTACATGCCGTGCGTGCTCGTCGAGACGCGCGTTCCTCACGCACCCGGTCGAGGGCCGGCGGCTCGCGCGCGGGATCTATCGGCGCGACGTCGCCCAGGGCCTCTACGGCGGCATCGCCCGGCTACCTCGCGCGATCGTGTCCCGCCGCCGGCACGCTCTGAGCGCGCTGCGCGCCGGCGGCGGCTGGAGACGCCGACGGCGCGGTATGCTCGTCGGAAGCGGCTCGCGCGCCGTCATGATCCTCGCTACCACGCCGGCGTTCGAGCCGCTGCCCGGTCACCCAGACGCTGCCCGTCCGTCGACGGCGACATCGACGACGGCGGCCGGCGTCGATCCGCGAGTACCTCGCCGCGCGCGCGCGGCGAGGTGCGCGCAGCGGCATCTGGCGCGGGCGCGTCGGGGCTCGCGGTCGTCGCGGCGTACACCGACGCGATCGACCGACCTGATGCGCTTCCTCTTCGGCAACGCGGCGCTCCACTTCCAGGTCGCGAACCCGCTCATCACGCAGCGCTGCGCGGTCGTCGCGCAGGGCGGCTACGGCCGCGGGCGAGCTGAACCCGTACTCCGACATCGACCTGCTCGTCCTCTATCCGTGGAAGGTGACGCCGTACGTCGAGACGATCGCCGACGCGATCCTCTATCCGCTCTGGGACGCCGGGCTCGCAGGTCGGCCACGCGCTGCGGAACGTCGCGCGAGTGCGCGCGCTGGGCGGCGCGCGACCTGAAGGCGAAGACCGCGATCCTCGACGCACGCTACCTCTGCGGCGACGAGTCGGTCTTCGCGGAGTTCGACGCGCGCGATGCGCGAGCACGTCTGGTCGGCGAACCAGGCCGACTTCGTGAAGGAGAAGCTCGCCGAGAGCGTCGAGCGCCACGAGCAGGCCGGCGACACGCATCTACCTCCTGCAGCCGCAGCTGAAGGACGGGAAGGGCGGCGCTCCGCGACCTGCACACGGCGCTCTGGATGGCGAAGGTGCGCTTCCGCGTGCGGACGTTCCGCGACCTGATCGCGTCGAACGTGCTCGCCGAGAGCGAGGTCGTCGAGCTCGAGCAGGCGCTCGACTTCCTCTTCCGCGTCCGGAACGGCATGCACCTCCTCGCCGAGAGCCACCAGGACCTGCTCACCTTCGAGCTCCAGGAGCCGCTCGCCGACGCACTCGGCTTCGGGCGAGGGCGGCGCGGCCGTCGAAGCCTTCATGCGCGCGCTACTACGCGTAGGCGACGACGGCGAACCGCGTGAGCGAGGCGGTGATCGCGCGCTGCGTGCAGCTCGGCCGAGCCGTACCGCGGCACGGCTCGCCGTCCGCGACATCCGCGACGGCATGCGCATCGTGCGCGGCGAGCTCGCCGTCGCCGGCCAGACGCTCTTCGACCGCGAGCCGACGGCGCTCGTCGAGCGTCTTCCTGCGAGGCGCAGCGCCACCAGCGTGCCGCTCGCCGAGGGCACGCAGGACGTCGTCCGGCGGGCGGCGAGCGCGCTCGCGCGACGTGCGCGCGACGAGCCGCGCGAGACGCGCGCGCGTTCCGGGCGATCCTGCGCGCGAAGCGCGGCGTCGCCGACACGCGTCGTCGCGCATGCACCACCTGGGCGTGCTGAAGGTGCTCGTGCCCGGAGTTCGCGCACCTCGAATGCCTCATCAGCCACGATCCGTTCCACATCTACACGGTCGACCATCACACGCTGCTCGCGGTGCGCGAGATCGAGCGGCTCCGCGACGGCGAGTTCGCGGACACGCTGCCGCATCTGACCGAGGTCGTGCGCGAGCTGCCGCAGCCGGAGCTCCTCATGATGGGCATGCTCTTCCACGACATCGGGAAGGGCTGGGCCGACAACCACTCCGGCGCGCGGCGCCCGCATGATGCACGGCGGTCGGCGACGCGGCTCGGGCTCCACGAGGACGAGACGCGCCGCGACCGAGTTCCTCGTGCCGCGAGCACCTGACGCTGTCGCACCTGGCGCAGCATCGCGACATCCACGACGACCGGCTGGTGATCGACTTCTGCCGCGACGTGCGGCAGCGTCGAGAACCTCGAGCGCCTCTACGTGCTCACCTACGCCGACATGCGCGCGCGTCGGCGCCCGGCGTGTGGAACAACTGGCGCGGCATGCTCGTCACCGAGCTCTACGTCCGCGCGCGCGAGTTCTTCGAGCGCGGCGAGTTCGTGCCCGAGGACCGGACGGCGCGCGCCGACCGCGTGCGGCACGCGTCCGGGCGACGGCGGCCGGCCGACGCGCGCGCCGGCGCTCGAGCCGGCTCGTCGCGACGATGCCGGACAGCTACTTCCTCGTCGACGCCCGAGGAGATGCTCGTCGAGCACGCGCGAGCTCGTCGAGCGCGCTGCGTCGCGCGAGGACGAGGCCGGCGAGCGCCGGCCGTCGTCGACGCACTGGACGCGACTTCCCGGAGCGCGACTGCGTCGAGCTCGCGGTCGCGACGCGCGACCGCGCCGGGTCTCTTCGCGATGATCACGGGCGTCCTCGCGGCCGACGGGCTCAACATCCTCGCCGCGCGCATCGCGACCAGCCGCGACGGCATCGCGCTCGACGCGTTCCGCGATCTCACGGCCGAGCGACGAGCCGCGGCGCGACCGCGAGCGCTGGGAGCGGCGTCGAGACGCACGCTGCGCGACGGTGCTGCGCCGGCGCAGGTCGACGTCGAGGAGCTCGTCGAGCGCTCGGCGCGGCCGTGGCATCCGTGCGCCGGCGGCGGCCGGCCGATCGCGACCACGATCGAGATCGACAACGACGTGTCGCGAGGCCTACACGGTGCTCGACGTCACGACCGGCGACCGCGTCGGCCTGCTCTTCACGATCACGAACTGCCTCTACCACCTGTGGCGTCGAGATCCACCTCGCGAAGATCACGACGATGGTGACGCAGGCGCTCGACGCGTTCTACGTGACCGATCACGCGGGGCGGAAGATCGAGGACCCGGCCCGGCTCGACGACATCCGCGCCGCGCTGCTGGCGGCGCTCGAGCCGCGCGGCGGCCACGCGCGGCGAGCGGCGGCCGGGGCGCTGAGCCGATGGCGGCGGGGGCGGCCGACGTCGACGGGACGATCGACGCGTACCTCGACCACCTCGACGACCGAGCGCGGGCTCGCGCGCCACTCGATCGAGGCCTACGGGCGCGACCTCGGCGGCGTTCGCGCGACGCTCGCGGCCGCAGGCGTGCGCCGCGCCGAGCGCGATCGGCGCGCGCGACGTGCGCGCGCACCTCGCCGGCGCTCGCGCGGCGCGGCCTCGTCGCCGCGGAGCCAGGCGCGCGCGCTGGCGGCGATCCGCGGCTATCTCCGCTTCCTCGTCGCGCGAGCACCTCGCACGACGGCGACGACGTCCGCACGGTGCGCATCCGCCGGCCGCCGTCGCGGCTGCCGGAGGCGCTCGGCAGCAGGCGACGTCACGCGCCTCGTCGAGGACGACGCCGCCGGCAGCGCGCCGCGCCGCTGCGGGACCGCGCGCTGCTCGAGGTGCTGTACGCGACCGGGCTGCGCGTGAGCGAGGTGGCGGCGCTCACGGGCGCGCAGCTCCGATCTCGACGAGGGCTTCGTCACGGTGCTCGGGAAGGGCGGCAAGGAGCGCGTCGTGCCGCTCGGGCGGCGGCGCGAAGGCGGCGCTCGGCGGCGTATCTCGCGAGCGAGCGTCCGCGGCTCGCTCGGCGGCGCGGCCGAGCCCGTGCGTGTTCGTGCGGGCCGGGCGGGAAGCCGCTCAGCCGGCAGTCGATCTGGAAGCTCGTGAAGCGGCGGGCGCGCGCGGCCGGGCGTCGCGCAGCGGGTGACGCCGCACACGCTCAGGCACACGCTTCGCGACGCATCTGCTCGGCGGCGGCGCCGACCTCCGCGTCGTCCAGGCGCTCCTCGGGCACGCCGACATCGGGCACGACGCAGATCTATACCCACGTCGCGCCGGAGCGCCTCCGCGCCGTCCATCGCAAGCACCATCCCCGCGCGTAACGCGGCAGATTTCTTCTGCGTCCTTCGTTGCGCCGTACGGGGCGGGTCGTGGTAGACTCCGCGCCGTTCGAATGGATGTGCCTGCCGCTCGTCGTGGACCTCGGGATCCTCGACCGGTGGCGCCGTCGTTCTGCACGAGGTGGGGCATGGGGTGGTGGCATATCGATGCGGGGATCCGACGGCGGCCGGAGCAGGGGCGGCTCACGCTGAACCCGATCCGGCACGTCGATCCGCGTCGGCACGCTGCATCGTGCCCGGGCTCCATGCTCGCCTCGGCGCTGGGCGGTCGGCGCACAACCGTGCGTGTTCGGGTGGGCGAAGCCCGTCCCGGTCGACCCGCGCCGGATGCGGAAGCCCCGGCGCGACATGGCGCTGGTCGCGCATCGCCGGCCCGGCGGTGAACTTCGTGCTGGCGACGCCTCGCGGCGCTCCTGCGCGCGCGACGATCGGCAGCCCCGGGCTCTCCGGTCACCTGCTCATGCTGCGTCGCCGCGGGAACCTGGCGATCGTGACGAACTGTCGTGCTCGCCGTGCTGAACCTGCCTGCCGATCCTCCCGCTCGACGGCGGCCGCGTCCTCACGTCGATCCTGCCGTATCGACCTCGCGCGCGCGCTACGCCCGGATGGAGCGCGTTCGGCCTGCTGATCGTCGTCCTCCTGCTCAACCAGACGAACGATCCTGTCGAGCGCTCGTCCAGCCCGGTGCTCCGCGCCTTCTTCCGACTCGGCGACGCTCGTCGTGAGCGCGGCTCATGACGGCGGCCCAGCAGTCGATCGTGAGCGGCGCGCGCCCGACGGGCCAGCTCCACCTCGGCAACTACCACGGCGCGCTCAAGAACTGGCTGCGGCTCCAGGAGCGAGCACGCGCTGCTTCTTCTTCGTCGCCGACTGGCACGCGCTCACGACCGACTGGGCGCGAGAGCCGCGAGCATCGGCGACGAACACGATCGAGATGGTGCTCGACTGGCTCGCGGTCGGGCTCGATCCGGAGCGCTGCACGATCTTCCAGCAGTCGGCCGTGAAGGAGCACGCCGAGCTCTACCTGCTCCTCGGCATGCTGACGCCGGTGCCGTGGCTCGAGCGCAACCCGACCTACAAGGAGCAGCAGCGAGCAGCTCGACGGACCGCGACCTCTCGACCTTCGGCTTCCTCGGCTATCCGGTGCTGCAGGCGCGCCGACGTCCTCGTCTACAAGGCCGACGGCCGTGCCGGTCGGCATCGACCAGGCGCCGCACATCGAGCTCACGCGCGAGATCGCGCGCCGCTTCAACGCGACTCTACCGCGACGATCTTCCCCGAGCCGCAGACGCTGCTCACCGAGACGCCGAAGATCGTCGGCACCGACGGCCGCAAGATGAGCAAGAGCTACGGCAACGCCGTCTACCTGACCGAGCGACGCCGGCAGAGATCGACCGCAAGCTCTCGCGCATGATGACCGACCCGCGGCGCGCGCGCCGGACCGATCCGGGCGATCCCGAACGACTGCCCGGCGTATCACGTCGTTCCACCGGATCTACTGCACGCCGGAGGAGCTCGCGTGGCCGGACGCAGGGCTGCCGCACCGCCGGCATCGGCTGCCTCGAGTGCAAGAAGGTGATGATCAAGCACGTGCTCGCCGAGCTCGCGCCGATCCGCGAGCGCCGCGCGCGAAGCTCGCGGCCGGACGATGCGCGCGCACGTGCTCGACGGCGGGCAACGCGCGCGCGCGCGCGTCGCGCGAGCGCGACGATGGCCGAGGTGCGCGACGCGATGGGGCTCCGGCATGACGCGCGCCCTGCACGCGTCAAGCTCGACCTCTTCGAGGGGCCGCTCGACCTGCTGCTGCACCTCATCAAGAAGAACGAGGTCGCAGATCACCGACATCCCGATCGCCACGATCACCGATCAGTACCTGGCGATGATCGAGGGAGCTGCCCGAGCTGAACCTCGACGACGCCGGCGAGTACCTCGTCATGGCGGCGACGCTCACGTTCATCAAGAGCCGCATGCTGCTGCCGCCGGTGCCCGGCGAGCGACGACGAGCCGACGAGGATCCGCGCGCCGAGCTCGTGCAGCAGCTCGCTCGAGTACCAGCGCTACCGCGAGGTCGCCGGCGTCGCTCGTCGAGCCGGCCGCTGCTCGCGCGCGACGTCTTCGCCGGCGCCGGGCGAGACGCCTCGAGCCGCGCGCCGGGCGAGGAGCGGCCCGCCCGTGCGCGACGCGACGCTTCGGCGACCTGCTCGGACGCGCTCCGCGGCGTGCTCGAGCGGCATCGCGCGACCGGCGCCGCACGAGATCGATGCGGCCGATGCGCTCGGTCGCGCGAGTGCGTCCAGCGCGATCCTGGCCCGCTTCGCGCTCGACGAACGGGTCGAGTTCGCAGAGCTGTTCGACGCCCGACGCGACCCGCAGCGACGTGATCGTGACGTTCCTGGCGCTGCTCGAGCTCGATCCGCCTGCAGCGTCGATCCGCGCGCGGCCAGGACGGAGCGCTTCGGCGCGATCATGCTCTGCGCTCGGCGTCGACAGCCGTCGAAGAGGCGGCCGAGCGTGCGCGCGACCTGAGCCAGTTCGATCGTGGCGAGGAGGAGGAGGGAGCATGGACACGCAGACGCTGAGATCTTGACGATGCGACGACGAGCACGTCGCAGCCACGAGCACACGGTGCACGGTCGACGAGCCGTCGAGCCGCAGTCCGACGCGAGCGGGATGCGACCGAGGCCGCGGCGTCGGCGCCGAGGCCGAGGACGTCGCGCGGCTCGCGCCGCTGGTCGAGAGCCTCGCTGTTCGCGGCCGGCGCGCCGGTGCCGGTCGCCCGGCTGGTCGAGGCGCTCGACGGGCCCGACCGGCCGCGAGGTCGCTCGCGGCGCTCGACGCTGCTCGGCGAGCGGCTCGAGCGAGGACGGGCGCGGGCTCCGCGCTCGTGCACGTCGCGGGCGGCTACCAGCTCCGCACGCTCGCCGAGCACGGCCCGTGGATCCGCCGGCTCCTCGGCGGAAGCCGCCGCGCCTCTCGCGCGCGATGCTCGAGACGCTCGCGATCATCGCCTACCGCCAGCCGTGCACGCAGCCTCGAGATCGAAGCGATCCGCGGCGTCGACGTCGACGCCGTGCTCTCGACGCTCCTCGAGCGCCGCATGATCCGGATCGTCGGACGCAAGGAGGCGCCGGGCCGGCCGATCCTCTACGCGACGACGACGAGGAGTTCCTCGAGGTGTTCGGCCTCCCGGACCTCGGAGCGCGCTGCCGCCGCTGAAGCGAGCTCGGCGACGCTCGCCGATGCTGCTCGTGACGCGGAGCCTGCAGCCGAGACGAACGCGGATCGGCCAGGCGACGGAGCGGCCAGCGCCGCCGAGAGCGACGCCTGACCGGACCGAAGCCGAGCGGAGCCGACGGCACTAGCCGCTGCGCGCGAGCGCCTCCAGAAGATCCTGAGCGCGGCCGGGCGTCGCCTCGCGCCGGCACGCCGAGGCGCTCATCGCGCCGGGCGGGTCAGCGTCAACGGCGCGCATCGTGCGCGAGCTCGGGACGCGCGCCGATCCGCAGCGCGACGTCGTCGCGGTCGACGGCGAGCGGCTCGAGGTCGCGAGGCACGCCGGCGGACGCGATCGCCGCTCCACAAGCCGCGCGGCGTGGTCTCGACGCATGTCGCGACCCGGAGGGCCGCCCGACGGTGCGCGATCTCGTGCGCGGCCTGCCGGAGCGGCTCTATCCGATCGGCCGGCTCGACCTGCAGACGAGCGGCCTCCTGCTGCTCACGAACGACGGCGCGCTCGCGGCGCGGCTCCTCCGCCGGCGCGCAGGGCGTCGAGCGCGTCTACCGCGTGAAGGTCGACGGCGCGGCCCGGCCGGCGAGCGCTCGAGCGCCTCCGCCGCGGCGTCCGGCTCGGCCGACGGCACCGGTCGTCGCCGGCGTGCGCGTGCTGCCAGCGAGCTGCCGACCAAGACCTGGCTCGAGATGCGCGTGCGGCGCGGGCGGTGGCACGTCGATCCGGCGGCTCTGCGAGGCGGTCGGGCATCCGCGTCGACAAGCTCGTGCGCGTGCGCGTTCGGTCCGATCGAGCTCGGGACCGCTGCCGCCCGGCGCGTTGCGCGACGCGACGCGCGCCGAGCTCGCGGCGCTGCGCGCGGGCGGCCGCAGGCGTCAGCGGCCGCGCCGGCGCCGCAGGCGGCACCGGCAAGCGCCGACGCGCACGCGAGCGCGCTCGCCGCAGAACACGGCGCCGCGCGCCGGCACCGCGAGCGCGGAGCTCGAACGCGTACCGGACCGGCCGGGCGCGGCGAGCCGCAAGACGCCAGGAGCGCGGCGTCGACCCGCCAGGCCGACGACGCCCATGATGCGCCGCCGCCGAGCGGCGATCCGGACGAGCGTCAGCCGAGCGCGTCCGCCGAAGCGCGCCGACGCGGCGACGCGAGTGCAGACGTAGAGGAGCGCGAAGTTCGCCGATCGCGACCGCCGACGTCGAGAGCGCGAGGCCGACGTGGCCGAAGCCGAGCACGCGCACGAACAGTCCAGTTGAGCAGTCAGGTTCACGAGGATCGAGAGCACGCTCACGAGCATCGGCGTGCGCGCGTCGTCGAGCGCGTAGAACGCCGGGCGCGAGGACCTTGATGCCCGGCGTAGCCGGCGAGCCCGATCGCGTAGGCGGCGAGCGCGCTGCGCCGCGGCGCGGCGGTATCGGCGCTCGTGAAGCGGCCGTGCTCGTAGATGAGGCCGATGACCGGCACGCCGAGCACGGCGAGCCCGACGGCCGCCGGCACGCAGCAGGATCGCGACCAGCTCGAGGGCCTGGCGCGATGCGTGGCGCGCGAGCGCGCCGGTGTCGCCGCGGCGCGACGTGGCGCGAGAGCGAGCGGCAGCGCCACCGTCCCGACCGCGACGCCGAAGAGCCCGATCGGGAGCTGCATGAAGCGGAAGGCGACGTTCAGCCACGACACGGGCCCGTCGCCGAGGTACGACGCGAAGTTGCTGTTGACGAAGACGTTCACCTGCACGGCGGCGGCGCCGATGGTCGCCGGCGCCATGAGGCGCAGCACCTGGCGGAGCCGGGATCGCGCACCGTCGAGGAGCGGTCGGTAGCGGTAGCCGACGCGCGCGGAGCGACGGCAGCTGCACGAGAAGCTGGCAGGAGGCCGCCGACGAGCGTGCCGATCGCCATGCCCGGTCATGGCGCTGCTCGGCGCAGCGCCGGATCGGCGGGCCGGCCGCCGCTGCCGAGCGCCGCGCGTCATGTAGCCGGGCGCGAGCCACCGCGCGCAGCCGAGGCCGCCCACGATCGAGCCCAGGTTGAAGAGGCCGACGCGGCGGCCGGGATGCCGAAACGGTTCCGCGTGTTGAGGATGCCCCATCGCGACCGCGGCGAGCGCGACCAGCAGCAGGAACGGGGAACATGATGCGCGTCAGCTCGACCGTGAGCTCGACCTTGCCCGGGATGGCGGCGAAGCCGGGCGCGATCGCCTCCGTGATCGCCGGCGCGAACCAGATGCCGACGAGGCAGACGCCGCCCACGATCGACGGCGAGCGCGTTCACGACGAGGTTCGCGAGCCGCCACGCCGCCGACCTCGCCCTCGCGCCTCGAGCCGCTGCGTGAAGGATGCTGACGAAGGCGGCGGAGAGCGCGCCCTTCGGCGAAGAGGTCGCGCAGCAGGTTCGGGATGCGGAAGGCGGTGATGAAGGCGTCGAGCTCGCGGCCCGCGCCGAAGCAGGTCGCGAACACCTGCTCGCGCACGAGCCCAGGATGCGGCTCGAGAACACGGCGCGACGCTGACGACGCCGGCGCGGCGCGCGAGCCCGTCGGCGTTCGCCTCCGCTCGCGCGCGCTCACCGCTCATCCCCGGTCGGCTGGTCGATACGCCAGAGGCGCCGGGCGTGCGGCAACGCGCAGCGCGACCACCCGCGTGGTTCGCACGACCGGCGACGCGAGAACGTCGCGCGCGCACGGCGTGGCGGCGCGGGGCGCGTCGATGCTGCGCGCGTTTGCCAGGCGGCACGGGAGTGACGCTCGCGTCGCGTCGGGTGACGCGCTCCACCGTGACGATACGGCGCCGCGCGCCGCTTGATTCCCGAGTGGGCTGCGATAGCGTGCCGCCAGTGGGCACATTCTTGTGCCAGAGCGTGCGCCGGCTGGCGGCGCCCAGTGGCGGAGTAGCCACGGCGTGACGCTCGTGCGATCGGCGACGTGGCGCAGAATCTGCACTCGCATCCGTCAGACCGTCCCGGCATGCGTCGGCGTGCGTGAGCACCACGCGCCGGCAATGCGGCACGCGCGCGCGGGACCGATTCGGAGGAGGATCCACGACGAAGGGCAAGGGGTTCAGGTAGTCTTGGCGCAGCGTCTTCGCCGCCCGTGCATGACGCTACGACCGTCATCATCGCAGGCGCGCAGGGCGCCTGACGGCTGCGACGCGCCGCCTAGTGCCGAGCGTGCGTCCGTTCGTCGGGACCGTCGATCGAGGAGATCACGCTGTTCGACGATCGCCTCGTAGCAACGGGCGCTACACGGTGCTCTTCCAGTCGCGCGACGGCACGCAGGACTGGAGCCGTGGCCGCGGCGTCGTGAAGCGCGACTTCGCCGACGGCGAGGCGCGCCGCAGCTGCGCGTCGGCGTCGCCGAACGTCTCCGATGGGCCCGGTCGCGATCAGCGTCTACGACGACGCCGACCGGCTCATGTACTCGCTCGGCGACGATCAGTTCACGGTGATCGCGCCAGCCGATCATGCTCCACGACTTCGACGGAGACGATCACGCGCGACGGCTACCGCACCGGCGTCGGCGCCGACGGGACGATCTACTTCGCGATCGACACCAGCGACGTCAGCCGACGCGACGCACCTACACCGGTCCACGGTCGGGCTACCGCTCCGCTTCGACTCGCGCGAACGTCGCCTTCTTCAACGACCCAGGGCTTCCTGATGGGCTTCCTCGACCCCGAAGGTCGCCCGGGCTCTTCAGCGATCGAGGCCGGCGTGTCGACCGGCGAGCTCGACGCTCAGAGTACTGGCGGCACGAGTTCCGGACCTACAAGGAAGAGCACCGCAAGCGCGACGAGCGCCGCAGCGCGGACGGCGAGTGGCACGTCGACGGCACGCCCGCACGTCGACAACTACCACATGGTGGTCGCGATCTCCGGCACGATCGACGAACGGCAAGCGTCCGGCGCCCGGGCGCGACGCCGCCGTTCCAGCTCGTCGATCAGCTCCGACCCCGGCGCCCGGTCGCCGAGACGCGCGCTAGCACCGAGTGCGGTGCCGCGGCCGCTCGTCCTTGGGCGGCATCCTCTACGCCCTCGGCGCTGCCGCCGTTCGACTGGGCGTGCTGCGGCTGGCTGACGCTGGTCCCGCTGCTGTGGGTCGATCCGGACGCAGCCGGCGCGCTCCGGCGTTCCGGTACGGGATCCTCTACGGATACGCGTTCGGGCTGGGCCGCCACCTGGTGCTTCGCGGAGGCGGCGGCGCGCTACTTCCAGACTGCCGCTGCCGATCGCGGTCGGCGGCGATCGCGGCTCTGCGTACCTGGTCGTCTGCGGCCTGCCGCTTCGGGCTCTTCGCCGCCGGCAGCGCAGTGGTCCTGCGCTCGCGCGCCAGGCGCGCGCGCACGTGGTTCGCCGTCCCGGCGCTCTGGGTTGCGACCGAGTTCCTGCGCGGCGCGGGTCATGGGCCAGCCGTGGGAGCTCCTCGGCTACACGCAGCATGCGCACGTGGCGCTGATCCAGGTGGCGGCGGTCACCGGCGTGTACGGCGTCTCCGTCTCGCTGGCTAGCGTCCGTGCATCGCGGACCTGCGTCGCGCAGCTGACGCAGCGGAGACCGTCGCCCGCCTGGTCCACGGCTGAAGCGCGCTCGCCGCGCCGATCGCCGCGATCGGCGCGCTGTGCGATCAGCTGGAAGCCTCGCGGTCGACGGGCGTCGGACGGACCGCGCGGCGACGCAGGTGGCGATCGTGCAGACGAACGTCGCGCCGTCGCTGCACTGGACGCGCGCCTACACCCAGTGCGCAGGTGCGCGGCGCACGTCCGGCGCGACCGACGCGCTGCCGGTGCGCAGTCCGGCGCTGATCGTGTGGCCCGAGAACGCGGTGCCGCGCTACCTCGAGACGCGAGCCGATGCTCGCCGTCCAGCTGGCGACGCTCGCCGAGCGAGCATCGCGCCGATCTGCTGTTCGGCGGCGCCCCGCTACGAGGACGGTCACACCTACAACGCGGCCCGCTTGATCACGGCCGCGCGGCCGGAACGGCGGCGCACTACGACAAGCGACAGGCTGGTGCTGTTCGCGGAGGAGAAGCCGCTCGTCGCGTCGGATCGACGTGCGCCGAACGAGACGCCCGGAGGAGTTCACCGCCGGGCGGCGGGTCCGAGCGTCCTCCGGAGCTTCGTGCCGATCGGCGTATCGATCTGTCACGAGATCGTGCTATCCGGATCTGATCGCGGCATCGGTCCGGGACGGCGCCGCAGCTGCTGGTGAACATCGCCAACGACGGCTGGCTCGACGGCGGCTACGGTTCGCCGGCCGCCAGCACCTGGCGATGGCGGTCTTCCGCGCGGTCGAGAACCGCCGCTTCGTCGTCCGCGCGGCGACGACCGGGACGTCGGCGGTCATCGATCCGCTACGGGCGGCTGCTCGCGACGCAGGCCCCGGACACGCGCCGGCGTCGTCGACCGCCGCGTCGCGCGGCCGGCACGTGCTGACGCCCTACGTGCGGTTCGGCGACGCCTTCGCGTTCGTCTGTGCGTCCTGCTGGCGGGTCGTGGGCCTCTTCCCGCGGCGCATGCGGCTGGCCGGTCCGCCGCCCGGGCCTGGTCGCGGGCGCCGGTCGCGTCGTAGCCGCGCCCGCAGTGGCGGTACGTGCGCCCGCCTGCGGGTAGACTCCGCGTCGGAGCGGCCGGATGACCGGAGAGCTTTCCCAGCACACCGCGGGCCCCGACCGGCGTCCGCCTGTGCGCCGTGGCCATCGGCCTCGTGGGCGATCGTCGCTCGGCGACCCGACGACGCTCACCAGCGCGGCATGGGTCGGCCGCACCTTCCCCGGCTTCCTGCTGATGCCGAACCGCGTCGTTCCGTCGATCGGGCTCGCGCACTGGACCGGGAGCACGGTCGCGGACCTGTATCAGAGCCAGGTCGTCGCCGTGGACGGCGTCGCCGGTCGCGACGTCCGGACGAGGTGTACGCCGCGTGGCCGCGAAGCCGCCCGGCGCGCCGGTGCGCTACCGCCTGCGGAAGGGCGGCATCGATGCGCGACGTCACGGTCGCCACCCAGCGCTTCGACGTGCGCGACTGGATCTTCCTCTTCGGCGCCTACCTGCTGAACGGCATCGTCTATCTCGGCATGCGGGCTGATCGTCTGGGTGCTGCGGCCGTTCTCGGCGCTGTCGCGCGCGTTCCTCGCCTTCGGCGCCGCGCTGGGCGGCCTTCTTCCTGACGGCGATGGACCTCTACGGCCCGGCGACGTTCGCCCGCTTGCACCTCGTGACGTCGAAGCCACTGGCGCCGGCGGCAGCGTTTCACATGTTGCTGCTCTTTCCGCAGCCGCATCGCTTCGTACGCGCTGGCGCTTCGCCGGCGTACCTCCCGCGCTCGCGATCGCCTCGCGTACGCGATCTTCCTACGCAGCCGCCGACCTTCTCGACGATCCTCATGATCGACATGATGTACCTGGGGCTCGTCGGGCGTCTTCCTCGGCCATCCGGCTGATCGCCGAGTACTGGTACGGGACCTCGCAGCTCGCCCGCCAGCGCGTGCGCGTCATGACGCTCGGGACGCATCTTCGGGTTCGGCATTCCGGGCGCCGTCCTCGTCGTCTCCGCGCTCGTGTGGGGACAGGTGTCGATGAACATCGCCGGCGTTCACGCCGTTCCTGTTCGCGCTCTGCGCTCGCCTACGCGATCGTGAAGCACGACCTCCTCGAGATCGACGCGATGGTGAAGCGCGGGCGCGTACTACCTGCTGCTCACCGGCGCGGTCGGCGCGGCGTACCTGGGCGCCGTCGTCGTCTTCAACTCGCTCCTGCAGGAGAACGCGTTCACCGGCTCGCCGGCGTTCCCGGTGCTCTTCACGCTCGTCGTGCTGCTCGTCTTCAACCCGCTCCGCAGCCGGCTCCAGGCGTTCGTCGACCGCGTCTTCTTCCGCACGCGCTACGACGGCGCGCAGGTGCTGGCCGACGCTCGGCGGCCGAGCTCGGCGTCGGCGCTCGCGCGCGACCGCATCGCGAGCGCTGGTGTGCGACACGCGTCGAGCAGCGCGATCCCCGAACGCGGCGACGCGGCTCTTCGTCGCGGCGACGAGGGCGGGAGCGCTCCGGGCGGTCGGCGGCGACGTCGCAGCTGCCAGCCGCGCTCGTCGACGCGCTCGCGACCGGACGGGTCGTGACCGCGTTCGATCCGCCCGAGCGTCTACGCGCGACGCGGCGACGCACGAGGCCGATCCGGCGCGGCGCTCGACCAGCGTCGGCGCCGAGATCGCGGTGCCGCTCCGCGTCCGGGACGAGCTCATGGGCGCGCTCACCGCCGGCCCGAAGCGATCGGGACTCTTCTACACCGCCGGCGACGCGGGGTTCCTGCGCGCGGTCGCGCACCAGGCCGCGATCGCGCTCGCAGAACGCGCAGAGCTACGAGGCGCTCGTCGCGCTGAACGCCAGCCTCGAGGAGCGCGTCCGCGAGCGGACGGCGCAGCTCGAGGCAACCGCGAGCTGGCGATACCACGCGAGCTGCAAGACGCGCCGAGACGCAGCTCGTGCAGTCGGAGAAGATGGCGTCGCTCGGCCGCCTCGTCGCCGGCGTCGCGCACGAGATCAACAACCCGGTGAGCTTCATCGCGTCGAGCGTCGCGCCGCTCCGGCGTCGGCTCGAGCGGGCGCCGACGGCGCCGCCGGCCGATGCGCCGCGGCTGCTGGCCGAGGCGCGCGAGCTCGTCGACATCATGGCGCGCGGCGCCGAGCGGACGGCGGCGATCGTGCAGCGACCTGCGGAGCTTCTCGCGACTCGGCGAGGCCGATGCGGAAGCCCGCCGACCTGCAGGATGGGCATCGAGGTCACGCTGCGGCTCCTCGAGTCGCGATGGCGCGACCGCCTCACCGTCCACCGCGACTACGACGACGCTGCCGCCGGTCGAGTGCGACCCGGGCCAGCTGAACCAGGTGTTCATGAACCTGCTCGCCAACGCCTGCGACGCGAGCGCGCGGCGAGCGGCAACATCTGGGTGACGCACCGCGGCGCGAGGGCGACGATGCCGTGCGTCACCATCCGGGACGACGGGCCCGGGATCCCGCCGGAGAGCCTCGGCCGCATCTTCGAGCCGTTCTTCACGACGAAGGACGTCGGCGCGGGCACCGGGCTCGGCCTCGCGATCGCCACGGCATCGTCGCCGCGCACGGCGGGCGCATCGAGGTCGAGAGCGTGCCGGGCGCGGGCGCGACCTTCCGCGTGATCCTGCCTTCCACGACCGCGGCGGTTTCCGCTCGATCGCGCCGCCGGAGTCGCCTGGCTAGCATCCACGGTCGCGTCGCGATCCGCTGACAACCCGGAGACCGACCGATAGCAGAACCCTCGCTGTCGCGGGGTGGAGCAGTCTGGCAGCTCGCGAGGCTCATAACCTCGAGGTCGGTGGTTCAAATCCACCCCCGCAACTGAGCACGGGCCCGGACGGAAGCCGTCCGGGCCCGTGTTCGCTTCGAGTCCGGCGGTGGCAGCGCGACGTGGCCTCGACTACGATCGCCCGATGAGCGCACGAGCGGCTTTCGTGCTGGGGATTTTCATCGTCGCTGCCGCGATCGCCAACGGCGGTCTCTATTCCGCGGGGCAGGACTTCATCGTGAATCGCTTCACCGGCGTCTACGAGTTCGTCCCCGCGGACGACTACGACGACGGCGAAGACGTGCACCACGCGCACGTGCGGTTCCGTACCTTGACCTCGCGGAGGGCCGCCGCTAGGGTCGATGGTCTGCAGTGCCGGAGGTGATCTGATGGCTGGAGGACGATCATTCAAAAGCAACGTCGGCGAGCGCCGCGAAGCCGAGCGCCGGATGAAGGCCCTCGAAAAGCGCCAGAAGAAGGAAGAGAAGCGCGCTGCCGAGAAGGCGGCCGCAGCCGGCACACCGACGCCACCGACCTCCGGGGCACCGACGCGCTAGCGGGCCACGGGACAATCGGGCGGCGTACCCAAGTGGCTAAGGGAGAGGTCTGCAAAACCTCCATTCACCGGTTCGAATCCGGTCGCCGCCTCTCACGTCCAGTCTGACTGGCCCGCCGCACCGCGTCACAGCGCGTCGATCTTCGCGGCCAGGATGAAGTCGTTCTCCGAGAGCCCGCCGACGGCGTGAGTCCAGAGCGTCACGTCGCACCTGCTTGTAGTGGACGCGAAGTCGGGATGATGGTCCTCCGCCTCGGCGAGCTCCGCCATGCGGTTCACGAAGCGCATCCCCTTCGACGAAAGTCGCGGAAGGAGAAGCGCCGGTGGAGCTTCTCGTCGCGGACCTCCCAGAGCGGGAATTTCCGGGTGCGAGAAGGGCGATCCTGGGCGGCGTCGAGCTTCGGCGTCGTGCTGCGTCGCCCAGGGGACGCAGTGCTTGTCGCGAAGGTGGCCATGGGTTCACCTCCGCCGTCGATCCTAGCTTAGGACGTGCGCGGCCGGGCCAGCGGTCGATTGCTCCTGGCGGCACGCGGCGTTTGGGAGTGAGCTGCTGCGCGCATGACCCGCCACGTCAGCGAAGCCGGTCCGGGCGCCGCTGAGCGCCGGCGTACGACGTCGACGTCTGCGAATCGCCGGCAGCCGCGGGAATCGCCGGGCTGACGGCGGCGCTCAGGCTCCGTCAGGCCGGGCTCTCACGGTGCGCCGATGCTCTGAGGCGGCCGATCGCGTCGGCGGCCAGCTATTCCCCGACCGGCTCGCGGACGGGACCACGATCGACCAGGGCGGCGCGTGGCTCGGTCAGGGCAGGACCGCGCATACGCGCTCGCCGCCGAGCTCGGGCGTCGGTACGTATCCGACCTGGGCACGCGGCGCGCACGTCGTCGTGATCGACGGCGTCGCGCGTCGTGCCGCGGGGATGATTCCGTTCGCGATGGGACCGCTGCAGGTCGCGAGCCTCGCGATCGCGATGGCGCGCCTCGATCGCATGGCGAAGCGCGTCCCGCTCGATGCGCCGTGGGACGCGCAGCGGGCGCCGGGTGGGACGGCCCAGGACGCTCGGGCGTGGGTCGGAGCGCCAGGTTCGCCGCGGCATCGCACGCGACGCTCCGGCAGACGCTGCGTCGGAATCTTCACGTGCGACCTGGCGAGGTTTCGCTGCTCACAGCGCTCTTCCTCATCCGCTCCGCACAAGAACCTGACGCACCTGACGACGATCGAGGGCGGCGCGCAGCGGGATCGTCTGATCGGCGGGACCGGCGCGCTTGCTCGGACGCCATCCTGGAGCGGCTCGGCGACGTCGTGTGCGGATCGGCGTGTCCGGTGCCGGGAGATCAGCGCGATCGGCTACGGGGCGTGACGGTCACCGCCGACGGAACACCGTGTCCGCACGGCACGCGATCGTGGCGTTGCCGCCACCACGCGCAGCCGAGATCGCCTTCGCTCCGCCGCTGCCGTCCGGCTACGCCGCCTCCTGGGCCAGATGCGTCTCGGGGCGATCTGGAAGGTCGCCGTCGTCTACGACACGCCGTGGTGGCGCGACGACGGATTCAGCGGCCAGTCGCTCGACGTCGAATCACCGCTTCGTCGCTGACCCTCGACGCGTGCGCGTCGAAGACGCCACCCGGCATCGTGAACCTCTTCAGCATGGGTCCAGCGGCCCGGCGGCTCACGGATCTGAGCGCAGCGGAGCGGAGCCGCGCTCGCGCGTCGAGGCGCTCGTGCAAGCGCTTCGGGACGAAGGCGTCGCGCGCGACGGCGTACATCGAGCAGGACTGGAGCGCGGAGCCGATGGATCGGAGGAGGATGTTGTCCACCGTCGGTCCAGGGCGTGCTGACGACGCGTCGGCCGAGCCATTCGCGCGCGCCGCGTCGGTCGCATTCATTGGGCCGGCACCGAGACCGCGACGATCACGCACGGCGGAATCGACGGCGCGATCCGAGTCCGGCGAGCGGGCGGCGGCGGAGGTCGTCACGGGCGAGGGCGGCTCGTGGACCGCGAGCGCGCGCATGTATCGCGGGCAGCGGAAGAACCTAGAACCGTACTGCCACCGGAGCCACCGGCGTGCGCTGTATCGTCTAGAAACGGCGGATCATTCCGCAGCAAAGAGCGAGCCCATGCAATTCAAGGCGAAATCAGCGCGCCGACTGGCGCGTAAACTTGCCCTGCGGTATCTCATGAACACGATAATATTTTCTCTCTTCCTGCTTCTTTATCGTCGCCTGGGTCGGCCTCGTGAACGACGCGGCGAAGGCAAAGGACAAGTGGGGTAGCTGGCTTGTGAACCCGGCGTCGGGATAGCCTTCTCCCCCTGAGGAAGCGGACGCCAGCCGGACGGGACATCCCATGAGCATGACCCGCACCGCGGCGAGCGTAGAACACTGATCGACGATAACGCGATCACATGCAGCGGCGAATTGTGGCCTGTGGCTTGGTCGCGGCGCAGGCAGCTGGGCACGCCGCCGGCTCGTTTGGAGTACTGGACACCCTGAATTTGCGTTCGACCGCGACGGAAGCAGGTCTGCTCGTTTCCGGCCAGCTTGCCCTTACAGAGGGCTGGTGCTGCTGCGGAGCAACTAGAGCCAGTTCGGCGGGCGTTGGAACGGTGACGCGGCCGACCGGTCCGTGGACGACATCGGTGCTGGTCAGGCGGCTCACCCGCGTCTCGCCACCGGCTGCTGAACGGCGGCAGACTCGCCTGCTCGGCGGGCGCGGTGGGCCATGGCGGACGCGCTCTGAGGTTGGCCTGCGCGCGGCGGCCGGGCGAGCCGACCAAGCGGCAGGGCCGCCGTCGCGACCGGGGCCCGGCTGCGCGCGTCATATCGCGCGGACCGACCGGAGTCAGCTCGCGGCGAGCCGCCGATCGCCGACCAGTCGAGCGCCTCGCCGCCATGAGCGAGCAGCGTCAGGAACCGGTCGTGCAGCACGCTCGCGAACGGCATGGGCACGCGAAGCGCTTCCGCCGCGGCGAGGGTGAGGCGGATGTCCTTGTGTCCCAGCGGCGCGGCGAAGCCCGCAGGCTCGAACCTCCGCTCGGCGATCAGCCCGCCGTACGTCCGGTACACCGGCGCGGTGAAGAGCGTGGAGGTCAGGAGATCGAGATATCGGTGCCGATCGACGCCGGCCTTCGCCGACGAGCGCCATGGCCTCGCCCAGCGCCTCGATCACCGAGGCGATCAGGAAATTGCCGCTCAGCTTGACCAGGTTCGCCGCCGGCGGCTCGTTGCCGACGGGAAAGCGTCTTCTGCCCCATCGCTTCGAAGAGCGGCGAGCAGGCGTCGAGCGCATCCGGCGCGCCCGCGGCGACGATGAAGAGCTTGGCCGCGGCCGCCGCTTCCGGCCGCCCGAAGACCGGTGCAGCGACGAAGCGCTGCCCGGCGTTCGCGTGCGCCGCGGCGAGTCGCTCCGACAACGCGACGCTGATCGTGCTCATGGAGACGTGGATCGCGCCCGTGCCCAAGCTGCCGAGGATGCCGCTCGTCGCCGAACACGACGGCTTCGACGGCAGCGTCGTCCGCCAGCATCGTGACGACGGCATCGCCCCGGCAGGCGTCCGCCACCTGCGCGGCGGCGCGCGCACCGCGCTCGACAAGCGCCCGCGCCTTGCTCGGTCGATCGATTGTAGACCGGTGACGTCGTGACCTCCGGCGCAGCAGGTTCAGCCATCCCGGCTCCCATGCGTCCCAAACCGACGAATCCGACTTTCATGCGGTCACCTCACGGACGATGCGGGCGGCACCTCGGGACTGGTCGCTCAGCAGGTCCCATGGGTTGTAGTACGGCGAGGAGGGATCGCAGTACGAACCGTACCAGCCAGTACGGCGCGTAGTGCGGGGTAGCGGCGTAGTATAGAGGAGCGGTACAGACGGGCGCGACGTATGCGGATCGTGCTCCAGGTGCGGGGCATGACGCCGTCGTGCGCGAACGCGTCTCCCCGTGCGAGCCGCCGAAGGACCGATCGAAGTGATCGCCGCCGAGACCCGCCCCCGGGATGGCCGCCTCCTCGAAGCCGCCGCCCATGTGACCACCGTCGAACCCGCCGCCGCCACCGAACCCGCCGCCGACTGAACCGCCGCCGCCACCGGACCCGCCGCCATGGCCGCCACCGCGTGCCCACACCGGACGCGCTCGCCATCGCGAGCGCCAGCCCGATGGCGAGACCGAGCGACCGAGCAACTCCTGCGCGTCGTTGCCGTGTCCATGACCGGTACTCTCCGCGGTCATGCTTCCGCGCCGCTGCATCGTCAGCGCCGGGTGCATGCACGCGCGCGCGAGGGGGGAGCGCCATGAACTCCGGGCCGACCGGGTTCGGCGCGTGTTGCCGAAGGATCGCGTGGATCGCCCGCAGGCCGTCCACGTCGAGCGACCAGCCCATGACCTCGTCGACGGGCGCCAGCTGCTCCGGCTGCGCGCGCCCCACAGGGCGACCTGCACGCCGGGCTGATCGAGCACCCAGCGCACGGCGAGCGCGAGGACGCTCTTGCCGTACGACTCGCGCGCGAGCCGCTCCAGCGCGGCGACGGCGCGCAGGTACTGGCGCGTAGCGCGGCGCCACGAACTTCGGATCGGTCCGGCGGCAGGTCGTCCCCGTCCGAAGCGGGTGTCGGGCTTCATGCGTCCGGAGAGCAACCCGCGGCACAGCGCGCCGTACGTCAGCGCGGCGACGCCCTGCCGCCGGCAGTACGGCAACCACGGCGTGCTCGGCTTCGCGCTCGAACAGGTTGTACGGCGGCTGCGCGGTGTGGAGCGGTGCGACCGACCGGAATGCGTGCCATCTGCTCCGGTGAGAAGTTGCTGACGCCGATCGCCCGGATGGCGCCTCGCTCGTGCAGCCGCGCATCGCCTCCGGCCGTCTCGTCGATCGGCACCAGCGGGTCGGGCCAGTGGACCTGATAGACGTCGATGCTAGTCGGTGCGCAGGCGCCGCAGCGACGCGGCGATCTCCTGCGAGATCCGCTCGCGGCTCGCGTTCGCGCACGACGTCGCCGCTCCTGCCACTCGAGCCCCACCTTGGTCGCGACGACGACGCGGTCGCGCTGTCCGTCAGCGCGCGAGCGCCTTGCCGACGATCTCCTCCGATCGGCCCTGCCCGTAGGCGGGCGCCGTATCGATCAACGTGATGCCGCGGTCGAGCGCCGCGCAGATCGTTGCGATCGAGCGCTCCTCGTCGGTGCCGCCCCACATCCAGCCGCCGATCGCCCAGGTTCCGAGGCCGATGCGCGACGGTGTGAGGCCGGTGTCCCGCGATGGTCGTGTACTCCATCAATCGCCTCCTGTGTCGACCGCGTCCGATGCATCAATCACGCCAGGCCCGCGGCGCCCGAAACGCCGTGCAGCGCACGCGAAAAGGTGGCGGAAGCATGCCGTGTCGGCGGCGTGCCGTGATGTCGGCAGACGCGCCACGTGACGCTGGCAGCCCACGGTGCCTGGGCCCGGCGCCGGCAGCACTCGGTGAGCGTGGCGCGCGACGGCCGCGGTGAGCGCGTCGATTGCTCCCACCAGTTCGGCATGCTCACGATACTCGACATCGATGCGGCGCCATCCGGCCGGCTCCGGCGGCGCGAGGCGTTCGTTGCCGCGGACGCGGCACGCTCAGGCGCCTCCTCGCGGAGCGCGGAACGCGAGGCGTGCCGGAGTGCACGGACTCAGGTGCTCGTCAGCGACGACCGGCGACGTCGCGGTCATCGACGCCCGCAGCGTCTCGCCTCGCCCAGGAACGCCCGCATAGGGATGTCCGTGACGGCGCGTGTGCGCCTGGGTCGTCGCAACAGTCGAACCCAGGCCGGCCCGTCTTCCAGCGGAATGTGATCATCTCGAAGCATCAGGAAGTGCCGCCTTCCTTGACAGCGAACAGTCGGCCGTAGATCTCGGCGGTAAATCACTCGCGCGTGCGCAGCAGCGCATGCAGCTACACGCTGGGTGATGGACCGTGCGACTCGAGGACATCAGCCTGCTGGACCGGGACAGTCTCCGCCCCAAGGCATTGCCGCGGCGTTGAGTCTGCTTCACCCCTGCGTGCGCACCATCCGGCCGTCCGCCATCCCGAACCCCACGGGCCCGGCTTCTGGGTCGTGTCGTGAAGTCACGCGGACGTGCAAGTGGTCTCCACGGGGATCGGTCACTATTCGTCGGACCAGGACCGCGGCGGGGTCGCTCTGGAGGAACCGGAGACACCGGTCGCGGGTCCCTGCAAGCCAGGTCGCTGATCGCGATGGATCCGCCTGAGCACACAAGGCATCGGAAGCTCGTCAACCGCGGGTTCACGCCCGCATGATCAACGCGCTGGAACCTCACATTCGCGAGATCACGACGCGTATTCTCGACCGCGCCATCGCCAAGGGCACCTGCGACTTCGTCGTCGACGTGGCGGCGGAATTGCCCGTGGAGGTGATCGCCGAGCTGATCGGTGTTCCGAAGGAAGATCGCCACAGGATTTTCGAGTGGACGAACCAGTCGCTCGGCGCGGCGGACGGCGGCGAGGTGGATCCCGAGTACTTCATCAGCGAGGACCGTATCCGGCGGTCCCAGACCGAGATGTTTTTGTGCGTCCAAGGAGCTCTGCGAATCAACGACGGAACGAGCCCCGGGACGACATCATGAGCGAGTTGGTCCAGGCCGAGCTGGACGGCGACAAGCTCACCGCCTTCAGGCTCAACGCGTTCTTCATGTTTCTCTCGGTCGCCGGGAACGAGACGACCCGCAACGCAGCCGCCCACGGTCTCAACGCTTTCCTGGAGCACCCGCAGAGTACGACAAGCTCGTGCAAGACCCCGAAGGCTTGATCAGGAGCGCGACCGAAGAGATCTTGCGGTGGGCTTCGCCGGTCATGTACCTGAGGCGAAACGTCACGCGTGACACCGAACTACGGGGTCAAGCGTTAATGGCCGGCGACAAGGTCAGCCTCTGGTATGTCTCGGCCAACCGCGATGAAGACGTGTTCGCAGATCCGTTCCGCTTCGACGTCGCGCGCCAACCCAGCGAGCACGTGGCGTTCGGCGCCGGTGGTCCGCACTTCTGTCTGGGGCAAGCCTTGCTCCGGATGGAAATTCGCGTGTTGTTTGAAGAACTCGCGCGACGTGTCCCGGTCCTTCGGTCGCTGGGCGCACCCGCGCCTCTGCGTTCGAATATCGTTGCCGGCATCAAGCACCTCCCGGTCGACTTGAGCGCGACCCGGTGCGTTCAGGCTGACCCGCAGCGAAGATGCAGGCAACTACACCCGGCGGACCGGGGTTAGAGACGGGCGATGCGGCCAGGAAAATGTCGGCTTCGATGTGGATACGCTTGCCGCTCGTCGATCTGCACGACTGGCCGAGCCATACCTCGACGTCACGGGCTCCGATCCACGCTTCCGGTCATACCTCCGCGGTCGCCCGTCAATGCCTGAGACCACTGTTGGCGGGTGATCGTTTGGACGCCGATTCTCGGGACCGGATGCCGTAGAAAGTACGCGCGTGGAAGCCCGCATCGTCGCCACCGTGCGCTGGGTGCTATATCGCGACCGACCAGAAGAACGCCCCCGACTCAGTGCACTAGTTGTGGGTTGTTCCTCACCCGGAGTGTGGGCCGCTCAGCGGCCCGCTCTCAGTGGATCGAAGTCGCAGCGAGCCGGCGGGTGATGTCCCTAGCAGGCTGGCGCCGGGGACGCCTGCGGGCAGTGGTGGTTTCACCAAGTTGACCAGAAGCGGCGGGGGGGTCGACGGGCCGAGGCAGCACGTAATGTGACTCCACAGCGCCGCCGCTTTGCTCGGCGCGCATCCGTGCGTCGACCGTGCACGTCGTCACCGGGATGTCGGCAAGCGCCGGGTCCGCGTGGAGCATGAGCGTATGGAGTCGCCACGCGGCCATGTCGCGCAACCACCACTCGAGCACGATGAGGCAGCACGCGAGACCGCCCCGGAGCAGCGCGAGCGCCCTCTCCCCGCTCTCGGCGCCGACCGCCGTGAAGCCGTTGGCCTCAGCGGTAGTCGTGGAGAGACGCCCGCCCGGCAGGATAGTCGTCGACGACTAGCGCGGTGTGACAGCGGTGTGTCGGCGCGCCCGCCCGCACGCTAGGCCGCAAAGCCTTCCCTGCGCAACGGTCCCGCTTATGCGTCGGCGGCGTCGGCGATGTCACCAGCGCTTCGCGCAGCTCTGCCCGGAGTGCTTCACGAACACGGCCCCGACGTCGGTGAGGCCGAGTCGTTGCGCAGTCACGCGGCGGCGGGCCAGCCCAAAAGAACCACCAGCCGCCCGAGGGGCGCGACGAAAGGTCGAAGCCGATCTCGGCGAAATGCGTCAGCGGCTTCCGGATCGCAGCGTAGTGGTGATGTCGGGAAGTCGTGACAACCCGCCCCGACGTCCTCGAGCACGTGGCCACCCGCGGCCCCGCACGCGCGCCGGGCGAGCTCGACGACGAGCGTGTCCGTCAGCTTCTCGTACGGATTGAGCCAGCGCGGGACGTGGCGTTGTAGACGCGGGTCCGTGAACCGACGCCAGCAGTCGACGACGGCGAGCGTCCCACGTGGTCCATCACCTGCAATCGGCGGCGCCACTCGGCTGATGATCGCCGCCCGGGAGACTTCGAGCACGGCGGCGAGCGTGCGCTAATCAGTGCCCACGACCAGCCGCAGGGCCGGATGCGCTCCTTCTGGGCGTAGTCCGGGTCGCGGTCTGAGGAATACGCTTCGGCCGCACCTGCAGGTTCAGGCGCCACCGCCACCCCAGAAATCAGTCCTGTGGCTGGTAAACGTCGCGCCCGCTGTGCCCGTGACTCATGGACCCTGCGGAGGACCGAAGCCCACCGCCCTCTCTAGAAGAGAAGGGTTCCCGCCATACCGTCCGCTCCCTGGGAAGCGATGCGGACGAATCACGCGCCTGGGTCAGCGGGCGATGGTCAGTACGTGGTCAATCGCGGTGTGTGCGCGCGACGGGCGCCGGACCGCGTAGCCGACGAGTACTGGGTTTCTAAGTGCCGGGAGGGAGAATCAGAACTCCCACGACGCTTGCCCGCGATCGGGGTTGCCAAGTCCCCTGCGTCTGCCAGTTTCGCCATCCCGGGCCGATCGGTTCTCTCACGCTCGCGCGCTATACGCCTGTACGCGACCGCCGCGCTGGCCGTCGGCGTGAGCGGGATCACCTCGCGTCTCGCCGGAAGCCGACCTCGCGGCACCAGCCCGGCGAAGTCGGCGCCGGTGAAGTCGAACGCGTCGCCGAACTCGATCAGCATGTTGAGCGACATCAGCAGGCCGAACGCGTTCTCGCGGCGCGCGTCGTCGATCAGGTCCTCGATCGCGACGAAGCGCGCCGCCGGCGGGCAGCGCGTCGTAGCGCCGCGCGGATCAGGTGCATCTTCTTCTCGAGGTTCCAGTCGTGGAGGATCATGCCCATCGTGATCACGTCCGCCGCGGGCAGCGGGTCGGCGAAGAAGTCGACCGACGCGGCCGTCACGCGGTCCGACGAGCCCGGCCGCGGCGATCGTGCGCTCGCGCGATCGGCATCGACGACGGGCAGGTCGAGCGTCGTGCAGCGCAGGTGGGGGTGGCGCGCGCGCGACGATGCACGAGAGCTGCCCGGTCGCGCCGCCGACGTCGCAGAGCGTGCGATAGCGCGAGAAGTCGAACTTCTCGGCGAACGCCTCGAAGTTGCCGGCGCGAGATCCCGCTCATCGCGTCCATGAACTGCTCGAGCCGCGCGGGATCGCTGGTAGAGCTCGGCGAACATCGAGCGCGCCGGTTCGCTTGATCTCGTTCTGCGGCTTGCCGGTCCGCAGCGCCTCGGTGAGGTCGCCCCAGAACCGGGTAGAGGCGCGCATTCGCCATCTCGAGAATGCCGCCGATGTAGGCGCGGGCTTTTCCGATCGAGGAAGGCAGCGGTCTCGCCGTGTTGCGGTAGCGCGCCGTCGCTGCCGTCGCCGTCGCGCTCGAGGAAGCCGAGCGCGACCGGCGCGTCGAAGAAGTCAG